>ERZ772979.1918-NODE-1918-length-11126-cov-9.497426_pt1 | contig 11126 bp, 9 predicted proteins | sample MGYA00511130_ERZ772979 | MGnify/ENA primary metagenome ERZ772979 (study PRJEB29015, sample SAMEA2738103) | human oral metagenome | biome: human oral; feature: human-associated habitat; material: saliva | place: China | collected 2186 ... | reverse complement strand
GCTGCTTCTGCTGCGCAGTGGACAAGGAGGTCTTGCGGTATGCCAGGAGGTCACGAAAACGGTGACTGTCGATGGTCAGTCTGCTGGTGACACCGGCCGGGTCCGTCAACCGCACCTCGGCGTAGGTCATGGTCTCGCCGATATTGAGTGGGCACACCGGGGAACCGATGACGTTCTCAAGGGTCCCGGTGGTCACCTCCTCGACCATGCCCCGGTGCTGGACGCCGTTGATCGTCAGCGGCATCATCTGGCCAACGGTCAGGGCCCACGGCTCGATCTTCTCCTGGAGACGAACGGGTTCGTAGAAGAGGACCTCGCCGGGATCATGGTCGACCTCGACCCAGGTGTCGGCGTTGCTGGCCCCGATGAGCTGCCACTCCTCCCAGTAGTAGAAGCAGTGGTCCTGGGTGTCCCACTCCTTGAAGAGCAGGCAGCCTGTGACCGACAGGGCGCCTGCAGTCCCCTGGAGCAGGTCACCGACCTGCAGGCTGCCTCGTGTGCCGTTCACCAGGACCCTCCCGCCTGCTCAGGGCGTAACGGGGCGCCGCTGCCACCGTCGGTACCTGATCCGCCTGTCATCACGCGGGCACAGTAGCAACGCGGACATGCCCCGGCAAACGGATCGCACTCCCCATGATCCGGCCCCACGACGCGGATCCGAACGGGTCAGGATCCGGGTGCCGTGTGAGACTGTCCCCATGCGCGTTGCTGAGATCGCCGAGCTGACCGGGACGACGGTGCGCACGGTGCGCTACTACCACTCGCTGGGGCTGCTTCCGGTTCCCGGGGAACGGGGAGGCTGGCGCGACTACGACCTGAGCCACGTCGCCCGGCTCTCCCGGATCCGCTGGCTGGTCCAGGCCGGTGTGTCCCTGGAGACCATCGGACGCATTCTCGACGGGTCCAAGGCGACCGGCGTCGAGCAACCCGATGACGCACCCACAGACGGAACGCTTGAAGCACGCGCGGCAGCCGGCTCCGTGGTCGAGGACCTGGCCGGGGCCCTGGCCGCCGTGGAGGATCACCTGGCCGAGGTCACCAGACAGAGAGACATGCTCACCGACCTGCTGGAGCGAGCCAGAACCGGTTCAACTGTCTCACCGATGTCCCCACGCATGGCGGCCTTCTTCGACCGGCTGGAGCAGGCCGCTGCCGATGAGGCCACCCGCTGCGCCGTGCGCAAGGAGCGGGACCTGACTGACCTGGCCTGCTATCGCGGCCAGATGCCGCCGGAGGCGGAGTTCCTCTTCGTGGACCCGGATCCTGACTACGACGCCGAATCACTGGCCCTCTACTCCCAGGATCCCGCCGACCTGTCAGAGGCGCAGATCGAGCAGCGCGCCCAGGTCATGATCTCCCGGATGGAGGCCCGGCTGCCGCCTGAGCGCCTGGCGGCCTTGGCCGGCAGCGTCGGCACCGAGTCGGTGCGGGGACTCTTCGGCCTCATCGGTGCCATCGGCTACCCCGATGCGCGGCTCACCCGGGCCTTGGAACGGGAGTTCCTCGCCGCGATCGACCGGTGGCGCTCGAGCGAGTAAGCGGTACTCAAGCATGCCCGGTTGACACACTCCCGACATCGATATCAGATGCCCTCGTCACTCACCGCATGTACCGATCCCAGTAGCCGGCCTCCGATTCAATCTGCTCGACGACGTCGATCCACAGGCCGCTGGGGTCGGCGAACCCGAACCGGCGCTGGCCGAAGGGCTCGTCGGTGAGCGGGTACGTCGCCGCCAGTCCTCTGCCCGTCAGCTCGGCATGAGCCGCTGCTGCGTCGTCGACCTCCAGTTCGAAGCAGGCGCCGGTTCCGGCGAAGGTATCGGGCCCTGGAGGAGCAGAGGGGTGGTCCGGCGTCATGAAGGCAATCGATGATCCGCTGCCCTCATCCGTCATCAAGGTGAACCAGGAACTGTCGAAAACAGGACGGAAGCCGAGGAATCGCTGCCAGAAGTCTCGCGCCTCGTCCTTCCGGTCGGTGACAACGATCGGGTAGTTGTCTCGGATCCGCATAGTCGCCTCCCAGGTGACATCGAAGGATTCGCATACCATTGGTATGCGAAACTAGTTCACATACTTTCGGTATGTCAATTGTCGAGGTGCTTCATGGCGGGAACGAGAGCAGCCCAGCGCAGGGCGACGCAGGCGGCACTTATCACCGTGGCTCGGCAGCGCTTCGCCTCCGAGGGATACAGCGCGGTGCGGCTAAGTGTACTGATCGGGGAGGTTGGTTAGGCGGGTGATGGGTGGGTGGCCTTGGGTGGCGGTGTGGGGTCGGTGGTGATTGTAGAGGTGCAGCCATGCGGGTAGGGCCTGGCGGCGTTGGGTCTCGGAGGTGTAGTGGCGGGCGTAGGCCCAGCCGTCGGCCAGGGTGCGGTGGAAGCGCTCGATCTTGCCGTTGGTCTGGGGGCGGTAGGGGCGGGTGTGCTTGGCCTTGATGCCCAGCTGCTGACAGGCGGCTTGCCAGGCCTGGGAACGGTAGGCAGAACCGTTGTCGGACAGGACTCGCTCCACCTTGACTCCTCGGGCGCTGAACCATGACACCGCGCGCTGGAGCACTCCGACGGCGGTATCGGCCTTCTCATCGTCGTGGATCTCGCTGTAGACCACGCGGGAGTAGTCATCAATCACCGAGTGCACGCAGGCGTAGCCCATCACCGGTCTGCGGCTGGCCTGGCTACGGGCCTTGCCGGGGGTGGAGGCGCGGTTGCGCGCGCCCTGGCGCGCACCGACGTAGCGCCATCCACCACCGTCGGGGATGTTGCCGATCTTCTTGACGTCGACGTGGACAAGAGATCCGGGGTAGGGGTGCTCGTAGCGGCGCACGACCTGACCGGTGGCCCGGTCGGTGTACGACAGGCGGTTGAGGTGGGCGGCTCGCAGGATGCGGTGGACGGTCGAGGCCGCGACCCCGGTGCGGGCAGCGAGCTGGACGGGGCCCTCACGCAGGCGCATGCGCAGCGAGACGATCCGTTTGACCACTGCCTTGGGTGTGCGGTGAGGGCACGAGCGTGGGCGGCTGGAGCGGTCGGTCATGGGCTGGCCGGCCCTGTACCTGTCGGCCCAGCGCTTGACGGTGGGCCATGAGCACTGGAACCGGGCAGCAACCTCGCTGACGGGCCAGCCCTCCTCAACCACCAGACGGGCGACCCTCAAACGAGCACGCGGGGTCAGGGCTGCGTTAGCGTGGGACATGAGGAGAGCACCTTTCGTGTCTGGCTGATGGGGAACTGCACAACACCTCCACTCAACCAGCCCAAGGCGCTCTCCTCACCTCAAAGACTCAGATCACACCCCCTCAACCAACCCTCCCGATCAGTACACTTAAGGTGCTGCGGGAGGTGTCATGATGAGTAGAAATACCCCAGGACTCATCCCCGAAGGCGGCGTTATCGGGACGCTCCCGTTCGACGGGCAGTGGCTGACCGAGCGCAGTCCCACACGCCGCGTTCCCAGCCATGGGACTCACCTGTTCGCCACCACGTACGCGTTTGACTTCGTCTCCGTCGACGACGATGGTCTCACGGCTCCGGCACGCAGCATGCGTGCGCTCTTCACCCCCGAACCGCCAGAGCTCTTCCACGCCTTCGGTCGTCTCCTGTACTCGCCCGTTGCAGGAACCGTGGTCTCCGTTCACGACGGTGAGCCCGACCACGTGGCGCGCCGTTCCGTCCTGACTCGCATCCCGTACGGATTGAGTCAGCCCCAACGAATTCGGCAGGGACTTCCCGCCATCCCCGGAAACCACATCATCATCCAGGTTGCCGAGGGGCCTCATTGCGTGGGACTCGTGCACCTTCAGCGAGGCTCCGTCCAGGTGTCGCCCGGCGACCGGGTGAACGCAGGCGATCAGATCGGTCGATGCGGCAACTCCGGGAACTCCACGCAGCCCCACCTTCACATCCAAGCGATGGACAGCCCAGATCTCCGTGCCGCGAAGGGGGTTTCGCTCCGTTTTGAGGAGTTCCGGCAACGCAGCCCGCAGCAGGGTGCTCCCTGGGCACTTCGGCGACAGTCATGCCCTGAACAGGGCTCGATCGTCGCTCAGCCTTGAGGTGACGCCACACAACGAGCCTCGGATCCGGCGTGATGATCGGTCGTGGGGCGCTGCGTGCTGATCGTGGCAAGAAGCGGGAGATGGCTCTACGGCACAGTGCGCTGCTCCTGATCGGGGGCGTACTTCTCCGGCGAGGACTGCGCTTTCCTGCAAACCTCTGGGACCCGGCCGCAGTCGTGTGGGGGAGAAGTACGTCCTGGACGGACAGCGCAGTTTCCGACCCATACCATCTGACCGTGAGGTCGGCATGTCTGCTCATGATCGCAGACCCTCCCGAGAATGCCAGGTGCTAAACGGTCCTTGTTATGCCGGATAGCGTTCCTCGAACCATGCCACCAAGGTGTCAAGATACGGGGGGCCGGCCAAGGAAGTGCTTGCCGCCCTCGACCTGGACAAGTTCGACCCCAGGTGCGCCGACGAACCGGCTGAGGGCGCCCAGAGGGACCACTTCATCCTGGTCGCCGCGAATAATCCAAATGGGAGTGTCCAACTTTGCGGGATGCTCCTCCACGAAACGTAGGTAGGGCCAATCGAGCACCCCGCGAGGCGTGTCGATGACGGTCTGCGCCTCCAGCTGCTCATCGGTCACCGAGTACTCGGCCATCATGTCCGGGATGTAGTACTCGAGGTCAAGAAGTGGCGACACCAGCCAAACGCGCTCAAAGGTCCCGGCAGACGTGTCACACAAGGAGAAGTAGGCCCGAATACTGTGCGCACGCAGACCGATCTCGGTCGACTGGCTGTGGGCCAGCTGCGCGAACATCCGGACCTCAGGACTCGCCTCTATGGGGTTGAAGGCCTTGTCATCCTGACAATTACCGTGGGTGGGCAGATCGAAGGTGATCAGCTGGTCACCCTGTGAGGCAATCACGTCGCCGCACTGTGCCATGACGGGGTCGCGCTTGTTCGAGAACTGGCCGTGTACACCGATAATGGCCCGCCCACCGGGCTCTCCTCACCTCAAGGCGGGAATTCCGTCGAGGATGAGTTCCTCCGGCTCACAGTCCATGGATCATCTCTCCTTCAGAACCAGAATCCTGTGAACAGCAAAGGCAGTAGTGACTCCTATGGAGAAACCTTCTTCTTAGGCATACCACGCCATAGTGCCGTGAACGATCGCCGCGATTGACGGACCGACGATCATGGCCACCTCTCTGCGTCGGACGCCGATGCCGGCGTCGACGACCTGGACCACCATCGCAGCCATGAGGACCAGCTTCACGGTACTGATGTCTGACGCAGCGATAAAAGGTACGACTGCCGTCACCGCGCCGAGGGGAACTGCTCGAGCCGCATACATCTGAGCGAAGAACCTCTCGCCAGCACTGACCTCTTGCGACTTACTCATGATCTGAGGTCGGAAGACAGCCAGCAGTGATGACACCGTACTAATTGTTGCGGCGATAGCGTTAAGAACCTGAAGTACGGCAATCGACACCGGAACCACCAGAGAGGAGAGTAGGGATGCAGAAGGCCTCAGCCGGGGATGGCGCTGCCGTCGTCGCCCTCGCCCATGCGGATCCGCCAACGTCCCGAACCACCGTCGGACTGAGAAGCAGCGGGCACGCGCACCATCCCCTCCTGGGCGATGGTCGACACCAGCCGGCCGGATGAGTCGAAAACCTGCGCGCGAGCCATGCCGCGGCCACCCTGTGAGGAGGGGGAGTCCTGCACGTAGAGCAGCCAGTCGCCCATGTCCACGTCCCGGTGGAACCACTGGGCGTGGTCGAGGGTCGCCAGGCTCATGCCCTCGCTGCGCCAGGACAGTCCCTGGCTTCGCAGCACCGGCTCCAGCATCACCTGGTCGCACACGTAGGCCAGCAGCGCCCGGTGCACGGTCTGGGAGGTCTGCTCCGGGATGCGGCTGCGCGAGCGCATCCATAGGTGCTGGCGACCGGTGCGCTCCTTGGCGGGGCGCAGGTAGAGGTTGCCCTCCACGTGCCTGAGGTCGAAGGCCGCCGTGCGCCCCAGGAAACGCGCCACCGGATGATCGATGGTGCGGAAGATCTCCAGAGCGCTCGTCAAGTCCTCGGGGCGCGGAACTACGGGGGCTTCCACGTGGAGGTCGGCGCCCTCCTGCTCCTCCTGGAAGGAGGTGAGCATCGTCAGGATCGGCGTGCCCTCCTGGGAGGCGGCGGTGCGCCGTTGGGAGAAGGACCGCCCGTCGTGCAGACGCTCGACGGCGAAGGTGATCGGCGTATCGGGCTGCCCGCCCCGCATGAAGAAGGCGTGAACCGAATGCGGCAGGCGCTCACCGTCGCCGTCGTCCTCCACCGTGGCGGCCGCGGCAAGCATGCCCTGGGCCACCACTTGACCTCCGTAGACCCGGCCCGAGAGCTGGGGCAGGGAGCCCCCGGAGAAGACATCCTCCCCGTCACCCGCCGACAGGCTGAGGATCCGGGTCACCGACCCGAGGGGCTCCTCCGTGGCGGCGGGGACGGGGTATGGAGTTGTCACAGACCGAGCTCCTCCAGGATCGGCAGCTTGGCGCGCACCGCCGAGCGCGCGTCCTCAGCCGTCGCCGCGTCCAGGGCGATCCTCGCCAGCTCCTGGCACTCGGTGAGCGAGACGGACTTCAGGACGGCGTCGACGTCCGGCAGCGCACGCGCCGTCATAGACAGGGAGGCGACCCCCAGACCCACGAGGACGGCGGCCAGGGCCGGGTCCGCAGCGGCCTCACCGCACACGCCGACCGGACGTCCCTTGGGGGAGGCCCCCTCGCAGGCGGTGCCGATCAGACGTAGAACGGCCGGCTGCCAGGCCGTGGACAGATCCGCCAGCGAGGACAGCAGACGGTCGGCCGCCATGACGTACTGGGTGAGGTCGTTGGTGCCCACCGAGGCGAAGTCGGCGTGCTCGAAGAGCTTGTCGGCCATGAGCGCGGCAGAGGGCACCTCGATCATCATCCCGGCCGTCTTCAGACCGTAGGAGCGGGCCTTCTGCGTGAAGGCCTCGGCCTCCTCGGCCGTGGAGATCATCGGGGCCATGACCCAGACCTTCGCCTCGGTGGCGGCCTCGGCCTTGGCCAGGGCCTCGAGCTGGTGGTCCAGCACCTCGGGGTCGCGGCGCGTCGTGCGGTAGGCGCGCACACCGAGCGCCGGGTTGGCCTCGGTGGCGTCGGTCAGGAAGGGCAGCGGCTTGTCAGCCCCGGCGTCGAGCGTGCGCACCACGACCTTCTTGCCGGGGAAGGCCTCCAGGACACCCTGGTAGGCCTCCACCTGAGCTTCGACCGTGGGCTCCTCGGGCTGGTCCAGGAAGCAGAACTCGGTGCGGAACAGGCCGATGCCCATGGCTCCGGCCTCGGCGGCGCTACGGGCCCCGGCCGCGTCACCGACGTTGGCCAGCAGCTGGACTTCGTGGCCGTCCTTCGTGGCTCCGTCGCCGTTGAAGACACGCACGCGCGAGGCGAGCTCCCGTGCCCGGCGCAGAGCGTCCTCGGAGGGGTTGAGGGTGATGCTTCCCTTGGTGCCGTCGACCAGGACGATGTCGCCCTCGGCCAGCGCGTCGGTGACCTTCTCGCCAGTGCCGACGATCGCCGGCATGCCCAGTGCGCGCGCCAGGATCGCGGTGTGGGAGGTGGGACCGCCCTCGGAGGTGATGAAGGCGATGACCTTCTCGGGGTCCAGCAGCGCGGTGTCGGCCGGGGCCAGGTCGGCCGCCACGAGCACGAAGGGCTCAGGCAGGCGGGGGATCCCGGGCATCGGGGACTCGGTCAGGACGGCGACGATGCGGTCGCGCACGTCCTGGACGTCACGGGTGCGCTCGGCCATGTAGCCGCCCAGGGACTCCAGCATGGAGGCAAGAGTTCCCGCCGACTCCCACACGGCGCGCTCCGGAACCAGGCGCTTCTCGCGCACCATGGTCTGCGCCGTCGAGGTCAGGGTGGGGTCGGCAGCCATCTGCGCGGTGGTCTCGAGGAGAGTGCGCGCCTCGGCCTTGGCCTCGGCCGCGGACAGCTCCAGGCCCTTCTTGACCTGCTGGGCCGCCAGTGCGATGCGCTCGCACTCCTTCTCGATGTCGCGACTGGGTTCGAGGGTCGCGATCTCGGGCTCAGGAATGGGAGGTGCCATCCTGGCGACGGGGCCGGCCACAAGGCCAGGGCTCACACCGATGCCGGACAGGGTTGTGGAGGTGGTGTCGGACGCTGTCATGTGGTGCTCCTCATCGGAGACGAATGGGGATCATTGCTCATTGTGCCCCGAGTGCGGCCGAAAAGAGATGTTTCCGCCAGGGGAATAACGATCTCCTCTGCGGCCGCGTCAAGGCATCTATCGCGTTCCCGTAAGGTTACGTGAGTGAGCCCCGTCATGCGAGGACGAAGGTTCTCCGGCGCGGTCGTCTGCTGTTCGGCAGGCCCCGCGGCCCGCGTGCGCACGCGTCTTCCTGCCGACCGGAACTCTTCGCCGCGGACGACGCGGAGGTGGGATAAAGTGATCGCGAGCACGAAGGACCTCAGCTGCCCGACCACGCGCATGACAGACGGGGATTGCGCGAGGGCGGGAACCGGGAAGGAGAAGCCATGAGCACTGCATCAGACATCGTCGCCGGTCTCGGCGGCCAGGAGAACATCACCGATCTCGAGCCCTGCATCACGCGTCTGCGCGTCGAGGTAGCCGATCAGGCGAAGGTTGATGAGGAGGCTCTGCGAGCGGCCGGCGCCTTCGGCGTGGTGCGTTCGGGCCGCGTCGTCCAGGTCGTCGTGGGGCCCACGGCGGACAACCTCGCCTCGGAGATCGCAGCTCTCTGAACTGATCGCCCCGTTCCCGGAGGGTCTGCGCGCCCGCCCGGCTCCAGCACCTGCAACGTGGAGCCGGGCGGCCTGCCTTTCCCCGCACAGCGGTGGGGCGCATCTCGGGAAACGGGACCCGATCTCACCGTCCGCCCCGCTGATCGCCGACCGGCTGCGCGGTCCTGGGTACATGGTCCCGGGCGGCTCGACGGCAGTGGCGCCATCGTGCGGCTTCACGGTGAAACAGTTGCAGCAAAACGTCAGAAGACGCGGTGCGGCGGGTGCACAACCCTCAGCCGCTAGGGCACACTTGGACACTGCTAGTCCTGCTAGCGCCCGCGTCCCGATCCGACCCATTCATTCCCAGGGGTGATGGCGGAGTGCAACCCCGCACCACGTCCGCTCCATGGCGCTCCATCGCACATCTGCTCACGCAAGGCTGACACACGCACATGAACGAGTTCAACGACGACCTGTTACCTGCTTCCGAGAGCCTCAAGCAACTGGCTGAGGCATACGGTGTCTCCACCGAGTACTGGGACTATCACGGCAACCTTGCCTCACCCTCAAGCGCCACTCTCAGGGCCGTGCTGGCCGCGCTAGGGGTGAGCATCAACTCCGAGGAGGAGATCGGGCGCGCTCTGCGAGAGGTCGAGGACGCCCCTTGGCGACAGGCGCTCGCTCCCACGGTCGTCACGCGCGGCGGTGTGGAGTCCACCGTCCCCGTCTATGTGCCCGACGGCGCCAGGGTGCGGGTGCGCGTCGAGCTCGAGAACGGGGATGTCCGTGAGCTGGTTCAGACTGAGGACTGGACCGTGCCCCGTGAGGTGGACGGCGTCAAGCGCGGCCGTGCCTCCTTCATCCTCGGAGCCGATCTGCCTCTGGGATGGCACCGGATCATGGCCGAGGTCAGCCCCGGCTCCACGGACCAGCCGGTTCCGCAGGGGGCTCATGCCGCGCCGCCCGCCGACGACGAGGCGGATACCATCACCGTGACCTCGGCGCTGGCGGTCACCCCCAACCACCTCGACCTGCCCGAGTCTCTCGGAGACCGGGGCTGGGGGGTCATGGCCCAGCTGTACTCGACCCGCTCGCGCGGGTCGTGGGGGACCGGTGACACCGACGATCTCACCGAGCTCGCCGCCTTCCTGGGGGACCAAGGGGCCGACTTCCTGCTCATCAACCCGCTGCACGCGGCCGAGCCGGTGGCGCCGATGACCCACTCGCCCTACCTGCCGGTGACACGTCGCTTCGTCAACCCCCTCTACATCCGTCCGGAGAACATCCCCGAGGTGGCCCGTCTGTCCGGCCCCAAGCGCTCACTGGTGCAGTGGGCCTTCGAGGAGGTCAAGGACAGTGACCTCAGCGCCGAGCCGATCGACCGCGACGCGGTGTGGAAGGCCAAGCGCGAGGCCCTCGAGGTCATCTTCGCCGCCGGTCGCTCCTACTCCCGTCAGCGGGACTTCGAGCGCTTCCGGGCCGAGCAGGGCGAGGGCCTGGAGCGCTTCGCCCTGTGGAGTGCGCTGGTGGAGAAGCACGGGTCCCTGGAGAATTGGCCCGCCACGCTGCGGGAGGCGGACTCCGCCTACGTCGCCAACGAGGCGCACCAGCTGGCCGAGCGCATCGACTTCTTCGCCTGGCTGCAGTGGATCGTCGACGAGCAGCTGGCCCGTGCTCAGGCCGAGGCCCTGGCCTCGGGGATGGCCCTGGGCATCATGGACGATCTCGCCGTCGGAGTGCACTCCCAGGGGGCGGACGTGTGGTCCAACCCGGAGGCCTTCGCCTCCGGAGTCACCGTGGGGGCTCCGCCGGACATGTACAACCAGCAGGGGCAGAACTGGTCCCAGCCGCCGTGGAACCCCGAGTACCTGGCGCGCACCGCCTACGCCCCTCTGCGTGACATGGTGCGCACGGTCCTGCGTCACGCCGGCGCACTGCGCGTGGACCACATCATCGGCCTGTTCCGCCTGTGGTGGATCCCCGAGGGCATGGGAGCGGACCACGGCGCCTACGTGCGCTATGACCACGAGGCCATGCTCGGCGTCGTCCTGCTGGAGGCGCACCGGGCCGGCGCCGTGGTCATCGGTGAGGACCTGGGGACCGTGGAGCCTTGGGCGCGCGACTACCTGGCCAGCCGCGGTGTGCTGGGAACCAGTGTCCTGTGGTTCGAGAAGCAGCACGACGGCTGGCCCCTCCAGCCCCAGGACTACCGCAGGCTCGCCCTGTCCACGGTCAACACCCACGATCTTCCCCCGACTGCCGGCTACCTGGCTGACGAGCACGTCGATCTGCGTGAGCGCCTCGGCCTGCTCACCGAGCCGGTCGAGCAGGTGCGCACCGAGG
>ERZ772979.1915-NODE-1915-length-11135-cov-3.352617_pt1 | contig 11135 bp, 7 predicted proteins | sample MGYA00511130_ERZ772979 | MGnify/ENA primary metagenome ERZ772979 (study PRJEB29015, sample SAMEA2738103) | human oral metagenome | biome: human oral; feature: human-associated habitat; material: saliva | place: China | collected 2186 ... | reverse complement strand
TGATGAATTACCTGAATCAACAAAACAAGTAGTATTAAAAGCCGTTGAAGATACAAAAAATAACACGGGTATGGTGTTAACATTTGCTCTCAACTATGGCTCGCGTGCTGAAATTATCGAAGCAACAAAAACTCTTGCAAGACGTGTGGAAAGAGGAGAGTTAGCTGTTGATGATATCGAAGAAGCTTTATTCGAGCGTGAATTACAAACGAGTTTCCTAGGAGAGTTACAAGATCCGGATTTAATGATTCGTACAAGTGGAGAAGTACGATTAAGTAATTTCTTATTGTGGCAATTGGCGTATAGTGAATATTACTTTATAGATATTTTTTGGCCAGATTTTAGTAAAGAAGATTTAGAAGAAGCGATTTTAACGTACCAGAAACGTCAGAGACGATATGGGGGATTAATTTCATGAAGACACGAATCATCACTGCCATTGTTTCCTTGATGTTGTTCATTCCTGCTTTAATTATTGGTGGGCATTTATTAAAAGCAGTTATTGCATTTTTATCATTTGTTGCTATTTTTGAATTTTTTCAAATGAAGAAATTATCTATTTTTTCTATTGAAGGAGTCTTAACTCTTATAGCTACCCTATCGATTATTTTTGCAAGAGCGCCAATTATTGAATTGCCAGTAGGAGTTGATTTCTTTTATATTTTCTTCCTTTGTGTCATGTTATTAATGTCATTAACGGTATATAAAAGTGAGACATTATTTATTGAAGATGTCAGTTTCTTATCTCTTATAGCTTTATATGTTGGTGGAGGATTTTCCGGAATTTTATATGTACGTGAATATGGTTTTGGAATGGTCGTTTTTGTTTTTTGTATTATATGGGGAACTGATACGTTTGCTTATTTTACAGGAAGAGCTTTTGGCAAACATAAATTAGCACCTGCTATTAGCCCAAATAAAACGATTGAAGGTTCCATTGGTGGAGTGATTGGAGCGATTGGTTTAGGGACTATTGCTTTAAAACTATTTAACCCTCTAGGGTTTCATTTTATTGAAATGACCATTTTAATGATTGCCTTATCCGTATTTGGACAATTAGGTGATTTAGTAGAATCTGCTTATAAACGTAGATTTAATGTAAAAGATTCTGGGAAAATTTTCCCAGGTCATGGAGGAGTATTAGACCGATTTGATTCAACATTTTTTGCAATGTTTATGTTTCAAATTGTATTGAAATTTATTGGTACTCATTAAGGAGGACATATGATTAAAACAATTATTGCATTTATATTTGTATTTGGTGTCATTGTGACTATTCATGAATTTGGACACTTTTATTTTGCAAAACGTGCAGGTATTTTAGTAAAAGAATTTGCCATTGGAATGGGACCAAAGGTATTCCAAGTGCGTAAAGGTGAGACGGTTTATACATTACGATTACTACCCGTTGGTGGATATGTTCGTATGGCGGGTCATGAGGAAAGTGATCAAGAGATTAAACCTGGTATGATGGTGACACTTCGATTAGAAGATGGAATTGTTCAGCAAATTTCATTTGATCCATCTACTGAATTAGAACAAGGTATTCCTTTCCAAATTGAATCTTGTGATTTAGAAAAAAAGATGGTAGTAAAAGGATACAAACCTCAAACAGAAAAATTAGACATTTTAAAGGTTTCTAAAACAGCAACCATTATTGAAGAAGATGGTACTGAAGTATCTGTTGCTCCAATTGAACGTCAATTTAATTCTGCTAGTTTAAAAGACCGTATGTTAACAAATTTTGCGGGACCAATGAATAATTTTATTTTATCGATTATTACATTTATCATCGTAGCATTTTTAGCAGGAGGAGTTCCTTCTAATGAAGCAGTAGTTGGAAACTTTTCAAGTGATTCTGCTGCACAAACAGCTGGTTTACAAGTAGGAGATAAAATTATTGAAATTGAAGGACAGCCAGTTCAAAAATGGGGAGACATTAGTAAACAAATTTCTCCACGTGCTGACCTTGAAACGAAACTTGTGATTGAACGAAATGGAAATCAACAAACAGTTGTGGTGACTCCTAAATCGTATGATTTATCAGACGGTTCTAAAGTTGGTATTTTAGGAATTGAATTTGCGAAGAAAACAGATGTATTGTCTAAAGTACTTTATGGGTTTACTCAAACATGGTTTGTTATTAGTTCGGTATTCTTAACGATTGCATCATTCTTTACAAAAGGATTTTCTATTAATCATTTAGGTGGTCCAGTAGCAATGTTCTCACTAACTTCTCAAGTTGCTCAAAATGGCGTTATTTCTGTTTTGAATTTCTTAGGATTAATTAGTGCCAATATTGGGATTATGAATTTATTACCAATTCCAGCTTTAGATGGAGGAAAATTAGTATTAAATATCATCGAAGGGATTCGTAAGAAACCTCTAAAAGAGGAATATGAATCTTATATTACAATTGCCGGGGCAGTATTTTTAATCATTTTAATGATTTTAGTGACATGGAATGATATTAGTAAATTATTTTAACAAGTAACAGGAGGTAAGTGATGGTTTTCTATAGTAATTTATTAGAAAACCACACTTATTTTTTCAGTTTTAGAGAGGAGTGATCAAGTGTCAGAACATCAACAACAATTATTTTTAACGTTAATGAATCAATTGCAGCTAGACAATGAACAGTTTTTACAACCAGATTTTGATCAAGCCTCATTAACAAAAATTGATATTACAAAAAGTATTCCGGAATGGTGTTTTAATATTGAGACGAATCATGTGATACAGTACGAGAAATTCAAACGTTTCTATGAACAATTGAAACAGACTTATGAAAAAATTGCTCAGGTAAGATTAGTAGTCAAAACGAGAGAAGAGTCTCAAATTACCCAAGAACAAATCCAAGCGTATTGGGAAATGGTTCTCTTCCAATTGCAACAAGAATCACCTCTTGTAGTTCAATTACTATCTGGACAAATCCCAACTTGGAATCAGAAAAAAATACAATTTCATTGTCCAAATGAAATTACTAAATCTCATGTCAATGAAAATTACATCAAAAAAATTCAACAATATTTTGAGAATTTTGGTTTTCCAAAAATGGGTGTGGATATTATTGTCAATGACGAATTAGGTAGTCAATTAGAAGAAGAGTTACGAATCAAACATGAAACGATTGAACAAGAGTATCAAGAAAAAGCTGTTCAACAAAAAGAAGTTCAAGAAACTGCATCCTCTAAACCTGCTGCAGTTAATTCAGACTCATCTATTTTATATGGAAAAGCGATTCGTAGTAATTTAGAAACAAGAGAGATAGCAGATATTTATGAAGAAGAGCGAAATGTATTAGTTGAAGCGCAAATTTTTGATATTGAAATTCGTACAAGAAAAGCAAGTGGGAAATCCTTTGCTAATATTAAAATGACGGACTATACTTCATCGATTGGGGCAACTTTATTTCCTTCAACAGCTGAAGATGAAGAACGTTTAGCTGCCTTAAAAAAAGGAACATGGGTAAAAGTATATGGAAATATTGAGATTAATAAATTTTCTCAAGAATTAAATATGATTGTTCGAGATATGAATAAAGTCGAGCATATTGGTCGAATCGATCGTGCGCCTGAAGACCAAAAACGTATTGAATTACATTTACACACAAATATGTCGGTCATGGATGCAACAAATTCTGCTAGTGATTTAGTCAAACAAGCAGCAAAATGGGGACATCCTGCAGTAGCCATTACAGACCACGCAAACTTACAATCGTATCCAGAAGCTCATGGAGCAGGAAAAGGTAATAATATTAAAATTTTATATGGATTAGAAGGAAATATTGTCGATGACCAAGTGAATGTTGCCTATAATCCACAACATATTTTATTAGAAGATGCGACTTATGTAGTGTTTGACGTTGAAACAACAGGTTTATCAGCCATTTATGATTCTATTATTGAATTAGCCGCTGTTAAAATGCATAAAGGAAATGTTATTGATAAGTTTGAAGAATTTATTGATCCAGGACATCCTTTATCTGCGACAACAATTCAATTAACAGGCATTACAGATGATATGGTTCGTGGTTCTAAATCACAAGCTCAAGTATTAAAAGAATTTGCAGCTTTTACAAAAGATACGATTTTAGTTGCGCATAATGCCAGTTTTGATATGGGATTTTTAAATACTGGATATGAAAAAGAAGGCTTGGAGAAAACAACTCAACCGGTCATTGATACATTAGAGTTATCCAGATTATTACATCCACAATTAAAATCTCACCGATTAAATACATTAGCCAAACGTTATAATGTTGCGTTAGAACAACATCACCGTGCGGTATTTGACTCAGAAACAACTGGACATTTATGTCATATTTTCTTAAAAGAAGCTGCCAATGATCATGGATTAATTTATCATGACCAATTGAATACGAACTTACACCCAGAAGAAGTGTTCAAAAATGGTCGTCCATTCCATGCAACGATTTTTGCAAAGCATCAAGCAGGATTGAAAGAACTCTTTAAAGTAGTTTCAGCTTCCAATGTACAATATTTTTATAGAGTTCCTAGAATTTTACGAAGTATGTTAATTGAAAATAGAGATTCATTTTTAATTGGATCTGGATGTAGCGAAGGGGAAGTCTTTGAAGCAATGATGCAAAAAGGCTATGAAGAGGCTAAAGAAAAGGCTAAGTTTTATGATTATATTGAAATTATGCCAAAAGCAGTCTATCGCCCATTAATTGACAAAGAACTCATTCGAAATGAACACCATCTAGAAGAAATTATTAAAAATCTCGTGAAATTAGGAGAAGAACTAGATATTCCAGTTGTCGCAACAGGAAATGTTCACTACTTAAATCCGGAAGATAAAATTTATCGAGAAATTTTATTAACATCTGTGAATAATGGTCAAAAATTAAATTATCCAGATGTTCATTTTAGAACGACAAATGAAATGTTAGATGAATTCGCCTTTTTAGGAGAAGAAAAAGCTTTTGAAGTCGTTGTGACAAATACTCATTGGGTTAATGATCAACTAGAAGTAATTATTCCAATTAAAGATGACTTATATACGCCTAAAATTGAAGGTGCAGAAGATGAAATCACAAAATTAAGTTATGACAAAGCTCATGAATGGTATGGAGAAGAATTACCAGAAATCGTTGAGAAACGTATCGATAAAGAATTAAAGAGTATTATCGGAAATGGATTCTCGGTTATTTACTTAATTTCTCAAAAATTAGTGCATAAAAGTAATGAAGATGGGTATTTAGTAGGATCTCGTGGATCCGTTGGTTCCTCATTAGTAGCGACATTAACTGGGATTACTGAAGTAAATCCATTAGCACCTCACTATCGTTGTCCAAACTGTTGTTATTCAGAATTTTTTGATGATGGTTCTGTTGGTTCTGGTTTTGACTTGCCTGAAAAAGATTGTCCTAAATGTGGAACACGACTTGCAAAAGATGGACATGATATTCCATTTGAAACGTTCTTAGGATTCTATGGGGATAAAGTACCCGATATCGATTTAAACTTCTCAGGGGAATATCAGCCACAAGCGCACAACTATACGAAAGTATTATTCGGAGAAGACTATGTGTATCGTGCAGGAACCATTGGTACTGTTGCAGATAAAACAGCCTTTGGATATGTAAAAGGATATGAACGAGATTTAGGATTAGAATTTAGGCAAGCGGAAATTGATCGTTTAGCAAAAGGATGTACGGGAGTAAAAAGAAGTACTGGACAACACCCTGGGGGAATTATTGTAATTCCAGATTATATGGATGTTTACGACTTTACTCCAATCCAATTCCCAGCAGATGACCAAAATGCAGAGTGGAAAACAACTCACTTTGATTTCCATTCCATCCATGATAATGTATTAAAACTTGATATACTTGGACACGATGATCCGACTGTGATTAGAATGCTACAAGATTTGTCAGGAATTGAACCGAAGGATATTCCACCAGATGATCCAGAAGTGATGAAAATCTTCGGTGGAACAGAAGTATTAGGCGTTACGCCAGAACAAATTGATTCTAATACGGGTACACTTGGGATCCCTGAGTTCGGTACAAAATTTGTACGTGGAATGTTAGAACAAACAAAGCCAACTACATTTACAGAGTTACTACAAATTTCAGGACTATCTCATGGTACAGACGTATATCTTGGAAATGCAGAAGAATTAATTCGACTACATGGTATCCCACTTTCTGAAGTAATTGGATGTCGTGATGATATTATGGTGTACTTAATTCATAAAGGTGTTGAAAACGGGGCTGCTTTCAAAATTATGGAAGGTGTACGTAAAGGAAAGGGAATACCAGAAGACTATCAAGCAATGATGCGAGAAAATAATGTTCCAGAATGGTATATCGAATCGTGCTTGAAGATTAAGTACATGTTCCCGAAAGCCCATGCTGCAGCTTATGTTTTAATGGCCTTACGTGTAGCATGGTTTAAAGTTCATAAACCTTTATTATATTACTGTGCTTATTTCTCAGTTCGTGCTCAAGACTTTGATATTGTGGCAATGTCACAAGGAAAAGAAATGATTAAACAAAGAATGAAGGAAATCCGTGATAAAGGAAATGATGCAAGTACTAAAGAAGTAAACTTATTAACTGTACTTGAACTAGCCAATGAAATGTGTGAACGTGGATTTAGCTTTAAAATGGTTGATATTGAAAAGTCCGATTCTGTGAATTTTGTGATTGAAGGAGATAGTTTAATTGCTCCATTTAGATCGATTCCAGGATTAGGACTAAACGTAGCCAACAAAATTGTTGAAGCAAGACAAGAACAACCATTTATTTCTAAAAAAGATTTAGCAACACGTGGGAAAGTTTCTAAAACTTTAATTGATTATATGACTGAAAATAAAGTATTAGATGACTTACCAGATGAGAATCAATTATCCTTATTTGATTTTTAATGAAAAAGCAAAATAGACGACTTCGGTCGTCTATTTTTTATAATATTCTTCAATTTGTAAAAAGATTTGTAGTAATTTTTCTTGTAAGTTTTTCGATTTTTGTGGATCCAATGTATTGTTATGAAGATAGAGTGAATAAGGTATTTCTATTTGAATCGCTTCTATATTTGGTTGCTTAGATACTTCATGAATAATATTTCCACCTTTAAAAGGCTTATCTAGCTGAGTTGATAAAGCTGCTTTTTCAAAACAATTTAAAATATAATTTAACGATTCTTTTGATATTGTTGAATGTCCTTTAGTACTAATAATAATTTTATTTGTATGAAAGTATTGATCATCATAGCTATGTAAATCTAGTAAACAAACGATTGAATTATTTTGTTTCTTTACAGTTATTTGTTTAAATATTGCATCGTAATAAGGAGTATAATATTCCTTTATCCATTTTTGTTGAATGGATTTTGAAGGATATTGTTTAAATAAAGGACTTCCAAATTCGTCATATTTGGGAATGATTGGAAATGTAGCATTTTTAGAACTATATTTTGAACGATTAACATCTACAACATATCTAGATAAATTTGAAGTAATTGTTGTAAATGGAAAATCTTTTATGAATAAATCTAATTGCCAATCAGTATGAATTCTTTTTGCTTGCTGATTGATTCGATTTTGAATCGATTTAGGAATTTCAGTACCTGAATGAGGAATTGAAATAAGCAAGGGAGAATAATTTGTAGTATGAGAAACTGTTAAATAAACGTTCATAAAATACCTCCTTTTCATTATTGTAGTATAGTTTTTATCATAATGAAAGTTTCTATTGAAATAGATAATGTATTTAGTATAATGTTGTAAAGGAGTGAGTGAGATGAACCAACGTGAAATTGATGAATTGCATGATTATTTAAAGGAATTTACCTCAGAAGTGTTAGCTTGTGCATCAAGTTTTAGAGAAAAGAATACAATATATGCCTCATTTACGTATTATCCAGAATTTCAACATAAATTTTTATTATCGTATCGTAATGAAAATGATACAGTAGAATATGTAGACGATAATGGTAATGTTATTTCTGAAGATGAATTAGAATACAAAACAACGGAAATTTCAATGACTTATGGTGAAATGGTTGATATCGTATTGAGTCAATTATTAGAATTTCGCAAAAAATATTATCAAAAGCAAGTTAAAACAAGTTCATTTATTTTATAATTGTTGTCTATAAAAAGTACAATTTATAAAAGTAGAATTTATTTTTCAAGTATTGACAGTTATTATACATATTGTTATAATAACTTTTGTACTGTTCTAGTAGCTCAGCAGGATAGAGCATTCGCCTTCTAAGCGAACGGTCGGGGGTTCGAATCCCTCCTAGAACGCTAGATTCGAGAACGTTGAGTAATCAACGTTCTTTTTTTTCTATAAAATTAGAAGAGTTTGAAGAAAGCATCAACCGTTTTTTATTAAAATGTGTTATAATGGTAACAACTAATGACAAAATGGAGGGATAATGAATGAGTGAACCAGTTGTTGGATATATTCATTCTACAGAAAGTTTTGGTTCTGTTGATGGACCTGGGGTTCGATTTGTAACATTTATGCAAGGATGTCGTATGCGTTGCGAGTTTTGCCATAATCCAGATACATGGAATATTGGCGGAGGGCAAAAAATTACAAGTCAAGAATTATTGGAAGAAGCTTTACGTTATCGTGCCTTTTGGGGTAAAAAAGGTGGCGTAACAGTCAGTGGAGGAGAACCTTTACTACAAGTTGATTTTTTAATTGATTTCTTTAAACGTTGTAAAGCAATGGGAATCCATACTACATTAGATAGCTGTGGAATGCCATTCACGTATGATGAACCATTCTTTTCAAAATTCGAAGAGTTGTTAGAGTATACAGATCTTATTTTATTAGATATTAAGCATATTGATGATGAACAACATAAAAAATTAACAGCTTGGACTAATAAAAATATTTTACAATTAGCAGAATATTTATCAGAGAAAGGTCAACCTGTTTGGATTCGTCACGTATTAGTTCCAGAACGTTCAGATTATGACGAGTATTTAGAACGTTTAAGCGAATTTGTTGCTGGATTAAAAAATGTATTAAAATTTGAAGTTTTACCATATCATCGTTTAGGTGTTTATAAATGGAAAAATTTAGGTATTCCATACAAATTAGAACATATTGAGCCCCCAACAAAAGAACGTGTTGCAAATGCAAACCGTATTTTAAGAACACAAGAATACAAAGGCTATTTAGAAGTTTAGTTTGGTTTTCTAAACATTGTGTGGTAAAATAGTCATTATAAAATTTATAAAAGTGAGGATTAAAGATGAGTAAATTATTAGTTTTTGGACACCAAAATCCAGATACAGATGCGATTACATCAGCAATTTCGTATGCTTATTTATTAAAACAATTAGGTGAAGAAGCAGAAGCAGTTGCATTAGGAGAACCTAATGAAGAAACTCAATATGCATTAAATTATTTTAATCGAACAGCTCCACGTGTCGTATCTTCAGTTAGTGAAGAAACAGATAGAGTAGCATTAGTGGACCATAATGAAGTTCAACAAAGTGCTTCTGATGTTGAAAAAGTTGAAGTACAATATGTTGTTGATCACCACCGAATTGCGAATTTTCAAACTGCAAATCCTCTATTCTATCGTTGTGAACCAGTAGGATGTACAAATACAATTTTATTTAAAATGTATAAAGAATATGGAATTGAAATTCCAAAAGAAATTGCAGGTTTAATGGTTTCAGCAATTGTTTCTGATACATTATTATTTAAATCACCAACATGTACACAACAAGATATCGAAGCTGCAACAGAATTAGCTCGTATTGCAGAAATTGATGTAAATTCTTATGGATTAGAAATGTTAAAAGCAGGTACAAATTTATCTACTAAATCTGAAGCTGAGTTAATTGATTTAGATGCAAAATCATTCCCAATGGGCTCATACAATATGCGTATTGCTCAAGTGAATGTTGTAGATGAACAAGAACTATTAGCTCGTAGAGAAGCATTAGAATTTAGTATGAAAGAAGCAAACGCAACTCATGGCTATGATACATTCTTATTAGTTGTAACAAATATTTTAACAAGTGTTTCTACTGGCTTAGTTGTCGGAGAAGCATTAGAAACTGTTGCAAAAGCATTTAATACAGAGTATGAAAATGGTCTATTGATTTTACCAGGTGTTGTATCTCGTAAAAAACAAGTGGTACCACCTTTAACAGTTGCATTCGAAAACTAGAATGAATTGATGTTGAATCCGAACTATTGATGACTACAAATCTGATATGATGTTCGGATTATTTTATTTTTAAATTGAAATAATAAAAGGATGAAGAGCAGTGAAAAATTTATTTGACTATTTAAAAAATTTATTGCCTTCTGGTTCAAAAAAAGAATGGGATATAGCTCAAGTAACATTATTTGTAGAAAATATTCATAGCATGAAAAGGTTTTATACACAAGTTCTTGGGTTAACCATTTTACAAGACTTTGAAACAGAAGTTTTGTTAGGATTACCTCAAGGAAGTATTCCAATGATTCGTCTAATGACAGCTGAAAATACTGGAACACGTAAGACTAATTTAACGTATTATTTAGGGTTTGAAATTCCAAAGAAACAATTATTGGGAGATTTGAGTAATCATTTTCTACTAGAAGAACAAATGATTATGGCAACTTGTGATGATGGGTATAGTGAAGGATTTTATATTATGGATCCCGAACAAAATCGTTTGAAATTTTATTGTGTAAAAAAAGATTTATTACTAGAAGATGTGAATCATGAAATGCAATATTTAGAAGGTAACGAAGTGACGATTCCTATCCAAGAATTTATCCAATTAGGAGATACGGGAGTCCATGGTTTACCTGCTAAAACACGATTAAATCAAGTACATTATATTGTGAATGATATTCAAAAAACATCGGATTTTTTAACAAAGAATTTTCAATTCAAAACAACTTATGATTATGTTGCAGAGCGTATTAATTTTCAAATCAATGAACATTATTATTCCATTGCAGTGAATGAGTGGCAGGTAATTGATGCTACTCATACAATGTATGGGGTAAGAGAAATTATGTTTTTTGTTCCAGAAATCAAAGTCATAGAAGCTATTGTAGAACGTTTAGAAGAAATTGAATGGCCTTATTTATATCAAGACTCTGAATTAAAAGTATTAACGCCTGATCATAT
>ERZ772979.1909-NODE-1909-length-11170-cov-6.440216_pt1 | contig 11170 bp, 10 predicted proteins | sample MGYA00511130_ERZ772979 | MGnify/ENA primary metagenome ERZ772979 (study PRJEB29015, sample SAMEA2738103) | human oral metagenome | biome: human oral; feature: human-associated habitat; material: saliva | place: China | collected 2186 ... | reverse complement strand
AGAAAGCGTCTGTATAATTGTAAAAAATTAGGCTTTGATATAGTTTGAAACTATACCTCTGTTTCAAACAAAAGAAAAAGACCCGAGACAAATGCCTCAAATCCTTTGTGTAGCTTGTTTTATAGCTTTATTTCAGTTAGGCTCTTCAAACGCGTTATTAGTAATTCTTATAAGTGGCTATGGCTTGTTATTAGAAAAGACTATAGCTCAATCCCCTTCTCTCGGAGATTGTCCAGACACTCCTCAAAGTAGGTAGCGTCATGTTCGCTGTAAATAGGACTAGTCAACTTTCCCTCTGCTAAATCTTGATAAGGAGAGCAAGTCTTGCCACGGTAGTTTTTATCCAACCATTCTGGACTGACATTGTATCCACGGTCAGCCATCTCCTCCATGATTAAGCGATGATAGACATAGAGATGATAGGGCGAGTGGGTAAAGACATAGTCCACCGTTGCATGCTTTCTGCCCCAGCCATTGCCACGCAGGGCGCAACACTCTCGATGTTGCCCCAAGAGTTGAGGACGAGGAAGCTGTGAAATCAAAGCCTCATGCCAAAGTCTCATGGGAGTCTCCTTTCAACAAAGTAGACTGTTGCAGGTAAGCATTTGGGTAACGTTCAAGTAAATTTCTCGTCTTAGCGATTAAATCTTTCTTAGAAGCCTGACCAAAGCGGTAGCGATCCAACAAGAGCATATAGTCCTTGCGCTCAGCATCTGTCCCTTTCTTTTTGAAATAGCCCCAAATATGCTGAAAGGCATTGCAAACCTGACCCCTGTGTTCTGGAATATGGCAGGCACGGTCAATCATCTCCTGAACCTGACTCACCTCCACCTCTTCATTCTTGAGATACTGGCGAATCTCATTGTAAATATTGCTGGAATGGCTCAAAACAAGATATTTGTTTATAGCCCAGAGTTGCTGGCAAAGGGCACGTTGGTTGTTATTTTCCATATTTGAGATTATACCATGTTTACTCTATGATTTCCTCAATTTTTACATCGTAGATACTTTGAAGATTGAGCCAAGTTATCATCGAGATATTAGTGACCTTTGCTAACTTCCGAGCAATATCATTACTAATTGATTCCTCACCATTCACTAATTTATAGAGCTTAATTTCAGAAACTCCCAAACGCTCAGCAAATTCTTTCTGCGTTACGTTATAATCTTCAATCAACTCTTCAACATACTGACCTGGATGAAAAGCAATCAGGTCTTTGTATTCAACAATTTTATTACTCATAGTAATTGCTGACCTCCTCTATTTTTAGGATTTCGATTTCAACGGGACTTGGAAACACCTTTTCTAAATCCTCATCACAAAATTCTACAATCAAACGATAGAAAAACTAATCTGTTAATCTACAAATTGTTTTCTAAATTGTATTTTAAAAACATTGTGACTTTCAATTACTATAAACATTATCAATAGAAAAATTTTGATCTGTTTCATTAATAACAATTCTTTTATTAACACATGGATTTATTCTAACACAGTCTATACTCTCATGGTATACATATTCTAAGATAAATTGAACAAAATCATTTGGAAAAAAAATTCTCTTAACCGGCAATCTAATTTCGTTTATAAAAGTTTCTAAATCTGATTGTCCCGAATAAATTTCATCTGTTCCATTTTTTTTATTCCTTGGATTCAATCCTTTGTGCATATGTTGTAGTTCATGTACTCTTGCTTCATATCCTGTTTCATCAAAATCAATTCTTATATAATTCATGAAACAATATAGTAAAGCTTCATATCTATCCGACTTAGAAGGTCTACCTGCTAATGCATCATCGTTAATAGATGGAATATAAGATAAACTACATTTTACAACACTCCCCTGATTATCAAAACAATAATAAAAGCTAATAAATGAATCATCTAACAATTTCAACTGCCAGTTCCCATTGTTTTTTATTTCTCTATACATTTCATCATAATTTTCATAAGTAAATTTACCTGTTTTTTTCCCAATTATAGAATGATTTATTAGAGTTTGACGATTAATATTTTCATACTTTTGAAATTCTAAAATATAAGAAGAAACACGTTTTAGATCAGATAAACATTCTATTTGTTGCCTAATTAATTCTAATTCAGTCATTTTTTGAACCCAATTTTTGTTTTAATAATTGTTCCAGAATCTCAACTGGTAATTCCTGAGCAGCAATAATATTATTTTCTAATTTCTCATCACTATCTCCCATAATTCTAATTGACTCTTTTTGTTGCTCTGTAGGATAAATAAATTCAAGCTTATAATCATGTTCTCGAGTTGCTTCAATCTCATCTTTCAAAAAATCAACTGTTTCTCCATATAGCCAAACTTTGACTTTAGCTCGAGTCATTGCTGTAAAAATTTCATTTCTATATGTACTATTTCTATTTGAAGTTTGAATTTTATTACAATTTATTAAATATACTAAATTTGCTTCATTACCTTTTGCTCTAAAAACAGTAGTATAAATAATAGAAGTTTCTGATTTTGTCATCGAAGGCGTTTTACCACTTACAAGTTTTATATGGACATTTTTATTTAATCCAGTATTATATAACATTTTGTCAAATATTAAGCTAAATTGATTATAGTTCTTTGTTAAATTATTTCCATCCATATCAATTAACATAATATCACTTGGCTTTACATCTTCTTCTTTTAACAATCGAAGCACTTCCGCGGCAACGATATTATTTTGTAATGACTTACCAATCACATGAATGGGGGCATCTATCTCTATTCCAGTATTATTCTCTTTAGTTCTTTCCAACGTAATATAATTTCCTGCTTTGAAATCTTGTCCAATATTTTTATATCCCATATCCAATAGTGTAGTTTCATCTACAAAATTTACCAAGGATGTTTCTGACGAATCATCAACTTTCCTATAAACACCTAAACCTATCGCATGAGCTGTAGTAAGTATTTCTTTAGGCGCCCTATAACTAATGTTCAGATTAATATCCTTACATCTAGAACTTTCTCCAAATATATCAACTTTCGAAGGTATAGAAACTTGTGCTCTCAGTGATTGTAGTTCGTCATAAGCATAAATTAAGTACCCCGTACGAACATCTCTTTTAAGTGTTTCTAATGCCAAATGAAAAAAATTAATCCCAAAATCTTGTGCCTCATCAATAAAAATATAATCGTAAGTTCCTTTATAATCCATCTGTTTCTTTAGTTCTTCATGTAAATTTTTACATACAAACTCAAAAGGATCCTCTCCACCAGACTTTTCTACAGCTTCACCATAATTAAAATACTCACTATCAGTTTGTTCACAAATATCAGAATAAAATCCTCTACTTCCTTTCCCTCCCCAAGAATGAAAAATTTTAATATTTTCAAAATTTGGCTCGTTGTACCTATCATAATCTTTATAAAAATCGGTAAACATTTTTATCATACTACTTCGTAAAGAAGTTGTATAGAAAATAAAAGCAATCTTTAAATCTGGCTCTTGAAAATGTAAATAAGCCATTTTCTTTAGCATTAGAATAGTTTTCCCACTTCCAGCAAGTCCTCTAATTCTCTGATGAGAATCAATTGTACTATGAACCATATTGAATTGTGTTTCATCATATTTTCCAATATAATTATTTCTTTTTTTTATTAAACTACCTAAAGTAGCTTCTGAACTTGTTTCTCGCTTATCAGTCTTTGTTAAATTAAAGGATTGCTGAATAGCCCGATTAACTTTTAATAACGTTTCGTCAGATAAAATATCATTACCTTCAAATGTATCAACACTTAATTCTGTAGAGGTATTTAGCAACTTCACATATTCTTTAAAGTTTAAAGTAATATCTACTAAGCTAGAATCCTGCGCCAAATAATAGATAAGACTATTTGAAAATACTTTTTCTTCAATATCATTCTCATAGAGGAGATAAATTCCAGATTTTAACAATATAATTGCTTTTAAAAAATCTTTTCTACCATTTTCATTTATAATCGGATAACCGCAATATATATCTCCACTATATCCACTGCTTTCTAAGATCATTATGATATTTTCTATCGCTGCCTGAGTTTTTTTACTCAATCTTTCAGTTTCACCAAATTTAGTAATCATTTTTTCCCCTCTATTCTTATATAAACCTGTCCATTCATCAGCATTGGCAAGAGCCAGTCGCGGAGTTGGTTGAGTTCTTGGTTTTCAAAAATGTTATTCCTAATCTTTTTATAAATCACATCTGCTTTATTTGCGAATTTTAATGATATTTTTTTATCAGGAACTATAACTAATTTCTCTTTTAAAAATTTAAAATGTCTAGCATACCCATAATTCGATAAATCAAAATCTTCAATCATGTGATAAAGTAATATATTAGAAATATTCTCATTATTAGAAATCAATACCTGAGTCCCATCTGCCCCTCTAGCATAATCAAAATTTATAAATTTTACTACTCTGGTGTGATCTCCAAAAATGACATGTCCATTTTGAGGCTGTATTAAAGAGCTCTGGTTATTCGTAAAACCTGCAATATATTTTTGACTCTGATCGATAACAGGTATTCTCCCTACAAATTCAATCGAATTATTTTCAATTTTTTCAGCTTTAGTAACTTTATCTAATAAATTACCAACACTCTCCACTCCCCACCCCTCTGGGATTTCGCGTTTGAGTTCTGGGTGATAGAACATCTTTCCGCCTGATGATTTGTAGGGTTTACCATTCTGGTCTGGGAAATCAAACTGCACAAACCAGTAGTTATAGAGGGTCTTAGCCATGGCTTCCAGCTCTTGATTGATTTGGTTGTTGATTTGTTTTTTCTTTTCTAACGAATAAAGGAAATCACCAATTTTCTTTTGAGTATCAAAATCTGGTAGCATAATTTCAAGATATGAAAACATTGCCTCATTGAAACTAGCTCTTAGTGTCATTACAGTATTATTTATTATTGTTCTTCTAAACAAAGGACTTCTTAAATAAAAAGCCATGAATTTAGGATAAACAATTGTTTTATCAACAGGCCTAAGTCTTTTCAAAAATCCACTGAAACTAGCTTCAGGATAATCCTTCAAAGCAACTGAAGACATAGCCAATTCATCAACTGTTTCACTAGTGCGTGTTAAAAATATATCACCCTCATTTATTGAGTATTTTTGCTTCTCGCCATCTGTCGTATCCATTAAATCAATTAAACTATCTGGCAAAAAATAATTATTAAAAACAACGGAGAATGAAAGAAATGGTGAACCGTGTCCCGCTTGCTCTTTAGTTGAAGAAATTCCTGAACTCATTTCATAAAGTTCTGATAATTTATATCTTTTCCACTCACTCATACTTCAACCCCTTCATTTGCTCTTCAATTTCCTGCTCCAATGCATGCGATTGCTGGAATAAATCTGAGAGTTTGTTTTGAAAGGCGGTCATCTTGGCTTCAAACTCTTCTGCTGTGATATCCACATAATCTATCTTGATGTCAAAGTATTGGCCTGCGCTGAGAGAGTAGTTTTTCTCCTTTATTTCCTCATAAGAAGCAGTGACAGAAAAGTCCTCGACGGCTTCTTTCTTGATAAAGGTCTCGACGATCTTCTGCTCTTCCTCAGGAGACAACACAGTCTTTTGGTTCTTGCCTTCCTTGACCTTGGTTCCGAGGTTTGAGGCATCGATGAGGACGACATCACCCTTATTTTTCTTATCGATAAAGAGTATGGAGACGTTGGTCCCTGTCGTCGCAAAGATATTGGACGGCATGGAAACGACACCTGCCAGCATTTGATTGTCCACCAAGTGTTGACGGATAGCCTTATCAATCCCTGACTGGGCAGTGATAAAGCCTGTCGGCAAGACAACGGCTGCCTGCCCATCTGCCTTCAAGGAATAGATGATATGCTGAACAAAGAGCTCATAGATAGCCATCTTGTCCTTAGACTTAGCTGGAACCTTTGGCACACCTGCAAAGAAACGCTCACTGGCTTCTGGCAAATTTTCCACTCGGTCACGCCACTCTGAAAAGTCCAGCTTGAAAGGAGGGTTCGACACGATATAGTCCATCTTCTCAGGATGGCGATTAGCGATAATGGTATTTCCCTGTACGATATTATGAATGGAATGCTGTAGTCCATTCAAGATCAGATTGAGACGGAGGAGATTGGATGACTTTTGCGAGATATCCTGACTGTAAACAGTGGTCTTATCGACACCGATACGACTAGCCAGGTTCATCAGCAAGGTCCCCGAACCAGCAGATGGGTCATAGATACGCACGTTTGATGGTTGGTCATTCCCCACAAGAATATCAGCGATAATCTTAGCCACAGAGTGAGGCGTGTAGTACTCGGCATACTTACCACCACCGTCTTTGTTGTAGTCCTTGATCATGTACTCAAAGAGAGTAGAGAAAAAGTCGAAACCTTGTGAAAAAATGGTCTCATCAAACTTGACGCGTGCAAGGAGATTGATGATGGCTTTTGCCACTTCGTTACGCTTACTGCTATCTGATATTGTGTCGGTAATCAAGCGTTCATCAAAGAGACGAATAGCTGTATCTCCGTCCGTATGAACAGAGAAAATATCGTTATTATCAATGGCGATCTGGTTAAGAGTATTTTCAAAACTCTCGTAGAAAGTCGCTTCATTTTGCTTACGGTGAAGCGTTTCGATCAACTGGTCTGGCTTGAGCCAAGCCGTACTTGTACCGATATCCTCCAAGAGCCAGTCATAGTCATCTTCACCCATTGCCAACAAGTTTTCATAAGTGTTGGATTCATCCAGCACCTTGGCTTGATATAAAAACTTATCATTTAAAAACTTGTAGAGGAAGGACTGGGTGAGGAGTTTGTACTCACCCGCTTCTCCTCCTAGTCCCGCATGGGTAAAGACCGCTTTCAAATCATCTACCAAGTCTTGGACTTGGACTTTATATGTTTCATTCATTAGTGTTGGTATTCCTCTTCATATCCTTCAAATAACGACTCGACGATATAATTAAAATCCTGTCTTGTCAAACTACTTGCAGATTGGTTGGTTTTCATTTCAATCCGAGCTTCTTCTCGAATCATTTTCTTGAGAAAGTCCTCGTTATCAAGCACTCCTTGATTTTGACCGATTTTACGGTCTAGTCTGACTTTAGAACCCTTGATAACATGGTAAATAGCAGGAAAATCACTGACCATAGTCGAGTTGGTTACGTGTTTGTAGGAACGTGCTGCCATTTCATCTCCGTCAAAATTCATCGTCAAACGTCTCATATGAGTATGATAATCTTCCACTGACTTAAAGAGCTCTTCGTACTCTTTTTGAATTTCTTTGATGTTTTCCATAGTATAGCCTTCTTGCCCATGAATCAGGTGTTTTTTCATGATGCGCTGGAATTCTTCGTAGAGAGAGACCCACTCAGGATCTTTCTCATCACGCTGTTTTATGATGCCTCCAGCAACTCGACGCTTCAAATCTTCTAGGTCATTAGCTGCTAGACTGAGTTCTTCCTCCGCAATCTTGACAAAACTAAAACTGGTCTCAGACATGGCAAGATTTAAAAGGGTGCGACTAGAAAAATCATCTGGCTTATCTATCAGGGACAAGGTCAGCAAGCGTCTTGAGATGACATTGAGCAGAGTTGCAATCTGAGTAATATCAATCTGCTTAATCAAATGGTCATAACCAAGTAAGCGGGCGATATTATAGTACTGCTTAACCGATTCTAAGGCTTTTCGTAGTTCATTTAGTTGCTTTCTATCCTTAATATCATCAATTGATTGAGAAAAGAACTCTAGATTAGAGGTCGGATAGTCCATGAGGATGCGCTCTGTCTTACCGAGTTCCTGAGAAATTTCCTCAGCGGGCACAAAGAGCGAACCAAACACATCCTCTCCATTTTCCCCAGTCAGGGTCGTATCATACTCTTGATTGAGTTCTTCCAAATATGCACGATTGGTTTTGTCAAACTCTTTGGAAATATCCGCAAAATCAACTACATAGCCAAAGAGGTAGTCCTTGTAAGGACGATTCACACGAGTCAAAGTCTGGAGTAGGTTATGAGCCTTAATCTTGCGGCCTAGATAGAGACGCTTGAGGCGAGGCGCATCAAAACCTGTCAAGAGCATGGAATAGACGATAATGAGGTCAATCTTACCTTCTTTATAGGCATCCACCTTTTCCTTTTTCTCTTCCTTGTCTCCCTCATCATGGAGGATGAGAGCAGAGGTCAAGTTGGTTGTTCCAGCCTTTCGTCGTTCTTCTAACTGCTTTTCAAGCTCACGCGCCTGCTTGGACGAATCACAGACAATCATGCCACCAATAGTCTGGTCATCAAAAACCAAATCACGCGCACGATTAAAGTCCTCCAGAATAAAATTAAGCATAGGTTCCACATAGTGCGGATGAGCAAAGATATCTTCTTTGGATAAATCCCCACGTTGGATTTCTTCATTAATTGCTCTGAGATTATCTTTATAGGACGTCTCTATATCTTCTCGCATCAAACGCAAGGTAAAACCATCATCTATAGACTGGTTGTAGTAGTATTTATGGATATAATCTCCAAAAATATCACGTGTAGTCGCATGGCTTTCCTTGGTCTTACCATCTTTCTTGTAAGTAATTAAAGGAGTTCCTGTCAGAGCAATCTTGATTGCATTGGTATCTGCCTGATAGAGATTTGGCAAGTAAGAACCTCGTTCGTTATAAGAGCGATGTGCTTCATCGATAAAGTAGATGTTTTGACGATTGAAATCATAGCCAGAGCGATCCGTTAGATCTGAATCATCTTTGAACTTCTGGATATTAACAACGGCGACATCATAACCATCTTGTTTTTGATTGAGTTCTCTAGGATTGTTGATACGCTTAACTTTTAGACCTCTTTTGGTAAATTCCTTAAAGGCTTGGTCTGCCAAATCCAAGCGATCAACGACAAAGTAAAACTGCGGAACAATCCCCTGTTTTGAAAAATAATTGGTCAGATATCGGATATTGAAGAAAGCCAGAGCAGTCTTACCTGAACCCTGTGTATGCCAGATAACGCCCTTCTTGATACCTCTTGCGATGGTTTCTTCTATAGCACGAGTTGCAAAATACTGCGGATAACGCATGACATGCTTCTGCAATTGTATCTGCCCTTCCTTGCTTTCTTCTTCTACATAGACCAGCCCAAAGTGAAGCATGAAAAGCAGGCGTTCTTTTTGATACAAAGAAGACAGGAAAGTATTGCAGGGAGTGTCGGGCTGTAAGTTTGTTGTAAATTCTGGTTGAGATTTGAGAGCAAAACGCTTCACATCCTCAAGTACGAAATCAATTTGTTCATCTCTTAAAGGTATAATTGAACCAAGAAAATCTACTTCTCTTTCTTCTTTGAAAGCATTAAACTTGGTTTTTGAATAGGCATTTGAACCGTAGTAAGAACCCTGTTTTTGTTGACCTTGGCCACTGATATAAGGTAAATTATCTGATAAAGCTATCAATTGAGTAATATTGTTAAAACGACGGAACTTACGATTTTCAAAACGGTATCTGGTTCTGTCCTGTTCTGACTGAATCCCCGTCTTTCCATCACGGATAGCATTTGGTTGTTTAACTTCGATATAAGAAAGGGGAAGTCCATTGATAAACACAACTATATCCGGACGAAATTCATCTTGTCCATTTTGACAAGTGACTTCAAGCGCCCAATGGAAGGTATTGGCCTCAGGATTTTCCCAATCGATATAAACAGCACCTTCTTGTCCCTGTATCCTTTTAAAGAAGGAGCGTCCTAAATCATTTTGATCCAGTTCCAGCTTGATATTGGCCAATTCTCTCTCAAAATCTTCATCTGTTAAATAGTTATTAAATGTTAAAAATTGCTCCTTAAAAACAGATACAAGAATATTGGTATCTGGATCTCTTTCTGCAATTTCCTTCCCATTGCGAGAAAGATAGGTATAGCCCATACGCATCAAATGCAGAGCTGCTGGGATTTGTACTCTTGTTAATTCAGAAAAATCTTTTCGTCTTGCCATCGCAAACCTTCCTTACGTTTCATTTGAACTATTCATATCCTGAAATTTCCAAATTTTATACTAGGTCTATTATAGCATGTTTAGCCTCAAAATCCATCACTCTTCCCCTTGCAAAAACAATCCATTCCCTCTTTCTCCTCCAAAATATGGTATAGTAGAGTTATACTATCTATGAGGAGTTTACATGTCACAGGATAAGCAAATGAAAGCTGTTTCTCCCCTTCTACAGCAAGTCATCAATATCTCATCTATCGTCGGGGGAGTCGGCACCTTGATTTTCTGTATTTGGGCCTATCAGGCGGGTGTTTTACAGTCCAAGGAAACCCTATCGGCCTTTATCCAGCAAGCTGGGGTTTGGGGACCACCACTCTTTATCTTTTTACAGATCCTGCAAACCGTTGTTCCGATCATTCCGGGAGCTTTGACCTCAGTGGCTGGGGTCTTTATTTACGGCCACATCATCGGAACCATCTATAACTATATCGGCATCGTGATTGGCTGTGCCATCATCTTTTACCTAGTGCGCCTCTACGGAGCTGCCTTTGTCCAGTCCGTCGTCAGCAAACGAACCTATGACAAATACATCGGCTGGCTAGATAAGGGCAATCGCTTCGAGCGGTTCTTTATCTTTATGATGATCTGGCCTGTCAGTCCAGCTGATTTTCTCTGCATGCTGGCAGCACTGACCAAGATGACCTTCAAGCGCTATATGATTATTATCATTTTGACCAAGCCCTTTACCCTAGTGGTTTACACTTATGGTTTGACCTATATCATTGATTTCTTCTGGCAAATGTTTTGAGAATAGAAAAATCCGTTTGGTTGCCCAAGCGGATTTTTTGAACATAGACAGACTATCGCTTAATCCTAAATATACTTTAGTATGGAAATCATGCCTCTTTTCGATAGTGAAGCGAGAACTTGCCTAGACTTTCCGCCGTGATAGAAACACCTAAAATCTAATGGTTTCAGGTGTTCGGAAACTTTGAGACTTTATGCTCAAAGTTTCGATATGGATTTTCGAAGAAAGTCACTACGGTCCGTCATCACTTAAGGAAAGGCTCAAAAAACATTGTCTTCAAGCAAAACATCCGTTTGGTTGCCCAAGCGGATGTTTTCTTTGTTTTATTTTGCGACACTCTTAGCAAGGACAAAGTTTCCAAGTGTGGCAGAACCATTTCCTGCGACTGCTGGCGTTACAATGTAATCACGCA
>ERZ772979.1907-NODE-1907-length-11173-cov-10.247616_pt1 | contig 11173 bp, 8 predicted proteins | sample MGYA00511130_ERZ772979 | MGnify/ENA primary metagenome ERZ772979 (study PRJEB29015, sample SAMEA2738103) | human oral metagenome | biome: human oral; feature: human-associated habitat; material: saliva | place: China | collected 2186 ... | reverse complement strand
ACTGGTCGAAGGTGTCTCCGCTCTCGTAGGTGGCCAGGTTGAAGTCGTACAGGCCGGTCTCGGAGCGGCGCCCAGTGACAGTTGCCCGGCCGCCGTGCAGAACCATGCGGATGTCGCCACTGACATAGCGCTGGGTGTCCTCGATGAAGGCATCCATGGAGCGCTTGAGCGGGGAGTACCACTGCGCCTCGTAGATGAGCTCGGCCCAGGTCTGCTCCATACTCCGCTTGTAGCGGCGCTGCATGCGCTCCAGGGTGACAGCCTCGAGCGCCTGATGCGCCTCGATGAGGGTCACCGCCCCGGGGGCCTCGTAAATCTCGCGGGATTTGATGCCCACGAGCCGGTCCTCCACTGTGTCGATGCGGCCCACGCCCTGCGCCCCGGCCCTGCGGTTGAGCTCTTGGATGGCCTCCAGCGGGCTGACGTCACGGCCGTCGATTGCCACCGGGACGCCCTCCTTGAAGGAAATGATCACCTCATCGGGCAGGGGCGGGTAGGCGGGGTCATCGGTGTAGACGTAGACGTCCTTGGTGGGGGCGTTCCACAAATCCTCCAGGAAGCCGGTCTCGATGGCGCGCCCCCAGACGTTCTGGTCGATGGAGAACGGGTTGTGCTTGGTGGTCTCGATCGGCAGGTTGTGCTTCTCGGCGTAGTCGATGGCGACGTCGCGAGTCAGCGCCAGGTCTCGCACCGGGGAGATGCAGTCCATGTCAGGGGCCATCGAGGTGATGGAGACCTCGAAGCGGACCTGGTCGTTGCCCTTGCCGGTGCAGCCGTGCGCCACAGTGCGGGCACCGAACTCGCGGGCGGCCTTGACCAGGTGGCGGGCGATGACGGGGCGGGAGAGCGCGGAGACGAGCGGATAGGTTCCCTCGTAGAGGGCGTTGGCCTTGAGGGCGGGCATGCAGTAGTCGTTGGCGAACTCATCTCGTGCATCGGTCACATAAGCCTCGACGGCACCGCAGTCGAGGGCTCGCTGACGGATCACCTCAAGGTCCTCGCCGCCCTGGCCGACATCGACGGCGACGGCGACGACCTCTCGGCCGGTGGCCTCACCGATCCAGCCGATGGCGACAGACGTGTCCAGGCCTCCGGAGTAGGCCAGGACGACACGGTCCTTGTGGGTACTCATGGGATCTCTCTTCTCTTCGCGGTGACACTGATGAACCGGTGATGAGGGGACGAGGGGCGTTGGGAATGGTTCAGGATCGGGTCGAGGGGTCGGCCAGCGCGAGCAGGTGCCCGGCCACGTCGGCGGCGACCTGGCTGCTGCGGGTGATGACCAGGACGGTGTCGTCTCCGGCGATGCAGCCCAGGACCCCGGGCATCATCGCGTCGTCGACGGCTCCGGCGAGCAGCTGTGCGGCTCCGGCCGGGGTTCTCAGCACCACCTGGGGGCCTGCCCACTCGGCGGTGACGAGCAGCTCGGCGCACCATCGGGTCAGGCGGGGAGTCGTGTGGGCCGGCAGGGAGTCGTCGGTCTCCTCCGTGGTGAAGCCTCCGGCGTGAATCTGTCTGGGAACGCCCGCCTCGGGCATCGAGTAGATGAGTTCTCCGCCCGGAGCGCGGATCTTCGTGGCCCGCAACTCCACCAGGTCCCGCGAGAGTGTGGCCTGGGTGGTGCTGATGCCGCGCTGAGCCAGGGCCTTGCGCAGCTGGGCCTGGGAGCGGATGCGCTCACGGGAGAGGATCTGGACGATGCTGGCGTGCCGGGCGGTCTTGGTGGAGGGCACCACTGGGGCCGTTGCCGCCAGATCACGCTGGGTAGTGGCCTCGGTGGTGGCGCTCATGAGCCGGCCTTCTCTGACAGTGCCCGAGTGAGGACCTCGGACAAGGCGGTGGTGAAGGCTCGGGCGTCGTCGTCGGACAGGATGAAGGGCGGCGCCAGACGAATCGTGTCGGGACGCGGCGCGTTGACGATGAAGCCGCGAGCAGCCAGAGCGGCAGCAATCTCGCCTGCGGGCGGGAGGCCCTCTGACAGTCCGATGCCGATTAGCAGGCCTCGGCCGCGTACCTGGTCGACGCCGTCGACGGCCGCGAGGTCCCGGGCCCAGGCGGAGCCGAGCCTCTCGACCCGGCCAAGCAGGTCCTGACTGCCGATAGTCTCGATGACGGCCAGAGCGGCGGCGCAGGCCACTGGGTTGCCACCGAAGGTGGTGCCGTGCTGACCGGGTCCTAGGAGGGTCGCGGCCTCGCCGGTGGCGACGACTGCGCCGATGGGGATGCCGCCGCCCAGCCCCTTGGCGAGGGTGACAACGTCGGGGACGACGCCGGGGGCTATCAGATGGTGCGCCATCCAGGCGCCGGAGCGCCCCATGCCGGTCTGGACCTCATCGATGATGAGCAGAGCGCCAGCGGCCTTGGTCAGCTCTCGGGCGGCCTCCAGGTATCCGGCGGGCAGCTCGCGGACCCCGGCCTCGCCCTGGATAGGCTCGACGATGAGTGCGGCCACGTCCGGCCCCAGTGCGTTGCGCAGTGCCTCGACATCGCCGGCCGGGATGAACTCGACCCCACCGGGCAGTGGCTCGAAGGGCTCTCGGTAGGCGGCTTTGTAGGTCAGGGCCAGGGCGCCCATGGTCCGCCCGTGGAAGGCATCCTGGAGCGCCAGGACGCGAGGGCGGCTGCTGCCGCCGTGGCGGCGGGCGATTTTGAAGGCGGCCTCGTTGGCCTCAGTCCCGGAGTTGGCCAGGAAGACCCGGGACTCGCGTGCGGCCGGCCCCGGGAAGGTCAGAGAGATGAGCTCCTCGGCGAGACGGACCTGGGCGGGAGTGGTGAAGAAGTTCGAGACGTGGCCGAGGGTGCTGAGCTGGTCGGTCACGGCTTCGACGATCGCGGGGTGGGCATGGCCCAGGCAGTTGACGGCGATCCCGGCCAGGAGGTCGGTGTACTCCTTGCCGTCGGCGTCCCAAACGCGGGCGCCCCGGCCTCGGACCAGCACCCGGCCGGGAGCGCCGAAAGTATTCATGACGGCGTCGGTGTAGCGGTTCAGCCAGTTGGCATTGGCCGAACCGTCACCGCTGGCCGCACCGGCGGCAGGGTCGGTGCTGTCGGTGGTGGGAGCCGGTGCTTCTGAGAGGGTTCTTGCCTGTGTGGTCATAGGCTCTTGCCTCCGTTCAGTGGCGGTATCGGGGTGTCCCCGGGGTGAATGACGGTACCGACACCCTGGTCGGTGACGATCTCCAGGAGCATGCTGTGGGCCTGGCGCCCGTCGACGACGTGGGCCTGTGCGACTCCGCCGTAGACGGCCCTCAGGCAGGCCTCCATCTTGGGGATCATCCCAGACTCGAGCGTCGGCAGGAGCTCCTCGAGCGCGGCCGCACTGATGAAGGGCACCAGCGAGCCGCGGTCGGGCCATGCGGCGTAGAGCCCCTCGACGTCGGTGAGCATGAGGAGCGTGCGGGCCTTGAGCGCCACGGCGATCGCGGCGGCGGCCGTGTCGGCGTTGATGTTGAGGACGGTCTCGGAGTCCGTCGTCAACGGGGCGACCGAGGAAATGACGGGGATGCGGCCCTGGTCGAGCAGGTCGATGATCGGCTGTGGGCTGACGTCGACGACGTCACCGACCAGGCCCACGTCGATGCTCTCGCCGCCCACCGTCGCCAGGCGCTGACGGGCCTGCAGGATCCCGCCGTCCTCACCGCTGATGCCGACCGCTGCGGAGCCGTCGGTGTTGAGAAGGGAGACGAGCTCGCGCTGCACGGAACCGGTGAGCACCATGCGGACCACGTCCATGACCTCGGGGGTGGTGACGCGCAGTCCTCCGCGGAACTCCGAGGCGATGCCCAGCCGCTTGAGCATCGCGTTGATCTGGGGCCCGCCGCCGTGAACGACGACGGGGCGCACCCCGACCTGGTGCAGGAAGAGGATGTCCTGGGCGAAGGCGCGTTTGAGCTCATCGTTGACCATGGCGTTGCCGCCGTACTTGATGACCATGGTGGCGCCCTTGTAGGTGCGCAGCCACGGCACGGCCTCCAGCAGGACGGATGCCTTGGTCTGTGGGTCGAGAGGGGTACGTTTCATGTCGTGTAGTCCGCGTTGATGGTGACGTATCCGTGAGTGAGGTCGTTGGTCCACACGGTGGCCTGGGCCGGGCCCGCCGACAGCTCGATGTCGATGCGGGTCTCGCGTGGGCTCATGTCCACCGCGTCCCGGTTGGGTTGGGGGGCGCCGTGGCTGAAGATCGTGATGCCGTTGATGGCGACGTCGACCTCGTCGGGGTTGAAGGGGCAGACGTCCTCGGGCACGGTCCCCAGCTGGGAGAGGATGCGCCCCCAGTTGGGGTCGGCCCCGGCGACGGCGCACTTGAGGAGGTTGGAGGAGCTGACGGTGCGGGCTGCGGCCTCAGCGGCCTCCTCGCTGACGGCGCCGGAGACGGTGATGGCGATGTCATGGGTGGCGCCCTCGGCGTCGGCCACCAGGCGCCGGCCGAGCCGGCTCATCACCTCAGTGAGCGCCTCGTCGAGCTCGTCCTGGGAGGGAGTGGTGCCCGAGGCTCCGGAGGCCAGCAGGAGAACCGTGTCGTTGGTGGACATGCACCCGTCGGAGTTGATCCGGTTGACGGTTCGCATCGTGGCGGAGGCCAGGGCGCCCTGGGCCTGCTCAGGGGTGAGGACGGCGTCGGTGGTGATGACAGCGAGCATCGTGGCCAGCCCTGGGGCCAGCATGCCCACGCCCTTAATCATGCCGCCGATGGTCCAGCTCTGCGCGCCGGCTCCGACCGTGAGGGCGTCCTCCTTGGAGACGGTGTCGGTCGTCATGATGGCGGTGGCGGCATCGGTACCGGCCTGAGGCGTGTCGGCCAGGGCGAGGGCCGCGACGTCGACGCCCTCCAGGAGGACGGGCATGTCGATGCGCTCGCCGATGACGCCCGTGGAGCAGACCAGGACCTGGTCCGGTTCGATGCCCACCAGGCCGGCTGCACGGGCTGCGGTGGCCTCGGTATCACGCAGGCCCTGCGCTCCGGTGCAGCCGTTGGCGCTGCCGGAGTTGAGGACGACGGCGCGGGCGTGGCCCGGCTGCCCGCCTTCCTGGCCGGCAAGGAGCCGGCGTGACCAGACCACGGGGGCTGCAACGACGCGGTTGGTGGTGAACACTCCGGCCGCGGTGTCCAGCGGCCCGTCATTGACGACGAGGGCGAGGTCGGGCTTGCCGGAGGCCTTCAGACCGGCGCGCACGCCGGCGGCGCGGAATCCCTGTGCTGCGGTCACGCTCACGGTGCGACTCCTTGGATGGTGATGGCGGTGGTCTCCTCCAGCCCGAGGGCGAGGTTGAGGGACTGAACCGCGGCACTGGCGGTGCCCTTGCCGAGGTTGTCGATGGCGCACATGGCCACGACGGCATCCGCACCACGGTCGATGGCGACCTGAACGGTGGCGGTTCCGCTCCCCAGGACAGTGCCGGTGGTGGGCCAGGTCCCCTCGGGAAGCAGCTGGATGAGGCTCTCACCACTACCGGTGGCCCCGTAGGCGTCATCCCAGGCGGCTCGCAGGGCGGTTTCGGGGTCGGGGGCCTCCCGCAGAGCCGCAGTCATGGGGGCGGTGACGGTGGCCAGGATGCCGCGGCTCATGGGGACCAGGACCGGGGTGAAGGACAGCCGTGCTGCTCCGGCGGCGGCTCCGGCCACCTCCAGGTTCTGGAGGATCTCGGGAATGTGCCGGTGGGTGCCTCCGACGGCGTAGGGCTGAGCCGACCCCAGCGCCTCGGCCGCGGTGAGGTGAGGCTTGAGGGCCTTGCCCGCGCCGGAGTATCCGACGGCCAGCACCGCGGTCAGCCGGGAGGGATCGAGGAGTCCGGCGGCGATACCGGGCTGGACGGCCAGGGTGACGGCGGTGACGTTGCATCCAGGGACGGCGATGCGCCTGGAGGCTGCCAGCTCCTCGCGCTGGGCGTGGGCTCGAGTCTCGCCGTGGTGCAGGAGCTCGGGCATCCCGTAGGTCCAGGCGCCGGCGTAGTCCGAGCCGTAGTAGGCCTCCCACGCCTGCTGACTGATCAGGCGGTGGTCCGCGCCGCAGTCGATGAGTAGCGGCGCGCTTCTGCCGCCCGAGGCGAGCTCCTCGAGAGCCGCCGTGATGGCTCCGGAAGCTCCGTGCGGCAGGGCCAGGACGACGACGTCGTGCTCGGCGAGGATCTCCGCTTCGGTGGGCTGGACGATGCGGTCCGCCAGGGAAAGCAGGTGCGGGTGGTGCTCGCCGAGCCGACTGCCGGCGGACGAGGCCGCGGTGAGCGCACCGACCTCCACCTCCGGGTGAGCCGTGAGCAGGCGCAGAACCTCACCACCGGCGTACCCGGTGGCTCCAGCAACAGCAACTGACCAAGTCATGCAGCAACCATACATCCGCATGCATAGAAATGCATTCATCGTCTGTTGCTGTGACTCATCTCCCCTCCGCCCTCAGGGCCAGGGACGCCGGGGGCTAGGAGCGGTCGCGGCGACTGGTGAGCGTGTCGTCATAGAGGGAGGTGGCGATGGCGTCGGCCCACTGGCGCACCTCGTCCCAGTCGCGGTAGTCACCCTCGGTCGCTCCCCCGAGCTTGGCGATGGAGCGCTCCCGCAGGCTGAGCTTGGAGGGGTCGAAGCAGCCTGCGAAGGTCACGTGATCCTCCGGGTCGATGGCCAGCAGCACCGGGCCGATGCGCGTGGGGTCGGAGACCTTGCCCTTGGGCAGGCCGGAGAGCCCCACGGAGAAGGCCCACACTGGCCTGGCTCTGAGGACATCATGGAAGCGCGTGGTGAAGTCGACGGCCTCCGGCATCCACGTGGTCATGTAGACCGCACTGCCCAGGATGAAGGCGTCGTACTCCTCGACGCTGTCAACATCCTCGGGGCGCTTGGTCTCCACATCGATGTGGGCGGCCCGGAGCCGCTCAGCAATCACCGCGGCCACCTCATCGGTGGACCCATGCTTGGAGGAAGAGGTCAGCAGGATCTTCATGCCGCCTAGTATTACCGAGACCACACCCGCTGTCCGGGATCCTCCGCTCGACAAAATCACTGAAGAAGCACTGACGGCCATGATGTGCATCACATCATGGCCGTCAGTGCTTTTAGGACAGCTGGCGGGCCCTGCGTGGGTCAGCTGCGCAGCTCGGCTCCCAGGAGCTTGGCGGCGCGCTTGACCACGCGCTTGCGCACGCCGGCGGTCTCCTCGGCGGTCAGTGTGCGGTCAGGGGCTCGCAGCACCAGGGAGAACGCCAGCGACTTCTTGCCCTCGCCGAGCTGGGGGCCGCGGAAGACGTCGAAGAGGCGGACCTCCTCGGCCAGGTCCCCGGCGGCCTGTCTGACCAGGGCCTCGACCTCGGCGGCGGTGGTGGTCTCGTCGACGACCAGGGCGATGTCCTCCTTGGCGGCCGGGAAGGTGGAGACGGGCTTGACCTGGAGCGCCCCGGCGTCGCGGGCGGTCTCCAGCAGCGGGTCGAGGTTGATCTCGACGGCGCAGGCCCGCTCGGGGAGTCCGAGCGCGCGCACGACCCGCGGGTGGAGCTCGCCGGCGTGGGCGATGAGCCTGCCGGGCTCGATCTCCTTGCCCCGACGTCGGCCGGGCAGGCGGATCTCCGCGGTGCGGCCGGGGTGCCAGGGGGCGTAGGGGTACTCGGGGGCGCGGACCTCGATCGTGACCCCGAGTGCGGCGGCCACGGTGCGGGCCACCTCGACGGCGTCGGCCCAGTCCCAGGGGCGGCCGGCCCCAAGAACCCCGGAGCGCTCGTGCTCACCGGTCATGACGGCGCCGATGTGGGTGGGCTGGGCGGGGATGCCCGCCTCGAGGGCTGCCTCCTCGGACTGGCTGGGGCGCCCGGCTGTTCCGGGGATCGGGGCGGGAACGGTGCCGGCCGGGTGAGTGACGGATCCGACCTCGAAGACGGCGACGTCGGTCAGGCCGCGCGAGACGTTGCGCCGGGCGACGTCGACCAGGGAGTCGAGCACGCTGGTGCGCAGATAGGGGGCGTCCTCGGCCAGGGGGTTGGCCAGACGGACTGTCTGTCGGCGAGCGTCGTCGGCGGGGAGCTCGAGCAGGTCGTGGACCTCCCCGATGAAGGGGTAGGACAGGACCTGGGTGAGTCCGGCGTCGGCCAGGGCGCGCACGATGTCGCGGCGGGCCCTCTGGTCGGCACTCAGCCCCGTGCCGGCGGGGGCCGTGGGCACGATGACCGGGATGGCGTCGTATCCGTCGAGGCGGGCGATCTCCTCGGCCAGGTGGGCGGGACCCACCAGGTCCGGGCGCCAGGTCGGCGGGGTGACGGTCAGCAGCGCCGTTCCGTCCTCGGCGAAGCCGCCGCGCTCCACGGTGCAGCCGATGGTGGTGAGCAGCTCGGTGACGCGCTCGGTTCCGTAGGCGACGCCGGTGAGGCGCTCGGCGGCGTCGGCGCGCATGGTGATGGGCTCGGGGGCCCGGGTGCGGTTGATGTCGGTGGCCACGGGCTCGGCGGTGCCGCCGCCGTACTCCACGAGCAGGTCAACGGCGCGCTGGGCGGCAATGGGGGCCAGCTCGGTGTCCACGCCGCGCTCGTTGCGCTTGGAGGACTCGGTGGGCAGCTTGTGGCGTCGCGAGGAGCGGGCCACGCTGACCGGGTCGAAGTGGGCGGCCTCGATGAGGACGTCACGGGTGTCGGCGTCGACCTCGCTGAGGGCCCCGCCGAAGACACCGGCCAGGACCAGGGCCCGTGAGCCCTCGCCCTCCGGGGAGTCGGCGATGACCAGGTCCTCGGGGTCGAGGCTGCGGGTGACCTCGTCGAGGAACGTGAGGCGCTCGCCGTCCTTCGCCCGCCGAACGACGATGGGGGCGGTGAGCTTGCCGGCGTCGAAGGCGTGCAGTGGCTGGCCCAGGTCGAGCATGACGTAGTTGGTGACGTCCACGGCCAGGGAGATGGGTCGCATGCCTGCGGCGGTGAGGCGGTCCTGCATCCAGGTCGGCGACGGTGCGCTCGGGTCGATGCCGCGCACGAGGCGGGCGACGTAGCGGTCGCATCCGGGGCGCCCGTGGATGGGGCGGGGGTCCTCGGGGACGACGACGTCGTAGCCGCCCTGCCCGGCGCCGGCCACGCCATTGGGGTACAGCCCCGTGTTGGTGGCGTCGGCGGGGTCGGTGAAGCGGGCGCCGGTGGAGTGGGAGTACTCGCGGGCCACGCCGCGCATGGAGAAGCAGTAGCCGCGGTCCGGGGTCACGTTGATCTCCAGGACCTCCTCCCCCAGGCCGAGGATGCCGATGGCGTCGGTCCCGGGAGCGGGCGGCTCCTCACCCTCGTGTCCGTGCTCGGCCAGCCACTGCTGGAGCACGATGATGCCGGAGTGGTCCTCCCCGATGCCGAGCTCGCGGGCCGAGCAGATCATGCCGTCGGAGACGTGCCCGTAGGTCTTGCGGGCGGAGATTCGGAAGTCACCCGGCAGCACCGCCCCGGGAAGCGCCACGACCACGAGGTCGTCGACGACGAAGTTCGAGGCGCCGCACACGATGCCCCGGGATGCGGGATGCTGCTCGTCGGCGGGGTCGTTGTGGGATCCCACGTCGACGCGGCAGTACCGGATGGTCTTGCCGTTCTTCTGCGGTTCCTCGGTGAAGCTGAGCACACGGCCGATCACGAGCGGGCCCGTCACCTGCGAACCGGTCGACTCGATGTGCTCGACGGTGAGGCCGAGACGGGTGAAGGAGTCTGCGATCTCCTTGGTTCCGACCCCCTCGGGCAGGTTCACCAGTTCACGCAGCCACGAGATCGGGGCTTTCATCTGACACCTCCATTTGCCGAGAGGGAGAACCGGACGTCGCCCTCGACGAAGTCACGCAGGTCGGGGGCCCCGGTGCGGAACATGACGGTACGGTCGATCCCCATGCCGAAGGCGAAACCCGAGTAGGTCTCGGGGTCGATCCCGCAGGCCCGCAGCACGCGCGGGTTGACCACCCCGCAGCCGCACCATTCGATCCATCCCTCGGAACGGCAGGTCCGGCAGGGACGATCGGGGTTGCCGATGGAATCGCCGTGGCAGACGAAGCACTGGAGATCGACCTCGGCCGAAGGCTCGGTGAACGGGAAGTAGTGGGGGCGCATCCTCGTGGTGACGTCGCCGAACATGGCCCGGGCGAAGTGGTCGAGGACACCACGCAGGTCGGCCATGGAGATCCCCTTGTCCACCACGAGTCCCTCGAGCTGGTGGAAGACCGGAAGGTGGGTGGCGTCGTACTCGTCGGCGCGGAACACCTTGCCGGGGCTGACGATGTAGAGGGGCAGGTCGCGTTCCAGCATGGCGCGGACCTGCACGGGGGAGGTCTGGGTGCGCAGCAGCTTGCCTGCGGTAGCGGGCTCCACCCAGAGGGTGTCCTGCTCACCGCGGGCGGGATGGTCCACACCCAGGTTGAGGGCGTCGAAGTTGTACCACTCGGCCTCCAGTTCGGGGCCCTCGGCCACCTCCCAGCCCATGGCGAGGAACACGTCGCACATGTCGTCGATCAGGGTCGTGATGGGGTGCAGGCCCCCCCGGGGGGTCAGTTCCACGGGCAGGGTCATGTCGATGCGCTCGGCGACGAGGGCCTGCGCCAGTTCCCCGGCGGCCAGTTCCTCCTGCCGCGCCGCGACGGCCTGGTTCACCTGACCGCGCGCCCTGCCGACGCGGGCCCCGGCTTCCTTGCGTTCCGCGGGCGACAGCGCGCCGATCCCCCGGTTCGCCAAGGCCAGTGGGGAACGATCACCCGCGTGGTCGATGCGCACCTGTTTCAGTTCGGCCGTCGAGGAGGCGGCGGCGACGGCGGCCAAGGCGTCGGCCACATAGCCCTCCACGGAGGCGGCGTCGAGAGCCGCCGGCTGTTTTGGATCAACGTTGTCGTTCGGGCCTGCCATGGATCTCCCCTTCCAGCTACAGCAACTGAGTCTAGTAAGCCCCCTGCTGGCGGAGACAACCGCATCGCCGCCCCTGAGATCTTTGAATTTAAAACCGGATGGCGTGCAGGGGTCGGCGACCACCGGATGGTCAGCGGGCCCGGATGCCCCAGCTCCCGGGGTCGCCGCGCGCATGCGTGCAGAATCATTGTTCATTGGCGGCCCGGGCCGCACCGGTGCTCCTCCGGGGTGAGGGCGATCACGACCTGGTCCCCGCATCGGATGTCCAGCGGGTACCGGTCGTCGGCATCGAACTCCCACAACCCCACAAGAGCCCCGGGAAAGCCTTGCAGCGCGAATCCGGGTCTTC
>ERZ772979.1905-NODE-1905-length-11186-cov-2.703441_pt1 | contig 11186 bp, 8 predicted proteins | sample MGYA00511130_ERZ772979 | MGnify/ENA primary metagenome ERZ772979 (study PRJEB29015, sample SAMEA2738103) | human oral metagenome | biome: human oral; feature: human-associated habitat; material: saliva | place: China | collected 2186 ... | reverse complement strand
AAGATTTTTGATGAAAAATTATATTATCAACTATTCAATGAAATAGATAAAGTTTTATTGCCAATATCAAATCCAAGAGATGTTACTAACCAAATAATCCACACTAAACTTAATGATATAAAACCAATTATTGATTTACATAGAAAGTGTGTTAGGAATTTGGTTGCTTATTTTAAAAAAAATGAAGATAAGAATTTAAATTTATATGAATTTATAAGCATTAATGTTTATAAAAATATGAGCTCTGGCGAGTTTGCTATTCTTAATTTCTTTTCAAAACTATACTTTTTTCTTAAGACCAAACCAACTACATTATTTAATAAAAAGAACTTTATTCTTTTATTAGATGAGGCAGATTTAGGATTGCATCCTATGTGGAAGAAAAGGTTTATTAATACTATACTGAAGTCTATTCCTTATTTTTTTGAAGGACTAAACTCTAAACCTAACTTGCAAATTATCTTAACAACTCACGACCCCTTAACCTTATCTGATATTCCCAAGCATAATGTAATATTCTTAGAGAAACCAGAAGAGGGGAAATGTCAAATTTCATCAAGGGTTCAAAAAACATTTGGAGCTAACATAACAGACTTATTAGCTGATTCATTTTTCCTTGAAAAAGGACTAATAGGCGATTTTGCACTCAAAAAAATAAACGATGTAATTGATTGGATTAATAAGAATAAGAATAAAACAAAAATAAGTAAGAGAAAATTAATTTATTACAAAAAGGTCATTGAGTTAATTGATGAAAGAGTAATTAAGTTAAAACTCTCAGAGATGATAACCGAGTTACTACCTGATAATACTTTTTATAATGAAATGATAGACAAAGAAATAGAAAAATTACAGAATCAAAAAAAATAACAATGATACTAATAGACATTACTAAGACTAATATAATAGAAGCAAGGGAACATCATATAAAATGTCTTACTCCTAAAATTTTAAAATCTGTTTCTGATTCAAATAATTTAGAAATAAAATCCTTTTTAACAGAAGAAAAAATAAAGTGTATTTTAGGAGGCTCTCCTAAAAAAATATATCAGTTGAATCTACTTTTTTTGAGAAAGACTATTGATAATTTTCGATTTAAAGATTGGGAAGCATATAATGATATTAATAAAATAAATCAACCTGAGGAGAAGAGGCGTTTAAGAAATATATTTAGTGATGTATATACTGAGATAAGAAAGATTTTTAACTATAAAAATTTTACAACAAAGAAAAAAAAGGAATATGATGCCTATGATTTAGCAAAAAACTTAGATATTCCTACTTGTCCCTATTGTAATCGGACTTATACAAAAACTGTTATAACTAAAAATCGAGAAAAAATAATTCGCCCTGAATTTGACCATTGGTTTCCCAAAAATCAATATCCTTTATTAGCATTGTCTTTTTACAATCTAATTCCAAGTTGTCATATATGCAATAGTAATGTAAAAGGAGAAACTGAATTTAAGTTAGATTCTCATTTTCATCCATATAATTCAGTAAGTAACTTAAAAGCTAGATTCAGCTATAATTATAAAAGTTATGATGATTACAAAATTAAAATTAATACAGAAGATAAATTTTCCCGTAATTCAGTAGAAGCATTTCAATTAGAAAATATCTATCAAGCTCACGAAGATGAAGTGAAAGATTTAATAAAAATACGTCAAGCCTATTCCGATAAATATATTGAGATTCTCAATGATTCTTTAAAGGGGGTAAACCTTAGCAAAGAGGAAGTTTACCGCTTGGCTTTTGGAGTTCATTATGAAGATGATAAATTTGATAGAAGACCTCTTAGCAAATTGAAAAAAGATATATTAACAGAGTTAGGAATTATTTAAATAGAATGAGTTTTAAATTATTAGCCATCAGACCTCTTAAAGGGTGTAGTGCAAGATTCTTAAAGAACTTAGAAGAAGATAGAATATACAAATTCTATAATGATTACTCTTTCTTTGAGAACGAAGATAAAAAGGTTACAAAAATACAATGTGAAGATTCTGTCCCTAAAACATTATACGAAAAATCAGGGTTAGACATACAGATTTCTGCATTAGTAGGAAAGAATGGGAGCGGTAAGAGTAGTTTGTTAGAGCTCTTATATGCTTCTTGTTCAGCTATTGCTATTAATCAAAAAATCATAGGCAATAAAAATGTAGATGTAGAAGGACTGAAAGTAGCAATCTTTTATAATATAGGGAACAATTACTATGACATTGAAATAACAAACTCTGAAGTAAAGTGTTATAATATTAATGATGAGACTAAAACAACTAAGAAAAATGATGAGATTTTAAAAGATTTCTTCTATACAATAGCTGTCAATTATTCTTTGTATGGACTTAATGAGAAGGTTTTAGGTATTTGGATTGCTGCTCTATTTCATAAAAATGATGGTTATCAAACTCCTTTAGTTATCAATCCTTATAGAAGAGAAGGAAATATAGATGTAAATTCAGAATTACACCTTGCACAAACAAGATTAATAACTAATATTCTATTAACTAATAATAAAAAGGTTCTTAGTGGTAAAGAAATTGATTCTGTTTGTTTTGAATTAGATTCTAAAAAATACAAAGATAAAAAAGAAAAGGAGAATATAATAGTAGAAAGTAGTAAAGCTACTTTTGAGGAAATATATGAAAAACTTTACGAAGAAAATTATATATTAGAGGAAGGTAAAGAAAAAGAAAACCCTCATTTTGAGGACTTAATGAACTATATACTATGCAAAATTAAAAAGATTTCAGAAGTCTATAAAGAATATAAGGGTATACCTCCTTTTAAAGGGAATGAAATTTCTACAATATTCTTAGAAAAACTTGCTGATGATAAAAGTCATATTACTCTAAAATTAAGACAAGTACTTAATATTATACGTTTTAATCTATTAGGAGGGGATAATGACTCTAAATGGGAGAAGAAAGAGGATGGAGTACTACACTTTAAGCTCAAAATAGATGACCTTATGAAAAGAATTAGAGAAGTTAACGCTCCTAATCTTAAAAAAGATGAGTTAATTCCTATTGGTTGCTATCGCTTTGTAGTTAATGTAAAGAATGATACAAATAACAATAATTCAGTATCAAATATAAATGTACTAAGTTCAGGAGAACAACATTTAGTACATACAATGCAATCTGTATTGTATCATATACTCAATGTTAATTCTGTGCATAATTCAACAAGTAAGAATACAAAATACAAATACATCAACATTGTTTTTGACGAAATAGAGCTTTATTTTCACCCTGAATACCAAAGAAGATTTGTATTTGAACTTTTGGAACGTCTTGATAGTTTAAAGAAAGGAGGTAATATAGATAACATAAAAGGGGTTAACATTCTATTTTGTACCCACTCACCTTTTATCTTATCAGATATACCAAAACAAAATGTTCTATTTTTAGGTCATAAAAAAGACTTTAAAACTTTTGGAGCTAATATAACTACTCTATTAGCTAATTCTTTCTTTATGGAAAATCTTATAGGTGAGTTTGCCAAGAACAAGATTAATGAGGTGATTACATGGATAACTCAAGATAAGGAAGATATTTTAAAAACTATAAGGTTAATAGATGAGCCTATATTAAAGAATAAATTAATAGAGATGTACTATGAGAAATTTACTGATAAGGAGAGAGAAAAAAGTGAAGAAAAAATAAAGGCTCTTGCTGAGCAATTAGGTATAGAAATAGAAATTAAACAAAACAAGTAGTCATTATATGGAATCTATGGAGAATATATATAAAGAAAGTCTATTTGAGGCTATAAGTAAAGGAGAGGTGGTTCTTTGGGTAGGAGCTGGCTTGTCTTTGTATGCTGGTTTACCATCAGGAGTACAGCTTAGGGAGATTCTATACGAAGGCTTGACTCCTTTAGAAAAAGAAGAAGTTGGAAAAAATTCAGACCTATCTCATTTGGCAGATGAAATTTGCACGCTTAAAGGGAATAGAAATTATATTATCCAAACCTTAAAAAATACTTTCACAAGAGATTTTTTATCAACAGAAACTCATAAGATTATTTCTCAAATACCTCATTTCAGAAATATAATAACAACTAATTATGATAGTCTATTTGAAAGTGTATATGGTAGCGGTAAACTAAATGTAATTTTCTCTGACAATCATACTCCATACATAGATACTAAGAAAGTAAATCTTTTCAAAATACACGGAGATTTATCAAATCCTGATTCTATAATTATAACAGAGTCAGATTATAATAATTTTTTTAGCAAAGATACAGAACAAAATACAATTTGGAGTGTTATCAAAGGAATAATTGCTACTAAGAGCATTCTATTCATTGGATATAGTTTAGAGGATACCAATGTTGAGGTCGTTTTCAATAAAATAAGAGAGAAAATAGGAGAAAATAGGAAAGAATGTTATTTTGTAGCTCCTAATATATCTACCACCAAGTCAATCAAATTAAATAGAGCAAATATACATCCTATTCCTCTTACAGGAGAAAAACTCTTTGAAGAGCTAATAGAATATCTCAAGAAGAATATCAAAAAGAACTTTGAAAATAAAGATATTTCTTCTGATGTCTATTCTGAGTTTATAGGTAATTTTGGATTGAAATCTGAAATAGAAGTAGATTCTTCAATAGGGAAAAATATTGTAAAAAATCTTACAGGGATAGAAGGTAAAGACACAAAGATTAAAATGACTTTTTCTGTCAGTAGTTCATCCGAAGAAATACATAAGTTAGATGCTTTAATAAATAAAGGTGATGTTTTAGAAGAAATAACTATTGATAGAGAAAGTTTAACTGCATTTAATATTAATATAAATGGTATCAATTTTAGAGATATTGATGATGTTAAAAATTTAAAGATTGTCCCACAACCTTTTTTTGACAAGCAAGTAGATATTATTTTTGAAAATGGGAAAGAGTTTAATGATGTAGAGATAAAAATTTTCTCATTAAGTCAGATTGATACAAAACTAAGGGTAATAACTCAACTCTATGGTAATGAATTAGAAATTGTAACATCTCCATCAATAAATGATGAAGCTGAAGCACTATTTACTTATACAATATCAGAACAAATTGATAATATTTCTAAACAAATACTTTTCTTTGAATTGGTTAAATGTTTTTCAGAAGGGCAATACTTTTCTGTTTATACAGTAGAAAAAAGAGTTTTTGATTCAAAAAGAATTTTTAAAGGACAATCATTAGAAGGGTTAAATCCTATTTACGAAAAAAATAACGCCTATTTAACATATTTTGAAAGTTTAAAAAAAATAGAAAGATTAGGCAATCTTCGCTTTTCGAATATTGATGATGTTACTTTTCAGAATTATAAGCTATTACAGATAGTTATTGCAAAATTTGAGAATAATTTTATTGAGGAAATAAATCCTAAAATTTCTCTAAATCCAGAGTGTTTTGATTATACAGAACATAAAGAAGATTTTAATTTACGTTTTACTAATAACTCAGAAGATATAGTTGTACATAATCAAACTTTTAAGATGGGAGAAATAACGATACAAATATCGGATGCTTTTATTTCAAATTATGAAGAAATAATAAATGATAGAACAATATCTCCTATTGTTGAAAGTCGCTCTAAAAGAGCTATAATAACATTTAATAATAATTAAACACAGAGGATATGAAAACAGCATATATAAAAGAAACAGAAGAATATATATCAGCACAAGAATATAGAGATGAATTACATCTTGATAAGATATGTTGTCCTGAGTGTTATGAAGCACCTCTTTATTTTATTCAAAAACAAAAGACCGCTTATTTTCGTGTAGAAAATAAAGAAGACCATTCTGAAGATTGTTCTTTCTATCAAGAGTTTATTCCTAATCAAGAGGTTGTGAGGCTTATAAAGAGTGAAAAAGAAGTAGATAAGGAACGTTTAAAGTTTTTAATAGAGATGAATATGAGAAATGCTTTAAACTTGCTTCGCAGGCAGAATACTGAACCTCTAATAAATAAAGTAGGAATAGAAAATAGTAATAATCCTAAAAAGACTACAAATAATAAAAATAAAACTCAGGAAGTAAAAAGTATCACAAGGGTTAATATTTCTAATTTACTCAAAAATAGGAATGAATATCAAGATAAATATATTCTTATCTATGGTAAAGCTAAAATTGAAGAAACAGAAGTTGAACAAAGAGAAAATAGTAAGACAAAAGAGAAGTTTAAAACAAAATCTCTTATCTTCAAGAAAAATGATGAACGTATTTTTAGAATAAATTTGACAGGAGATAAAAAAACGAAAGAAAAATTTAATTTTGAAAAAGGAGATACTTATAATTTTGTTGTTTTTGGACTTTTCAATGGTAAATATTTAAGTTTAGAAATTAATAGCTTTAGTCATTTTCAATATTTTAAGGATTAATTCTATTTATTCATATTGATAGGCTTTAAATATCTCATTATATAAAAATTAGGGGCTTCCTACAAATATCTAATCATCTTTATAATGACAACTATTCTATAAAATGCAAAATTCTTAACTCATTGATAAAATTCAGAGCAACTCTATCATTAGCAATTTTTTTATCTTCTTAAATTCTAAGTTTGTGTAAGATGTGATATAAAAAATTTTGTTAGAATACAAAGAATACGTAACTTTGCACAGAGTGAAAAACCACTTTTCTAATAACTTAAAAACAAAGTATTTTTTCTCTTATTTCACCTTAATTTCTTTATTTTGGTTGCGTTTTTACATTTTTTTACTATAAAAAATGATATAATTAATTAATAAACAGATATTTAGTGGGTTTACTTCATATTCTGTATCGGTAAATAATTTGTAATTTAAATTTGTTATAATATGGATAAACCTTCTGTAAAAAAAGGAATAGGTACTGTGGTGGTAGTTGTGCTACTTATTTTAGTACCATTGTTTTCATTGTTGGTGTTAAATGGCTCTTATGAAGCACTCTACCTATTCTTAGGTGGGTTGGTCATTAGTGCGATACTGATAGTCGGTTTTTTCGTTTACTACAGCTTTTACTACCGCTGGGCACGATGGTGTATGGGGGGTATAGGCGCCTTTCTGCTTTGGATACTTGTAGTAATCTATCTTGATGATATAAAAAAAGTGTATTCTGATTGGTCAATTCCTGATAAGTATGCACGCTATAAAATATTAGAATACGAAACTTCTTATCGCGAACAAGGTAAAGAAATACAGTTTCTGATGGAAGATGATGTATATAATTATTATTTTCTAAACGCTAAGAACGAATTAGTATGCTTCGATCATTATTTAGGTGCTATGTACAAATATAATGTAGGCGGAAAAATGATAGATAAATTTGTATCTGAAAAGCTGAAAAATCATAGCCGTGAAGGATTTTTCTTAAACCATTACTTTGTCAATACTATGCGCAATTTTTATACCTCGTGGGCTATTGATGGTGATACACTGATGAAACCCATTACTTTTGTAGAAGGCTCTGATAAGTGGAGTGCCAAGCAGCGTTTAGAGCACCTCAATATAGTAAAAGAAAAAGCTGAATGTTATGTGTTAAAAGAAATAATAATATATGACGACGATGTAAGTGCAGCCCTCAACAAAGATAAATTAGGTGCTAAGGTAGTATATAGGCAAGACCAAAAATGGCAGTTTTTCTATCTGCCTACTGATAGTTTTGGAGACCTCTCTGTCTATTCATTACGAGAGAAAGGCTTAGAAAAAGGTTGGAATGATAATTTGTTCAATGATATAATGGATACAGGACAAAAGACAGAGAGTCATAAAAGAGGAATGATACGTCCGCAATATATTAGTTATGACGGTGAAAATCAGTATTATGACTTAGTGATAGACAATGTGACTTTTAGACTGAAAAATACACCCTATTATTATGATAACGGTAATAGAGAAGTATTTATGCAAAATGAAACCATCTACTGGAAAGATAAAGAGGCAAGTACAGAATCATTAGGTGACTATGAGGTGTATCAGAATGTACATTTGTACTACAAACTCCTAACAAATAGTAATAAACTCTATATTATTAAGTAATTTTTTTGCTGCTTTTGCCCCGCTAAAAAATAAAGAAATGAAAAATACTTTACTGATAAGCCTACTGATAATAGGTAGTAGTGCAGTAGCACAAAAAACAACTACTATTGATACACTACAAGAGCTTCCAAGAGAAGAAGCTCCGATAAGCAAGACGCTTCAATTAGAGCGTGCCCTTTCAAAAAACTGGGAACTCGACCGCGAAGACCAAAGGGGTACTTTTAAGTTTGTAGACTATATGCCTATGTATGTGATGCCGTTTCGTTTTACCGATGTGCCTACAGAACAACCCCAGAGCCTCAATCCTGAGCGCCCTGTGCCTGAGTGGCGTGACTATCAGCATATAGAAACTAAATTTCAAGTGAGCCTTAAGGCTAAGATTATGCAAGATGCTTTTGGCAAAGGCGATGTATGGGTAGCTTTCACACAGCAGGCTTATTGGCAGATGTACAACGGCAAATTGTCGCGTCCTTTCAGAGAGATAAACTATGAACCAGAACTTATTTTTACTTATCCATTGAATCTTTCAGCAGGAGATTTCAAGATGAAAATGATAGGGCTTTCTGTCAATCACCAATCTAATGGTAAAGAAGCTGCTCATTCGCGCAGTTGGAATCGCTTTATTCTAATGGGTATTTTTCAGTGGAATGAGGTACTAATAAATGCGCGTTTTTGGAAACGCTTTACTGAAAAGCCTCGCGAAGATGATAACCCTGATATAGAGAATTACATAGGTAGATGCGAGCTCTCCTTGATTTATCCTTTTAGAAAGAATGCATTCTCTATAAAGTTTCGCAATAATTTAAACCTAAAGCATAATCGAGCGCATATAGAGTGTAATTGGGTATATCCTCTCAGCCGAGATTTACGCATTGTTTTGCAAGCCTCGCACGGTTATGGCGACTCACTGATAGACTATAATTACAAGCAAACAGTAGTAGGTGTAGGCTTTACCTTCTTGAGTTTATAATAGTTAAAAAATATAAAGTTTCTTACAAAAGTAGGAAACTTTTTTTGTTTATTAAGTTTTTTATACTACCTTTGCCCCCGAATTCAAGATAATTAGCAATTAGTAAATTGCTAATTAGCAAATTGACAAATCGGCAAATTAATATAGTATGAAAGAAGAAATAGTAAAGCGCGCACTGAATGATTTTATGCAGTATGGGTTTAAAACCTTTACAATGGATGATTTAGCAAGCAAAATGGGAATATCAAAAAAAACGCTTTATGAGCACTTCCCTTCTAAAAACGACTTAGTAGAGGCCGTATTAGATTACGCCTTAGATATGAGTTGCAAAAATGTAGACGCTTTTGTACAAGGCGATGGCTCGGTAATAGAAAATGTATACCTCAATCAGGAAAAAGTAAAAGAGATATTCAATATCAATAGCGACCGTCCTATTTGGGAACTTCAAAAATATTACTCCAAAACCTACGAGCGTATGGAGATAGAATTTGCTAAGTCTGATGCCCGTTTTATAGATAAACTCTTAGAAAAAGGTTGGCAAGAAGGGCTTTTTAGAGAGGATATCAATGTAAATTTTTATAAAACCTTTTACTCTAGTGTACAACGTTTGCGTTCTGTTGCCAATACTTTTCCTGAAAGAGAATTCCCTTTTTGGGATACTATTTATACTCTTATAGAGTATTTTTTCAGAATATTAGTAAACGAAAAAGGTATGAAAGAATTAGAGCGCGTATTGCAGCTTAAAAATGAAAAATTAATATAAAAAAGCTTGTTTAAAAGCTATCTAACATATAAAAACAAATATCAATGAAAAGAATCATTACAACTATTTTGCTGTGTGCTACAGCAATTTCTTTTGCACAACAAAAAGAACTTACGCTAAAAGACGCAATACGTTACGCTTTAGAACACAAAGCCGATGCTGAGAAAGCGCGCTTAGATGTGAAGAAGAGTGAATACCAGATACAAGAAGTACGTGCCAATGCACTGCCTAACCTTGCAGCTTCAGGTGGTATGGTATACAATCCTAAGTTACAAGCCACTTATATTGATGGTAGTACCTTTGGTATACCTGGTGGTGGCCCTTTAAAAATGGAGATGGGACAAAAATGGTCAGCTAATGCTGAAGCTAAACTTACTCAAATGCTCTTCAGTCAAGCTGTATTTATGGGGCTTAAAGCAGCGCGCACTACTCGCGAATTTTATTTACTTAATCAACAACTTACTGAGAATGAGATTATCGAAAAGGTAGCTAAAGCCTATTATCAGGTATATCAAACCCGTCAGATGTTGCAAAATGTAGAAGCAAACCTAGCCCTTACCGAGAAGACAGCAGGGGTAGTAAAAGGTCTTAACGAAGCTGGTTTAGCTAAAAAAATAGACCTAGATCGTACCACAGTAGCGCTGAATAATCTTAAGTCTGCAAGACAGCAAGCTCTTAACGGACTACAACTCTCTGAAAACGCTCTTAAATATATGATAGGGATGCCTATGAATGAGCAGATCATACTTCCTAAAGAAGGTTTTGAAGCTAATTACGATCTTGCTTTTGCCAAAGGAGGCACTAATAATCGCATAGAGTTACAAGTCCTCGAAAAACAAAAACAACTTTTGGATATCAATGTTAAGGTAAAACGTGCAGCTCTCTATCCTTCTTTGATGTTACAGGCTACTTATGGCTATTTGAGTATGGGACCTAAAATGCCAATTGTTTATGGTAAAAAGGATAAAGTATATGGGGCTGACTATTCGTCTATTACATTAGGGGTTAGTGTACCTATTTTTTCAGGTTTCGGCACTACAGCTAAAATACGCCAAGCTCAGATAGAGAGCCAAGCTTTAGAAGCTACCCTCAAAGACACCCACCTTGCTATGGATTTGGCTTATGAAAATGCTCATAGCCAACTAAATAATAATCTACTTACAATAGATTCACAAAAGGAAAATGTAAAGTTAGCTGAAGAAGTGTTGCTCAATACGCAGAATAATTACCAACAGGGCTTAGCTTCTCTCACCGATTTGTTAGATGCTGAACGTTCTTTGTCTGATGCGAAGAATAACTATACAAATGCACTCTTAGATTATAAGTTAGCAGAAATAGAGTTGCTCAAATCGCAAGGGAAGTTAGATACTATCAAATAAGTACTAAATAAAGACAATAAAAAAAGCTATCCTAATTAGGATAGCTTTTTT
>ERZ772979.1903-NODE-1903-length-11187-cov-3.786561_pt1 | contig 11187 bp, 7 predicted proteins | sample MGYA00511130_ERZ772979 | MGnify/ENA primary metagenome ERZ772979 (study PRJEB29015, sample SAMEA2738103) | human oral metagenome | biome: human oral; feature: human-associated habitat; material: saliva | place: China | collected 2186 ... | reverse complement strand
CAACGAAGACCGCAAAGGTGAAAATTGTGCCTTTACAATTCCTCAAAGCTGTGTTACCTAATCCCCAAGATTTAGGCGAAAACTATGATGGAGAGACTTCTATTGGTTGCCGAATCCGTGGACTTAAGGATGGAAAGGAACGCACTTATTATGTTTATAACAACTGTAAACATCAGGAAGCATATAGAGAAACCGGCATGCAGGGAGTCAGTTATACGACTGGAGTGCCTGCAATGATTGGCTCAATGATGTTCCTAAAGGGCATTTGGAAACGCCCGGGAGTGTGGAATGTAGAGGACTTCAACCCCGATCCATTTATGGATGAGCTCAACAAACAAGGGCTTCCATGGCATGAAGTGTTTGATGGTGACTTAGAACTCTAATCTATATACGGGACAGCTTGTCTCATTTAATGATATAAATCCTAACAAATATGGCAAAAGAAACAGAGGCTAACCAGCAAAGTGAGAAGCTAAAAGCTTTGCAGGCAGCAATGTCTAAGATAGAAAAAGACTTTGGAAAAGGTTCTATTATGCGTATGGGCGACGAACAAATTGAAAATGTTGACGTCATCCCTTCAGGCAGTATAGGACTCAATGTGGCACTCGGTGTGGGCGGATATCCACGTGGTCGTATCATCGAAATATATGGACCTGAGTCATCAGGAAAGACTACTTTGGCGCTACATGCAATCGCAGAAGCGCAAAAAATGGGGGGCATTGCAGCCTTCATTGATGCAGAGCACGCCTTCGACCGTTTCTATGCAGAGAAGTTAGGAGTGGATGTTGATAACCTTTGGATTTCTCAGCCAGACAATGGTGAGCAGGCTTTGGAGATTGCCGACCAGCTGATTCGCTCTTCCGCTATTGACATTCTCGTTGTCGACTCAGTTGCTGCTTTGACTCCAAAGAAGGAGATTGAGGGTGACATGGGCGACTCTGCAGTAGGTTTACAGGCACGACTGATGAGTCAGGCATTGCGTAAACTTACCTCAACCATCTCAAAGACCAATACTTGCTGCATCTTCATCAACCAGTTGCGTGAGAAGATTGGTGTCATGTTTGGTAATCCAGAGACAACAACGGGTGGTAACGCACTAAAGTTCTATAGCTCTGTACGTCTCGATATCCGCCGTGTTACTTCTATCAAGGATGGCGATCAGGTTATTGGTAATCAAGTTCGTGTGAAGATAGTAAAGAACAAGGTTGCTCCTCCTTTCCGTAAGGCAGAGTTTGAGATTACCTTCGGTGAGGGTATTTCAAAGATTGGTGAGATTGTTGACTTGGGTGTTCAGTATGGCATTATCCAGAAGAGCGGTAGCTGGTTTAGCTACAATGGAACCAAACTCGCACAAGGCCGTGATGCTACCAAGGCTATGATCAAGGATAATCCAGAACTTGCGGAAGAACTGGAGGGTTTGATAAAGAATGCTATCGTCGAACAGACGAAGTAATAAGCACAAACCTATGGTAACTTGAATGTAACTCTTTCATACAAGTACATTCCTGATACCATAGGTTTTTTGTATACCCTAATTAACTTCCAGTCCTATAAGGTTTAACAAGGATACAACATTAATTATAAACTTTATTTCTATGCTTTCATTCTCTTCTCTTAATTCCAACGAGCGCACACTTCTTATGCTGATGGCTTATTTTTACAAATATGGTCAAACTAAGGAAAAACTATCAAACTTGTTGGAGAAGATAATGTTGCCCTCTCTCTCCGATTTGGCTTTTAAAAGATTAATGACCGATGGATTACTGATAGAAGAGAATCTATACTATTACGGAGGTGGAAAAGTCTTGTATATAACTAAGGATATGCTGATACCTTCTCTCTTTGAACTTTTCAAAGAAGAAAACAGCCTATTATTACAGAATATTCGCAGACTTTATAAGAAGACTTATAATAATGAAAAACCATCTCCTTTGGTGCGTTTGATAATATATTATATTGCACCAAATGCAGAGGAAGCAGTATCTACTTCCTATGCGCAAGTCTTAGATTCGTTCATTGACTGTTGCCTAAACTTGATTGATGAAAGAGAATATGAGACCTTCTTTCTATCAATGCCCACAGAATTATTGTCTTTTGTTCTGAATGCAACTCTTCGTATGGCAATGGCTCAGGATAAAGTAATGGACTGGGAATATTTAAAAGGACTTGTTTTCAGTCGTAAAAAAATAGGCAATAGTGTAGCTAAAAAAAGCGATTTAGAATCAGTCTTTGCTTATTATTACTATTTAGGTACGGGTAGAATCTGTATTAATCTCAAAACATCTGTAAACAATATCTTTACACTTCAGATAGCAGCAATTAATGCATTGTATAAAGGAGATTACACTTTAGCCTACAAGCTATATACCAAGGTGATGACGGCTAACAATAAGGTAGCTCCTATTAAGGGACTTTTCGTAAACCCTATTGCTAATTATTATTTTGCAATTGCAGCTATCTTTACTAACACAGAGACCTCTCTGAAGAAGTTAGAAACAATGATGAAGCGTAATGGGGATAGAGAATACACGCCTACATACTTCCTTGTACAACCGTTGAAGGCTTATTTTTATGATAAGTCTGATGCAAATATACGAAAAGAGTCTTATCTTGAATTGTGCAAGGAGCCAGATATGCAGATGGTATCTTGGCTTACTTGGACGATGTATCCGTCTTTTGGCATACTTCCGACAAAGGCAACTAAGCCTATTAATCCACCTAACTGGGCTTTCTTGCAGTTGGAGACTGGCATTATGGAGAGTAGCTCTTCTGAAGCAAATCTGATGAAAGACTTCGGTGGTACATCACTGTTGAGCCGATTAGAAGTAAAATCTCTTTGGCAGCTTCGACTTGAAACGCTAATTGCGGAGAATCAAACAGTAGGGAATCAAACAACAGAGACTGTTCGAGACACAATGCTCGTATATCTATTGCGTTATGGAATTGTTGTTCCCATTCTTAAACGTAGATTGAAAAATGGTAGTTGGTCTGTGGGTAAAGAACTTTCTGTTCGTGAACTTATAAATCTGGATGTTCCGTGCTTAGACAGTGTTGATCAGCGTATTAAAGAAGGAATCTTTTCGTGGGAATATAGTGTCTATATTGAAAAGTATCTGTATCTTTTTGTTGATTGTGACCATATTTACACCGGTTCCACCTATGACTTGCAGCCTGTGAAGATTCATAGGGATAATCCACACCTTATCATAGATAAACGTTCGGATGGTTCTTTCAGTGTCTCTACGAATGTAAAAGAGTTACAAAGAGGTGAGAAGTCGTCTTTCTTTTATAAAAAGAATTCAGAAACAGACTATTCTGTCTTTACCCCTTCTGAGTTTGAATATAAGACTTATAAGGAAATATTAGTACAAGAGATTTATCCAGCTGAAGCCGAGACCTTGCTAATTCAGCTGATTAAAGCTGTAGGTGGAAAGACGGAAATCCACTCCAATATGGTGGCTGAGCTTAACGATTTACAGCGTGTTGATGTGCAACCTTGTATAACGCTCCGTGTTGTTTCCACTACAAACAACTGTTTCCAACTTACTGCCTTGGTGCGTATCTCTGATAGTCTTTCCTTTGTTCCGGGAAAGGGAAATGTCACCACTATTGCAGAACAAGAGCATAAGAAAGTGCAATTAGTTCGTAACCTAAAGAAAGAGCGAGATTATCTTAAAGCGATTAATGAGGGTCTAATTGAGGCAGAGTTCTTTGATGAAGGCGAAGCATGGAAGCCTCAAAGTATTACGGAATCGATAACACTTCCTATCTACACGATGCTACCTTTCATTCAGTGGTGTAAAGAACACCGTGATATTTGCATAATGGAATGGGCTGAAGGTAGTAAGATAAAGTATTATCCGGGCATCAGCAGTAGTGCTGCTCATATTTCTTTTAAATCAAAAAATAACTGGTTTGAGGTCGAAGGGGATATTGAAATTAGTGAGGGGCAGGTCATTTCTCTTCAAAAGCTGCTCGGACTGATGCATCAGAGTGCTCATCAGAAGTATATTCTTATCGGTGACAATGAATTTATTACGATAAGCACCCAGCTCTCACGCATACTTAAACGACTTGACACAGTAACGACCGAGAATCGTTCACATCTGCAGATAGCACCTGCTGCAGTCTCTTTGTTAGGCGATTTATTAGATGATACATCCTTGAATATAAAGCGTAATGAGACTATGGATGCCTTACGTCAGCGCATTGAAGCGTGCAGTAAAAAGATTCCAGTTGTACCGAAGACCTTGCAGGCACAGTTACGTGACTATCAGGAAGAGGGATTTGAATGGATGTCAAGATTGACAGCGTGGGGAGCTGGTGTCTGTCTGGCTGATGATATGGGATTAGGAAAGACCGTTCAGACTATCGCCCTACTTCTTGAACAGAGCGAAAACGGAGCTTCGCTGATTGTGGCACCATCCTCTGTCGTACCTAACTGGCGCAATGAACTTCAGCGATTTGCACCGACGTTGAATCTCACTATTCTCAATCAGAGTGAGGATCGTTCAAAAGATATTAAGGAGGCAAAGGCAGGAGATATTATTATCACCACGTATGGTTTGTTGAATATTCAGCAGGATGACCTCACTGGGAGGGAATGGAACGTAGTCTGTCTTGATGAAGCACATACCATCAAAAATGCCAATACGAAGATGTCAAAGGCGGCTATGCTGTTGAAGGCACAGCACAAGGTTATCCTTACGGGTACTCCTATTCAAAACCATCTTGCAGAATTGTGGAATCTCTTCCAGTTTATTAACCCCGGTCTTTTAGGAAGTGCAGAACAATTCAGGAAGAAGTTTATCCTGCCTATTGAAGGAGATAACGACAAAGCACGCCAAAGCCAGTTACGCCGTCTGATTTCTCCATTCCTTTTGCGTAGAACGAAAGCAGAGGTTATTGACGAATTACCTGCAAAGAACGAAATAAAACTCCCTGTTGAACTATCATCGGAGGAGATGGCTATGTATGAGGTTAAAAGGAGAGAAACAGAGGCGAAGATTCTTGAAAATAAAGCTGACAAGGTAAGTACGTTGGCAGAGCTTACTCATTTGCGCCAAATGGCGTGTAGCTGTTCGTTGGTTGACAAGAAATGGAAGCTACCAAGCAGCAAAGTGCTTGCGTTCATAGACTTGGCGGAGAGTCTCAATGACAGCGGTAATCGTGCACTTGTTTTCAGTCAGTTTACCAGTTTCTTTGAAGAGGTGAGAAAGGCGATGGATAAGGCAAAACTTCCATATATTTACCTTGACGGAAGTACACCAATGGCTATGCGTGAGAAGTTAGTAAAGGAGTTCCAAACTGGAAAATGTCCTTTCTTCCTTATCAGTCTAAAGGCTGGAGGATTGGGATTAAACCTTACGGGAGCTAACTATGTTATTCATCTTGATCCTTGGTGGAATCCTGCCATCGAACAACAGGCTACCGATCGTGCTTATCGTATCGGTCAAAAACAGGACGTAACAGTCTATCGTCTGATTAGTCAGCACACCATTGAGGAGAAGATTCTACGTTTACATAAGACAAAGCGTAATCTTTCAGACTCTCTTCTTGAGGGCTCTGATATCTCTCACGCAATGACACAGGAGGATTTACTTGAGTTGTTGCAAGATAACAGATGAGATAGAAAAACGTGAGAACCTTGCATATTTATATCTATTATATGTTTAAGAATAGTTTGCTGTCATTTTAACATTTGCTTATAACAGACTTATAATCAATTTCTTAACGTTTAGCCCTGCATGACAGGAATGACAGCAAACAAAATTCTTAAACCTATATATCCCGTAAGTATTGATAAAGTGAGGGATGCACTTCAGCCTGTGCATCCCTCACTTTTATTATCAGATACTGATAGAGAGAGAACCCTCTTACTTATTATCCATTTAGAAAGAGGTGGTCATTGTTGCGCTTTCTCCCACTCTTTTTCTATATCTTCTATTGTTATTCCTAATAGTTTCATCTCACGAAAGACAGAGGGAAGAGACTGTGTAAGGAATGTTTTACGCCGAGCTATTATAATTTGCTCACGTGCACCAGCTGAAACAAAGTAGCCAAGTCCACGCCGATTGTATATAATCTCCTCACGAGAGAGTAGCTCATAGGCCTTCACTGCAGTGTTCGTATTCACCTGCAGCATAACGGCATACTCCCGGACAGAGGGTATTCGGTCGTCAGCTTTATAGGTTCCAGCTATGATCTCATCGCAAAGGCGGTCAGCCATTTGCTCATAGATAGCCTTGTTATTTTCGAAATTCATAAGCCTTAATATTTAATCCACGCCGTGTTAAATATTTCTCCATCGATTGTTGATGACCTGCAGACGTGTATAAAGTTTGTAAGAACTCCAGTACATAAAGACTGTTAATCCGATACAGATGAGGTTGCTTATAACAGTGGTGAGTGCATTATTAGTTAAGACAAGCTCGTAGTCCGTGTACTCGTAAAGAAGATAGGCAAAAGTCGTGAGGCTCATTGCAATGCCGATAATGATGACAAATAAGCTGATTAGCGTCTTCAGCCATGCAACCTTGCGGAAGAACATTCCACCTAAGAGTGTGAATGAATTAGTAAGAAGAACTATTTCGGCGTTAACCCATAATGGAGAACCTGTTCTTAAACTTTGGCAGTATTCATACCACGTTACGACTAAGGAAGCTCTTCCACCATAGAAAATAAGCATTGTTGTCAGCTGTTGCAATCCATCGGCAGTGATAAAGGCGAAGGCAATAAGCAATGGATAAACCACAGAAACAAGTATGAAACGTGCCAAAAACTTCTCGATATTAGTTGCAGGCAGCATCATTTCATTTATACGTTGTTGGCGTTTACCGAGGTCGCTGATAATAAATGTAGCTATTATGAAGAATGACATTGCGAATACTACACTGATTAAAGGTGAATTTCCCCATAACCTAATTCTTATATCAGCATCTGACATAGGGTGTCTCTCAAAGAACGGAAGAAACATTATTGCAATAACAAAGAAACCTATGAGAAAGCCAGCGAAGAGTTTAATGATAGAGCGGCGGCGTATAAGGATGAGCCGGCTCATTACTTTACAGAAGCGATTTATATCAATTTTTTTCATATTTATATCCTCCTTATGTTTATTTAATTCTGGTTGTTTCATTCTTGATAACGGCTTTACCCCCTGTTATCATTTGTATAGGCAGACGTGTTGTTCCCGTGATCTTGGCATCTGTATTACCCATTATATAGAAGGATGCCGTGTCTGTGCGGTTGAAGTTTACGTCTAAGTCAGCATTCCCCGGAACAGCAAAGCGAGCTTTCTTGGCTGTCAGATTTCTGATTTTCAGGTCAGCATTACCTGCTATGGAGAAAGAGGTATTGTCTATATGCCCTGAGTTCAGCCTTATTTTGCCATTCCCAGAGATATCAAAATTGGCTTGCTTAGCGGTTAGGCTCTTAATATTTATACCAATATCATCAGCTATGACAAAGTTCAACTGATTAATTCTCATCTTATTTATAGTAACATTACAACCAAAATCAGAATTAATTATCAGGTTATCAAGTGTAATAGAGTCTGAGAAAATAATCGGGTTAGAGCCTTGCAAATTTATGTGTGTTAAGTTGGGAGCAGTAATATAAAGTTCAATATTGCTATTCACTTTTTCCATGTTATAGGGAAAGAATAGCTGACCAAATGCAGTATCTGGGTTCTTTATTTGTACAGTCAATTTGCCATCAATGACATCAAAATCCAAATATGAAAGCAATCTTTCCTTTCCTTTTACCTTTATACTACATTTCTTACCTTGTATGATATGAACTGGAACTAATGCTGCAACCTCTAATTCCTGGAACTTTTCAACAGGAATATTCTTGGTTACGACCTTACCAAAGTCCCCTTTCTTGCGAATACAAGAACTGAAAAGGAATAGGCAAGCAGCGAAAACAAGGCTGAGATTAATTATTTTTGCAAATGTTGTCTTCATAATGATATTCCTCCTTTTTTATTTTAGTTTACCTGTTGTTGCAGCATTGAACAACAATTCAAGATTAATAGTTGTTTCGTTATCTCCCTCCTGACGTCGAGCAATCACATTATTGCCCTGAATCGAAGGCTCCGCGTAGAGTACGTCATCTCCCATCTCATTGGTTTGGCGAATACCGAAGGTGTATTCAGCTGTGATTTCCTCAGTTGATGCATTCATAAGGATTTGTGAGTTATCAAGTATAATAATGTGGTCAAGCAACTGCTCAACGTCATGCACCTGATGAGTAGAGATAATCAGCGAGGCGTCTTCTGCCATATTGCCAGCAACTACCTTACGGAAAAGAGCCTTTGAAGGAATATCAAGACCATTAGTTGGCTCATCCATCAGAAGAAGATGACAACCAGTAGCAAGTGCAAAACTCATATACACCTTCTTTTTCTGTCCCATAGAGAGTTGCTTAAAGTCAACATCAACGGACATCTCAAAATCTGTCAAACACTTTTCAAGGACCTCCTCACTGAAACGAGGATAGAAGTCTTCATGAATCTTTGCATACTTACTGAGTGACATATTAGGCAAATCATACTCCTCAGGTACAATATACAGTTCCTCTAACATTTCTGGATAACGGCACGAAGCGGTGTAACCATCAACGATAACACTACCCTTCTTCGGTTTCAGAAGTCCTGCTATAAGATATAGCAGCGTACTTTTTCCCATACCATTCTTGCCTAAGAGACCGTAAATTCGGTTCTCATTGAGTTGTAGATTCAACCCCTCAAACACGTTGTGCTTGCTTTTAGGATAGCTGAAAGTAAGTTCATTTACTTGAATCATAAGGCTTTTCTTTTTAATAGATTGTTTTCTTTGATTGCATTTTTTATTCTCATTTTTTAAACCTAAAGTGTACTACCATAATAGTACACTGCAAATGTAAGACTAAAAATCAATACTTGCAAGTATTTTAGTAAAAAAGTGAAGAAAAGATAATCATTTTCTTATGAACAACCTCAACTTAGCAATCATGCTCTATAGGCTTTCTAAGAAAAAAGAAAGCAATATATAAATAAGGTATAAATGGAATAGAGTGACAACGACAAAGCACATTTTGTAATAAATTTTCCATTGCTTCATTTTCAATTCATGCTTAATAGCATTTGAATTAAGCCTTAATTGGCTTTCAAAAGACGCCCTTTTGGAGTCTAACTAACGCCCTTTAAGAAGCCAAGTAAGCACCTTTTTAAATCCAGCCTTATAACCACCAGAATATAAGGAAGTTACAAAGACAACATAAAACACACTTTTATACATTTCAAAAGGCTTAAAAGCAACTAATTATGTAAAGATATTTCGCACCTTAAAAGATAAATACATTCTTTCAAAGAATAAGCCATTAATCACACACCAAATCCCAAAAAGCAAATAAAAGACAGCTTTTAGGTGAAGTCTTTAATGAAAAGCACCATTTAAATAACAAGAAAATAGTAACTTTGTAAACATAAAAAGTTTACCGTAAAGTTTGAAACTCAACAGGCAATGTTGCCCTTCCCATATATTCTTAACCGATTATTTGAGACGAAAAGTTCTCAATTTCGCATTAGAAAAGGGGTAAACGAGGGAGAGGCGCAACTATCATAAATAGTATTAAATTCAAAACAACAATAAATGAAGCATATATTCCTCAAAACAATCATACTTTCTCTGTCCCTATTGGCGGTTGCATGCAAAGGAGAGAAACAGAGGGGAGATTTCTCAACATTAGACAAACCCTTTATAGAATCCTATAACAACAATAGGTCTGACGACACTAATACATCAAAGGGAAAGAAGAATGCGAACCAGAAAAACACATTTGAAGTAAAACAAGGCTTAGAGATTCCTATCGGTAAAGCCAATACTCCGTCTCTCATACTCTATCGTGAGGGCTATACAACATCGTATAACGCAGAAACACGTACGCCTAATTGGGTGGCATGGCACCTGACAGCAGCTCACACAAACGGACCTATTAAGCGCAAGGGTATCACCTTCCAAGCAGACGAAGAGATACCTGCACCACGTGTTGACACTTACGATTATATGCGTTCTGGCTACGACCGAGGACACATGTGTCCTGCTGGTGACAACCATTGGAGCCAAAAAGCAATGGAACAGAGTTTCCTAATGACGAATATTTGTCCACAAGAACCGGCGTTGAACAGTGGTTTGTGGAATACAGTAGAAAAGCTTTGTCGAACATGGGCAGAGCAATATGGCGATGTTTATATTGTCTGTGGACCTATCTATTTCAATCGAAAGCATAAGACAATTGGTAAGAATAAAGTGCAAGTGCCAGAAGCTTTCTTCAAAGTTGTCCTCCGACTGAAAGACGAACCGAAGGCTATTGGTTTTATCTGTAGGAACGCATCGGCTAAAGGACACAAGAAGACTGATTACGTCAATACAGTTGACGAGGTAGAACGTATCACTGGAATAGACTTCTTCTCACAACTTCCTGATAACATTGAACAGGTAATAGAAAGCCAAGCTAATATAAAAGAGTGGTATTAATAAGGAGTTAAAGACTTTAAGCGATGGTAAATGAGGAACTAAAGTATAGGATTTTACAGAACTTCGGATTTGCTCCTACTGCCGACCAGTTACATGCCGTAGAGGTCTTTGCACGCTTTATGACCGACCGTGATGAGCGTGCTGTAATGATTCTCAGAGGTAGTGCTGGTACGGGTAAGACCTCCTTAGCAGGTGCAATCGTGCGTACAATGCAGGAATTACGACAGAAGGTTACACTTTTGGCACCAACGGGTCGTGCCGCAAAAGTATTCTCACTGAATGCCAACCAGCCTGCAGCAACGATTCATCGCTCTATCTATCGGGAAAAAGCATTTACAGGACTTGATGGGAAGTTTAATCTGAATGTCAATCTCTTCCATGACCGTTTGTTTATGGTTGATGAAGCATCTATGATTAGTTTGTCATCAAATAATAGCACTTTCGGTAGCGGTTGCCTACTTGACGACCTTATTCAATATGTTTATAACGACCGTAATTGCCGTATGTTGCTTGTTGGTGACAAGGCACAGCTCCCTCCTGTAGGTGAAGAAGAGAGCCCTGCGCTACGTGCGGATGTCCTTCGTGCCTATGGACTGACTGTCTATGAGTGTGATTTAAACGAGGTTCTTCGTCAGAGTCAAGACTCAGGCATTCTCTATAACGCCAC
>ERZ772979.1899-NODE-1899-length-11197-cov-3.271405_pt1 | contig 11197 bp, 7 predicted proteins | sample MGYA00511130_ERZ772979 | MGnify/ENA primary metagenome ERZ772979 (study PRJEB29015, sample SAMEA2738103) | human oral metagenome | biome: human oral; feature: human-associated habitat; material: saliva | place: China | collected 2186 ... | reverse complement strand
AGTCCTATGGGAGAAAAGACTAAGGCTGTATTCTTAATCCCCGCGATAAGTTGGCTATGTAAGTAGTCCTTTCCCCGCTGAGCAGCTATGCTGATATAAGAGGGGTGTTCTCTTTCAAAATAAGGTATGCAACACACTAAGCCCGTTGCCCCAAAAGCAAAAAGTGCTAAGTTAGGATTGTTATATACACCTGCTATGACCACAAGCCCTATAAGGAAAGGCAAAGAGAAAAGGAGCTTATATTTGCGGAAAGCAGTATGCCAGAGCGGATCCGAAAGAGAAAAGGGGTAAGGTATGGTAAGTTGTCGCTGCACAAGCCATGGGATAAGGCAAAGTCCTAAGAAATAGAGGGCAGTCCAAAGATAATCCTCTTTGACAATAAGCAGTAGTATAAAGGGTAGATTTTCTATACAATATTCTCCTAATAGAACGCTCCTATAATGAGGATGGGTGCAGAGTAAAGGCAAATCTTCCCTGCCATTATGATAGGAAAGCGTAGTGAGCGGAAAGAGGATTAAGAGCCAAGACCATGAAGTATAGTGTAGGTATAGCACATAGAGCGCCCCTACCATAGCTGTGATAAGTACAGTGTTGTAAATATCAGGGATGAGAGCCCCACGACTTAGGTCGTTTACAGGTTTCTTCAATCCTTGTAGCATAGGGCCTATGGCTAAACCACCAGTTTCGCGCTGTACAGCTTTATAGGTGTTGTTACCAGTATTGAGGTCTGGGAAAATAAGTACATTGGCTTGTCCTGCTACAGGTGAATTAGGCATTTTTTGTTTACCTACTTTAGGATCTACGGCAGCGTCATACTGTATAGGGCCTTCTACGAGTAGGTCAGGGCGGCGTTCTTTTACAAGAGCGGTTGCTTCGCGTACCTTATCTACATCGGCACCACTACCAGAGTTGCCAGAAGAATAAGAAAGGAGGGCTACCTTAGGCTCGATACCGAAAGCGATAGCAGAATCGGCAGAACTGATAGCGATGTCAGCCAATTGCTCAGCAGTAGGGTTAGGCACTACCGCACAGTCACCGTATACTAATACACGGTCGTGTAAGAGCATAAAGAATACTGATGAAACAGTGTTTACCCCAGGTTTAGTTTTTACGAATTGCAATGACGGACGGATAGTGTGGGCTGTAGTGTTTACGGCTCCTGATACCATACCGTCAGCATCACCTAAAAATACCATCATTGTACCGAAGTAAGAGGCATCGAGCATTAGGTCTTTAGCTTGTGAAAGTTCAAGTCCTTTGCTTTTGCGCAATTCGTATAATTTTTCAGCGTAGGCTTCGTATTTATCACTTTCAGCAGGATTGATGATATTTATGCGTTCTTCGTTCCATTTTAAGCCCAAAATGTTCTTAGCACGGGTTTTGATAGCTTCGGGTTCGCCCAAGATAGTGAGGTAAACCAATTCGTCTTCAGCCAATTGAGAAGCCGCAGTAAGAATACGGTCGTCAGTACCCTCAGGGAGCACGATGCGTTTTTGTCCGGCACGTGCTTTTTGCACCATATTATATTGGAACATACGAGGGGTGATAGTTTCTGATTTGAAAGAAGCTATACTGCTGTTTAGCTTGTCGGCATCTACATTTTCGTCGAATAACTGAAGAAGCATTTTTACCTTTTCAGTATTTTCGGGGTAAATGTGTGCTTGAGTATTACCGATGATGTTAGCCGTTTCGAAAGTATCAGTTTTAGCTACCATTATAGGAATATTCTTTTGGATACCATCGAAAATCTTACTCATTGAAGGGTTAAGAGTTAGGTCGCCATAGAGCACTACTCCTTTGATATTAGAGAAGTTAGAATAGTTGGCTACCAAAGAACCTGCAATAAGGTCGATACGGTCGATAGGAAGTACTGCAAGGGTGTCTTCGTTTAGCTTAGCCAAATAGTTAGACAACTGCATAGCCCCTACGATAGTGCGTTTGGTAGTAACATCAATATTATCGCCTTTGTAAAGGAATTCAGCTTTTAGAGCATTGGCTATCTCGCGGATAGTAGGGCGAGAAAGCTCTTCTTTGCGCGGAATGACAGTAAAGGTAGTGTCTTTGAAACGTTGTTCTAAACGGCTGATAGTAGCCGCAGTAGCGTTAGTAGCTTTGTTTACAAACACGCTAAGCACGCGTACGTCTTTTTCTATAAAATTGTTTAGAGCCGCTTGTACTTGGTTGGCAAGTTCGTCTTCTGAAGTGAAGTTGTCTTTGAGTACAACTAATGCAGGGATGTTAAGGCTTTGCGCTACAGAGGCGTTGAAGTTTACATCGAAGTAGCTGTCATCTACAGCGCTTGAGCTATCAACCAATACAAAGTCGAATTTACTTTCTAAGGCTTTGTATTTTTTAATGATGGTGTCGTACACTTCGCCTATATTGCCTTCGTTTTTAAGAGCAATAACCTCTTGGCGAGTATAAGCATACGCTTCATCATAACTCATATCAAGCTTAAAGTGCTCTAAAACGGTTTCGATGAAAGTATCTTTTTTAGATTTACTTTCGATGATAGGGCGGAAGTACCCCACCTTGGCAGTATTGCGCATAATCATCTGCAATACCCCCAGCGTTACTACTGACTTACCACTGTGGGCATTGGCAGCAATAATATAAACTGACTTGTTCATCTTTTATATAAAATTAACTATTTTAGTGTTTTACAGTATTGGTGGCAAAGATACGAAACAATTATTAATTAACAAGAAATAAATAGATTTTTTTTCAGCGATGCTTAATAGATTAATACTTTAATAAGTGAACATTTCGGAAGCTTCTAATTTATCTAACTTGTTCTACCTTTTTAATAGATATACAAACGATACAGAAACAATATAGGAACAAGCCTCTCTGAGCGAAGGATTAGCGAAGGATAAGCGAAGAATGAGCGAACAAAAAGCATTGTTAAAATATACATAGACATCTCCCCGTCGCCCTTCAAAGGAGGAGGAGCAAAGGGCAGTATATACGAAAAACTTTTTGGACATCTTAATACATAATTTGGGATAAATTTAATACAAAAACTGTGCTTCTGATTAAATAAAATAAGAAATAATTTGTTTATTTGTTTTTTTGTTTTTACCTTTGCGGTCAAAATATGAAGAAGGTCTCGTTGACGATTGAAATTAAATTATTTATATAAAGAAATGGCACATAACATTAAAAAAGGCGTTATTCTTGGTAAAGAAGTACAAGAAGTATTTAAATACGCCAAAGAAAAAGGTTTTGCACTTCCTGCAGCCAATGTGATTAGCTCTAACTCTATCAACGCGGCTTTAGAAACAGCAGTAGCTGTTAATGCCCCTATGATTATTCAGTTTTCTAACGGTGGTGCTCAGTTTATGGCTGGTAAAAGCATCTCTAATGACGGACAACGCGCCTCTATATTAGGAGCTGTATCAGGAGCTAAACACGTGCATTTATTAGCTGAAGCTTATGGTGCTTCTATCATTTTGCATACTGACCACTGCGCTAAGAAATTGCTTCCTTGGCTTGACGGTATGCTTGACGCTTCAGAAAAACACTTCAAAGAAACTGGCAAACCTCTCTTCAGTTCGCATATGATTGACCTATCAGAAGAGCCTATTAAAGAAAATATCGAAATTTGCAAACGCTACTTAGACCGTATGAGCAAAATGGATATGACTCTTGAAATAGAACTCGGTATGACTGGTGGTGAAGAAGATGGAGTAGACAACTCTGGCGTAGAATCGCACAAACTCTTTACACAACCTGAAGACGTAGCTTATGCTTATGAAGAACTTAGCAAAGTAAGTCCACAATTTACGATTGCAGCTGCTTTTGGTAACGTTCACGGGGTGTACAAACCAGGAAACGTAAAATTAACTCCAAAAATTTTAAGAGACTCTCAAGACTACGTTTCTAAAAAATACAACTTGCCTCATAACTCTCTTGACCTTGTATTCCACGGAGGTTCTGGTTCAACCCTTGAAGAAATACGTGAAGCTATATCATACGGCGTGGTGAAAATGAATATAGATACTGACCTACAATACGCTTTCACTGAGGGTATTCGTGACTATATGAAGGCTAAAGCGGCTTACCTACAAGGACAAATAGGTAACCCAGAAGGTCCTGAAGCTCCTAACAAGAAGTATTATGACCCACGTGTATGGCTACGCGAAGGTGAAAAAACATTCGTGGCTCGTTTGAAAAAGGCTTTCGAAGACCTTAACAACGTAAATACACTTTAGTAGTTTGTTTTCATAACTGAAACACTATATTTTTTGACTTTGCCAAAGGTATTTCCCTAACACTTCCCCGTGTTATTCCCCTTCATTAAGCCTTTGGCAAAGTTTTTGATATAATAGAATGAAAAATACTTTTAAAATAATTATATTATGAGTTATAACAACAATTACAATACCAATTACCAAAACCCGCAGATAGTGAACTATGCAGCTACTGATGCACAAGCTGAGTTTTACCGCAAGACTTATACCCACGTAGCCTTAGCTCTTTTGGCTTTTATAGGGGTAGAAGCTGCCTTGCAAAACCTTATACCTGAAGAACTTATCTTTTCGATGATCAGAGGTAAGTTTGTATGGCTATTTATCTTAGGAGGCTTTTGGTTGGGCTCTATCTTGGCTAATAAATGGACACAAGCACAAGATAAAAGCACTCAATATATGGGCTTGGGTATTTATGTGCTTTTAGAAGCTATTATCTTTTTGCCTATTATTAAGATTGCGCTGCCCGGTACAGCTATTCTATCGCAAGCTGGGATTATCACTTTAGCTCTTTTTGGAGGACTTACCGCAGTGGTATTCCTTACTCGTGTTGATTTTTCTTTCCTACGCACTATATTAGTGGTAGGAGGTTTTGTGGCTTTAGGACTTATAGTAGCAGGAGCTATCTTTGGTTTTGATTTAGGACTTTGGTTTTCAGTAGCTATGGTTGCCTTGGCAGCAGGAGGTATACTCTACGAAACCTATAATATTAAAAACGCTTATAGCACTGACCAATATGTGGCAGCAGCCCTACAGCTATTCTCTTCGATAATGCTTCTTTTCTGGTATATACTCAGAATATTGATGTCGAGAAGAGACTAATTCTAAAGACGAAAAATTAAATACGAAAGACGAAAAACGGTAAGTGCCGTTTTTCGTCTTTCGTGTTTATTAACGGATTTTTATTTTGAAGTTAGATTTATCATCTAAAAAGGCTTCTAAGGTGTCGCCTGCTTGTACTTGGGCTACACCTTTTGGGGTGCCGGTGAAGATAAGGTCGCCTTTGCGTAGGGTGAAATAGCGAGAGGCTTCGGCTATAATCTGGCTAAAATGCCAAAGCATATTTTCGGTATTGCCTGTTTGTACGGTTTTGCCATTATTTTCTAAGCGAAAGTTCAGATGATTTAGCTCAGGCAATTCGGTTTTAGGTACAAAAGTACCCACAATAGCTGAGCCATCGAAAGCCTTTGCCTTTTCCCACGAAAGACTTTCCTCTCTGAGGGTTTGCTGTAGGTCGCGTGCTGTGAAGTCGATACCTAAGGCAATTTCGTCATAATACTTATGGGCGTATTTTTCGGCAATACATTTGCCATTCTGATTGATTTTGAGCACAACCTCTATTTCGTGGTGCAGGTTATGCGTAAAATCTGGTATATAATACGGTATTTCGAGGTTGTGAAGTGCCGTGTCGGGCTTCATAAAGAGTACCATTTCTTTGGGTATCACTCCGTCAAACTCTTTGATATGGTCGGTATAGTTTTTTCCTACACAAATGATTTTCATAGTTCTACTTCTGTTTTTTTGTTATCAGCGCACAAAGATAAAAATAAAAAAGCTAATTATCTTGTTTATTCATAAAAAAAGTAATACATTTGCCCATTGCTTTTTAAAGAGTAAAGCAAACCACTTTATTATTTTTTCAAACTATTAAAGAGAAGAACTAATGAAAAAAGAGGATATTTTAGAAGACTATAGTATTGCCCTTATCAGTCGCGAATGCAGCTTAATGGGTAGGAAAGAAGTACTTACAGGTAAGGCTAAATTTGGTATTTTTGGCGACGGTAAAGAAGTACCACAAGTGGCTATGGCACGAGCTTTCAGAGAAGGTGATTTTCGCAGTGGTTACTATCGCGATCAGACTTTTATGATGGCTATAGGGGTACATACAGTTGAACATTTTTTTGCGGGACTTTATGCACACGCTGATATAGAAGCTGACCCCACTAGTGCAGGTAGGCAGATGGGAGGGCACTTTACCACCCATAGCCTTGATGAAAATGGCGAATGGAAAAACCTATTGAAACAAAAGAACAGCAGTAGTGATATTTCGTGTACAGCAGGACAGATGCCACGCCTATTGGGCTTGGCTCAGGCTTCGAAAGTATATCGCGCGCTACCTAACGCTGCAGCTGAAGGATTTTCAGACCACGGCAATGAGGTAGCTTGGGGTACTATAGGTAATGCTAGTACCAGTGAAGGGCATTTCTTTGAGACCCTTAATGCCGCAGGGGTGATGCAAGTGCCGATGGTAATGTCGGTATGGGATGATGAATACGGTATTTCGGTACCTAAGGAATATCACACAACCAAAGAAAGCATTTCTGAAGTGATGAAAGGCTTTGTACGCGATGATAAGCACGCAGGTATAGAGCTAATGGTGGTGAATGGTTGGGATTATCCGGCTCTATATGAGGCATATCAGAAAGCAGCTGCCATAGCACGTGAGCAACACGTACCGGTATTGGTGCACGTGCGCGAACTAACTCAGCCCCAAGGACACTCAACCTCTGGTTCTCACGAACGCTATAAGAGTACTGAACGCTTAGAATGGGAAAAAGAGTTCGACTGTATCAGCAAGATGCGTGAGTGGATTTTGGCATCGGGGTATGCTACTGAAGAAGAGTTAGCAACTATAGAACAAGAGGCTAAGAAACGAGTAAAAGATGGTAGGAAGAAAGCGTGGGAAGCCTATACTAAGCCAATGGAAGCTGAAAGGCAGCAATTGATAGCTTTACTTAACCAAATAGAGCCTAATAATGAATACACAGCGTCTTTGGCTGCAGCCCCTACGCTCTTGCGAAAAGTAATACTTAATACCGCGCGCAGAGCCCTCAGACAATGGGTGAAAGAACAACGCGAGGTAGGAGCTCTTCGCACTTGGATAAACGATTATTTAGCAACAAACGAACCTAAATACAGTAAATATCTTTATACAGAGAGTGCCCATAGCGCGCTAAATGTTAGTGAGGTAGCCCCTGTGTATAACCCTGATGCTGAGCTGGTAGACGCTCGTATAGTAGTAAGAGATAACTTTGACGCCCTTCTGACTAAGTATCCTAACTTATTGATATTTGGGGAAGATGTCGGTAATATAGGCGATGTAAACCAAGGATTAGAAGGATTGCAGAAGAAACACGGAGTGACCAAAGTATCGGATACAGGGATACGTGAAGCGACCATAGTAGGGCAGGGGATAGGTATGGCGATGCGTGGCTTGCGCCCTATAGCTGAAATACAATATTTAGACTATATACTCTACGGACTACAAACCTTAAGTGATGACTTAGCATCGCTGCATTACCGCACCTTTGGTCGACAATCAGCTCCGCTAATTATCAGAACGCGTGGACACCGTTTAGAGGGTATTTGGCACGCAGGTTCACCAATGGGAATACTATTGCACGCCTTACGCGGAGTTTGTATCCTCACTCCAAGAAATATGACCAAAGCAGCAGGCTTCTATAATACCTTATTGCAAAGCAATCAGCCTGCGGTAGTGGTAGAGTGCTTGAACGGTTATCGTCTGAAAGAAGCTATGCCAACTAACCTCACCGAGTTTACCACTCCTATAGGGGTAGTGGAAACCCTGCGTGAGGGTAAAGACTTGACTGTAGTATCGTACGGCTCGACCTTGCGCATCGTTACAGAGGTAGCAGATGAGTTATCGGCACTTGGTATAGAGATAGAAATTATAGATGTACAGTCGTTAGCACCTTTTGACTTGCGACACGACATAGTGAAGAGTATACAAAAGACCAATAGATTATTGGTAGTAGATGAAGATATGCCAGGAGCTACTTCGGCATACATTTTGCAGAAGATAGTAGAAGAACAAAACGCTTATCAGTACTTAGATAGTGCACCGCAAACCTTAGCAGCTGGCAATCACCGTCCGGCGTATGCTACTGATGGTGATTATTTTTCTAAGCCTAACGCTGATAGTATTATTGAGAAGATATACAGTATAATGCACGAAGCGAATCCGCATAAATATCCAAAATTGCTATAAGCCGCAAGGCTTATAGCAATTCGTCATCGATATCTTCTTGAAAGTCGTTTAGAAGGTTGTCAATAGCACGTCTATCTTTTTTGGTAGGACGACCTTCTCCTTTCTCGCGATAGTAGTCTTGGGCCAGTTGCTGTAGTTCGGCTTGCTCAAAAGCCTCAGGAGGCGTATTGTCTTGTCGGTAGAGATTTACCAACTTAGCTCCTACACGGCTTTCGGGTATATCGAGTACCTCTAATTGGTAGTTGATTTGGTTTTTACGCACTGTGATATAGTCGTTCTTATAAACTTCTCTTGAAGGTTTTACCGTTTCATCATTGATTCGGATATGTCCTTTTTTGCAGGCTTCGGTGGCGATATTACGCGTTTTGTAATAACGAACGCACCATAGATATTTATCAATTCGCATATTTATAGAAAATTTAAAATCATAATAGGCGCAAAAGTAAGAAATAATTTTGTATCTTGCGCCCTAAAATTAAGACAATATTTTTATATGATAAACAAAATTATATTCAGTATCAGTGTGATAGGGCTACTCTTTGCCGTATCTTGTAAAAAAAATGATAGCAAAACCGCTACCCCTCCGCGTGATGTAACCGAAGTGAGAAATGAAAATAATGCAGCAATAGAGAAGTTTCTCAAGACCCATAGCTATACTTTTTCGCCTACAGCGACTATTTCGGAAACAGTAGTTTTTACAACTACCAGCAATACAGCGGATGCTATTTTTAATAATAGCAACTTAAAACGTTTGGAGCTAGATGTATATGATGCTAATAGCCAAAGAGTGCGCCATACGCTTTATTATATGATACTACAGGAAGGCGTGGGCACGACTACTACTATAGCCGATTCGGTATATGTGAACTACAAAGGTCAGCTACTTGACCTTAGTGTATTTGACAAGACTGAAACTCAGTCACTCTCTTATTGGATGGACTTGATTGGCAATATAGTTACACAACGACCTGCAGGTACTATTAAAGGTTTTAGAGAAGGAGTTGCCCTGCTGAAATCGTCTGCAGATAATAAACTGTCAAACAATACAGATGGTACACTAAATGCTCCTACTGATGGAGGGATAGGGGTATTCTTCATTCCTTCTGGACTAGGGTATTTTAGCAATACACAATCGAAAATACCTGCTTACTCACCACTTATCTTTACAGTCCGCCTCATTGCTACTCGCCGAGCAGACCACGACCACGATGGTAAAAAATCAATAGACGAAATAGTACGTGATCCTTATGGTATCGTAACCTATCCAGACTGCGATGCTAAAAAAGATAGAACTTACTTGCCTGATTATTTAGACGCTGATTGCAAATAACAGATGAAGAGACATATTCCTAATATTATTACTTTGTGCAATCTGCTATGCGGCTGTATAGCAGTGATATATGCTGCCGGAGGAAATGTATATGTAGCTGGAGGATGGGTACTATTAGGTATCTTTTTTGATTTTTTTGATGGCTTTTTTGCCCGCTTACTAAAGGTAAAATCAGAAATAGGACTACAGTTAGACTCATTGGCAGATATGGTAACCTCGGGAGTAGTACCTGGTATAGCTATGTATCAAATGCTACAGCTGAGTGATATGATAGAGGGAGCTAATTCTTGGGTAGTATATTTGCCTTATATAGGTTTTTTTATTACATTGGCTTCGGCTTATCGTTTAGCTAACTTCAATATAGATACACGGCAAACAACAGGCTTTATAGGGCTTCCAACACCTGCGAATACATTGTTTATTATTTCATTAGCAGTAATACAAAGTACTGGTACGGTTGCGTTATTGCATAGTACTTGGGTATTATTAGTAATAACTATAATGAGTAGTTATCTGCTGAATGCTAATTTGCCTTTATTTGCACTGAAATTTAAGGATTATTCCTTTAAGAATAATGCTGTGAAGTATATATTTTTAGCTATTAGTGTATTGCTGATAGCTATACTGAAAGTGATAGCAGTACCTATTATTATTTTGCTGTATATTTTACTTTCTTTAATAACGAAGCGATAAATCTTGCTTCATTCTATCTAAGTTAATCTTAGGAGTTTGTTGCACAAAGATAACACTATCAATAACTACTTGCTTAGAAGTAGGGTATATGCCCAGACTATCCATAAGCAAGTAGTTTTTTTCTTTAAAGTGTAGTAGGTAAGGCATTTTTTGTAATGAAATATCGGTAATACCTTTTTGTTTAATATAGTTCTTCAACATAGGACTTAGTGAGAGAGTATCGTTTTGAAAGACTTTTAATTGCTGTCCCTGCCTAATAGCAATAACTTTTTCTTTGTATTTGCTAAAGATGAGCATCTCTTGGGTAGTGGATAGTTGGTATTTATTATAAAAGAGCATTACTTGCATGATAATGATACTTATTAAGATAGCTTTTACAGCTCTTTGATGTTGGTAGTGTCGCCACCATATAATCGTTATAACAATTAGCAAAGAGGCAATCAACATAAGTGTGTTGAACTGTATGTTGCGAATGATAAAGAACTCTTGTTCGGCTATGAGTCGTATTAATGCGTTCATAAGCCATATTAGCTTTTCTGTGATGAGTACCACAATATTAGGTAATCCTACTGTAGAAGATAATAGTAAGCAGAGAATACCGAGAATGAGAATGGGTTGTAATAATGGTACTACCACTAAATTAGCAATAAAGAATAAGATAGAAAATTGATGAAAGTAGTATAAACTGATAGGTATTACTACTTGAGCTGTAAAACCTACTGCTACCAATGACCATATATATCTTACATATTTATTTTCTGGAAACCACCAGCGTAGAGCAATTGGGTAAAAGGTTAATATAGAGAATACAGCAGCATAACTGAGCTGAAAGCCTACATCATATAGGTAGAAAGGATTGATAAGCAATAAGAAAAGCATAGAGAGCATAAGTGAATCAAACCGCCCTCCTTTGTC
>ERZ772979.1897-NODE-1897-length-11209-cov-9.548413_pt1 | contig 11209 bp, 6 predicted proteins | sample MGYA00511130_ERZ772979 | MGnify/ENA primary metagenome ERZ772979 (study PRJEB29015, sample SAMEA2738103) | human oral metagenome | biome: human oral; feature: human-associated habitat; material: saliva | place: China | collected 2186 ... | reverse complement strand
TAGCTAAAGCTATGGCTAACCAAGACCGCGCTAACGCTGAACAACAAGCTATGATTAACCGTTTGGCTGATGAATTCTCCAACGAATTGAACAACTTGGGTGTTCGTGTAGCTCGCTTGGAAGACCGCGTTGGTAACGTAAAAGTTACTGGTGATGCTCGTCTTCGTTACCGTGACACTGAAGATGGTAAATCCAAATTCGATGCTCGTGCACGTGTACAATTCAATGCAAAAGTTAACGATCGTACAGATGCTGTAGTTCGTTTGACTTCTGGTAACTTCGAATTGGGTAACTCCACTACTGGTGGTAATGCAGACGCTCAAATCGACCGCGCATATGTTAACCACAAATTTGGCGAACGCGTATCCTTGAAAGCTGGTCGTTTTAACCAAGTTATCGGTGGCGGTTTAGCATTTGATGGTACTTTTGATGGTGCTCAATTGAACGTTGGTAACGACAAAATTATGGCTCAAGCAGCTTACGGTTACATGGTATCCGGCGAAGCAGCTGGCTTGACTAAAGAACAAAACGTAACTAACACTTACCTTGGCTTAACTGGTAAAGTAGGTAAACACACTATGGTTGGTGGTTTCTATGATCGCGTAAACCAAGATTCTGATAATGATTACAAAAATGTATACGGTTTCAACGTTGATGCTAACTTCGACAAAGTTTGGGTTGGTGGCGAATGGTTGAGAGATTCCCATGTAGACAAATCTCAAGCTTGGACTGCAGGCGTAGGTTTTGGTAACTACGACATCAAAAAACAAGGTACTTGGGGTGTTTATGGTCAATACTTCAATGCAAAAGAAAATGCTCCAATCGTAGATACAACTTACAACCACATCTACACTACAGACGCTAAAGGTTGGATGGCTTCCATTGACTACGCTTTACAAAACAACGTAGGCTTGTCCGCTAACTACGGCTTCAACTGGAAAGAACAAAACGGTGATAAATTAGATAACTTCTACCGTGCTGACCTTAACTACAAATTCTAATTTGATAGTTAATCATATGAAAGAGACTCCTTCGGGAGTCTCTTTTTTGTAGTTTGAAGATTAATATACACGGTGGACATCCTAGAGTATTATCAATTTAACATAGAGCGTGAGTAGGATATTCTTTTTTAACAAATAAATATAATGATAATATAGTTTATAATTTTATTTTTTATATTAATAAATGAATGTTAATATAATTAGTTTTATTAATATAATGTTAGGCTTTTAAATCTGATAAAAAATTTCTTTTGTATAAAACTATAAAATGAAAAAACGTTCATGAAGTTAGATTTTTACTGCATTCATGAAATTTTTAAAATAGATAATATTCAGTAATAAGGCTGAATATAGGTGTTAAGGCTTTACATAGAAAAAAGGTTGTGATACTATCACCGTACAGGTCATGATATATACATGAAATGAAGATCTTCGATGTAGAATATGGTGAGGAAACATGGACACTCCTATACATTCTTAATCTGAAGAACGAGTAGAATGTGAATGTTATGACTTGTAACATTTTATTTTCTATTTTTTTCAGAAAGAAGGAATTCAACTATGAAAAAACAATTCGCAGCAATCTTTGCAGCAACAGCAGTATTGGGTGTAACTACTGCATTCGCAGCTAACCCATTCTCCGACGTAACTCCAGATTCTTGGGCATACCAAGCAGTTTCTCAATTGGCAAACGCTGGTATCGTTAACGGTTATCCTGATGGTACTTTCAAAGGCCAAAACAACATCACTCGTTATGAAATGGCTCAAATGGTAGCTAAAGCTATGGCTAACCAAGACCGCGCTAACGCAGAACAACAAGCTATGATCAACCGTTTGGCTGATGAATTCTCCAACGAATTGAACAACTTGGGCGTTCGTGTAGCTCGTTTGGAAGACCGTGTTGGTAACGTAAAAGTTACTGGTGATGCTCGTCTTCGTTACCGTGATGCTGAACATGCTAAATCCAAATTCGACGCTCGTGCACGTGTACAATTCAACGCAAAAGTAAACGATCGCACTGATGCAGTTGTTCGTTTGACATCTGGTAACTTCGAATTGGGTGACTCCAGAACTGAAGGTAAAGCAGACGCTCAAATCGACCGCGCTTATGTTAACCACAAATTCGGCGAACGCGTATCCTTGAAAGCTGGTCGTTTTAACCAAGTTATTGGTGGCGGCTTAGCATTTGATGGTACTTTCGACGGTGCTCAATTGAACGTTGGTAACGACAAAATTATGGCTCAAGCTGCATACGGTTACATGGTATCTGGCGATGCAGCTGGCTTGACTAAAGAGGAAAATGTTACTGATCTTATCGTAAATGTTAATGGTAAAGTTGGTAAACATGCTATGGTTGGTGGTTTCTATGACCGTATTAACCAAGATGATGATGTTAGAAACGTATATGGTTTCAATGCTGATGCTAACTTCGATAAAATTTGGATTGGTGGCGAATGGTTGAAAGCTTCTAGCCTTGAAGAATCTCAAGCTTGGACAGCAGGCGTAGGTTATGGTAACTACGACATCAAAAAACAAGGTACTTGGGGCGTAAAAGGTCAATACTTCAACGCAAAAGAAAATGCTCCTATCATTGATACTACTTACAACCACATCTACACTACAGATGCTAAAGGTTGGATGGCAACTGTTGACTATGCATTGCAAAACAACGTAGGCTTAACAGCTAACTACGGTTTTGATTGGAAAGATCAAAACGGTAATGATAAAGCTGACTTCTACCGTGCAGACCTTAACTACAAATTCTAATTTGATAGTTACTCATACGAAAGAGACTCCTTCGGGAGTCTCTTTTTGTGTTTAATATAAAATAATATGAGGCTTTTTATATAGTGTTTCATTAATGCCGTCTATTTAATTAATATAGAATGATTTATCGAAAATAGATGATTTTTCATTTAATGGAAATTTCATGAGTAAACTTTCTTGTCATTATTAGGGTTATTACCGCTAATTTCTATCTATATAGCCACTATTAATGGTATAATAAAGAGTATTTAAAATTTCTATAAAGGAGGCAAACATGAATCCTTCTTTTTCTCATATTAAAATGGTTGCCATCGATTGTGATGAAACCTTGGTACGCAGTGATAATACTGTATCTGACTATACAGTAGATGTGTTACATCGTTTACAGCAAAGGGGCATCGTTGTTACCATTGCTACGGGACGGATGTATCAAACGGCTAAGCCCATTGGGCAGGCATTAAAGCTTGGTAATGTACCGATGATTTTGTTCTCTGGAGGACTCATTCAAGAATTGGAAACAGGGTGTAAACTATTTGAGCAGACCGTTTCTGTTGAGGCTGTACAGCGTATTTATGAATTAGCAAAACAATATGATTGGCATATACAATCTTATATAGATGATCATTTGCTATGTCATCATAAAACGTGGCAGTCCGATCTCTATGAAGTTCAAACGGGAGCGAAAGCAGAGTTTTTAGGTGATGGGTTATATACTTTAGAGTCTGAACCAAATAAGCTAATCGCTATTGATACAGTAGAGGGGATTGATCAAATTATTGATACTTTGACTCCTGAAGTGGGCGATTTGGTTAATCTAGTTCGTAGCCAAAAAGACTTTTTAGAAATCGTTGCCCTTAATGTGTCAAAGGGGCGTGCTTTGACACAACTAGCTTTAGATAATCATATTAGTTTAGAACATATCGTTTCTTTTGGTAATGCAGAAAATGATATTTCTATGCTACGTAAAACAGGTTACTCTGTAGCTGTTGAAAACGCTACAGATCATGTAAAATCTGTGGCTCATACAATTTGTGGCCATCATAATGACGATGGAGTAGCCCATTGGATTGAAGATAATCTTTTATAATGGAGTAAAACTATGGAAGCATTTCGTTTGTTAATAGTTACAGGTATGTCAGGTGCCGGCAAAACTCAAGTATTGCAAGCTTTAGAAGATATGGGGTATTTATGTATTGATAATATTCCCCCTGTGCTGATTCCTAAATTAAGTGAAATTTGCCGACAAGGTGGAGAACGGACTAATCGCGTTGCTCTTGTTGTAGATATTCGGGGGGGCGAATTTTTTGAAGCTCTTTCTTCATCTTTAGATACATTAAAAGATATGAAGGTAGATTTTGAAATTGTATTTATGGATGCTACAGATGAGACTTTGATTCGTCGATATAAGGAAAGTCGACGGAGTCATCCATTGGCTCCTAATGGGCTAATTACAACAGGGCTAAAAAAAGAACGCCAAATTCTTAACTCTGTGCGCCATAAAGCAGATTTTATTATTGATACCACTAATATGAAGACGGCTAGCTTGAAAGAGTATTTAAAAACGCGCTTTGCTCAAGTTGATGAAGCTCATGGTATGGCGATTACTGTAGTGAGCTTTGGTTTTAAGTATGGTATTCCTCTCGATGCAGATATGGTATGGGATGTTCGTTTTCTACCTAATCCATTTTATATTCCTGAGTTTCGTCATAAAACAGGTCGTGTGAAAGCAGTGAATGAATATATCCATTCCTTTGAAGTAACCGAGGAATTTAAAAAACGTTACTTTGATACCATGGACTTCCTTGTGCCAAATTATGAACAAGAAGGGAAATCTCAGTTTATTGTGGCAGTAGGTTGCACAGGTGGTATGCATAGATCTGTAGCTATGGCAGAGGCTCTATACTCCCACTTGTTAGAAAAAGGATATCGTGTAACTGTTGAACATAGAGATATGATGAAAAATAATGTAGAAGAAGATTATAATCCTCATGAAATTATAACACTTGATAACTAGATAGGGGGGATTATGTTGCGAAAAGGATGGTTCCGGTGGCTAATTCCGGGTCTAAATATAAAACGTTGGCTTGCCCTATTTAGTTGTGGTGTAGGTCTTTTAATTATTGGTATTTCTTTGATTTTTAACTATCAATGGCTTGCGGTTCTTGAAGATATTGTGCTTGCCTTTTCCTATAATATGACGGGCTTTTACAATTATAATGTACTCATTGCTGTAGGGGCTGTAGTATTATCGATTGGCGCTGTATTAATGCTCATCGGTACGAGTAAAGTTATTAAAACGATTATTCGTGCGGTACTACCTAATCCTGACAGCAAGGTATCGGATATTATTTTTCAAAATATCCGACTCGATAAGGGCCCAAAAATTGTAGTAATCGGTGGTGGTACGGGCTTATCAAATTTATTGCGTGGTTTGAAATCACATACATCAAACCTATCTGCGATTGTAACTGTCGCTGATGATGGAGGTTCTTCTGGTCGCTTGCGAAAAGACTTTCAAATGATAGCTCCTGGTGATTTGCGAAACTGTTTAGTATCATTAGCTGAACAAGAAGGAGTAATGGAGAACTTATTCCGTTATCGTTTCGATGGTGAGAATGAGCTTTCTGGGCACAGTTTTGGTAATCTATTTATCACTGCGCTTGCTCAAGTTTATGATGGAGATATTGAAGAAGCTCTTGAAGCGGCTAGTAAATTGTTGCGTGTCCGTGGTCGTGTAATTCCTTCCTCTACAGAGTTTATTAAATTGCGTGCAGAGATGACAGATGGCACTATTGTAGAAGGTGAAAGTAATATACCACACTCGGGTAAACGAATTCGCCATATCTATAGTGATCCAGCATTGCCTAAGCCAGAGGGGGCTGCATTACGTGCCATTGATGAAGCGGATGTAATTATTTTAGGTCCTGGTAGTTTATATACAAGTATTATCCCAAATTTACTAACTGATAAGTTGGCCTCTCATGTACGTGCCAGTAAGGCTAATAAAATCTATATTGCTAATGTTATGACACAACCGGGTGAAACCACAGGCTACACATTAAATGACCATGTAGAGGCTTTAATTGCTCATGGCGGAGAAGGAATTATAGATACTGTTCTTGCCAATGATGGGCCGTTGCCAATTCAAATGGTTGAACAATATAGTGCTGTAGGATCTGAACCATTGGTATTAGATACTAAAAAGTTACAAGACAAAGGAATCCGCACTATACGAGCTACCTTAATTAACCCTCAAAAACCAGCTGTTCACGATCCTGAACGGTTAGGTAAAGTTATTATGGATATCATTCATGCTATGCAATCTAACACTGAACCGCATATCTTAGAATATTATCTTCAACGAGATGATCATTAATGAGAAGGGATGTCCATGTCATTTGCAGAAGATGTAAAAAATGAATTATGCCAATATGAAGTCTCTAGTGATGCGGATGTGGCCATGAAAATTGAAGCGTCTTGCTTATTGCGTATGAGCGGATCTATCATTTTGGGGATGAAAGGTGCCGTTGGCATTCGTTTAGCTACGGCTAATAATGCAGTAGCTCGTCGGTTGCTTGGTATTTTGAAAAAGCAATACGAATTACCTACAAATGTATTAGTACGACAAGGTTTAAACCTGCGTAAAAAAAATATGTATACGCTCTCTGTGGAACCTTCTATAGAGGGGAGACAGGCTTTAGAGGATCTTGCTTTATGGCCTGTAACCGAACAAATTCCTCGCAGTTGGCTCAAATCAATGGAAGCACGACGAGCCTTTTTAAGGGGAGCTTTTTTAGGGGGAGGCTCTGTTAATAAACCACAAAGTGATTACCATCTTGAGTTTATGACGGGAAACGAGATTTTTGCGAGGGAAATTATCCATGTATTACGGCTTTTTCACATTCATGCAGGCTTAACAGAGCGGAAGGAAGAGTATGTAGTATATCTTAAAGAAGGGGATGCAGTAACAAATTGTTTGCAAATCATGGGGGCTCAATCGGCGCTTATGGAATTTGAAAACGTGCGGATTATGAAAACCGTACGGAATCAAATAAATCGTCAAGTCAACTGTGAGACGGCAAATTTACAGAAGGTTGTGGATGCAGCAGTTCGTCAGGTAAAAGCAATTCGTATTATTGATAGAGAAATCGGTATTGAAGAATTACCTGAAAAGTTGCGCGTCGTTGCAAGACTTCGGTGGGAGAATCCTGAAGCGAGTTTAAAAGAGCTTGAAGAGTTGATGGAGGGGGAACTATCTAAATCTGGAATTGGCCATCGACTAAAGAAGATTGAAGCATTAGCACTTACGTATGACCCGTTGGGGCTCGAAGAAATATAGAGGTAATAATATATGTTTTCCTATAAATCAAGATATTGTGTAGCTGCGGCTATGGCTGCCATGGCTGCCCTTACAGGCCATGTAGAAGCTCGTGATATAGATTTACAATCAATTGGATATTTTCAGTTTTCTCCGTTACCACCATCGTTGGTGTCTCAAACGGATACATTGCTCCTATCGGATAGTCCTGAATATGTAGGACCTGTAGGAGGTACGTTAAGTGCAGGTACAATTAATGGCAATGGGCGTATCTATTTCTATCATGTAAATGAAATGGATCTACCTCACAAGATTGCTATCGTTTTAGAAAACCAAACGACTTATCCAACTTCAGTACATGTCATGAGACAATTAAAATCTGTAGCTACACCTGACTATTTTGCAGCAGGTCGTGATTTGTCTCGGAAGGATTTGGAGCAGCCTCTTAATGAAAGCCCAGATGCAAGACCGTTATACTCTCTTAGCATCCCACCACAAGGGCGTCAATTAATCTTTAGTGACTTAGAAAATACACCGGTAAATCGAGATGCATTATTTACGGGTATTGTAGATATTAAAACAGAAGGGCCTATATTTGCGCGTGTCATGATGTTGCCTATGGGGATGGACCCTGTAGATGCATCACATTGGGTGAAAAACCTTCCGATCGACGAAATACAATTACGCGGTACTTATACTGGTGCTAAGCGTAATATGGAGGTTACTACACCATTCGATACCTCTTTAGGTGGTGCCTTTGTAGAAATTGGTAATGACCGAGAGGATACGTTTATCAATGGTGTAGACGAAATGCAAAATAAAGCATTTGTTCGTGACCGTGGTAACTACGGCGTATCGTATACGCTAAAAATTCCTACTAAGGGTAATGAACCGTTTAGACTGTATTTTAACCCTCTTGGGGGACCTTATTCTGGTTCCTTTACGATAAAAACATTACATCAACAAGGTGCTAGAAGGGGACAGACAGATACACGGACTTATCACATTGGTGGTGCAGATGGTATTTCCGCATTAGGGGAAGGTACTATATTAGATAGCCGTCTTTTAGGGAACTATAATGCGGGCGATTTATTAACGTTAAACTTTATGCCAGCTGGTGCATCGAATTTGCCAATTCGTTTCTTGTTGATTCCTGAATCTCTTGCAAATCCACAAAAACATCAAACCATTGCTGTTAATGTACCGAAAGATGTTAAAGATATCTTAGGGCACCCAACTCAAGGGGGGACACAAATACCTGTAGGTCCTGTAGGTGGTAAAGATGGAGATAAAGGGACAGTAGATACTAAAAAATCTACTATTGAAAGTCCAGCTAAACGGGCAGAAACAATTGCTCATGAAGAAACTAAAAAATTAAGCGATAAAGCTGCAGCAGATGTAAAAAAAGAAGCGCAACTTAAAAAAGCAAAAGACGAGAAAGAAGCCTTAGCTCGTAAAAAAGCCGAAGAGGCTCGACTAGCTGCAGAAAAAGCTGAAATGTTGCGAAAGGCTGCAGAAGCCAAGCATGCTGAAATTGAGCGCAAGATGGCTGAAAAAGCCGAAGTAGAGCGTAAAGCAGAGGAAGCTCGCAAGGCGGAAGCGGCTCGTAAAGCTGAAATGGCACGTATCGAGGCTGCGAGAAAAGCGGAAGCGGATCGACTAGAGGCGGCTCGTAAAGCAGAAAAAGCTCGACTAGCAGCGGAAGCAAAACGTCTTGAAGAAGAACGTAGAATTGAAGCTGCTCGTATTGAGGCCGCACGCAAAGCGGAGGAAGAAAGAAAAGCGGCCGAAGCTAAGGCTCGCTTTGAAGCGCAACGAGCAGCAGAAAAAGCTGCTTTAGAAGCCAAAAAGGCCGAAGAGGAACGCTTGGCTGCTGAGGCTAGAGCTCGTTTAGAAGCACAACGTAAAGCTGAGCAGGAAGCATTGGAAGCAAGACGTGCCGAAGAAGCTCGTAAAGCGGCAGAAGCAAAAGCTGCTTTAGAAGCACAACGTGCTGCTGAGCAAGCCGCTCTTGAAGCGAAGCGTCAAGAAGATGCTCGTAGAGCGGCAGAGGCTAAGGCTGCTTTGGAAGCACAACAAATGGAAGCAGCAAGAAAAGCAGAAGAGGCTCGTCGTGCGGAGGAAGCGCGTAGAGCAGAAGAAGCTCGAATTGTTGCAGAGGCTAAACGTGCTGAAGAAGCGCTTAGAGCCGAAGAAGCTCGCCGCATAGAAGAAGCAAGACGTGCCGAAGAGGCTCGTAAAGTAGAGGCGGCTCGCATAGCGGCGGAAGCTCGTAAGGCAGAGCAAGAGCGACTTGCTGCAGAACGAGCTGAAGCAGAACGTCAAGCAGCCGAGGCACGACGCCTTGCTGAGGAACGATATAAAGCGCAACTAGAGGCAGAACGTAAAGCTGAAGCTGCCCGTCAACAAGCGTTGGCTCAAGCTGAAATAGAGCGTAAAGCAAAAGAGCGTGCTGAAGCTATTCAACGTGTCCGAGATCAACAAGAGAGCGCTCGTCGTCGTGCAGAACTTGCCCGTCAACAACTTGAAGCCGAACGTAAGGCTGCTCAAGCATCTAAGAGGACTCCTTCCTTCAGTGAACTTGATGATGTTCATGGGGATACATCAAATGTAACTATTCCAAATGCTGTATCCATTGATGAGTTGACAAAACCTAGACCGACGGCATCCCAAAATACACGTCGTCGTGAGCAACGTCAGCCTCAATTGTTGCCAAATCAGCAAAATGTGCAGATAAATCCTGTAGCGAATGAGTCGCAACAAGACCAAATGCCGTATACTACACAAAATGAACAGCAAAATGATGAAGAAAATCCACCAAGACTATATCCATTAGGTTAAGACCCTTAATTTCTAAAAAAGAAATGTTAGATTAAAGTTTAAGATATAGAAGTGGATTAATAGCTGTTTAAATATAGAGAGGACAAGCAATTTTATATGCTTGTCCTCTTTTTAAAATCCATATGAATTTTGTGTTTTACATTGACTTTCAAAGGTGGATTCAGTACAATAAATAAAGAAATGCATATATGGTACGAGAGACCATTGCATAATACAATACCTTTTAATTTAGTCCAGAGAGGCTGAGAAAGGAATATAGTTGAAGTGCCCATAGGGGCTTCTTTGTGCAAACTATTTGACCTTTTGCCCTGGGCAAAAGGTCTTTTTTGTTACGTGAGTTAGGAGGAAATCATGGGACAAGTTAGCCTAAAAGGCAAACATTTATTGGGTTTGCAAAATGTGTCACCTGAAGAAATCAAATTGATTTTAGATGTGGCAAAGAAAATGAAGAAAATCGTTCTTTCTGATGACAAGAAGGTTCCACTTTTAAAGGGGAAATCCATTATTAACCTTTTTATGGAGCCAAGTACTCGTACCCGTAGTTCCTTTGAGTTAGCCGGCAAATACTTAGGGGCTGACGTGATCAATCTTTCTCCTAGTGGATCTTCCATGGGTAAAGGTGAAAGCTTCCGCGATACATTGTTAACTATGTCCTACATGGGCACAGATGCTATCGTAATGCGCCACAGCGCAGAAGGTGCACCTTTATATGCTACAAAAGCCGTAGATCCTATTATCATTAACGCAGGCGATGGCGCTCATGAGCATCCAACACAAGCATTACTAGATATGTATTCTATCTTAGAGAAAAAGAAATCTATTGAAGGCCTAAAGGTGGTTATCCTTGGCGATATAATGCATAGTCGCGTAGCACGCTCCAACATTTATGGCCTTACAAAAATGGGGGCTGATGTACATCTAGCTGGTCCTCGTACAATGGTATATCCAGAATTTGAAAAATTAGGTGTTACCGTACACCATGATATTCGTGAAGCAGTGGCTGATGCAGATGTAGTTAACGTACTTCGCATTCAATTAGAACGCATTCATTCTGCATTGTATCCTACAAATAGAGAATATGCTCGTATCTTTGGTATTAATAATGATGTATTAAAATTAGCTAAAGATGATGTAATGGTAATGCATCCAGGTCCTATGAACCGCGGCCTTGAAATTGCACCAGATGTAGCATATTCTGATCAATCCGTAATTCAAGAACAGGTACGTAATGGCGTAGCTGTACGTATGGCTGTATTGTACTTAACTATTATCGGAGGTGACG
>ERZ772979.1894-NODE-1894-length-11231-cov-8.421707_pt1 | contig 11231 bp, 9 predicted proteins | sample MGYA00511130_ERZ772979 | MGnify/ENA primary metagenome ERZ772979 (study PRJEB29015, sample SAMEA2738103) | human oral metagenome | biome: human oral; feature: human-associated habitat; material: saliva | place: China | collected 2186 ... | reverse complement strand
TGCTTTTGCCATTTTGGCTCCTTTCTAACGAACGCCAGAAGAACCAAAACCACCTGTACGTTCATTCATATCGTTTTCTTCATCCGCATCCGCTTTTAAGAACGGTAGGAAGATTCCTTGGCCGATACGATCGCCTTTTTTAATTTCTTTATCGAATAATCCGAAGTTTAATAATTGGAAGTAAATATGACCTTCGTTGTCAGGGTTGTTATAGTAGTCGCTATCCACAACGCCTACCCCGTTTGGTAAGACAAGGAAGTGTTTCAATGGGTTACTTGAGCGGTTTGCTAGTTGTAAGTACTCATCTTCTTGCATATAAGACTTGATTCCTGTTGGAACAAGCACTGGTTTTAAGACCTTTTGCTCTTTTGCAAGTTCTGCTTCCACTGTTTCTTTATCCGTTGTATAAATCCATTGTTTTAATTGAGTTGCTGCAAATTTAAAAATCATTTTCCAAATGCTTGGTAATACGATATCTTCGGCAGCTTCGAAGTCATATCCCGCTGAATGTTTTGTCGAACGTTTTGGAACAGTGATTCCTTTTCCTTCATAAGCAGATACGATTTCAAATCCACGTTTTCTTTCCATTTCATCACCTTTTTCATGTAAGTTTCTATCCCCTATCATAACATTGTTTGTGACTAGTTGCATCCTTCTCAATACTTTTTTACTTCTTTATTATAAGTTACGTCCAAATTTTAAAAATAAGGGATACTTTTTGGGCAAAGTGCACAATTTTTACAGTCGTTTTTGTGCAACCTTCCCCTATCTCTTTTCCTCAAAAAAACGTAAACTGTTACTGTAAAACAAATTATAGGGGGAAATCCTAATGGTAGAAATGCAATTAAATCATATTCACAAAAAATATGACAACGCGGAAAACTATTCCGTAACAGACTTTAACTTACACATCAAAGACCGCGAGTTCATCGTATTCGTAGGTCCTTCAGGATGCGGTAAATCAACAACTCTTCGTATGATCGCTGGTCTTGAAGATATTTCTGAAGGAGAATTAAAAATTGGCGACGTTGTAATGAACGACGTAGCTCCAAAAGATCGTGATATCGCGATGGTATTCCAAAACTATGCCCTATATCCTCACATGAGCGTATATGACAACATGGCATTCGGTTTGAAATTACGTAAATACGACAAAGCTGAAATTGACAAACGTGTTAAAAACGCAGCAGAAATCTTAGGATTAGCTCAATACTTAGAACGTAAACCAGCAGCTTTATCTGGTGGTCAACGTCAACGTGTGGCTTTAGGACGTGCGATCGTTCGTGATGCGAAAGTATTCTTAATGGACGAACCTCTTTCTAACTTAGATGCTAAATTACGTGTTGCGATGCGTGCTGAAATTGCGAAATTACACCGTCGTTTAGAAACAACAACAATTTACGTAACTCACGACCAAACAGAAGCGATGACAATGGCTGACCGTATCGTTATCATGAAAGATGGTTTCGTACAACAAATCGGTACTCCACAAGAAGTGTACAACACTCCTAACAACGTATTCGTAGCTGGATTCATCGGATCACCAGCAATGAACTTCTTCAATGTAACATTACAAGATGGCGTGATTTCAAATGGTAAAGGTTTATCATTACAATTACCTGAAGCGAAGAGAAAACTTCTTGAAGACAAAGGTTACAATGGAAAAGAATTAATCTTCGGTATCCGTCCAGAAGATATCGAAAGTTCTCAAATCGCTATCGATACTTACCCATCATCTTCAGTGAAAGCAGAAGTTGTCGTATCAGAATTACTTGGTGCAGAAACAATGCTTTACACTCGTGTTGACGATACTGAATTCGTATCTAAAGTGGATGCACGTGACTTCCACAACCCAGGCGAAACAGTTGAATTAGCATTCGACTTAAACAAATCTCACTTCTTCGACAAAGAAACTGAGGAAGTTATTCGCTAAGAATAAACTATAGAAACTACAAAAGCTGACAGATCGAATGAGCCGTCAGCTTTTTTCTTTTACAAATTTATTCGTCTACTTCTTGAAACTCACATTCAAAGCGATATTCAAAGAACTTCTCGATCACTGCTTTCAGTTGATCCGGACTGAGTTTTTGAATGATTGTATCAAAATCAATTGCTTCTAATTCATCTTCAGTCAGCTTTTGATAAGGCGGTAAATCTGAATACTGTCTTAATTCGTCATAAACAATGAAGTCTCCATCGATAAAAGATTCGATGAGTCCACGTCTTTGAAGAAGGTAAAACAACTCTGGATAACTATCCGCCGTAAAACTATACACCGTCTTATCAGAATAAATACCGCAACAATGCGTTTGGTTCAGATTTAATTTCACTTTTGTCATTCGTTTTTCGCCCCCACTATTTTGTTCTCCGTAAAAGTAAGGAGAAGAGGAGATTTGAACTCCCGCGCCGCTTTCACGACCTATCGCATTTCGAGTGCGACCCCTTCAGCCTCTTGGGTACTTCTCCATGATTCTAGTATAGTACGGAGATTTTCTTCAATCAATCCTTTTTTAAAGAAAATAAAAAACCACCGACTCACGGCCGGTGGAAAAAAGGATTAGAAATATTTATTTGGGAGGATAAATATTCTCTTTGGGAATAACTAAAGTATAGAGGCACATTATGAAAATACTATGAAAATACAATTTTCATTTTGCACTTTCTTTTCACTTTTTCTATGAGAATCTTTACTTATTTATGATACGCATGTCCGGCATTAATACGGAATGCACGGTAAATTTGCTCAGTTAGAACGAGTCTCATCAATTGATGCGGCAACGTAATACGGCCAAATGAGATCTTGCGGTCGGCACGTTTTTTCACGGCCGGACTCAACCCAAGAGAGCCGCCGATGACAAAGACCATTGAGCTCTTCCCATGAAGCGCGAAGGTATCCATCTCTTTTGCGAGTTGTTCTGAACTCACTAAGTCACCTTCAATCGCCATCGCTACAACGACATCACCATCTTTAATTTTAGAAAGGATACGTTCGCCCTCTTTTTCGAGCACTTGTTCCATCTCTTTATCGCTTAAATTCTCAGGAGCTTTCTCATCTGGCACTTCCACAACCTGGAACTTGCAGTAGCTACCTAAGCGTTTCGCGTATTCGTCGATTCCTTGTTTTAAATATTTTTCTTTCAGTTTTCCTACACTCACAATTGTGATATTCATTTGATCCCCTCATTTCACAAATTATCTTACCTTTTTTTGGAAAAAAATGCTTGTTTTATCCCTTTATCCACAGTTATCCACAAAGTTATCCACATGTACACATGTTCGCCCCTAAATTTTGGGCTTTTTTTATGAAAAACACTAGATATTGATTCAAAATTTTTATTTGTTATCTAATTGTTATATTTCTAAAAGGTGGAAAGATGCGAGTTATCCACAGTTATCCACACACTTTTTGTGTATACCAAAACACTGTTATATCAACGTTTTTAGCAATTGACCACCAAAGTTATCCACAATAAAAATTTATCATGTGAATAACTTTTTTCAATAAAATCCGATAATTAAGCCATTTTTAGGCTGTCCATTTTCAACACCGATTTTCCACTTCACAGACTTGACAAGGGGATAATCCCACAGTTTTCCACAGACTTATCCACATTTTTGTGGATAACTTTGTGGAAATACACAAAAAAGTCGAATAGCAATCCGCTATCCGACTCCTTTTTCGTTATTGTTATAAACTTGGACTGTTCGTTTCTGTTAGAGAAATCGTTGTTGTTTGTTTTTGTCCATTTCTATAGTATGTTACTTCAAGCTTATCGCCAACTTTATGGCTGTAAAGAACTTTACGTAAGTTTTGAATGCCTTCGATCTTTTTTCCATCCATTTCAACGATGACATCGTAGGCTTGTAATCCTGCTGCTTTGGCACTACCTTTCGCCATGACTTCTGCAATAACGACTCCGTTCTTCACATCTCGTGGTAAATTCAATTGCTCGATTACTCGTTCATTCACACTTGATAAGTTTACCATTGAAATTCCAAGAGCTGGACGTGTAATTTTCCCGTCCGTTTCAAGTTGCTTAATAATCGAAACAACTTCGTTACTTGGAATTGCAAATCCCATCCCTTCAACAGACGACTTAGAAATCTTCATTGAGTTGATTCCGATGACTTGGCCAGCGCTATTAATTAACGCACCACCTGAGTTCCCTGGGTTAATCGCTGCATCTGTTTGAATGGCCGTTACGACCCAGTCTTCTTGTCCATCACCATCAACATCTGTGGCAACAGCACGGTTAGTTGCTGATACGATTCCTTGCGTTACACTTGTTGCGAATTCACTTCCAAGAGGGGAACCAATCGCAATCGCTGTTTGCCCAACTTCAACCTCATCAGAATTTGCAAATTCTGCGACAGTTGAAACATTTGTATTGGCAATACGAATCACTGCTAAGTCTGTCCATTGGTCACTACCAACAAGCTCAGCTTTTTCACGTGTTCCGTCTGCTAAAAGAACTTCTAATTCTTGTGATTTCGCAATAACGTGATAGTTCGTCACGATATAGGCATATCCACCCTCATTTTTATAAATGACCCCACTACCTTCAGACGCAGTAGCTAATTCTCCTCCGGTTTGTTGTGTGCCGTATAAGTTATTTCTTGAAGTTGATTGTTTGTTAATCACTGAAACAACCGCGTTCTTTACTTCAGCAACCACTTTAGTGATTTCTGTTCCGCCTTTTGTGGCTGTGGATGTTTTTGTTGTTTCCACTTGTGTTTGTGAGGGCTGTGTAGCAGGTGTTGTTGCTTGGTTTGCTGGATTTGTTACGGCCATAATTCCAACTCCTCCGGCAACAGCGACTGCTCCTCCCAATAATCCGCCGATAAAGCCATTTTTAAAAGCTTTCGATGATTTTTTTCTTTGTAATTGTTCTTGTGACATCTGCTCACTCCTCTCGTTTGTAAATATACAATAATTTTTCCATGTGAAATTTATATGAAATTAAGCTTATAGAGTGCTTAAAAAACTCTTTCGAACTTGCTAAGTTTTTAAACGGTAAATAATTTTGTGGGTTCATACGGATCCGTATGATAGAGCTCGAACGCCTGATGAACGCCTTTGTCATGCGTTTGGAAGATGCTTTCGGCTGTTTGATAGGCGATTTCCTTCATATTATTATCTTGACTTAAGTGTCCTAGATAAATTCGTTTCGTGCGGTCACCCATCATTTCACACATCGCAAGCGCGCCATCATCATTCGATAAGTGACCCTTGTCGCTTAAGATACGTTGTTTCAAATGCCAAGCATATGGTCCCATTCGAAGCATTTCTAAATCATGATTGCTTTCGATGAGATACGCATCTGCATTTTTCAACAAGCCTCTTAGCTTATCACTCACATAACCCGTGTCTGTCAGCATCACGAACTGCTTGCCCTCGCGTTGAAAACTATAAAATTGAGGAGCTGCCGCATCATGCGATACCGCAAAACTCATGACATCTAAGTCTCCAAACGTGAGCGTTTCTCCGGTATTGAAGATTTCCTGTTGTTCGAGAGCGACTTTCCCAATCTTTCCAGCCATGGCTTGCCATGTTTTTTCATTGGCATAAATTGGAATCCCGTACTTACGAGCCAGAACCCCAATTCCTTTAATATGGTCAGAATGTTCATGGGTGACGAGAATGGCATCCACATCCGAAATGGAGCGATCAATCTTCTCCATTTGCGCAGTAATGGCTTTACCAGTGAGTCCACAGTCCACTAATATTTTTTGTTTTGGTGTTTCGATGTAAGTAGCATTTCCCGAGCTACCACTCGCGAGTAAACTCACTTTCAAACCTTGTTCTTGCATGTTTATTCCCTTCTTATTGTTGTTGTACACTTTGCGTTGTTGTTGTGTTGTTTGTGGTTGTACGCTGTGTTTGCGTATTGGTTGTTTCTAGCGTTTCATTCGCTAGAACCGTTCCATGAATCGCATCCACACGACGGGCAATTAATTGTCCGTCAGCTTGACGAATTTCAATATACCACGCAGGTGAGTAAATTGAAAAATCTTTTAGTACAAGCGATTGATAATACGATAATTTCACCGATTGAACGGTTGCTTTTGAATTAATACGACCTGCCAAGTAAAGGATTTCCACTGCTTTTTGAGCCGTAATCAATTCACGCTCTTTCCCAAGTACTTGCACACTTCCAGCATAAATCTGTTCGTAGCTTACGACTTGGTCATTGGCATTAATCGTGAAAATGATTTGACTCGAACCGTCCATAATCGTTAGCTTGTCAGCTTTTTGCGTATAAATCACTTTACGAGTAGTCGGATTATAGGACGACCACGTATATTGATTTCCGAAGGCCACCTGATTATTTTCAACGATTTTTGTTAAATCCGCAAAGCTATCTGCAGATACAGATCCGCTTAAGTCTAATTGGATTGGTGTCACAAATTGCCCGTTAATAATATTTTTTTCTAGTGTTACGACTTGATTTGGTAAGCTAGACAATTTGCCATCTGTAGATTCCGGTGTTACTTGAATAATCGGAACGGACTCTACTGTCGCATTTAGCGTTGGTAATGTAATTCCGTCTAACTTCATTTGGTCAATGACGTTAATACTTGTATTCAACGGATTTTTCACATCAGATCTTTTTTGCCATACTAATCCGAATAAGAATAAATCGAGGATAAAGAAGCAGACGATGAGAACGACTGCGCTTCTCTTAAAATCCATCTGCGTCACCTCCCGTTGTTGTCGGTCCATTCGCTGGTTCTGTTTGACTCTTCTCGGCTTTTAATTCAGCCAGAGTCTTCCAAGTACCATTCTTTTTAATGTACCATGTTGGTGTAAACTCAACGATTTGTACACTCTCACTACTGATTGTCCATGAATATCCGATACGAATATCTTCAATTTCATTCATGACAAATCCTTCGTTCAACAATTCAGTGACAATCGTCTTTCCACCCACTACCATCACCTTTTTACTCTTTGTTGGTAAAGGCGTTTGTGCAATCAGTGATGAGGTTCTCATTTTCTCGATTCCTGTTGAATTGACCTTTATTTGCGTGAAACCTTCTTTGCCACTGGATAAGATTGGATAAGAATCCACGTAACGAACATATTCAACGAGATTATTATTTAAATCTACCGAGAATAGACTCACGCCCATTTGCCAGCCTCCAAGACGTTTCATCTGGCCGAAAGTTTGCGTTAAGTTATTCGTATAGAGTAACGTTTCCTCTCCTGAGCGGTTCTCGAAGAAAGTGACCACATTTGTCGTACGGTCTAATTTCAATTGCGATAAATTATCATTGTATACAACGGTCTTTCCGTCTCCACGCGTACGAATTTCTGATTGATTCGTAAATAACTGAGTAATATAGAAACTCATTGGAATCTGCTCGATTAAATAGGCAGACTGTTCCACATTCAAATTATCTTGTTCGACAAAGAATTGTTTTGTTTTTCCACGATACGATTCAACTTCGTAAAAATCACTATCCGCGTATAATCCCTCTAATGATGTTTTGAAACTTTCATTTACTTTAGCACTGTAGAGTTGTTTCGTGTCATCATTGATGAAATAAGCAGTAGAAGGATCATCTGTGCGAATCACAATACGAGAAAAGCGGTCATTATTTAAGTCGTCGATATTTCCATCAAAGAATCGGTTCACAATTCCAAATGAATGCAACCCATCAAATAAAATCTGAATTCTGGCTTCACGTAAGACGAGATTTTCATAACTAGTCTCGTCCATGACTTCTAAACGCGTTAAATTCGTAAATTGTTTATTTAAGTGTGCATTGACTTCCTTCATAATGGAAGCACTGCTCGTCATTTCGAACTTATTTTTGTTCGTTAGAACCATTCGAGTCGGTCTAAATACATCTTCTGTTGTATAAGTTGCACGAACTTGTACACCTGTATCTTGTTGTGTTGCAACTTTATTATTATTTTGCTTTTGATTCGTAAAGAAATCAACCGGACGTACTACGATGAGATACGTAAACACAAAGCTAATGGCCATTAAAACAAGGAGTGTCGTTAGCATTGCACGATAACGTTTAAAATTCATCCCATTCACCGTCCTCTTCAAATGGAACATATGGTAGAGAAACAAAGAATGTAGATCCTTTATTTTCAATACTGTTCACCCAAATTTTTCCACCGTGTAATTGAACGACTTCTTTCGCGATAGCCAGTCCAAGACCACTACCACCCATTGCTCTTGAGCGAGCCTTGTCTACACGATAGAATCGGTCGAATAAGTGTGGAATATCCTTACGCGGAATTCCTAACCCTTCGTCACTTACACTCACGATTAAGTCTGTATGAGTTTCCATTAAACGAACGATAATACGACCCCCATCTGGAGAATATTTAATCGCATTATTGATAATATTATCCAGCACCTGTGTCATCTTATCTTGGTCAATTTCAACCCATAAGTCGCGTTGTGTAATATCCGTTAAAATACGGTAATTCTTTTCACGATATTGGTCACTTGAAAGCACCATATCGAAACGGTTGGCAATATGTTTCACCAACTCGTTCATATTCACGAACTCCTTATCGAGTTCAAGACGGTTTTGGTCCATACGCGATAAGTTGAGTAAGTCCGTAATCATACGCATCATACGGTCTGTTTCTGTTTCGATAACGTTTAAGAATTCTGGCGCAATTTCTTTATTTTCCCATGCACCATCCACTAACGCTTCTGTATAACTCTTGATACTTGTTAGTGGTGTACGTAATTCGTGGGAAACGTTCGATACGAAATTACGACGTTCTCGGTCGATTTTTTCTTGCTCGGTAACGTCTGTTAATACACAGACAAGACCGCTAATAAATCCAGATTCACGTTGAATCACTGAGAACTCACATTGAACAATCGTATCTTCGCCATCTTCTTCAAACGTAATCATGCGTTCTTCTTGAGACTCGAGTAAATCTCTAAACGTAACAGTACGGTCGAGTCTTAATACATCTAATAGTGGTGTCCCGACAATTCGTTCGCTACGTAAGTTTAAAATATCTAACGCTGCCGCATTGATAATCACAATACGTCCACGACGGTCGGTCGCAATTACCCCGTCACTCATATGACGTAGGACACTATCCAACCTTTGCCGCTCCGCTTCGGTTCCTTCTTGTGCTTCTTTAATCTTCACAGAGAGATCGTTAATCGCTTGTCCAAGTTGACCAAGCTCATCGTCTCCATAAATCATCACTTCACCTGTATAGTTTCCTTCGGCGATTTGCTCCGTTTGTCTCTTCATCTCGGCGATTGGACGCGTAATCCCTTGTGAAATCATCACGGTAATCACGATGGCCAAAATAATGACAAAGATAGAAGAACTAATAAAGATAACCCCGATATCTTTGACTTGCGTATAACGCGATTCGATATTCGATGTTACCGAAATAATCCCAACCGGATTTCCTGAAGCAGTATTCACTGGGTCAATCGGTGAAACGTATTTCCAATAACGCGTTTCGCCTTCCGTGAAGTTATAACTTTGCACGGTATTCGACACAACGACTTGTTGAACGTCCGCTTCTGTTGAACGTGTTCCAACCACAGACTGCTGCGTTTGGTTCGTTGTTCCCAAAATATATCCTTGCATGTCCATGATGCGAATTTCGACAATACTATTCCCTGTTGGGTAATCTTGTAGCAATTGCGAAATTTCAGACATCTTCGCTTCATCGGTCGCATCTTTTGCCAAAATCGGCTGCACGTTATTCTTCAAGAACCCTACTTGCAGTTGGATTTGTTCTTGGAAGTTGGAAATCATTTGCGACTCTAATTGCGTTAAGAAGTTCGCGACAATGAGTTGCAGCGAGATGACTAAGAGCAAGATGAACAGCATCGGAATCTTAAATTGAATGGAACGAAAGAATCGTTTCATTGTATTCATGAGTCATTTTCCCCTCTACTTTTTAGCAAAATACGCTTTTCTTGCCGGTAGATCAGTTGGCAAGGAAAAGCGCATTTCAATCTTAAGCTTCTTTTTCTTGATCTGGGGTCTTAATGTAGTAACCTACCCCACGACGAGTCATAATCCATGTTGGGTGACTCGGTGTATCTTCGATTTTTTCACGTAAGCGACGTACCGTAACGTCCACTGTACGCACATCTCCGAAGTAATCATATCCCCAAACCGTTTGCAACAAGTGCTCACGTGTAATGACTTGTCCGATATGTTTTGCTAAGTAATGAAGTAATTCAAACTCACGGTGCGTTAATTCGATTTCTTCGCCACGTTTTGAAACCACATAAGCATCTTCATGGATAATGAGTGAGCCTAATACGATTTCGTTAGCTGTTTTTTCTTCTTCGGCTTCCGCTGGAGCTAATTGTTGACGACGTAAGTTTGCTTTCACACGCGCGATTAACTCACGGTTTGAGAAAGGTTTTGTCACATAGTCATCGGCTCCAAGTTCAAGACCTAAAACTTTATCGATTTCAGAGTCTTTTGCTGTCACCATGATAATTGGGACATTGCTTGTTTTACGGATTTCACGGCACACTTCTAAGCCATCAATTTTCGGTAACATTAAGTCTAAAATAACTAAATCTGGATTTTTTTCGTTGAAAGCCACCAGACCCTCTTCACCGTCAAAGGCTGTGATTACTTCAAAGCCCTCTTTTGTAAGACTAAACTTGACGATGTCTGAGATTGGCTTCTCATCATCTACAACTAGGATTTTTTTCATATAAATCCTCCTTTACTCTATTACTTTTTTTATGCCCAAACACTTTCTAAAATGTTGGTTTGTTCTCTATCTGGTCCTACGCTGAATGTAGAAATACGTACGCCGACTAATTCTGAAATACGACGAACATAGTTGCGTGCATTTTCAGGAAGCTCTTCAAGTGAACGGCATCCTGTAATGTCTTCGTTCCAACCTGGTAATTCTTCATACACAGGTTCGCATTGTGCTAGTTCTACCAGGCTTGCTGGGTAGTGAGAAATTTCTTCTCCATTTGGTTTGCGGTAAGCCACACAGATTTTCACTGTTTCTAAACCAGTTAAAACGTCAATACTGTTTAAGCTTAAGTTTGTAATACCTGATACACGTTTAGAGTGGCGCATTACAACGCTATCGAACCAACCTACACGTCTTGGACGTCCAGTTGTTGTACCGTATTCACGTCCGACTTCACGAATACGTGAGCCGATTTCATCAAATAATTCTGTTGGGAAAGGTCCATCCCCTACACGAGAAGTGTACGCTTTACATACCCCAACGACTTTAT
>ERZ772979.1888-NODE-1888-length-11257-cov-11.491519_pt1 | contig 11257 bp, 10 predicted proteins | sample MGYA00511130_ERZ772979 | MGnify/ENA primary metagenome ERZ772979 (study PRJEB29015, sample SAMEA2738103) | human oral metagenome | biome: human oral; feature: human-associated habitat; material: saliva | place: China | collected 2186 ... | reverse complement strand
AGGAACGGCAAAATTTTTTACACTTCTACTACTTCTTTATCACACATCAGCAAAGTCGCAGGGCATGAAGCAGCTGATGGCAGGCGGAGGTGTCGCGCTTATCGGAGTCACTTTAGTACCGTTACTGTCCGGACTCTTTGGTTAATTCGGAGAGGGTCGGACTACTTGCTGGGGCAGAGATTCAGCCTGGCAGCGAAAGCTGCCGGTTACATATGCTGTCCTATATTTGGGACAGCATAAATGGTATAATTTAAGTATAATAAAAATGAAACGGGGGAGAGTGTGCTATGTCTTGGGTAAATGTGAGCAAGGGAATTCCTTCAGGAGACATAAAATTTCTGCATATAATCGAGGGATTAGTTTTTAATTGCCCGTCATCAATTGAGCGCAAGAAAAAAGATGGTTCATACAAAAATGGAAATACACGGAATAAAATCGACTATAAGCCAGTGAGTGCCAGAAATGTTTCGTTTCGAAGCCGTGGTATTGAAGGAGATTTGTTCATAACATTATTGGCGACGATTCGTCGCCCTTTATTAGGTAATAAAACGTATGCAAATATTCCATCTAATCAGTCTGTGGAAACGACGATGGATAATATTATAAAGTCAGTTGAATTGAGTGACCCGTTATTTGAGGTGATGGTTTATCAAACAAGAGATGACATGCCAGCGCTAGAAGCAGTTTATTATTACATACGAAATGCCTTTGCACATGGTTCATTTGAAGTCTCGAAAACCTCTTCAGGAAACATCTATATACTTGAAAGTGCGAAAGATGGAAAAGTTAAGGCACAGATGCGCTTAAAAGAGTCAACGTTAGAAGAATATATAAGATTAGCAAGTCTTACTTCCGCTGGTATAAAAGCACTTCGTAAGCAAAAAAAGAAAAAGGCATAACCTATTACATAGCCAGGATGGACTAATTATCGGCCCTGGCTATTTTTACGCCCTTCTCTCCCGGCAGGTGCACATGCAGGGAGCAGTAGGGGCTTTTCTATTTTCATCCCGACCTAAAATGGCGGGTATAACAAGGAGGAGCTAACTTATGGCATTTTTCAACAGCGCAGTCGGTGTATTACAGACTCTCGTGGTGGCACTCGGTGCAGGACTCGGTATCTGGGGGGCAATCAACCTTCTGGAAGGTTACGGCAACGATAACCCCGGTGCCAATGCTCATGTACGGTAAGGAAGCAAGCAACCGAAAACAAGAGATAGACCGCCAGCACTACACTATTCCGAACCAAAGACCAAAAGATAAGCATTGTGGGAAAATCTAAACTTTTGGATTTTCCTACAATGCCGACTACGGCGGAATCCTTCCCACTCCTTATATCTTTATTTCCGTATACATTGAATTTGTATTTAGTAAATGCTATAATGTCCCTATTCAAATTATAAATGTGTTGAATTAGTTACATGTACATATTTTTTGTGCCGCATAAATACCCTGTTGAGGTTGTCGTTCTTTGTCCAGATGTGGAAACAATAAAAGGAAGGGAACGATACAGGGAGAAAACAGGCTATTCCGGCTTTACGGTTGAAACCTTATACGATACATTTATGCAGACAACACCACGGATCGGCTTTTGGCTGGACAATTCCAACCAAACACCACAGCAGACAGCAGAAACCATTCTGAACGCCAGAAAGTCGGTATGATTGTTACATATAAGGGGAAGAAAAATTTCTTTTAGGTACTTGCTTTCCTAAAACTGATGTGATACAATGATTTAATCCAGAAAAGGAGTAAAAAATATGCGGCAAGGTATTCTTAAATAAAACTATAATCAAATAGTGGGAACAAAGGATTATGATAGTCCCTTTTGTGGGGGCTTGGTTTTTTGTACCCAATTTAAGAATACTTTTGCCTTATCAATTTTGACATATCCGAAAAACAGCAATCACAAACAGGTGTATGCTGTATATGTGTATGTCCGCAAATTATAATCCCCAGTGGTAAAAGTATTTTACTGCTGGGGATTTTTATGCCCTTTTGGGGCTGTAAAAGGAGGACAATCACATGAAAATAATCAATATTGGAATTCTCGCCCATGTAGACGCAGGAAAAACAACATTGACGGAAAGCCTGCTGTACACCAGTGGAGCGATTGCGGAACAAGGAAACGTGGATAAAGGAACTACAAGAACAGACACTATGATTTTGGAACGGCAGCGCGGAATTACCATTCAGACAGCGGTTACTTCTTTTTGCTGGAATGATTATAAAATCAATATCGTGGACACTCCCGGTCATATGGATTTTTTAACCGAAGCATACCGCTCTTTATCTGTCCTTGACGGAGCTGTTTTAGTCATTTCGGCAAAAGACGGCGTACAGGCACAAACCCGTATATTATTCCATGCGCTTCAGAAAATGGACATTCCGACAATTATCTTTATAAATAAGATAGACCAAAATGGGATCGACCTGCGGCGTGTTTACCAAAGCATTAAAGATAAACTTACCAGTGATATGATTGTCATGCAGGAGGTTTCCCTGTCGCCAAAGATAACCATGACCGATATTTCTGATTTGGACAAATGGGATATGATTATTTCCGGAAGCGATGAACTATTAGAACGATATGTTGCAGAGGATTCTTTGGATATACAGGAATTACAATATGAAAAGTGCAAAAGAACCAGATGCTGCTCTTTGTTTCCTGTTTATCATGGGAGTGCAAAAGACAATTTAGGAACAGAAAAACTGATTGAAGCGATTACAGAAACTTTCATTACAGAAACAGACGATATTCAGTCTGAATTATGTGGATATGTTTTTAAGGTTGAGTATACAGAGCGGAAAAAACGGCTTTCTTATTTACGCCTGTATCATGGGACGCTCCATTTACGGGATACCCTGCTGCTGTCAAAAAAGGAAAAAATAAAGATTACAGAAATGTGTATTCCGTCAAATGGTGAAATCGTCCCGGTTGACCATGCCTGTCCGGGAGAAATTGTTATTTTAGCTGATGATACTTTGAAACTGAACGACATTCTGGGAAATGAAAAACTCCTGCCTCACAAAACACGGATTGATAATCCCATGCCATTACTTCGGACAACGGTAGAGCCGCAAAAGCCGGAGCAAAGGGAAGCCCTGTTAAATGCCCTCACAGAGATTGCTGATACAGACCCTCTTTTGCATTTTGACATTGATACTGTTACACATGAGATTATATTATCTTTTTTGGGAAAAGTACAGTTAGAAGTTATTTGTTCGCTATTAGAAGAAAAATATCATGTGGGCGTGGCTATGAAAGAGCCTTCGGTTATTTATCTGGAAAGACCGCAAAAAAAAGCGAGCTACACGATTCATATTGAAGTGCCGCCGAATCCGTTTTGGGCATCTATTGGTTTGACTGTAACACCGCTTCCTGTTGGAAGCGGAACACAATATAAAAGCGAGGTATCTCTCGGCTATTTAAACCAAAGTTTTCAAAATGCCGTCATGGAGGGTGTGCGTTATGGAATGGAGCAGGGCTTATATGGCTGGGGAGTGACAGACTGCCAAATTTGTTTTGATTATGGAGTTTATTACAGCCCGGTCAGCACCCCCGCTGATTTTCGTTTTCTTGCGCCTGTCGTGTTGGAGCAGGCATTGAAAAAAGCAGGAACACAACTGTTGGAACCATACCTTTCCTTTACCCTTTTTGCACCGCAGGAATATCTTTCACGGGCTTATAATGACGCACCAAAGTATTGCGCAATCATTGAATCAACCAGACTTGAAAAAGATGAAGTTATTTTTAAGGGGGAAATCCCTGCCCGTTGTATTGGTGAATATAGAAATGATTTGAATTTTTATACAAATGGAAGAAGTGTCTGCATTACAGAATTAAAAGGGTATCAGGAAACTTCCGGCGAGCCTGTGTTTCAGCCACGCCGCCCGAACAGCCGTTTAGACAAGATCCGGCATATGTTTCAGAAGATAATGTAACATCTTGCGCAATGCAAACGTTCATTGCTGGCTATTGCGAAATATCATTGATAAAATCAGCATCAGAGAGGAGGAACCATTTTGAACCAGAAACAGACGGATATTACAACAGGAAAGCAAATACGTCATCTGCGAACACAATCGGGAATGACACAGGAAGAACTGGCTGGGAAATTGAATGTTACCCGGCAGGCGCTATCGAATTGGGAGAGAGATGTTAATGAACCCGATTTAAATACGTTGAAAAAAATTTGTTTTCTTTTTGGAGTCCACATGGACGATTTTGCGAAGGAGGTAATAACAAAAATGGAAACATGTGAAAAAAAGAGAAACGACAATTTAATAAGTATGATATGGCAATTGGACTTTTTTATGGTGTCGGGATATTTCTTGGCATTGGTATTTTCTTTGTTGGCGGTTTTATGACAATGTCGGGTGCAGGGTGGGGAGCATCACTATTTGGCGGTGGCTGTTTTTCTCTTGTATTTGGCTTGATATGCCATGCAGTTATTACATTGAGAAGAAATGACAAATGATGACATATCCTATTACAATAGATTTATAGATCAGGGAAGCGGTACGCGACCGCGCCCTTGTCTGCCTCATTACCTAAACTGTAGAATGAGAGTGCATTGGTCTGACGTACACCTCCTGGAACTTTACGTCCGTAAGGCAGTCCGTCAGCCATCCTCCCATTCCCAGTTGTTCGTTTTATGCAGGTAGAACTGCATTTCTGCACGTTCGTGTCAGCCCTCAATAGATCGAATCGGCAATGAGGAGTTTGGTGCACCATTGCAGTAAATCTATTGTTTTGGAGGGATTCACATGAACGCTGTCGGTATTGATGTTTCCAAGGGCAAAAGCATGGTCGCCGCACTCCAGCCCGGTGGAAAGCTCCTTGCCCGCCCCTTTGAGGTACTCCACACCAAGAACGGCCTCAAGGAACTCGTTTCCTTTGTCCGCAGTTTGGATGGAGATACGCGCATCGTCATGGAACACACAGGTCGTTACTACGAGCCGATGCTCCAATGGCTTTCCGCTTCCGATCTTTTCGTCACTGCCGTCAACCCAAAACTCATCAAGGATTTTGGAAACAACACGCTGCGCAGAGTCAAGACGGATAAAGCCGATGCCAAGAAGATTGCTCGTTATGCCCTTGACAACTGGTGCGATTTGCGTCAGCATACAGGCATGGATACCACACGCACACAGCTCAAAACCATGAATCGGCAGTTTGCCTTCTGTATGCGGCAAAGAACTGCCTGCAAGAACAACCTCATTGCCCTCACCGATCAGGTCTATCCCGGTGCCAACACCTATTTTGAAAGCCCCGCAAGAGCGGACGGCTCGCAAAAATGGGTGGACTATGTTGCTGCTTTTTGGCACGTCGATTATGTCTGCTCGATGCGTCTTTCCACCTTTACGGAGCGTTACCGCAAATGGTGTCATCGACACGGCTACAACTTCCAGTCAGACAAGCCCAGGATGCTCTGGGAGAAGGCAAAGGATCTTATCGCGATGCTCCCGATGGACAAGATGACGAAGAGCCTGGTACAGACCGCCGTCGCTCAGCTCAACGTGCTGTCCAAAACAGTCGAGACGCTGCGCACGCAGATGATCGAACTTGCCGAAAAACTGCCGGAATACCCGGTCGTTATCGCCATGAACGGCGTCGGAGCGACGCTTGCAAGTCAGCTGATTGCTGAAATCGGCGACATCACCCGTTTCCCTAGGCGCGGCTCATTGACTGCTTTCGCAGGTGTCGATCCGGGGGCAAAGCAGTCCGGGACAATGCAGCTAAGGAGCAACAAGACATCCAAGGCAGGGTCTCCGCATCTAAGGAGAGCGCTGTTTCAGATTGTATCAGGACTCTTGATGCGTGCTCCCGACGATCCGGTCTACAACTTCATGGACAAGAAGCGCACCGAGGGAAAGCCATACTACGTCTATATGACGGCGGGAGCAAATAAGTTCCTGCGCATCTACTACGGACGCGTGAATGAGTATTTAGCGGGTCTTTCCAAAGAACAAGAATAGCGTTTTACCTCAGCCCTTCGGTCGGCGCTTCTGCGGCGACCTGTTTGTTGTACTCAAAAACCGCTTGCAACAACTCCTCATCTTTTTACTGTCGAGGGGTTGACTTTTTATTTGCAGGCTGCTTTCTAGTCTTTTCGGTCATATCGCGTAAAAAAGCCGCTGCTTTTGGCTTTCCAATAGCGGCGGCAAAGGGAAATATCCTTTGAATACCTTACAGAAGAAAAGTTTTGCAGCATTATAAAAATAAAAGCCTATACCATTTTGGAAAGAAAAGATACATAATAGTCAAGACGGCAACAATCAGAAGTTATGGAGGGTAACAATGGAATATAGTAAGGAAGATTTAATGGAAGCAAAAAGGCAAATTTTGGGAGTGGGAGAGAACATGGGAACAGAGGAAAGCAAAAAGATCTGGGAGAAAAACGCACAATTTTGGGATGATGCAATGGGTGACGAATCCAATGAATTTCACAGAGAGGTAGTACGTCCCAAAGTAACGGAACTTCTCTCTCCTGATCCTTCGGATTACATTTTGGATATTGCGTGCGGCAATGGAAATTATTCTTCGTATCTTGCACAGAGAGGCGCTTCGGTCGTCGCTTTTGATTACAGCAAAAAAATGATAGAATTGGCTAAAAGACGGCGATCACAATATGCAAAACAAATTGAGTTTTGCGTAGCGGATGCGACCAATAGAGAAAGCTTATTAGGATTAAAAAGAAATCGAGCCTTTACGAAAGCAGTTTCTAATATGGCAATTATGGATATTACGGATATTGAACCGCTTTTTATGGCTGTTTATGAACTATTGGAGGAAAACGGGATTTTTGTCTTTGCAACGCAGCACCCTTGTTTTATCACATTGACTGAAAAATATATGACACCGCACAGTTACTATGATATAGCGATCGAAGGGCAGCCGGAGGAGCAGATTTATTATCATCGTTCCATACAAGATATTTTTAACCTTTGTTTCAGAGCTGGATTTGTCATTGATGGATTTTATGAAGAATGTTTCAAAAACAATAAAGAAATTCCTATGGTAATGATAGTAAGGCTTAAAAAGGTAAAACGTGATAGCTTAAAATAAATTCAAGTTTGCCGGATAAATAGCAAACCCGGCCGAGCCAGTCAACGGTCAAGATGAACGGGCTTCGCCCGCCGTTGACAGCCCCGCCCGGTTTTGCAGTTAGGCAGTCAAGGAGCGACAGCCTAAAGTGCTGCCGCCCCTTACTATCATAAAAAGCAACTACTAACCAGCCACAGCCCTTTTGGGAGGAAAGGGGGATTTTCCATGACCTGTACAGAAGAATATCGGGAACATATCGAGTACACTTTCCATGCCTTTTGCAAAGTCGTTATCCGAAATGCAACGATCAACGCAGCGAGGACACGGAGCAGGAAGCACAAAAGAGAAATATCCCTTGAATACCTCACAGACGAAAAGCACTACCCTTTAGGCACGACAGATGAATATTTCCAAGCCCCGGAGCCGGACGAGGAATACATACTTACCCTTTGCGGCGATACGGTCATTTTCAGCAGCGGTTTACTTGCGGAAGCCCTGTCACGGCTGGACGAACGGGAGCGGGAAATGATTTACCTGTCCTTTTTCAAGCGTATTCCACAGCACGAAATTGGCAGACAGTACGGGCGCAGCCGCAGCACAGCGGGCTACCATATCCGAAAAGCCCTACGGCAGCTCCAAGCGGAAATGGAGGGAATGGCATATGAGAAATAATAGGCTTCTCCCCTATGAAACAATCGTCCAAGCCGCCAGCGGGGAGCCGGAAGCGGTGGGAACTGTATTGCAGTATTACCGCCGCCGCATACAATGTGCCGCCCGTGTGAATGGACGGGTAGACCAAGATACAGAGGACTACATCACCCAGACGCTTCTCACAGCTATTTTCAAGTTCCGCTTTGGGAGATAGCCCTACCGCCTACAACTGAATAACCGCCGCTTCGCCGGCAACCAGAAAGCAGTAAATCTATTCAACAGATTTGCTGCTTTTTTTCGTTCCTGTTTGGCATTTTTGAAAATCCCCAGTATGAAAAAACAAAAGGGAAAATAGCCGCCGCAGTTGGCAAAATCCCTTACTTATCCGTAGAGGGTATCAAAGAAAAAAATACTGCCATTGTCCGCCTATTCCGGCTTGCGTGGTGTTGTAGGGAATAGAGGGGAAATTCTAAAAATCTCCGTCCATTTTGCTTTGCGTGGTGTTGTAGGTAGTGAAAGGAAAATTTTCAAGATAAGCCGGAATAGCGGGTAGCAAAGCCCTTTTGAAACGTTTTGTTAGCGGAAAGGACGGGAGCCGGGGAACGCCGGAGTTTTTCAGAGCAAGATTCTACCGAGGTGCCAAAATTCGCTCTCCGCTTATTTTTGCCCCTGCGGGAATCTTGTTGGGGAGTGCCTTCCCCAAACCCTGCTATGCGCCCTGTCGGGCGAGAAAGGAGGTCACAGACCATGCGAAAGAAATACAATACGCCCCACCGCCGTCATGTGGTAAAGACCCGCATGACCGATGAAGAATACGCCGACTTCACCGGGCGGCTGGCAGCTTATGAAATCAGCCAGTCCGAGTTTATCCGGCAAGCCATACGGAAAGCGACCATACGCCCCATTGTCACCGTTTCCCCGGTCAATGACGGGCTGCTTGCCGCCCTCTCCAAGCTCACGGCAGAGTACGGGAAAATCGGCGGCAACTTAAACCAGATTGCCCGGAGCCTGAACGAATACGGAAGCCCCTACCGGGGGCTGGAAAAGGAAGTGCGGGGAGCCGCCGCCGACCTTGCCGCCTTGAAGTTTGAAGTCTTGCAGAAAGTAGGTGAAGCCGTTGGCGATACTCAAACATATCAGCTCTAAAAATGCCAACTACGGGGACGCTGAAAAATACCTCACATTCGAGCATGACGAGTTTACCATGAAGCCCACCCTTGACGCAGACGGGCGGCTCATACCGAGGGTAGACTACCGAATATCCTCTCTGAATTGTGGCGGGGAGGATTTTGCCGTTGCCTGTATGCGCTCCAATCTCCGCTACGGCAAGAACCAGAAACGGGAGGACGTAAAGAGCCACCACTACATCATCAGCTTTGACCCACGGGACGGCCCGGACAACGGCTTGACCGTTGATCGGGCGCAGGAGCTGGGCGAGAAGTTCTGCGCCGAGCATTTCCCCGGACACCAGGCCCTTGTCTGCACCCACCCGGACGGACACAGCCACACCGAAAATATCCATGTGCATATCGTCATTAACAGTCTGCGGATTGCGGAGGTTCCCATGCTGCCCCACATGGACAGGCCAGCGGACAGGAAAGCAGGCTGCAAGCACCGCTGTACGGACGCAGCTATGAACTATCTGAAAGCCGAAGTCATGGAGATGTGCCACAGCGAGGGGCTTTACCAGATAGACCTTTTGAACGGCAGCAAAGAACGCATTACCGAGCGTGAGTATTGGGCGCAGAAGAAAGGACAGGCTGCCCTTGACAGAGCCAACGCCCCTATTGCTGCGGACGGTATCGCGCCCCGGCAGACCAAGTTTGAAACGGATAAGGCGAAGCTGCGCCGGACTATCCGGGAAGCCCTTGCCGCTGCTTCCGGCTTTGATGAGTTTGCCGCCCTGCTTCTCCGGCATGGTGTGACCGTCAAGGAGAGCCGGGGGCGGCTAAGTTACCTCACGCCGGACAGGACGAAGCCAATTACCGCCCGGAAGCTGGGGGACGATTTTGACCGGGCTGCTGTCCTCTCCGTTTTGGAGCAGAACGCCGCCAGAGCCGCCGAAAAACCCGCAGCCATAGCGGAATACCCCGGCAGTATCAAAGACCGCTTACGGACGAAAAAAGAAGCGAAAAACGCCCCGAACAATGACGCTGTACAGCGCATGGTAGACATAGCCGCCAAGCGAGCCGAGGGGAAAGGACGGGGCTATGAGAAGTGGGCGACCATGCACAACCTCAAACAGATGTCGGCTACCCTCATGCTCTACCAGCAGTATGGCTTTTCTTCCCCGGACGAGCTGGACGCTGCCATTTCCGCAGCCAACACCGCCACGCAGGAGAGCCTTGCCGGACTGAAAGGGCTGGAAGCCGCTATCCGGGAGAAAAAGGAATTGCAGCGCAACCTTTTGGGCTATATCGGCACGAAGCCCGCCCGTGACGGTCTGAAAGCGCAGAAATCGGAGAAAGCCCGGAGAGCCTACCGGGAACAGCACGAAAGCGATTTTATCATAGCGGACACAGCCGCCCGTTATTTCCGGGAGCATGGAATAACCAAGCTGCCAGCCAGCAAAGCCCTGCAAAGGGAGATTGAGCAGCTTACCGTCCAGAAGAACGCCGGATATAACGACTACCGGGAGAAACGCCAGCGGGCGCAGGAGCTTCAGACAGTCAGACGCAATATCGACCAGATTTTAAGGGGCGCACCGAGCCAGCAGAAAAAGCGTGAACAGGAGCGTTAAAGACCGCCCCGAAATGATACCGAAACCCTACAAAAATACAGGTATGATATGAACCCTTACCGCAATACTCCCCGACTTCCAAACGGGGCTTACAGGGCAGAAAAAGCCCGAAAATGATACCGAGAACATACAGAAAATGCCCCCTATCCCGCTACACCGATAGGAACGGCAGAAAGGAGCTTACCATTGCCGAGAATGAGCAAGAAGCGGCGGCTGGAATGGTCTTTCTTCCTCAACCACCGCAACCGTATCACTTACAACGACCTATGCCGGGGCTGCACCCGTGACTGCAAACAGAGCTTCCGGGCGGTTATCATACTATGCCCTCGCTATTATTCCAAACGCTGGAAAAAGGAGGACGCAGCCTATGGCAGATAACCGCAAATATTACTACCTCAAGCTGAAAGAGAGCTATTTTGACGATGATGCAATCGTTCTGCTGGAAAGTATGCAGGACGGCGTTATCTATTCCAACATTCTCTTGAAGCTGTACTTGAAATCGCTGAAAAACGGCGGGAAATTGCAGCTTGACGAGAATATCCCCTACACCGCCCAGATGATTGCGACCATTACCCGCCAGCAGGTAGGTACCGTAGAGAGAGCTTTGAAAATCTTTATGAAGCTGGGGCTTGTGGAGCCTTTGCCAAGCGGCGCACTCTACATGAGCAACATTGAGCTTTTAATCGGCCAGTCCTCTACCGAGGGGGAGCGCAAGCGCAGGGCGCGGCTGGCTTTGCAGGAACAAAAAGCCCTGCCGCAGACAGGGGCGGACAAATGTCCACCATATCGAGCGGACATTTGTCCACCAGAGATAGAGA
>ERZ772979.1883-NODE-1883-length-11272-cov-7.569938_pt1 | contig 11272 bp, 7 predicted proteins | sample MGYA00511130_ERZ772979 | MGnify/ENA primary metagenome ERZ772979 (study PRJEB29015, sample SAMEA2738103) | human oral metagenome | biome: human oral; feature: human-associated habitat; material: saliva | place: China | collected 2186 ... | reverse complement strand
ACTTCTTTTAAACACCTGAAATGCTTGCTTACACCACTTTTCGGGACACGACCTACGTATGCATGGAAATGAATTTAATTGTATGAATATTCAAGGAAATTAATCAAAAGTAGATGATGACAAGTAAAGAGAAAAATTGCTAATAAAACGTCTGGAAAAGCAGGAGGGGAGACGCAGGAAGTAGTCATTAATGCGCTTAAAGATTATCAGCGCGCTCAACAAATTCGCTGCAAGAATAAGCTGAATAAGGAGGGAATGAGCAAAATAATGCCTAGAACAGGGGAGAATTTAAAATGGGGAATTTTATGGAGCGGCGGACGGGACTCGAACCCGCAACAGTCAGCTTGGAAGGCTGATGCTCTACCAATTGAACTACCGCCGCAAGGGTAAAGCAAAAAGAAAAAATGGTCGGGGTGACTGGATTCGAACCAGCGACCCACTGCTCCCAAAGCAGTTGCGCTACCAAGCTGCGCTACACCCCGAGCCGAGAGAAAAGTATAGGTGACAAATCGCCTAAGAGCAAGAAGAAATTGCAATCTTTTTGAACTAATTTTTCGTCAATTAGATTTTTCTATTTTGTTATGTAATCGAAACATTGGATGACTATGCTATTCGTAACCACTTCGAAAGGGGTTTTATGAGCTACTCATCTAAGGTAATTGCACAGCTTGAAGAGCGTTACGCAGATCAGCCTGAGTTTATCCAGGCAGCAAAAGAAGTTCTTACTACCATTCAGCCTGCACTTGACGCACATCCAGAGTTCGAGAAAGCCGCTTTGCTTGAGCGTCTTGTCGAGCCTGAGCGCACTGTTATGTTCCGCGTTCCATGGATTGACGACGCCGGCAACGTTCAGGTCAATCGTGGATACCGCATCGAATTTAACTCCGCAATTGGACCTTACAAGGGCGGCCTCCGTCTCCACCCAACTGTTAACCTCTCTATCCTGAAATTCCTCGGCTTCGAGCAGATCTTCAAGAACTCCTTGACCACGCTTCCAATGGGCGGCGGCAAGGGCGGTTCCGACTTCGATCCAAAGGGCAAGTCTGACCGTGAGATTATGGCGTTCTGCCAGTCCTTCATGACCGAGCTTGCTCGTCACATTGGCCCAAACACCGACGTCCCAGCTGGTGACATTGGTACTGGCGCGCGCGAGATTGGCTACATGTTTGGCCAGTACAAGCGCCTCCGCAACGAGTGGACCGGCGTCCTGACCGGCAAAGGCCTCTCCTTCGGCGGCTCCCTTGCTCGCACCGAGGCAACCGGCTACGGCGCGGTTTACTTCCTCACCCACATGCTTGCCGAGAAGAACGATTCGCTCGCAGGTAAAACGGTCTGCATCTCGGGCTCCGGAAACGTTGCTACCTACGCTGCCCAGAAGGCACAGCAACTCGGAGCAACCGTGGTGACCGTATCTGACTCCTCAGGTTATGTCTATGACCCTGAGGGTATTGACGTTGAGCTGCTGAAAGACGTCAAGGAGGTCCGCCGCGCACGCATCAAGGAGTACGCCGACGCACGCCCTTCCGCTACTTTCTTCCCAGGAGAGCGTCCTTGGGGCCAGAAGTGCGACATCGCCATGCCGTGCGCAACTCAGAACGAGCTCGAGCTTGCTGACGTGCAGAAACTTGTTGCTAACGGTGCCAAGTACGTCGTTGAGGGCGCTAACATGCCAACCACCCTCGAGGCAACCAATTACCTCATCGAAAACGGCGTCTTCTTCGCACCTGGCAAGGCTGCAAACGCAGGTGGCGTAGCTGTTTCCGGTCTTGAGATGTCCCAGAACGCCGAGCACCTTTCCTGGACGTTTGAGGAGGTAGACTCCAAGTTGCAGGGAATCATGGAGAGCATCTACACTGCTGCTTCTGAGGCTGCTGCAACGTACGGCCACCCCGGCAACCTGGTCTTTGGCGCAAACATCGCCGGTTTCCTCAAGGTAGCAAACGCAATGATGGCGCAGGGTGTCTGCTAGTTCGCATAACACTTGGCGAGAAACCCGATGTTGCAGCACGTATTTGAGCTAATTACATCGTTGGCTTTAACGTAAGATTTAAAAGGACCTTGGTCTCCCAAGGTCCTTTTTTGTGCTGCTCATTGATAGTATTTTGGTCCCGTCTTGCGCTCTTGAAATTACCTAAGCTCGTGAAACAAACTCGTTTCCTTCGATGAAAAAGCGCTTTGGAGCATCAATGTTTTTGCTAATGCCTACGCGAGGTGAACGCCCAATTGTTTCTCCTGGTAGCAGGGGAGCAAAGTCCAGCACAAGCGGCTCAACTTTTAGATCATGTCCGTAGAGCTCCTTGTCAATACCAAGTGCAGCGCACACCTTACCTGGCCCATTGGTAAGGTCGCGCAGCTTGAGCGGGTGCTTACGCGCACGTTCCGCTTGCTCTTTACCTGCACGTCCCGTATGCGCTTTACCCGCGCGTCCAGCCTCACGGAGCTCGCGCATCACCTCTACGCCCTCAAGAGGCTCAACGGCGCGCACTAAACATCCGCTGCCAAAACCCTCAGGTCCGCACACCACATTGCAGCAGTGATGCATGCCGTACGAAACGTAAACGTAGAGGTGACCTGCAGGTCCAAACATGGCTGCATTGCGCTCACTGAGACCGCCAAACGCATGACTTGCTGGATCGTCTTGGTCGTAAGCTTCGGTCTCCACAATTCTTGCAACTAGTTTGTGTTTCTCGCCATTAAGCGTAATTGTCCTTGTCAGAGTGCATCCCAGCAGCAGCGGCGCGGCCACATTTGAGGGATTCTCTAGAAAATCTGGAAACATGCCATCTCCTTTATTGGTTATGCGCTACAATACTACCAACCTTTAAGGACGGTGCGAGACACCGGCAAGGCCCCATAGCGTTGAGTGCGCATGTTCGCTGTTGAGCCTCCATAAGGAGTGCTCTTTTTTTATGGCTCGGCATGCTCGTACGCAGATCGGAGAGTATATGAATCCACTGGCAAGTGCCACCTCGCAGCCTCGCGCGCTGCTTGTTCTCGAAGACGGAACAACCTTCGAGGGGAGGTGCTGTGGTGCTAGCGGAGAGACCTTCGGCGAGATTGTTTTTAACACGTCTATGACCGGCTACCAGGAGATTATCTCCGATCCAAGTTACGCCGGCCAGATTGTCACGCTGACTTATCCGCAGGTAGGCAACTACGGCATCGATCCTGCGGTCATGCAGCGAGACACCCTGCACCTGCGTGGCTTTGTCGTGCACGACATGTGCTACGAGCCAAGCAACTGGACATCCAAGCAGAGTCTGCCAGAGTTCCTGCAGGAAAACGGCGTCGTTGCCATCGAGGGCATCGATACTCGTGCGCTGACCATGCACCTGCGCGATTTTGGCGCACAGAAGGCAGCCATCTCCACCGAGGACCTGGACCCCGCCCATCTGCTTGCGCGCGTCCAGGCATCGCCCAGCATCTCCGAGCACAACTTTGTCCCCGACGTCTCCGTCGACGCGCCTCACGTGGTCTCTGCTACGTCCAAGAAGCGCTTCAACGTTGTCGCATACGACTGTGGCGAGAAGAACGGCATTCTCCAGGGTCTTGCAGCAAACGGCTGCGAGGTCACGGTTGTACCGTGGAACACACCTGCTGAGGACGCCTTGGCCTACAACCCAGACGGCATCTTCTTCTCCAACGGCCCTGGTGACCCAGAGCAGGTTGATGCTACGCAGGAGGCCGCTCGCGGCGTTCTGGGCAAGGTTCCTGTCTTTGGTATCTGCCTGGGCAACCAGATGCTCTCCATTGTTGCTGGTGCAGATATCGAGAAACTCAAATTTGGACACCATGGTGGCAACGAACCAGTTATGAATCTTCTGACCGGCAAGGTTGAGATTACTGCCCAAAACCACAACTATGGCCTGGTATTCCCAAGCCTGGGCAAGCTCATTGCAGAGGAGTCTGGTGGAATCTCCGAACACTTTGACAACCTCTGCGAGTGGTCTGCAAGGCGTATTGCCCCTGTTGTACAGACAAAGGAGTTTGGCCGTGTCAGGCTCTCACACGTCAACCTTAACGACGGCACTCCAGAGGGCATCCAATTCCTGGATATTCCAGCGTTTTCCGTTCAGTATCACCCTGAGGCAAGCCCAGGACCTCACGATTCATCCTACTTGTTCAAGGCATTTGCTCGTTTGATGGAGGGACAGTCTGACTATCTTGCCATCGACGTTCGTGAGGGGAGGCGCTTCTAATGCCAAAGCGTACTGATATTAAGAAGATCCTGGTCATTGGTTCTGGCCCAATTGTTATTGGCCAGGCCTGTGAGTTTGACTATTCCGGCACTCAAGCATGCCGCGCCCTTCGTAAAGAGGGCTTTGAGGTTGTTCTGGTTAATTCAAACCCAGCAACTATCATGACAGATCCAGAAACTGCAGATAGAACCTACGTTGAGCCAATCACCGTTGAGTCGGTGACCCGCGTCATTGAGCGCGAGCGTCCTGATGCGCTTCTGCCAAACATGGGTGGTCAGACTGCTCTGAACTGCACTATTGGCCTTGGCGAGGCGGGCGTTCTTGACAAGTACAACATTGAGGTCATCGGCTGCAACCTGGAGTCCATCCGCACCGGTGAGGACCGTGAACTCTTCAGCGAGGCTGTCCAGGACATTGGCCTGGAGGTTGCTCGCGCAGATATTGCTCACTCCATGGAAGACGCTCAGCGTATTGTTGCTGACCTGGGATACCCTGTGGTCATTCGCCCAAGCTTCACCCTTGGTGGCGCGGGCGGCGGCATTGCACACACCCCAGAAGAGCTTGTAGAGATTGTTGAACAGGGCCTCTTGCTTTCCCCAGAGCACGAGGTACTGGTAGAGGAGTCCATTGAGGGTTGGAAAGAGATTGAGATGGAGGTCATGCGCGATACCGCAGGTAACGGTATTGTTGTCTGCTCCATTGAGAACCTCGATCCAATGGGCGTTCACACGGGAGACTCCATTACCGTCGCTCCAGCTCAGACGCTTACCGACGAAGAGCTCCAGAATCTCCGCGACTACTCCATCGCCATTCTCGAGCGTGTAGGCGTTGCCTGCGGCGGCTCCAACGTTCAGTTTGCGGTCAACCCAACAAACGGCCGCGTCATCGTCATTGAGATGAACCCTCGCGTCAGCCGTTCTTCCGCGCTGGCATCCAAGGCAACCGGCTTCCCAATTGCAAAGATGGCTGCGCTGCTCTCTGTTGGCTACACGCTGGACGAGATTACCAATGACATCACCAAGGCAACTCCCGCTGCCTTTGAGCCTTCCATCGACTACTGCGTGGTTAAGGTTCCTCGCTTTGCCTTTGTCAAGTTCAAGGGCACCAGCCGCGTTCTGACTACCCGCATGAAGTCGGTTGGCGAGGCTATGGCCATGGGCAGAACCTTTGAGGAGGCCCTGCAGAAGGCGCTTCGCTCCCTGGAGCAAGATCGCGCTGGTCTGGGCGCCGACGGCCACGATGTCTTTGACGAGAAGAACTTTGATGAGCTGGTCAGTAAGCCAACACCAGAGCGTATTTTCTACGTTGCTGAGGCTCTGCGCAGAAACTGGAGCGTTGAGCGCATCCACGATATGACTGGTATTGATCCTTGGTATCTGCACCGTATGGCAGGCATCATCAACGCCGAGAAACGCATCAAAGAGCTGGGACTTTCTGGTCTCACCACCGATAACATGCTTGCTGCCAAGCAGCTGGGCTTCTCGGATGAGCAGCTCGCACACCTTACCGGTACCAAGACAGACGTTGTCCGTGCTGTGAGGGAAGTGCTGGGTGTTCGCCCTCAGGTCAAGACAGTTGATACCTGCGCAGGTGAGTTTGGCGCAACTACGCAGTACCACTACGTTACCTACGAGAAGGGCAACGCCACAGAGTACGTGAAGGCAGAAAAGCCACGCGTTATGATTCTTTCCGCAGGTCCTAATCGTATTGGTCAGGGCATTGAGTTTGACTACTGCTGCGTACATGCTGCCTACGCTCTTCGCGAGCAGGGCTATGAGACCGTCATGGTCAACTGCAACCCTGAGACCGTCTCTACGGACTACGACACTTCTGATCGCCTGTATTTCCAGCCTCTAACCTTTGAAGACGTTATGGATGTCATTGAGGTTGAGAAGCCAGAAGGCGTCATTGTTACCCTTGGTGGCCAAACTCCAATCAAGCTGGCACGCGCCCTCAAGGACGCCGGCGTTCCTATCATGGGCACTCAGCCAGAGGCAATTGACCTGGCAGAGGACCGTGACCGCTTCGCAGCTCTGCTTGACCGCTTGAACATTGCCTGCCCACCATCGGCAGTTGCTTCTACCATGGACGAGGCTCGCGACGCCGCTCGTCGCATTGGTTACCCACTGATTGTTCGCCCAAGCTACGTTCTTGGTGGTCGCGGCATGGCCATTGTCTACGACGATTCCGACCTGGTCACCTACATGGAGTCCGCTACCCACGTCACGCCAGACCGTCCTGTCTACCTGGATGCCTTCCTCGAGGACGCCATTGAGCTGGACGTTGACGCTCTCTGCGACACCGAGGAGTGCTACGTGGGTTCCGTCCTGGAGCACATTGAGGAGTGCGGTATTCACTCTGGCGACTCCGCTTGCTGCTGGCCGCCCTTCTCGCTCTCTGAAAAGATTGTTGACCAGATTAGGGCCATCACCAAAAAGCTGGCGCTTGCCTGCGGTATCCGAGGCCTGCTGAACATCCAGTACGCCGTCCGCGACGAGCACGTCTTTGTCATCGAGCTCAATCCTCGCGCTTCTAGAACCGTGCCTTTCTCGTCAAAGGCAACAGGCGTCTCCCTGGCTAAATACGCATCTCGCATCATGGCTGGCGAGAAGATCAGTGAGCTCAGAGCACAGGGCCTGCTCCCTGATGAGAACCGTACCGTCGACTACTACGCGGTCAAAGAGGCGGTTATGCCTTGGTCTAGGTTCCCTGGTGCTGACTCAATCCTTGGCCCAGAGATGAAGTCTACCGGTGAGGTTATGGGTATTGCCCGTACCTTCCCAGCAGCGTACGCAAAGACTCGTGAGGCAGTTGAGAACAAGCTTCCTGAGCAGGGTTCCGTCTTCATCAGTGTGTGCGACCGCGATAAACGCGCTATTGCTCCTGTTGCTATGGCTCTGGAGAACCTTGGCTATGGCATCTACACCACAGGCGGTACAGCAAAGACGCTGCGTGCAGCTGGAATTGACTGCACTACCGTCAATCGCATTTCCGATGGTCATCCAAACGTTGTTGACCTGATGCGCGATAAGACCGTCAGCTTCATCATCAATACCCCTCACGGTCACGAGGCCCACAGCGACGGCACTAAGATGCGTGCAGAGGCTGTCAGCCAGGGTATTACCTGCGTCACGGCAATGTCTGCAGCAACTGCTCTTATCCAGGCACTTGCAGCAGCAAGAAAGAGCGAGCCAGAGACTTTTGCACTACAAGATCTCTAAAACGTGCTTGGAAGATGAGCTTTTTACTTGAAGTTGGACCGGTCTTGAAAAAGACCGGTCTTTTTTCGTGAGGGAAGTGTTTAGAATGCGAAGTTCTCCTAGTGAAGAGCGCAAAAGTTTGTTATTATTGCAAGGCTGCATAAATATGCGGGCGTGGCGGAACTGGCAGACGCGCTAGATTTAGGTTCTAGTGGACTAAGTCCGTGGGGGTTCGATTCCCTCCGCCCGCACCATGCAGAAATTTGGTTAAGAGCTGGTACGCCAGCATTTTTTACGAGACACTGGAGGAACGTTGAACATCACCGTTACCGCAGATAAGCCAGTTGACGAGAAACTCACCGTCAAGGTTACAGTTCCTGCTGCAGAGGTAGACGCTGCCATTAAGCAGGCTTACAAGGACATTGCAAACAAGTATTCCTTCCAGGGTTTCCGCAAGGGCCGTGCACCTCGTCCTGTCATTGATGGCATTGTTGGCCGCGAGGCAGTCCTTGCTCAGGCAACCAACGATCTTCTCGGCGCAGCAGAGCCACAGCTCCTTGAGGAGCTTGATCTTGTTCCTGTTGGCCGTGGTGATTACAACCAGGATGCAGACCTTCCTGTTGAGGGTCAGGATTACTCCTATGAGGTAGTCTTCAACGTTCGTCCTGAGGCTAAGCTTGATTCTTACGATGCTCCTGCAATCAACATGCCTCCAAATGAGGCAACTGAGGCTGAGGTTGATCACCAGATTAAGCAGCTTCTTTCTTATCAGGCTAAGTTTGAGAACACCAAGGAGAAGCGCGCTGTTAAAGAGGGCGACACCATTGGTGTAGACATCAAGAACATTGAGGGCGCTGCCCACATGGAGGGCGAGGACCGCGTTCTTACCCTTAACGGCACCCAGGCTCCAAAGGAGCTTGAGGAGGCACTCATCGGCATGAAGCCAGGTGAGGAGAAAGAGGTTAAGTGGACTCACAGCCACACTCACGGCGATGAGGTTCACTCCCACGACTACGATATCAACGTCAAGGTTGTTGCTCACAAGAAGTCCGTCACTCCAGAGCTGACTGACGAGCTTGCAAAGACCACCTTTGGTTATGACACTGTCGAGAAACTCCGTGAGGCTGTTAAGTCTGAGATTGAGTCCGACAAGAAGAATTCTCTTCCAACTCTTAAAGAGGACCGTGTTGTTGAGGCTCTGGGCAAGCGTCTTCAGCTTGAGGAGGTCCCAGAGGAGTACAAGAACGAGGTCTTCAACGAGATTGCTCAGGAGTTCTTGAATGGTCTTCAGCAGCAGGGTATGAGCCTTGATATGTTCCTGGCTGCACGCGGCATCAAGACTGATGACTTCATCTCTGATCTTCGCGTTCAGGCTGAGGAGCGTGCACGTCAGTCCCTGGCTCTTGACGCAATGGCAGCTGAGCTCAAGCTTGAGGCAACTGAGGAAGACATTCGCGCAGAGTTTGAGCGCGCTGGTGTTCCTAACGTTGAGTCTGCAATTGAGGAGTGGCGCAAGGCTGGCCGTCTTCCTGCAATCCGCGAGTCCATCCGTCGTTCTAAGGCTCTTGACTGGCTGCGTGACAACGCAACCGTCACCGTTGTCGACGAGATTGCTGAGGCTGCTAAGGAAGAGCAGAAGGCAGAGAAGAAGCCTGCTAAGAAGGCTCCTGCTAAGAAGAAGGCAGCTAAGAAGGACGAGGACGCAGAGAAGGACGCTGAGTAGTCCGCAACTGGTTGGGTTTCTCGCCAGAAAGACTGCGCCAAAAGTTGCAGTTACTTTGAATTTTTCATACCCCGGGTTAGAGATATGCTTCCCGGGGTATGTTTCTAAGGAAAGACCTTTGAAGGAGGATTATGCATTATCCAACAAACATTCCAACTATTCCGTATGTTATTGAGCAGACTCCTCGTGGTGAGCGTAGCTATGACATCTACTCCAGACTGCTCAATGATCGTATTGTTTTCTTGGGTGAGCCGGTAACACGCGATTCTGCAAACCTGGTCATTGCACAGCTTTTGCACCTTGAGAGCCAGGATCCAGACAAGGATATTTCTCTCTACATTGACTCTCCTGGTGGAGACGTTTATGCAGGCCTGGGCATTCTTGACACCATGAACTTCATCAAGCCAGATGTTTCTACCATCTGCGTTGGTATGGCAGCATCAATGGGCGCTGTTCTTCTTGCTGCCGGTGCAAAGGGTAAGCGTCTTGCGCTTCCTAACTCTATGGTTATGATTCACCAGCCATCCAGTGGCGTTCAGGGTCAGCAGACCGATATCCAGATTATTGCAGATGAGACAAAGTGGATTCGCCAGCGCATCAATGAGCTGCTTTCGGATTATACTGGACAACCTATCGAGAAGATCAATGTAGACACCGAGCGCGATAATTATCTTCGTGCACAGGAGGCTTGTGATTACGGCCTGGTAGACCGCGTTATCTCTTCTCGTAACGATCAATAATTGTACTTGTATTGAGGGTTTAAGTTATGGCTAATGACCAGAACTTCTCGCCTTTTGGCGGATTAGATGAGATGCACTGTTCTTTCTGCGGAAAGAGTAGGTCGCAGGTAAATAAGCTTATTCAGGGTCCTGGTGGAGTCTGCATTTGTGATGAGTGCGTCTCTACCTGCTCAGATATGATTGATGAGTCTCTCGGCTTTGATGAAGAGTCAGAGATTGAGACTCACTCTGATGAACCTGTTATCAAAGACCTGCCAACTCCGCATGAGATTTACGATGAGCTGTCTCAGTACGTAATGGGTCAAGAAGACGCTAAGCGTGCTATGTCGGTTGCGGTGTATAACCACTATCGTCGTATTCTTTCAGGTAACGATGAGCCTCAGGAGGGCCAGGAGGATGTTGAGATTGCAAAGTCCAACATCTTGCTGCTTGGTCCAACCGGTACTGGTAAAACCTTACTTGCTCAGACGCTTGCTCGTTTTCTTGAGGTTCCGTTTGCTATTGCTGACGCAACAACTCTTACTGAGGCTGGCTACGTTGGTGAAGATGTCGAGAATATCCTGCTTAAGCTCATCACTGCTGCTGACGGCGATGTTGAGCGCGCTCAGGTAGGCATTGTTTACATCGATGAGATTGATAAGATTGCTCGCAAGGCCGAGAATCTCTCTATCACTCGTGACGTTTCTGGTGAGGGTGTTCAGCAGGCACTCCTGAAGATTCTTGAGGGTACCGTTGCAAGTGTTCCGCCAACGGGTGGACGTAAGCATCCTCAGCAGGAGCTTATTCATATTGATACCACCAATATCTTGTTCATTTGTGGTGGCGCTTTTGTTGGTCTGGATAAGATTGTTGCTGACCGCATTGGTAAAAAGGGAATTGGCTTTAACTCTGATGTTGCTCAGAATGTCAAAGAAGGTGAGTCTGAGCTTATCGCCAAGGTAATGCCTCAGGATCTGCACAGGTTTGGCATGATTCCAGAGCTTTTGGGCCGTATTCCTGTTATCACTTCTACTCGTGAGCTTGGTGAGGAAGATCTGATGAGCATTCTCACAGATCCAAAGAATGCTCTTACCAAGCAGTACAAGCGCATGTTTGAGCTTGAGGGAGTAGACCTAGAGTTTACTGAGGATTCACTCAGAGAGATTGCCAAGAAGGCTTTAGCTCGCGGTACTGGTGCTCGTGGTCTTCGTGCAATTTGTGAGTCAACGCTGCAAGAGACCATGTTTGATCTGCCATCAGATTTGGATATCACAAAGGTTGTGGTTACTCCAGAAAGCGTTGGCGGAGATAATGCTCCAGAAATCATTAAGGGCAAAAAGAAATAACTCGCTTAGCAATAAAAAAGGAGGTCGAAATGTACCGACCCCCAAAAGTTAGACCAAAATCTAACGATTAGGAGGTCGGTATTTT
>ERZ772979.1878-NODE-1878-length-11293-cov-6.350240_pt1 | contig 11293 bp, 16 predicted proteins | sample MGYA00511130_ERZ772979 | MGnify/ENA primary metagenome ERZ772979 (study PRJEB29015, sample SAMEA2738103) | human oral metagenome | biome: human oral; feature: human-associated habitat; material: saliva | place: China | collected 2186 ... | reverse complement strand
AAGCGTCAAAACTGGCGCAGGAACTTAACGCTCCACAAGACTACTACGTTCAGAAATAACCGATTTAATATAGGAAGAGACTATGTTCAGAAATCGCGACGCCAGGAAACTCGATCTTACACAGAGAAAAATTCTTTTGAATGGATCCCTAGAAGATGCCGAAGCCCTAATGAAAGAGCTAGACCCCGCTTCGCGAAGCGCTATAATGAAATCCATCATCTCCGAAAGAAATTTTCTATGGTGCATGACAGGTATTTGCATATTTGCGTTTTATTTATACTTAAAGCCATCCGTTGGTATGATTCCAGAGGACTTAAGATGGGGGCTGATTGCAGTTACGACTGCATTTACAGTAGCGACGATCGCAAGGTGTATCAAGTGCACCAGGAGAACTAGGATGCTGAAATCCTATATAGAACAGCGGTAGTTTCTTCTTTAAGGAGATATGTTATGACATTCCGGTATAGTGGGAAGTTCACCTGGGTTGATGGAAAGCAGGTTCCTCTCATTGGAACTATTCCCATAACACACAAAGTATCTGATCTCGATATGAGCATCATTAATACTCCAAACGAGTATAATGCTCTAGTTAAATATGAAGCAACGACCGGCGTAATGGCGCAGGAGCTTCGCACCTCGCGAGATGATGACGTTCAGAAGTGACCGATTTAGATTAAGTGGAGATATAGTATGAAACGAAAGACAACGCCAGAGGCTATTCTGGCTAGATTTGTGAAACATACCCTGAATCTGGGGTGGTTAAATACGAGAACGATCCACCGGTATCTAGCTTCGGAGGTTGAGGAAGCAATTAGGCGCGCCGCCCTCCCTGGGTTAGGTCCCGCAGTTAGGGAGTGGGCCTATAGCACTATCAAACTGAATACCCCTATAAAAACTAGGAATGTTGATGAGATTGTTTTCAATCTTCTAGAGAATTGTCGCATTTGGGAGCCTGTGCTGATTTTCGACGTTTTATCCCTTGAGCCAGGCTATAAGGTGGCGCTATTAAGTGCTGACCTGAATGCAATATCTATTACCGAAATAGAGCGTGCGTATATAGATAAGACGTCTGATATCTTTTCAACAGGCCTTGCGGTAAACGGGTATCGGTTGGATCGTTGGGGGACGTCGATCAGCGAAGCGCGGTTTGATGAATCCATGGTGTACGAGGATGCACGGCCACCCGTGCGTATTGCCGAAATAAATCATCATACGCTGGAACTGGTCGGGGCAGTGAAGCAACTACGAGAATGCCAGAACAAGATCAAATCAATACAGCCTCAGACGCCGAGTGAGGTACACCTGCTGCGCGAAGAGGTTGACCGACTTGAAAGCGCCCTAACTATACTTAATCGGTTAGGTGTGACACAAATGGTCACATGGGAATAACCCAACGTCCAGAAGTGACCGATTTAGGACACCACCCGGGCTGCCATCGACACACCGACACGGCGGCGTCCAGAACCCGCGTTCAAAATAACGACCAACAAGAGCTAGAAGGAGTTGGCTATGAACCTGTTCGCGACAACGCTGCTTCGCGGGGCTTGGCGGCTAGTGAAGGTGATCGCAGCCACCGCTTTATCCACGGGCATGGCACACATGCTCATCGTCCCAATGGTTATCGAGCCCGCCATCAACTTCGCCAGCAGAACACCACCCAAAATACTGTACGGGGGCATGGCAAGCTGCTTCGGAGTGCTCATAATAGCTCTTATCTCCAACATCTTATGTTTTGACGGAGTAGAAATCAATGGACATCCGAAATGGAATGGTTGGACCGTATTGTCGATACTCTTCTCCGGTGTCGCAATCTTCGTAACCAGACAAGAAACAGATTCCGTGCCTTCGATGGCACTGTCAATTAATCTGATGCTATTTAGCGGGTTTCTCCTCTATTGCGTAATAGACGACATCAGGAGACAGAGACGTCAAGAACGTTCTGTGGACTACCCTTACGACCAAGAGACACTTACAGCCAGTCGCGACCTGTGATCCATCAACGCCCTCATCCGCATCCGACAGCCAGGGGACGCATGGTCTCATAGACGCTATGGCCACCACCGTCGGCTACGCCCACGTCTCCACCACCAGCCGTATCGCCTTCATTAGATCGGAAGTGGCTGCTGGTGTTCAGTCTGGTTTGGAGCGGTGGTTTTCCGTGCACGCACACCGTAAGAGCCTGGCAGACGGACATCAGCGAGGATGCTCCCAAGGGAGTGCTGGGGCCAGGGAGCGTCGGGACCAGTGGGGCACGGCGGCAGGTGTCCGTAGCCGATCACCTGCCGTACGCCGCCTAACACCCCACTGGAATTGAATTCCGATTACTTTGACGGATCGGTAACATCAACGACATTTCATTATCGCCGAAACGTAACTATGGGCCTTGTCACGGAACAAGATAGATATCTAAATTGAATCGTCACTAATTCTGCATACTGGGCGAGCGACCCCGTCGCCTCAGCTCGCGGGCTGAGGCGACGCAAAACCCCTGTGCGCATAGAGATCTATCTCCTGTCAGTCGCGTGAACTGACGCCCCAACCTGTTGACACCCGAATGTGGGTGCCATAGGATTGGGTGTATCGGGAGGGAACAAGCCCATCGGGAGGGAACAAGCCCACCGAAACGAGCCAGAAAGGGGCCGAACCATGATGCAGCCCGTCACCGCCACCGCAGCGCACGTCAACGCCGTCCGGGGCGTTAAAGGTGTTCTTCGCGCACGACGCGGAACATACGTCGCCTCACACAAGATCATCTTCGACGTCGCCGGAATCGGGACGCTGTCCATGGCGCTGCACCGCGTCAACAGCGTAGCCCGCTGGTATGAAGGCGACTCCGACAAGGCCATCGGGCTTGGTGCGGCGCAGAGCGCCCGCAAGCTCATCGCCTCCCGGTCCTCCAGCTGACCCCAGTGCCCCCGTCCGGCCGTCATGCCGGGCGGGGGCGCCCCACCACCGACAGACAGGAGACACTCCCGTGCCCAGACTCAACCGGGACGGCCGCAGCCCCGCGCACTTCAGGACCCTGCGCGAGGCTCTCGGGATCTCCGTCTCTGACCTCGCCAGTACTCTCTCCGTCAACCCGAGGTCCGTGAGGGACTGGTGCTTCAGCACGAACGCGCCCGACGCCGCCTGGGACATCATCGACAAGCGCGCCACATGGGTCACCTCAACCCTCACCGCCGTCCTGGACGAGCTCGCAGAACAGCCCGACCCGGACGAGGTTGTCCTCAGCGTCTACGCCACAGACCAGCAGGCCCAACAGGCCGGCCTGGACATGCCCGCCCACGAGCACCGTGCCTGCGTTGGAGTCGTCGCCCTGTGCCTCATGGCCGAGGGCTACGCCGTAGACATCAGCTACGTCCCACGCGACACCGCCTGACGTCAGGAACGAAGGAGACCAACCCTTGTATGTAGCGTAGCGCTACACTACAATAGTGGTGTTGGGAGACCGCGACACCACCGAGCAAAAGGAGCGCAGCCAATATGACTGCCTACCAGCACACCCGCGACAACGTCCGCGACTGGGCCGACCCCGTACGTGACCAGATCGACGATGATACCGCCGACATCATCGCCCGACTCTGGGACCAGGTCGCCGCCGTCTACGCTACCGACGACCCGGACACCCTCGGCAGCGCCGAGGCCTCCACCGGCGCAGCCATGTACGTCCTGGGCGACACCACCGTGGCCACAGCCGGAAAGGCCTGGCGATCCGCCCAGTTCCAGGCCGCTACCGCCCAAGACCAACTGATCGGCGTGATCATCGCCGCCCTAGACGCCGGCGCCACACGCCAGGCCATATGCACCCAGCTAGGTATAGCCCGCACCACCCTCAACCGATGGATAGCCGAGCCGTAACACCGGACCAATGTGGTTGCTACAGGCTGTAGCCACAACAGCCCCGCCGACCAGGCCGTCGTCATCGTCCGCGCCTCCCGCTGAAGCCATCACCCCGACCCTCCGGCCGGGGTGATGGCCGGCTATGCCGGCCCCGGCGATAGCCGGCGGCCTCCACAGGTGCGTCAGCAAACCCCTTGACAGTCAACACCTGCTGCAATAAAATTATTGCATTGGAATCCGGAGAGGCCGGTACCCACCTCACTAAGGAGTTATCATGAGTATGAGTGCTTATATTCTGGCCACCGTGGCTGTAGGTAGGGTCCGCCGTGGCGACATTCTCGTCGAGGACCTAACGCCGACGAGCGCCCGCATCACTGTCACCAACGAGGACAGGGCCCTGACCGTGTATGGCACAGCCGACGGGTTCCCGCTCCTGGTCGACGGGTGCCGGCAGGTGACTCTGCCTGATGCCGAGGCCGTGCAAGCCGCCGCCGCATGGGTCGACGGTGCCGAGCTACCCGCCGAGCTCGATGAGGACGCGGACGCCTCGGCTGAGGCCGAGGGGGAATGCCTCTTCGACACGATTTTCCGTGCCGCGGCAGACGCCACCGCACCCGGAGCGGCGGACGACGACTGGCCTGTCGCGAGTGGCAATGGCCAGCAGTCGATCCTGGGCGGCCCATGGGGAGCGTCCCTGACTTTCATTGCCCGCACTGACGAGACCGGCCGGCTGACGGGGGTGTCGTGGAGTGGGCGGAGCGCCAACGGCGCCGGGATCCATGGCTTCGGTAAGATCGCCGGCGCCGTGACCGCGGCCCGCCGATGGGCGGAGGGCCTGGACGCCCTCCCCGCCCTCACTCCCGTCGGACTGCGGGCTCGCCGTCAGGCACTCGGCCTGTCCCAGACCGAGCTCGCCGAGCTCTTGGGCGTGTCTCAGGCCGCATACGCGCAATGGGAATCCGGCACCCGGGCGCCACGCGATCCCGCCCAAGTCGCCGCCACTCTGGCCGACATCGAGGACGGCCTCACCACCAGAACACAGAAGATCGCACATGCAGCCAAGGCTGACGCCGACGCCGAGGGAACAAAAACAGTCACCCTCATCGCCTATGCCACCCGCAGTGGCGGCCCCGACGAGGCACTGAGCCGCACTGCCACTGGCCTCGCCCACCAGCAGCTCCGCCACGATGGCTACAGCCCCATCATCACCCACACCAGATGACGATGATGAAGAACGAGCACGCAACCTAATCCATGCACCAAGCTGCCACCGCCCAAGAGATCACAGACGACGACGCCAGTGCTTTCGTGGCCATCCGCGCCTCACACTGAAGCCACTACCCCGACCGGAGGGCCGGGGCGGTGGCTGACTACGCCAGCCCCGTCGTCAGGCGCACCGCACCATGAGGGACGTACTCGTGCGCCCACGAGCCCGTGTCCTTGCACCCCTGGGCCAGGACGACACGGCAGTGCTCGCACCGCCAGGCGTCGTGCCACTCAAAAGCCCCCGAACATGAGCACCGCAGCGGCAGGGGCAGCATCCCGCCCAGCACCTGCCAGCTGGCCCCACACCCCGGGACGCCCGCCATCAACATTCGTCTGAGCTGTCATGCCCGTGGACCCTAGCGGGGAGCACTGACACGAACCTCCGACCGTTACCGGCCCACCATGCTCTTCGGGTCACCAGTCTTGGGTCACCTTCAACCCCGTCTCGTGGGACACCCATCCTAGCCCACGGCCGGTCAGCCGATCGTCAAGGCACGCTCCACCTCACTGGCCCCGGCACTCGTCACAGCTCCTGCGTCGCCATGACGAGCACCGCCGCGCGAGGCTCCGCTCTTCGGCCTTGACAATCACCGGCCGCAGGCTGCCACAGGGCGCGTCCCCCAAGCCCGGGGGACACCGGTCTCGCAGACCGGCAAAGGAAAGACCCCAAGGAGGTCAACATGCCCAACAACGCGCCGCGCCAGTACACCCCGGACCAGGTCAAGAAATTCGTCGCCGAGGCGATCGAGAGCTACGTCGAGGCCGCTCGCACCGACGCCGACATGACCCTCGATGACTTGGAGTACACCCTGGACATCGCCCGGTACATCCTGGCTCAGGACACCCAGTCCTGAAATACCCCGGGACCGGGAGAGGTTCCAGCTCTCCCGGCCCCGGCCGGCGCGTGACCCACCATGGATACGGCCTCGCAGCCCGCACCACCACGTCGCCGGACCCCAAGGAGGACATACACGGCGACCCGGGTGAGTCACCCCAATTATAGCCGGTTCACCTGCCGAACCGCAGAGCTGCCGAGCCCGCTGACACACCTGTGGAGGCCGCCGGCTATCGCCGGGGCCGGCGGCCACGCACAGGTGGACAGCGGGACCCCGTACCGGGGCCGTGGACAGGCCCGGGCGCGCCGGCCAGGCTCCTTCGTCGCCCGACCAGGCCGAGCGCGCACCAGGTCTGCCCACCGCCCCTCAGCTGCGGTGGTGTCGTCACCGTGCGTGATGGGGCCGGCCTGCACCCCGGCCGCCACTCACCATGACCCGAGTGTGCTAGCCCCCGTCAAGGCGGCCCGGGCACAGCCCTCCCACCGGCAACCCGCCAAGTCACCTGCCTTTGCTGGTCACCCGCTTGTGGTCACCTCTACCCCTGTCTCGTGGGGGCACACCCCGGGGCCCCTCACCCACGAAGAGAGAGACCCTGGGGGAGTGGTTCACCAGCAAAGAGAAGGTGTGACATTCAGACCCCTCCAAGGCGTCGTACCGGGAACCTACAACCAGGAATATTCCTGTCATGAGAAATTCTCTGAAAGTCGTCCGCGCTGACGACGCTCCTGACACCCTCATCGACGCCTGGACCCTGACCATGCAGGCTCAGGGACTCTCTCAGACCACCATCACCGAGCGAACCCGGCTCATCCGTCAACTCGCCCGAACCACTGGCACCGACCCGGCCGCACTGACCCCACACACCCTCACCGTGTTCCTCGCCAGCGTTGAGGCACCCGTCACCGCTGACGCCTACTACTCCATCGCCCGAGCATGGTGTTCCTGGCTGGTGAGAGCCGGCCACCGCGACGACGACCCCACCATGCGAGTCCCCAGACCCCGCGTCCCACCAGCCAGACCACGCCCCATCACCCGCGACCAGCTCGACGCTGTCCTGGCCACACCTCTACGTCCAGCCACCCGCATGAAGATCCTCCTAGCCGCATTCGCTGGATTACGAATTCATGAGATTGCCAGGGTCAGGGGCCAAGACGTCGACCCCGCCGGCGGTACCCTCACCGTCACCGGAAAAGGCGGCAGAACTGATTTCCTGCCCGCGCACCCCGTCATCCTTGACCAAGCCGGCGACTACCCCCGCAAAGGCTACTGGTTCCCCTCCTCGTCCCGGCCCGGTCAGCATGTCGCCGCCAAGACCGTCGGAACCGTCATCGCCCGAGCCCTGCGCCGCGCTGGGATCGACGCCACCGCCCACCAACTAAGGCACTACTTCGCTACCAGCCTCCTAGAGGCCGGCGTCGACAGTCGCATAGTCCAGACCCTCATGCGGCACGCGTCGCTCGCCACCACCGGCCGCTACCTCGGCGTCACACTCACCCAACAGAGGAGAGCCCTCGACAGCCTCAGAATCGTTGCCAGCGCCACCCTCGACACCAACCCCACCCTCGGGGCACAATAGACGGGAGCCACCCAGCTGCAACCCTGGGCGGCTCCCGAAGGGGCTACAAGCCCCTCAGGAGCTGGATCAAGCTAATCAGAGCCCCGACAGCGGTAGCGAGCGCCACAACAATCTCGCACCACGTCGGGGTTCTGCGCCCTCCAGCACCCTTTGGTGCTGCGTGCCGAAGACGGTAACGCATACCCCTTCACCTCCTCTCAGCGGATCGACACCCCGCGGATCAAGCGGGTGAGCAGGGGGTGACCCACCAATGAAGGCACCACGAATCCTACCCGGCACCCACGTAACTATTGCAACGCACCTAAAAGATTAGTAATCTTAGAAATATCAGAAAGGACAGTAGTCATGGTCTATGTCTATGCGGTGGCCACCCCCAAAGGCGGGGTAGGCAAGAGCACTATCGCGGCCGAGCTCGTGCTCGCTCTGTCCCAGCGCGGCCGGAAGGTCCTCGGCGTTGATCTTGACCAGCAGGGCAACCTCACCAACCGCTTGGGCCTGACCGCGTCCAGTGAGGTTGACGGCACCACCGCTGACGTCCTGGCCGGAGAGCTCGAACTCGGCCAAGCCGCCACCCCTTCACCCGTCCTGGGCGGCGTCGACGTGCTGGCCGGCACCCACGCCTTGGCCGATACCGAGGCCAGCCCGCCTGCAGACCTCATCACTTTCCTGCGTGACGAGCTCCCGGAGCACAGCGACCGGTGGGACGACGTCGTCATCGACACCCCGCCATCAGTCGGGGCCCTCACCCAGGCCGGCCTGGCCGCAGCCAATGTCATCGTCGCCCCGGTCACCCCAAGCGTCGAGGCTTACGACCAGCTAAGACGCCTGACCGCAGTGCTCGACGCCCGCATCGCCAAACGGGTCAACCGCGGCGCGACCATCTCCTGGGTTGTGCCCGTCGCGTTCGACTCCCGCGCGGCCAGCGGCCGCGGCCGACTGCTCGACAGAGAGATTCTCGCCCAGCTATGTAACACCTACACCGAGCGGGTTACCCCGCCCGTGCGCGACTCCGTCACCGCACGCGACGCCTACCTCGAATCACTCCCTGTCGGGGCCTACGCCCCCGACAGCCCCGTCGCAACCGACTACGCCACCGCAGCCAGCGTCATCATCGAAGGAGCCGCATCATGACCCCCAGGCCCAAGCGGCGCACGCTTGCCGAGCGCGACCGCGAAGCCATCCAGACCCCACCGCCCCCACCACAGAAGGCGCCGGCCCGCCCCCGAGGACTCGGCCGCGGAATGATGACCGCGGCTAAGGGAAATGAGGTGACTGATACTACTACGGCTACTAAGTCTTCTAAGGCTGGAAGGAAGAGATCTCCCAAAGGCAAGCCGCCACGGCGGCGCGGAGCCCCGGCCACCGGCCGAGTCGTCGTGAACATCTGGGTCGACCGCACCCTATGGGCGCAAGCCAAAACGCTCTACCTGCGCGCCCACCCGGGTCACGAGGTCGCCCTTGTCGAGTGGGTCGACGACGTCATCGTCGCCTACCTCGACAACCGCCGGTCCACTCTCATCAGCGCCCCCACGGGCGACGAGGGACAGATCGTCAAGATCACCCTCACCCCAGCCACCAAGCAGAGAGTCATTGACACCGTCGAGGACCACTCCCTACGCGGCCGGGCGATCTCCCGCTCCGCCGTCATCAGCGCGGCACTGCGCCGCGCCGTCGCCGACGCCGGCGGCAGCGCCGTCCCCGTCTTCCACGGGCGCCTGCCCCGAGGCCGGCGCCCACAACCATGAAAGAGAGGCTTGAGAAACATGCTGCTTACCACTGTGGTCCGCTCCTGGGCGGCCCTGTTCTTCGCTCTGCTTATCCCCTTGAGCTCTAGCCCATCGATCGTCAGCCGTGTCGGTGACCAGGAGGGGGCGCCGCTGGGCCGGGCGGTGTTCTATGTGGCCGTGGGCGTGGCACTTGTATGGGCCACGCAGCCGTGGCCGCGTTCAGGGCGCCGGCGTCCTTGGTGCTTTGTGGTCACCTTCGTCCTTGCGCTGGTGGCTGGTGGGCGATTCATCGCCTCCAGCCCGGAGCCGGGCGTAGCGCTCTTCTTCGCTTCCAGCTGGGTGGGGTTGTCCTACGTCGTCCTGGCCATCGAGACGGCGCTCACACGACCGCGTCAGCGTCGCTGACCCGATCCTGACCAACCATCCGCGGCCGCCCTGAACTCATCTTCCGTAGGGAGACACGGCTGCCGGGACGGCGGTGTCGCACCGGCAACGCGGCGCCGCCAGAGTCCGGCCAGCGCCGTACCTTCATGCTCCACCAGGCCCTCAGGGCTGCTCGCCGCGCTGCCCGGCGCTCCCGCCGAGCGTGACGTCGTTTGAGCTTCGCAAAGCAGTCTAGGCTCCTCGGTCGAGGAGCCGGCATCATCGACCCGTCAGGTCGCACTCGGATCCATTTACCCGGGTCGACCTCGACGTCGATCTCACGGCCGTGCATCCTCGCAAGGTCATGCAAATCGAGCCCCAGGTTGGTGACGCCGATCTTGACCTTCTGGTCATGGGCCTCGACGATCCGCAGCGTGCTCGCGTCCGCCGACAGCACCCGGTACACCGGTGTCACCGGCAGGAAGGTCTCCGGCAGCTGCTCGTTGTCAAACACTTGTCCCTCACTTCTCGCTTCGCATTGTGTCGTTGTCTTTGTCTACTCGGATCCGGCCAGCCGCAGCCGCGGCTGACTGGCCTTGCGCAGCGCCGCCAGGCGCCGGCGCCCCGTCGAGGCCGAGACCCCGAGCACGTCGGCCACCATCGACCCCGTCACGGTCACCCCGTTCTCCTCCTGCTGGGCGACCCACTGGCCAAGACGCTCCTCCGTGACCGCAGGCTCCACCGCCTCCGTGTCCTCTTCACAGGCCACCTCGGCCTCAGGCTCCTCGTCAGCCGGCGCGTGCTCCACTGTGGCCGGCGGCTGCGCCGCGTCTTCCACAGTGGCAGCGGGCGCGGGCTCAACGTCAGGCGCGGCCGGCGGCAGTAGGGCTGCCGGCGCTTCAGTCCCGACCGGTTCAACGGCCGGAGCCTCAATCGCGTGGCCGCCGACCGGGTCCGGGGTGCCGCCCCCGTCGGGAGCCGGCTCCGGCTGCAGCTCGGGCACAACCGCGGCGGCCGGCACTCGCGCCGGCGACACAGACGACTCAGGCGCGGCCATGAGCAGCACCGTCAAATGAGTGGTGGCCAGCAGTACCACCGGCGGCACCGAGGCCGCCGCCGCCCCAGCCCACCCATGACCCGTCAGCATCGCATGGACACCGTTGGAGCCCACTGACACCACAGCGCCGACAGCCAGGAGGAACCAGGCGTACCACACCGCCCGCCGCGAGCCGCGCTGCGACAGCGCCACCACGGCCAGGGTGGACTCGACGATCATCCCGTCGATCAGCAAAGGCCAGATCCATCCCAAGTCGGCGGGCATCCCCACCCGGACCGCCAGGTCGCGCAGCGCCGCGAACGACAGGACGAAACCACCAACGGCGAGCAAGGCCGTTCCCGCGACCGACGTGCGCCCAACCCAGGAGTGGCTCCAGCCCCTCAGTCCGGTAGCGTTCGAGGTCACGAGGCCTCCACCAGCGAGCTGCTCGCAGCGGCGGGATGTGCCCCGAGCTGTCGGAAGACCTCGTACAGCACACTCTCGTCCTCAACGGTTATCGGACGTCCTAGAGCCTGCCGCAGGCCCTCACGCCACACCTCGCCACTGGGCGTAGCAGCCTCGACAACCCCGTCGGCACCCTCAATCAGGCGCACGATGCACTCTCCCTCGACCCAGGCATAGGGAACAC
>ERZ772979.1872-NODE-1872-length-11306-cov-2.973513_pt1 | contig 11306 bp, 10 predicted proteins | sample MGYA00511130_ERZ772979 | MGnify/ENA primary metagenome ERZ772979 (study PRJEB29015, sample SAMEA2738103) | human oral metagenome | biome: human oral; feature: human-associated habitat; material: saliva | place: China | collected 2186 ... | reverse complement strand
CTAACTTAATCAACGACGTTGAAGTAGGTAGCCACATTCTTTTGGATGACGGTTTAGTTGACTTATTGGTAACTGAAATCGACCACGCTAACCAAGAATTAGTGACTGAAATTCAAAACTCTGGCGTAATCAAATCTAAGAAGGGTGTTAACGTTCCTAACGTTTCCATCAACTTGCCAGGGATCACTGAAAAAGACGCTGCTGACATCCGCTTCGGTGTTCGCGAAGGTATCGACTTCATCGCTGCATCTTTCGTTCGTCGTGCTAGCGACGTTATGGAAATCCGTGAAATCTTAGAACAAGAAGGTCGTCCAAACGTTAAGATCATCTCTAAGATTGAGAACCAAGAAGGGGTCGACAACATCGACGAAATCTTGTCTGTATCTGACGGTATCATGGTAGCGCGTGGTGACTTAGGGGTAGAAATCCCAACTCACGAAGTGCCAATCGTTCAAAAATACATCATCAAGAAATGTAACCAAGCTGGTAAACCAGTTGTAACTGCAACTCAAATGTTAGACTCTATGCAACGCAACCCACGTCCAACTCGTGCGGAAGCAGGGGACGTAGCAAATGCTATCTTCGATGGAACAGATGCTGTAATGTTATCTGGTGAATCTGCAGCAGGGGACTACCCAGTAGAAGCTGTTAAAACAATGGCAAGTATTTGTGTACGTACTGAACGTGAATTACGTGGACAAGATAAATTTAAATTAAAAGCTTATGATGCATCAGATGTAGCTGAAGCAATTGCTCGTTCAGTAGCTCATACAGCTAAAAACTTAGATATTAAAACAATTGTGGCTGCAACTCAATCTGGTCATACTCCAAAAATGATTTCTAAGTATCGCCCAAGTGCAAATATTATGGCTGTGACATATACTGAACGTCAACAACGTGCTTTAGCATTAGTATGGGGTGTTCAACCTTTTGTAATTGATAGACCTGCATCAACTGATGAAATGTTTAAGCTTGCAAATGATATCGTATTAGAAAAAGGATTTGCTGAAAAAGGAGAATTATTAATTCTTACTGCAGGTCTTAAAGTTGGAGAAACAGGTTCAACAAATATGTTGAAGGTCCAAAAAACATTTTAAGAATTCGAAATAGACTCTTGTATAGTAGTAAAGGACGGCAGCAGACTCGCAAAAGCGAGTCTCATGCCTAACTTTCGAGCCTAAGGTCTCGAAAGTTCCTAGTAAAAGTTGCCTAATAGGCAACTTTTACGCTTACTACTATAAGAGTCTTTTCTATTTGGACGAATAATTATGGGAGAGCGTACGGTGAGTAGTTTCTTGTAGTAAAAGTCGTAAAGGATGGTGGCAACTTTTGAGTTTACTATTATGAAAAGTCTTTTCTGTTTGAATGGATAATTATGAGAGAGCGTTTTTATGTAATTAGACTTTCCTTGTATAGCAGTATTAGGACGCTAGCAGCCAGCGTTGCTGTCTCATAGCTAAACTTCGAGCCTAGGTCTCGAAGTTTCCTGCAATAGAATCTGTGATTACAGATTCTATTGCTCATACTGCTATGGAAAGTCTTTTGCATTTTAAAGAATATCTATGAGAGTACGTTAGAGAATAGGCTTTCCTTGTATAGTGATATTAGGATTCCAGTATTTAGCTTTTCTATTTTTTTTACTGGTATGGAAAGTTTTTTTAAAAACAAAATAAAAAACTCTTCGTTTTAAAAACAAAGAGTTTATCATTGATAGATTATTAAAAAATTCGATTACGATAGAGGCTGACTACTTTTCCTAAGATGGTTACATTTGGTAAGATAATTGGATCAAGTTGATCGTTTTCTGGTTCTAAGCGAATATGGTCAGATTCTCTATAAAATCTTTTACATGTAGCAGTATCTTCTTCTGTCATGGCAATCACAATTTCACCATTAGAAGCAGTGGATTGTTTTCTTACGATAACAGAATCGCCATCGAAGATTCCTGCATTAATCATACTGTCACCTTTAATAGTTAACATGAATAAATCTTCTGCATCTTGTTGTAAGTCTGGTGGAATTGGAAAGAATCCATTTGCTTCTTCAATTGCTAAAATAGGAGAACCCGCAGTAACAGTTCCTAACATTGGAATAGCAGTAGCTGTAGCTCCGATTGCTTTTAGTCCAATTTGTGTTAATTCAATTGCTCTAGGTTTACTAGGATCTCGTTGAATATATCCATTCTTTTCTAAACGAGAAAGGTGTCCATGTACAGTCGAAGTGGAAGAAAGCCCAACTGCATTACAAATTTCTCGAACTGTTGGTGGATAACCATGTTCTTTAACTTCTTCATATATAAAACGTAGGACATCAATTTGCTTTGAATCTTTTCCATTTGACATTGTATCACCTTCTCTATATCTTTTACGTAATCATAGCACAAATTGAACACTAAATCAAACAAATGTTCGTATGTTAGAATGTTTTCTTTTTATCCAAATAATGGTATGATAAATAGGTAAACATTGAATGTTAGAAAGGAAGTCTTATATGTTAGATCCTAAAAAAATCGAAAGAATCAATGAATTAGCTCGTAAGAAAAAAACAGTTGGATTAACTCAAGTTGAACAAGATGAACAATTGTTATTACGTCAAGAATATTTAGAAGCATTCCGTGGAGGAATGAGAAATCATATTGAAGGGTTAAAAGTTGTTGATGAAGATGGAAACGATGTAACTCCTGAAAAATTGAAACAAATCCAAAAAGAAAAAGGATTACATAATCGTAACGAAGAATAGTTTTTAATTAAAATAGTGAATGAATAAAATAATCATTTGAATAGGAGTGTTAATATGTTTGATAAAGTAGATCAGTTAGCAGTAGATACGATTCGTACAATGAGTGTGGATGCCATTCAAGCCGCAAATTCTGGACATCCAGGGTTACCAATTGGTGCTGCTCCAATGGCTTATGTATTGTGGTCAAAATATTTAAAAGTAAATCCAAAACAATCTAAGTGGGTCGATCGTGATCGATTTGTTTTATCAGGTGGACATGGTTCAGCGCTCTTATATTCATTGTTACATTTATCTGGCTATCAAGTTTCAATTGAAGATGTAAAAAATTTCCGTCAATTTAATAGTAAAACTCCAGGTCACCCAGAAGTTGGTCATACAGATGGAGTAGAAGCAACAACTGGGCCTTTAGGTCAAGGATTTGCTAATGGTGTAGGAATGGCAATGGCTGAAGCACATCTTGCTGCAACTTATAATCGTCCAGGATTTCCAATTGTCGATCACCATACATATGTCATGTGTGGAGATGGAGATTTAATGGAAGGCATTTCTTATGAAGCAACTTCATTAGCAGGTACTTTAAAATTAAATAAATTAATCGTATTATACGATTCAAACGATATTACATTAGATGGAGAATTATCAAAATCATTTAATGAAAGTGTAAAAGATCGATTTATTGCCCAAGGTTGGAATTATATTCGTGTTGAAGATGGTAATGATTTAGATGAAATTGCAGAAGCCATTGAAGAAGCGCAAGGTGAAACTGAAAAACCAACTTTAATCGAAGTAAAAACGATTATTGGATATGGCGCTCCAAATCAAGGAACAAATAAAATTCATGGAACTCCTTTAGGTGAAGAAGGCATTAAAATCATGAAACAAAATTATGGCTGGGAGTATGCTCCATTTGAAGTTCCAGAAGAAGTAGCTCATCGTTTTGAAAAATTATTAATTCAAACAGGAGAAAATGATTACCAAGAATGGCAAGAATTATTCGAAGCCTATCGTAAAGAATATCCTGAATTAGCGAAACAATTTGAAGATGCTTTTTCTGGAAAAGTTGAAGTAGATTGGAAAGAAATCTTGCCAAAATATGAATTTGGTAGCTCAGCAAAAGCTTCACGTGTGACAAGCCAAGAAGTGATTCAAGAATTAGGAAAACATATCCCATCATTCTGGGGAGGTTCAGCTGATTTATCTTCTTCAAACAACACAATGAATAAAGCAGATACTGATTTTTCTGCAGGGAATTATGTTGGACGTAATATTTGGTTTGGAGTACGTGAGTTTTCAATGGGTGCTGCTTTAAATGGTATTTTATTACATGGTGGTACAAGAGGGTATATTGGAACTTTCTTTGTATTTGCAGACTATGTTAAACCAGCTATGAGGGTAGCTGCATTATCTAAATTACCAACCATTTATGTTTATACGCATGATTCAATTGCAGTAGGGGAAGATGGCCCAACTCATGAACCAATTGAACAATTAGCAGCATTCCGTGCTACTCCAAATACAAATGTCTTTAGACCAGCAGATGGAAATGAAGTAGCTGCAGCATGGAAAACAGCTTTAGAAGATACTACTAGACCATCCTTATTAGTCTTATCAAGACAAAATCTTCCAGTATTAGAACATTCATTGGAATTAGCTTTCGATGGAGTAGATAAAGGTGCTTATGTTGTGAGCCCTCAAGAAGGGGAAGTTCCAGAAGGAATTTTGATTGCAACTGGTTCTGAAGTGAATTTAGCAGTAGAAGCTCAAAAAGTTTTACGAGAAACAGGACATGATGTTTCAGTAGTGTCAATGCCAGCGATGAATCGTTTTGAAGAACAATCAAAAGAGTATCATGAATCTGTGTTACCAAGTTCAGTTCGCAAACGTGTTGCCATTGAAATGGGTGCAAGCTTAGGATGGTATCGTTATGTAGGATTCGATGGTGAATTAGTAACGATTGATAAATTCGGGGCATCTGGTAACGGAAATACTGTTATGAAAGAATATGGATTTACTGTAGAAAATGTAGTGGCAACTTATTTATCCTTAATTTAATAGAATAAATAGGAATGGACTTCTCTGATGTAGTAGATAACGATGTCAGAGAGGTCTTTTTTTTATTATAATAAGATGATAAAAATGAATAAAAAGAATTATTCCTACATAAGAGGGAAATTATTTTATTTTTATTAAAAAATTAACAAATAAAGCATATTTCTGAGCGTTTAGAGTATTATTCTTACTTTTTTTGTTCTATAATGAACATGGGAAGAAGTGATTTTTTTGATTAAAAATAGATTTGTTAGAGTTGAAGATAAAAACGCTTCTATAAAAATAATTTTATTGATTTTCTGTGATTTATAGATAAGTAATTTCTATAGGATGAAAGTTGATAAAGAAAGCTTACAATTTATCAAAGATAGGATGAAGCATATCTTGGAGGGAAAATCATTTGATCGATATTCATTCACATATTATTTTTGGAGTTGATGACGGGCCACAAACAATTGAAGAGAGTAGAAGCCTTTTAATGGATTCTTATAATCAAGGAGTTCGTACGATTGTTGCAACTTCACATCGTAGAATAGAAATGTTTGAGACACCTGAAGACACAATAGAAAAGAATTTTAAAAGTGTTCAAATACTTGCTAAAGAAGTAGCGTCAGATTTAACAGTATTATATGGGGCGGAGATTTATTATTCTACTGAGTTAATGGATAAATTAGAGAAAAAGATGATTCCAAGTATAAATGGAAGCTCTTATGTGTTAATAGAGTTTAGTAGAAATATTACGTTTTGGGAAATTAAAAGTGGATTGATAAATATTTTAAGATTAGGATATATTCCTGTTGTTGCCCATGTAGAACGTTATCAAGCATTTGATAGAAATGAAGAGTATTTAAAAGAAATCATTAATATGGGTTGTTATATTCAAATAAATAGCTCAAGTGTGTTAAAAGCAAAATGGTTTAATGATAAGAATAAAGTTTTAAAGAAAAGAGCAAAGTATTTTTTAGATAGAGATTTAGTTCATTGTATAGCAAGTGACATGCATCATATATCTGAAAGGCCCTCTTTTATGAAAGAGGCATTTAACTTTATCTCAAAAAAATATGGTCGAAAAAAAGCAAAAAAATTATTTGTAGATAATCCTAAACTGATTATTACAAATCAAATTATTGAGTAGTACGAAATATGTAGTTTTAAGAAAAATAATGAGTATTTTGGAAGTGGATTTTATGAGTGTTTATAGAAGTATGAAAAGATTTATTAATATTATACTGAGTATACTATTAATAATACCAGCTTTACCGATTTGTATTATAAGTTCGTTTTTTATTATTTTAGAAACGACTGGAAATCCTTTGTATATCCAAGAAAGAGTTGGATTAAATGGAAAAAGATTTAAAATTTATAAACTAAGATCGATGTATTCTGATGCTGAAAAAGATGGTTATCAATGGGCAATGAAAAATGATGTTCGTATTACAAAAGTGGGTCATTTTCTTCGAAAAAGTCGAATTGATGAATTGCCTCAATTGCTGAATATACTAAAAGGTGATATGGCGATTATAGGCCCACGTCCAGAAAGACCTGAATTTGTTGAAGAATTTTTACAAGAGATTCCAGAGTTTAATGATCGCATAAAGATAAAACCTGGAATTACAGGTTGGGCACAAGTCAATGGGGGATATGAATTAACTCCAAAAGAAAAACTGGAATTTGATAAATATTATATTGACCATGAGAGTTTATATTTGGATACTTTAATTCTTTTAAAGACAATACAAGTTGTTCTTACAGGTTATGGATCTAGATAAACGAAATAGAATTGATTATAGAGGAGAACGATGAATGGATATTTTTAATAATATGACAAGATTTTATAGTCTTATTAAGTCGAAATTTATTTTTTTAATAAGCTTTATAATTTTAGGAGTAGGTTGTGTTACATTATATACCGTTGTAGCTATTAAACCAGTATATAGTGTATCATCTACTCTTATTATGAAAAATATGAGTACGGAAAAAAATGATTCTCAAGTAATAGAATCTTTAAACTTGTTTCAAAGACAGGCAAAAACCTATTTAGAAATTGCAGCATTACCTCCTGTAAAGGAAGCAACTAATCAAGCGTTAGCACTTTCTCCTGAAGAATCATCTAAAATTAAGAGTATTAAACTAACGAATGATTCAGGCTCACAATTGATGACTTTAACAATACGAGCTACAGATAGAGAACTGGCTATCAATTATATTCAACAATATGTAAAACAATATAAAAAATTTACGGCAGAAAAATTTGGTCGTGATGATTTAGAAGTAGTGAGTGAGGCATTGGGAAGTTCAAAACCTGTTTATCCAATTTTATGGAAAAATATGCTCATATCTTTAATTGTCTTTGTTTTTATTGCTTTTAATATGATATTTTTCCGTTATATTTTAAGTGATAACATTGATTCTTCTGAAGATTTGGAAGAATTAACAGGTGTTCCAACTTTAGGAATGATTCCTGATATAGAGAAAAAAGGAAGAAGGTAGAAATATGCATATTGAAGTCATTCATAATAGTAAATCGATTGCATCGGAATCTTTCAGAACTTTACGAAGTAATATTCAATTTTCAAATTTTGGGCAAAGTATTCAAACAATTGTTGTGACGAGTTCCAATCCTAATGAAGGAAAGAGTGAAGTGAGTATTAATCTTGTAGCTTCATTAGCTCAACAAGGAAAGAGAGTTTTATTAATTGATGCGGATATGAGAAAACCCACTCAACATAAAATTATTGAAGTTATGAATACTGAAGGATTGAGTAAGTTTTTATTACGCGAAACAGGTGCAGAGGCTATTCAACATTTAAATATTCTTGATGTAAAATTTGATGTTTTAACTTCAGGTCCTGTTCCGCCAAACCCTTCAGAAATGTTAGCTAGTATGGCGATGGAGCAAAGTATTAAAGCATTTGTAGAGCATTATGATTATGTCATTATTGATACACCACCTTTATTAGCAGCTACTGATGCACAAGTATTGGCGAGAATTGCAGATGCAACTTTATTAGTAGTTGATCCTAAACAAAGCAAACGTAGACAAATTGTAGAAGCTAAAAAAAGATTGGACAATGTTGGAGCTAGACTATTAGGAACAGTTATGAATAAATTAAAATTAACTGAAGGAAATAATTATTATTACTATTACAAATATTAGTGAGTGGAAGAGATAAGAAACACTAGGGAAGGAGTTCAAATGATTATCTATATTTTAATGTTTATGTACCTTACCTTGCTGGCGTTCTTATCTTTTTATTTTGAAGAAAGAAAAAGAGAGATGAACTTTCTGATTTTCCCAACATTTATGTTCTTTTTACTATTTGATGGGTTAAGAAAATCAAGTGTAGGAGGAGATTTGGGTGTTTATGTGTCTATTTTTGAACAAAACGCTTTAAAACTTCCAGAATTTTCTAAAATCTTTAAATCGAGATTTGAACTAGGATATGTTTTCACTAATCAACTCATTCGTAGCTTGACTGAAAATTACTCGATATTACTCTTTATATTTGCTTTCCTAACATTATGGATATGGTTCTATGTATTAGATAAGTATTCTAAAAATGTGTATATGAGTTTAATTATTTATTTAAGCTCTTTAGGAATGTTTTTATATTCTTTATCAAATATTCGCCAAGGATTAGCAGTTGCTTTTGGTTTTTTAGGATTTTATTTTTTATCAGAAGAAAAGAGAATAAGAGGGATTCTTTTTGTATTATTAGCGCCACTATTTCATACTTCAGGAATTATTTGTATTCTATTGATCTTTATTAGAAAAATAAGACTAAGTGTGAAATATTATCCAGCTATTATATTAGGTTTTATAGCTTTATTTCCCTTTGTAAAATTAATTACGATTGCTATCATTAAATATTTTCCACAATATAATTCTTATTTAGAATCATCCTGGTTTTTAGATAGTAATAAGTGGGCTCCTGTATTACTAACAATTTTATATGTATTCGTTTTTATAATTGGAGAGATAATTTTAAATAAGCAAACATTAACAAAAGTGGAAGAATCCATTAGAACGTTATTTTTAGCTTATTTAGTGTTAACAGCTATGACATTACAAACAAGTCTTATTGGTAGATTTGCGCATTACTTTTCTCCATTTGTAGCATTGTATATTCCAATGGTGTTATCCAAAGTTTCACAAAGAAAAATAAAATGGATTTTGTTTTATGGGATTATTTTGGTTTATTTGATGATGCTTTTAGTATTGATTTATTATAAACCAGACTGGTATCGTATAGTTCCTTATCGTTCCGTTATTACAGATTGGTTGATAGGAAATTAGATAGAGGTGTAGGTATGGAGTTTTCCGTTTTAGTAACTGTTTATAAAAAAGAAATTCCTGAAAATTTAAGAAAATGTTTATTAAGTTCTTATAACCAGACTGTAAAACCAAAAGAAATTATTTTAGTTTGTGATGGGGAATTAACAGAAGAATTAAATGAAGAAATTGAGAGATTAAAAAAAGAAATTCCTATTTTATCGGTTTATCATTTGCCTGAAAATTTAGGTTCTGGACCAACATCTCGATTTGGTGTAAAACAATGTCAATCGGAATTTATTGCTCGAATCGATAGTGATGATTATTGTGTGGAAACAAGATTTGAGAAACAATTGAACGCTTTCAAGGCTAATCCTAATTTGATAATGGTTGGTTCGAATATATTAGAAAAAAATACAGAATTTACGGCATTGAAGAAAGTACCAGAAACAAGTGAAGAAATCCGTAAGTATTCGAAAATGAGAAATCCGTTTAATAATCCTTCGAGTATGATGAAAAAAGAGTACATTTTAAAATCTGGAAACTATCGAGAATTTCGTTATTTAGAAGACTATGATTTGACGATGAGATTATTACATGATAATCCGACTAAGGATTTTTATAATATTCAAGAACCGTTAGTAGTCATGCAAACAAATGATTCTAGTTATTTACGAAGAGGCGGTTTATTGTACGTGAAGACAGATTTTATTCTGCAGTTAGATTTTTATCGTAGAGGGGATATAAATTTGTTGGAATTGGTGAGAAATATTTTTCTTCGTAATGTTGTAAGAATATTGCCTAATAAGGTTCGAAAATGGATCTACAAGAAAAAAATGAGAGATGAAGTAGATAGAATTCCAACTATTAAATAATATTTCCAGATAAGATTGAGGTGAATTAGAAGAAATGAGAAGAGTTATTACATATGGGACATTTGACTTACTACACTATGGTCATATTAATCTATTAAAACGTGCAAAAGCATTAGGAGATTATTTAATTGTTGGATTATCTACGAATGAATTTAATCAAAAAGAAAAAAACAAAGACTGTTATTTTGACTATGATAAGAGAAAGTCTCTTTTAGAGGCAATTAGATATGTAGACCTTGTCATTCCTGAGGAAAATTGGGAACAAAAAGTTTCTGATATCGAGAAATATCATGCAGATGTATTTGTAATAGGAGATGACTGGAAAGGAAAGTTTGATCATTTAGAAGACTTAGGAGTCGAAGTTGTTTATTTGCCAAGAACGGAAGAAATTTCCACTTCTAAAATTAAAAAAGACTTAAACCAAGGGTGATAGGATGAAATATCATGTTTTCCACGTGACTGGTGGAGTGCGAAATACGATGAGTGGGGTACAAAGTTTTATAAAAAACCATATTCAAGAAGATGATTCTGAGTTTAACTATATAGTTGGGGAATCTAATGGCGAGCCTTATTTTCCTTTTAATCAATATTTAGATGAAAAACAAATTAAACGAATCGTATTTCCAGAATTGAAGATTTCTAACATGATTCAATATGCAAGAGAATGTAAAAAGTTTTATGAAAATAACTCAATCGATATTTTGCATGTTCATAATCCTATTACGGCCTTTATACATAATTATTATGCACGAAAAAATGGTGTTCCTGTAAGAATTTATCATAATCATAGTAGTCAGTTTTCTGATCATTGGTTAAAAAGTATTCGAAATCGATTTTTAGTGTTTTTAGCGCTAAAAAATGCGACACATCGTATTTCATGTGGTCAATTAGCTGGAACTAAAATTTTTGGAAACCAGTCGTTTCAAATTATTCCAAATGCTATTCAAATAGAAAAATTTAAATTTTCATTAAACTATAGAAATGAAATTCGAGAAGAGTTTCAAATTCCTAATAATCAAAAAGTAGTTGGAATGGTGGGGATTTTAAATCCTTTTAAAAATCAAAAATTTTTAATTGAAATTGCAAAGGATTTACCACAAGTAACATTTCTATTTGTTGGAGAAGGTCCGGATCGTTTAATGTTAGAAGAACAAAGTAAAGAATTAGAGAATGTTATTTTTACAGGTCGTAGAAATGATGTACATAAATTTTATTCAGCTTTTGATGTTTTTGCATTTCCGTCACTTTATGAAGGCTTCCCGATGGTATTAGTAGAGGCACAATGTTCAGGGGTGAATATTATTATGAATGAAACGATAGATTCAACAACGCAAATAAATAAAAAAATTTGTACTGCTTTGCCTTTAAAG
>ERZ772979.1870-NODE-1870-length-11320-cov-17.013848_pt1 | contig 11320 bp, 15 predicted proteins | sample MGYA00511130_ERZ772979 | MGnify/ENA primary metagenome ERZ772979 (study PRJEB29015, sample SAMEA2738103) | human oral metagenome | biome: human oral; feature: human-associated habitat; material: saliva | place: China | collected 2186 ... | reverse complement strand
CACAAGGCCTTATCACGCAACACGTACGACGATTCACCCCCGACGACCGCCTCCCACGCCCAAGGGACGAGAGGAAAAAGGCGTCGCTGAAGCCCCCTCCTCACCGTCCGCTACCCCGCCTCTCCGTGAGAAGGGTATGTCAACCTATATAGGTCACTGCTCCGACTGCAACGGTCTCATGAAGGGGGACAGGTAGTTGGCGAGCCCATCATAGCCGGTCAGGATGGGGAAGATTTGAGCGTAGGGGGTCGTCGTCGACTACCTTTGCTGTGTTGAAGGTGGTGTTTTTGATACCACCTCGTTAGAGAGCCTTGCACAACATCTCCGTACATTTCGCGCCCTATCGAAATAGAACATCTGTATTTTCTTATCAGCGCTGAGATGTACATAAGCCTCATCCTCTTACGACAACACTTTCTTGGTGAAATATCCCGTTTCGGGATTTGCCATGCTTACGTCGTAACTATTTCCGGCATTAGTCGCCGCACCTCTAAGAGAATTGCAGCCTGAGAACATATCATCTGAGTTGCTGGCACTCCATGATGAGTTGCAATAAATCGTGGTCAAAGATTCGCAACCTGAGAACATCTCCCCCATCTTCGTCACCTTTGAAGTGTCAAAGCTGGAGAGATCGAGAGCTGTCAATGATTTGCAACTATAGAACATCCCCCTCATATCCGTCACCTGAGAAGTGTCAAAGCTGGAGAGATCGAGAACTGTCAATGATTGGCAACCACAAAACATCCCCCTCATATCCGACACCTCTGAAGTGTCAAAGCTGGAGGGATCGAGAGCTGTCAATGATTTGCATCCTAAGAACATACCCCTCATATCCGACACCGCTGAAGTGTCAAAGCTGGAGAGATCGAGAGAAGTCAATGATGCGCATCCATAGAACATACAGCTCATATCCGTCACCTTTGAAGTATCGAAGCTGGAGAGATCGAGAGAAGTCAATGATTCGCATCCTAAGAACATACCCCTCATATCCGTCACATTTGAAGTGTCAAAGCTGGAGAGATCAAGAGAAGTCAATGATGCGCATCCATAGAACATACAGCCCATATCCGTCACCTTTGAAGTGTCGAAGCTGGAGAGATCGAGAGAAGTCAATGATGCGCATCCTCTGAACATATCCAGCATGCTCGTCAGCTTTGAAGTGTCAAAGCTGGAGAGGTTGAGAGTGGTCAATCCCTTGCAATCTTCGAACATCCCTCTCACATACTTCACCTTTGAAGTGTCAAAGCTGGAGAGGTCAAGAGCAGCCAATGATTCGCAACCTCTGAACATACAGTCCATATCCGTCACCTGCGAGGTATTGAGGTGTTCCAATCCTTCTATGCTTTTAAGTATTTTGAGGCAGTAAAACCATCGTGCCGTGGTGGTTGGGCGAAAATCACGGAACGAAGCATCAAAGACAGCAGTGAGCACGGTGTCATTGAGAGGGTACCGCTCACCAGCCCAAGCGGGGATGGGGGGGAAGAAATTGTGTTTCACATCACTTATTCCCCACGTTGTTCCGTTGCGATCGGCACGGAGGGTGTCGCAATAGAAGGTGAGGGTTGTTTCGTCTATACTGAGGTGTACGTAGGCTTCGGGAGTGGTGGCCATAAGGAAAAGGGGCTGTGTAGGTGGTGAAATGTTGGGAGGAGGTGTTTTTATCCTTCTCTTTTGAGGGATGATCCCAGCAGAGGGACTTCAATGCACAAATATAGATGATGTTTTACTCATGAGCAAGGTACAGGGCTACCGTACGACGATTCATCCCCGACGACCGCCTCCCGCGCCCAAGGGACGAGAGGGAAAAGGCGTCGCTGAAGCTCCCTCCTCACCATCCTCTACCCCACCTCTCCGTGAGAAGGGTGTGTCAACCTATATAGGTCACTGCTCCGACCTATATAGGTCACGCGCACGACCAATAGTGGTTCGTATGCGGACCAATATAGGTTCACTCGTAGACCACTATAGGTTTCACCTGCATTCCACTATTGGTCCGTATATGGCACCAATAGTGGGATGAACGCAAACGACTATTGCTCTGCCCCTCCCCCCACTATTCCTCCTCCGACACACCCCATACAAAGCCCCTTCTGCAGTGCATCTGATAGAGATGCACTGCTGAAGGGAAAAGCAACCAGTACTGGTCGGCATCGTGACCAGTACTGGTAAGTGGTGGCGACCAGTACTGCTTACTGAAGTGACCAGTACTGATCCGATCGGCGACCAGTACTGGTCACTTTTGCCCCTCCCGAGAGACACTCTATCTCAGTCCGTAAGGAAGGAGAGCCAAATGAGCGAAAGCAAAAGTGCCCGCTGCGACCGAAGTCACAGCGGGCACTCGCCGATAGAATATCGAAAGGGGGAGAGCTACTATTCTGCGCTTTCAGCAGCAGGAGCTTCAGCCGTAGCCTTCGTAGAGCGGCGTGAACGACGCGTCTTAGGAGCAGCCTTCTTGTCAGCCTTTTCCTTGAGCATGTTCTCGTTGAAGTCTACGAGCTCGATGAAGCAGACAGCAGCGTTGTCACCGAGACGGTTACCCGTCTTGAGGATACGAGTGTAGCCACCGGGACGGTCAGCGATCTTTTCAGCAACGGGGCCGAAGAGTTCCTTGACAGCAAACTTATTCTGCAGCTCAGCGAAGACGATACGACGTGCGTGCGTGGAGTCTTCCTTAGCGCGGGTCAGCAGGGGCTCGACGTATACGCGAAGAGCCTTAGCCTTAGCGACCGTGGTGAAGATGCGCTTGTGCAGGATGAGCGATGCAGCCATGTTGGAAAGCATAGCCTCGCGGTGCGCCTTCTTACGACCGAGATGATTGAATTTCTTATTATGTCTCATCTTTCTACTTAGTCATTATCTAAATTGTACTTGCTAACATCCATCCCGAAGGTGAGTCCGAGTCGCTCCATCAGCTCGTTGAGCTCGTCCATAGACTTCTTACCGAAGTTGCGGAACTTGCTGAGCGTATCAGCGTCGAGGACGACGAGGTCGGCCAGACGGAATACGTTGCCGGAGCGGAGGCAGTTCTGCGCACGGACGGAGAGATCGAGATCCTTGAGATCAGTACGGAGCAGCTGAGATACGCGATCGATCTCCTGCATGTCCAGTACCTCCTCGTCGCCTTCCTCGATGACTGCATTCTCTTCTACTTCGACAGGGTCGGAGATGAAGAGGCTGAAGTGCTCGATGAGGATAGCTGCTGCGTCCTTGAGAGCCTGCTGGGGATGAATGCTCCCGTCAGTGGTGATCTCGAGGGTCAGCTTCTCGTAGTCAGTCTTCTGCTCTACACGATAGTTCTCCGTGAAGTACTTGACATTACGGATAGGCGTATAGATCGAGTCGATAGCGATCGTCTGCAGCTCATTCTCCTGAGCCGTGTCAACCAGCTTCTCATCAGCGGGGATGTAACCACGCCCCTTGTTGATGGAGAGCTCGATAGTAAGGGTATACGCCTCATCGATGTGGCAGATGACCAGCTCGGGATTGAGGACTTCGAAGGAAGTAAGCTTGCCGTTGAGCTCGCCAGCGAGGAACTGCTGCTGACCAGAGATCGTCAGGCTGACGGTCTCCTCAGTAGCGTCCTGGACGAGGGCACGGAAGCGGACTTGCTTCAGGTTGAGAATGATGTTAGTTACATCCTCCAAGACACCCGGAATAGTAGCAAATTCATGATTGACACCTTCGATCTTGATGGTCGAGATGGCGTAGCCTTCGAGTGAAGAAAGGAGTATACGACGCAGGGCATTACCGACAGTGGTACCATATCCCGGCTCAAGAGGGCGGAACTCGAACTTAGCGTACGAGTCCGTCGCATCCATCATGAGGACGTTTTCGGGCTTCTGAAATGCTAATATTGCCATGTGAGTGAGATAATAGGGATTATTACTTAGAGTATAGTTCGACGATCAGCTGCTCCTTGATCTCTTCGGGGATGTCTTCACGCTGAGGAGCGCTGAGGAACTTACCGGAGAGAGAAGCCTGATTCCACTCGAGCCAGCTGTAGCTGCTGTGGCTACGACCAGCCAGAGAGTCGGTGATGACCTCTAAGCTCTTCGCCTTCTCACGGACGCCGACGACCTGGCCGGGCTTGAGGGTGTAAGAAGGGATGTTGACTACCTGACCATCGACGGTGATGTGACGGTGCGAGACGAGCTGACGAGCAGCAGCACGCGTCTTAGCGATGCCGAGGCGATAGACGACGTTGTCGAGGCGGCTTTCCAGGAGCTGGAGGAGCACTTCACCCGTGACGCCCTTCGTGCGCTGAGCCTTTTCGAAGAGGTTGCGGAACTGACGCTCGAGTACGCCATAGGTGTACTTAGCCTTCTGCTTTTCCTTGAGCTGGATGCCATATTCGCTCGTCTTACGACGGCGGTTGTTGCCGTGCTGTCCAGGAGGATAGTTCTTCTTGGAGAGTACCTTGTCGGCACCGAAGATAGGTGCGCCAAGCTTACGGGCGATCTTTGATTTTGGACCTGTATATCTTGCCATTGTCTTCTATTGTTGAAGCAGTACGAGCGACCTCTCGGGGAGAGGCAACGCTGGAGGCAGAGAGCAGCGAGTGGCGGGAGGGAGGCGGAGTGCAGCCGCGACCGGTTATGAGGAGAGGATAGATATATGAAAGTATAGCCAATCTTTCACTCGTCGTCTACCTCGGCGCCTTGCTTAGCTCAGGGCTCTTAGCGTTCGCTCGCGCCCTTGTGCTCGATGGAGGGAGCACGGTGAGCGAAGCGTCTCTGGGAGTGTACTGCGATCTTTATGAAACTACTCTGTGATCTGAAGCGAAGTCAGGGATTAGACGCGACGACGCTTAGGAGGACGGCAGCCATTGTGTGGCATTGGGGTCACGTCGACGATCTCAGTGACTTCGATACCAGCGCCATGGATGGTGCGGATAGCAGACTCACGGCCGTTACCTGGACCCTTGACGAAGACCTTGACCTTGCGCAGACCGAGGTCGTAAGCGACCTTAGCGCAATCCTGGGCCGCCATCTGAGCAGCGTAAGGGGTGTTCTTCTTAGAGCTACGGAATCCCATCTTACCAGCCGAAGACCAGCTGATGACCTGACCTTCGTTGTTGGTCAGAGAGATGATGATGTTATTAAAAGAAGAGTGGATGTGAGCCTGGCCCACAGCGTCGATCTTGACGACCTTCTTCTTTGCGACTACTTTCTTTGCCATATCAATCTCTATTACTTAGTAGCTTTCTTCTTATTTGCGACAGTCTTCTTCTTACCCTTACGAGTACGAGCATTGTTCTTCGTACTCTGACCGCGTAGAGGCAGACCGATACGGTGGCGGACACCACGGTAGCAACCGATGTCCATCAGTCGCTTGATGTTGAGCTGGACTTCGGAGCGCAGATCCCCTTCGACCTTGTACTCGGCACCGATCACCTCACGGATAGCGGCAGCCTGGTCATCGGTCCAGTCCTTTACCTTGATATTGCGATCGACCCCAGCCTTATCGAGGATCTTGGTAGCGCTGCTACGACCGATCCCGAAGATGTAAGTCAAGGCAATTTCTCCTCGTTTGTTTTGTGGCAAGTCGACGCCAACAATTCTGATAGCCATACTTATCTTAGTTCGTTAAAATATAGTCCGATGGTTAGAGACTACCCCTGGCGTTGCTTGAACTTGGGGTTCTTCTTGTTGATTACGTACAGACGCCCCTTGCGACGAACGATCTTGCAGTCGGCGGTGCGCTTCTTGAGTGATGCTCTTACTTTCATATCTATATAGGGTTATTTATATCTGAATGATATACGCCCCTTAGTCAAGTCGTAGGGAGACATCTCTACCTTGACCTTGTCACCTGGGAGGATCTTGATGTAGTGCATACGCATCTTCCCGGAGATGTGGGCGGTGATGACGTGTCCGTTCTCGAGCTCGACCTTGAACATTGCGTTCGAGAGCGCTTCGAGGATGACACCGTCGAGTTCTATTGCTGCTTGCTTCGGCATATACTGTGGTTGCGAGATTAAAACTCTCTGTCTACCAAGACTTCCTTGATAAAGTCAAACGAAGAGAGGATATCGGCCTTGCCATCGCGGATAGCGATGCAGTGCTCGAAGTGGGCTGAAGGCTTGCCCGTCTTAGTACGGACGGTCCAGCCATCGCGATCGAAGATGACATTCTTCGAGCCCATGTTCACCATTGGCTCGATGCAGATGCACATCCCAGAGCGGAGCTCAGGCCCCGTGCCACGGCGCCCGAAGTTGGGCACACCTGGCTCCTCATGCATATTCTTCCCGATCCCGTGGCCTTCAAGTTCGCGGACGATATGATAGCCACGTGCCTCACAATACTGCTGGACCGCAGCGCCGATATCACCGACGCGCTTACCCGCTACAGCATGCTCGATGCCGATGTAGAGGGATTCCTTCGTCGTGCGAAGGAGAGCCAGAGTCTCGGGAGCTACCTCACCTACAGCGAACGTGTAGGCGGAGTCCCCAGTGAAGCCTGCGAGCTTCGTGCCGCAGTCGACGGAGACGATGTCACCGTCCTTGAGTACGACCTTCGAGGAAGGGATCCCGTGCACCACATGGTCATTGACCGAGGTGCAGAGACTCCCAGGGAAGCCATTGTAGCCGAGGAAGGCGGGAGTCGCACCGTTGTCACGGATGAACTCCTCAGCGCGCTTATCCAGCTGCAGGGTCGAGACCCCAGGAGCTATGATCTTAGCGACCTCGGCGAGCGTACGACCGACCAGGAGGTTGGCCGCGCGCATGAGTTCGATCTCTTCGTCTGTCTTTAAGTAGATCATCTTAGTAAGCAGCTACAGAGCCGGTACGTCCCTTGATACGACCACTCTTGAGCAGACCATCGTAGTGGCGCATCAAGAGGTGGCTCTCGATCTGCTGGAGCGTGTCGAGGACGACCCCGACAAGGATCAGCAGTGACGTACCACCGAAGAACTGAGCGAATCCCCCAGAGATACCGATGACACGAGCGAAGGCAGGCATGATAGCCACGATAGCGAGGAAGAAGGCACCGGGGAGGGTGATGCGGTCCATGATCGCATCGAGGTAGTCCTTCGTAGCCTTGCCAGGCTTCACACCGGGGATGAACCCATTGTTACGCTTCAGGTCGTTGGCCATCTGCGCAGGGTTGATCGTGATCGCTGTGTAGAAGTAGGTGAAGAGGAGGATGAGGATCGCGAAGACCAGGTTGTACCAAATGCCCGTATTGTCCATAAAGGCCTGTACGAAGCCGTTGGCACTGTCACCCTGTGCCCAGCTGAGGAGCGTGATAGGGAGCATCATGATCGTCTGCGCGAAGATGATCGGCATGACGTTAGCGGCATTGACCTTCAGTGGGATGTACTGGCGAGCGCCTCCGTACTGCTTGTTCCCGACGACGCGCTTAGCGTACTGTACGGGCACACGACGCGTACCCTGGACGAGCAGGATAGCACCGGCCATGACGGCGAGCAGGAAGACGATCTCGAAGAGGAACCACACGAGCCCCCCAGCACCGCCAGAGGCGCGCGTCCCCCATTCGGCGAGCACAGCTCCTGGGAGGCGAGCGATGATACCGATCATGATGATCAGAGATACACCGTTGCCAAGACCCTTGTCTGTGATACGCTCACCAAGCCAAAGGACGAACATACTGCCTGCAGCCATGACGACGATCGCATAGATATCGAACCACAGTCCTTCGGGCAGTGAGCCCCCTGCTTGGCGCAGCTGCATGTTTAGGTTGACCAGATAGGCCGAACCCTGGACGAGCAGCAGGACGACGGTTAGATAGCGTGTCCACTGGTCGATCTTGCGGCGCCCGCTCTCCCCTTCCTGCTGCAGCTTCTGGATAGAAGGCACAGCGATAGCGGCGAGCTGCATCACGATAGACGCGGAGATATAAGGCATGATCCCCATAGCGAAGATCGAAGCATTAGAGAATGCTCCCCCTGAGAACATATCAAGGAGTGCCATCAGACCTTCGCTTGTCTGCTTGTGCAGGGCGCTGAGCTGGTTAGGATCGATCCCTGGGATGACGATGTACGATCCCAGGCGATAGATCAGGACGAAAAACAAGGTGGTGAGGATCCGCTGACGCAGCTCCTCTACCTTCCATATGTTTTTCAGTGTCTCTATTAAGCGCATGAGCTATTAGAGTTTTACTGCACTACCTCCCTGTGCGATGATAGCTGCTTCTGCGGACTTGGAGAAGGCGTTAGCCTCGACCTCGAGCTTCAGGCTGAGCGTACCGTTACCGAGGATCTTGACGAGGTCGTTCTTGCCGACCAGGCCAGCCTCGATGAGGTCTGCCTTAGCGATGCGAGTCAGGCTCTTAGCTTCTGCCAGGCTCTGCAGCGTGGAGAGGTTGACAGGTGCATATTCGACGCGGTTGATATTCTTGAAGCCGAACTTAGGCAGACGACGCTGGATAGGCATCTGACCACCTTCGAAGCCGATCTTCTTGGAATAACCCGAGCGGCTCTTAGCCCCCTTGTGACCACGAGTAGAAGTACCCCCGAGACCAGAACCAGGACCACGACCGATGCGCTTACGCGTCTTGACGGAGCCCGCTGCGGGCTTCAAACTTGATAAATCCATTTTTCTTCTGTCTTTCTTTATAGGGTGATTACTCTACGATGCGCACCAGGTGCTTTACCTTCTCGACCATCCCGCGGATCTGGGGATTGTCCTTGTGCTCGACCGTCTGGTTGAGCTTCTTCAGACCAAGTGCCTGAAGCGTGAGCTTCTGAGTCTTGGGGCTCTTGATCTGGCTACGTACTTGCTGGATCTTTATCGTTGACATTGTACTTAGAGTCTATGGATGATGATTAGCCCTTGAAGACCTTTTCGACAGAGACGCCACGCTGACGAGCGACCATCAGAGGCGAGCGCATCTGACAGAGAGCTTCGATCGTAGCCTTGACGAGGTTGTGAGGGTTAGACGAACCCTTGCTCTTAGCGAGGACGTCCGTTACGCCGACACTTTCCAGGACGGCACGCATAGCACCCCCAGCCTTAACCCCGGTACCAGCAGAAGCGGGCTTGAGGAAGACGCGAGCACCACCGAAGGATGCGGACTGTTCGTGAGGGATCGTACCCTTGTGGAGGGGGATCTGCTTGAGGTTGCGGCGAGCAGCAGCACCACCCTTCTGGATAGCTGCGGATACTTCACCAGCCTTACCCAGGCCGAAGCCGATACGGCCTTCTTCGTCACCGACGACGACGATAGCTGCGAAGGTGAAGGTACGACCACCCTTGGTAACCTTAGTTACGCGGTTGATGGCCACGAGGCGCTCTACGAGCTTATCCTTCTGCTCGGTATCTCGGTTTGTCTTTGTGCGATTATCTGACATTGCGATAGACAGTATTAAAAGTTAAGACCTGCCGCACGTGCAGCATCAGCGAGCTCCTTCACACGGCCGTGGTAGAGGTAGCCATTACGGTCAAATACTACGGTGGATACACCTGCGGCCTGGGCAGCCTTAGCTACCTCCGTACCTACGAGTGCTGCGATCTCCTTCTTCGTACCTTCAGCATTGAGCTTGAGGGAAGAGGCGCTTGCGATCGTGACGCCATCGACGTCGTTGATCACCTGAGCATAGATCTGCTTGTTGCTTCGGAATACCGTCAGGCGAGGACGCTCTGCCGTACCGCTGATCTTGGCACGTACACGCGTCTTGATCTTCTGTCTTCTTATTTCTTTCTTCAACATGATTGCTTTATACGTGTTTTAAGCGGTTACTTACCAGCTGACTTACCCGACTTACGGCGGATGACCTCACCTTCGAAGCGAATACCCTTACCCTTATAAGGCTCTGGCATACGGAAGGAGCGGATCTTAGAGCACACCTGACCCAGCAGCTGCTTGTCAGCAGAAGAGAGGATGATCAGGGGGTTCTTGTTACGCTCAGTCTTCGTCTCCAGGTTGATTTCCTTAGGGAGCTGGAGGAAGATGTTGTGCGTGAAGCCGAGGCTAAGCTCGAGGATCTGACCCTGGTTGGATGCACGATAACCGACACCGACCAGCTCAAGCGTCTTAGTGAAACCTTCGGAGACACCGACGATCATGTTGTTGATGAGGGCACGATAGAGGCCGTGCAGTGAGCGCTCCTGGCGATCATCGCTACCGCGACGGACGACGACCTGAGCATCTTCTACGGCTACTTCGATACGAGCATCTACGCTCTGAGTGAGTTCGCCCTTAGCGCCCTTTACAGTGACGACACCATCCTTCACGGACACCGTTACGCCAGCAGGGATGCTAATGGGGTGCTTACCTATTCTTGACATAGTTTGTACCTCCTTGCTTTAGTAGATGTAACATAGCACTTCGCCACCTACCTTGAGCTGCGAAGCTTCCTTATCGGTCATGACACCCTTCGAAGTAGAGAGGATAGCGATACCGAGACCATTGAGTACGCGGGGCATCTCACGATAGCCGACATACTTACGAAGACCTGGGCGAGAGACGCGCTTCAGGGCCTTGAGGGCGTTCACACGACCCGAGCGGTCGTACTTCAGAGCCACCTTGATGCTCCCCTGAGGGCCATCTTCGACGAACTTAAAGTTGAGGATGTACCCCTTGTCGAAGAGGATCTTCGTGATCTCTTTCTTTAGATTAGACGCGGGGATCTCGACCACACGATGGCCAGCCTTCACTGCATTACGCAGGCGCGTCAGATAATCTGCAATAGGATCTGTCATTAAATTGAGAATTAAATTGATCCGGACGTCCCGGACAATATTTAAACATACTGCTTAGTGTCTTCTCTGCGACCAAGCGCCCCTCAGGAAGGAGCACATCGGCGCATAAAAAGCATGCAAATTTACGAACTATTTGCCACACTTGCAACTCACACAAGCATAAGCATATCGCATCAACTCAGCACAGCCTTAAGACACCCCCTATCCGAGGTATAATCCACCCCCTCCACCACAACGGAAGCGCCCCCTTCCTCACCACACGCTCCACCTACCGCAAAGGAGGTAAAATCCTCTACCTCACCCGCTAATCCTTCGCAAGCCCTCCTCCAAGCTACACTACCCTACTACCAGCCATCGCCTTCCCTCCCGAGAGAAACTCCCCTCTCGACAAGCCCGTAGAAGCAACCACTATATGAAGACTGTTCCCGCAAGTCCCGCCCTCTATTTCATTATGCTAAGGCATCGCACGCTCAGCCCCACGATATACCTCTCCGAAGTGACCGATCAAGCCCTTCGCCTTATCGCAAACATTCTTCTTATCCAGCGGAGGGAAAAGTGCCGTTCCCGTGAAGGAAAAAGAACCTTCCCGAGTGATTTTTCCGTATCTATGCACGTAGTCTTAAAGACCAGGCACGCAAATCCAAATATCCACGTACG
>ERZ772979.1862-NODE-1862-length-11356-cov-30.578975_pt1 | contig 11356 bp, 13 predicted proteins | sample MGYA00511130_ERZ772979 | MGnify/ENA primary metagenome ERZ772979 (study PRJEB29015, sample SAMEA2738103) | human oral metagenome | biome: human oral; feature: human-associated habitat; material: saliva | place: China | collected 2186 ... | reverse complement strand
TCATCAAGACGACCTTCACCGAGGAGACCGAGACCGACCTGTTCGGCGAGCAGGCTGTCCTGTGTGGCGGCGTCTCCCACCTGATCCAGGCTGGCTTCGAGACCCTGGTCGAGGCTGGCTACCAGCCCGAGATCGCCTACTTCGAGGTCTGCCACGAGATGAAGCAGATCGTCGACCTCATCAACGAGGGTGGCATCACCAAGCAGCGTTGGTCCTGCTCCGACACCGCTGAGTACGGCGACTACGTCTCCGGCCCGCGCGTCATCAACGAGTCCTCCAAGGAGGCCATGAAGGCTGTTCTGGCCGACATTCAGGACGGCACCTTCGCCCGCAAGTTCATCGCCGATCAGGATAACGGTGCCCTCGAGTTCAAGGCGCTGCGCGCCGAGGAAGAGGCTCACCCGATCGAGAAGACCGGCCAGAAGCTGCGCAAGGCCTTCGGCTGGACCGATTCCGACGAGGACTACACCGAGGGCAGCGCCGCGCGCTGATCTCGTGCTCCGTTTCGGATAGCTTCACGCCCCGGCCTCGTTCCTAACTTGGGACGAGGCCGGGGCCCGTTTGTGCTGAAAGGTGTGGTGACGCTCGACAGCGTTCCCGCGAGGGTTAGTTCGCCGTAGCTTCGTCGGCGCCGTTTATCCAGGGAAGGGGGGTGGGGGAGAGGGCATCCGCGTTGGAGACGGTGGAGATCGGTGCAACGATCACGAGGGAAGCGACGGCGGCCGACGCGACGCGCGTCAAAGTTTGACGGGAGGGGCGCACGGTACTTCCTTGCTATGAAAGACTGATTGACAGGACTAGTTTAGTAGTCACTACTTTCTGAGCAACTCTTTGCGATGTCTTGCATGGGGAGTTGGGGTTCGTTCCGTCTGCGAAAGGACTTGTCGCTGTGTTCTCGTGGCTACAATTGGGTGTGGCTCCCCTGGGGGTGGGTTCATTCGCCCAGCTCAAGATCCTGTTCGTAATTAACGATCTGTATACGCGCGGTAATGGGCTTGCTGCGTCCGCGCGTTGGACCATTATGCTCCTGCGAGAGCGGGGGCATGATGTTCGCGTGCTGTCTGCCCCTCCAAGTCACGGTGATGATTGTGGCGTCGGTGTGCCTGATTATCCGCTTCCGCACCTTCGTATCCCGCTCGTTGCGCCACTCATTGCCTCTCAGGGCTATGCCTTTGCCCGTTCGGATCGTCGCCAGATCGACCGGGCGCTCGACTGGGCGGACGTGGTGTATCTGGAAGAGCCTTTCATGTTGCAGGTCATTGTTGCGCGGCGTGCGCGCGCTCTTGGTGTGCCAGCTCTGGCGACCTATCACATTCATCCGGAAAACCTGACGGCCTCCGCGTATCTCGATCGCTGTACTGTCCTCAATCGTGCGATTCTTCAGGTGTGGAAACGCTTCGTTTTTGATCCTTCAGTGTCCCTCACCCTCGGTGTGGCGTCGCGCTTCATCGTTGAGGCTGTCTGCGAGGCCATTTGTTCTCTCGAATGGTGTTCCGCTTGACGATGTGAGAGCAGATGGTGGGGGTTGTGGGGATGGGTTGCCCATCGTGCGCCTGTTGTCGGTCGGTCGCTTCTCGCGCGAAAAAGATCAGGTGACGATTCTGCGGGCGCTCCGCGTCAGTTCTCATGCTCGTTCTATTGAGTTGACGTTGGCGGGGCGGGGACCGACGAGCGTCGCCTGCGAAAGCTATCGGATCGCCTTGTGCGGGATGGAGTGATCGAGCACCCTGTGCGCTTCGCCTTCATGGGGCCTGAGGAAATGGCTCGAGCTTCGCGAGAGGCTGATCTCTATGTGCATGCGGCGCGGATCGAGGTGGAGGGCCTTGCTGCTCTTGAAGTGCTACGCCATGGGGTGGTCCCTGTTCTGGCGCGTGGTCCTTTGGCTGCGACCAGTCAATTCGCTCTTTCGGAGGAGAGTGTGTTCGAGGCGGGGGATCCGCGTTCGCTTGCCCGTACGATCGACGGCTGGGTCGATCGCGGTAGTGAGGATCGTCGGATCGAGGCGGCTCGCTATCGGCGTGTGGGGGCTCAGTATGACATCCGTTCGTGCGTGGGTGAGTTGGAGCGGGTCTATCACTGGCTGGTCGCGGGAGGGGAGTTCCCTGGTCAGGAGCCTGACAGTGTTGACGGGATTTATTCAGTTGCAAGGTAATTGTCCTAGACGTTGATAAAAGTTGTCTGTCGTATAACTGGTTAGCGAGCATCTAAATTTGTGCGATGAATCTCGTGGATAGTGACTCATGACTCACTGACCGCTGATTGACAACCCATATCGGAAGGACCAATGATGACCCTCCGCCACTACGGGCGCGCCCTCGCGGCTGCCTCGGGAGCTGTGCTGCTGTGCGCGACTCTCTCGGTTCCCGCGCTCGCACCCCCGTCCAGTGACACCGGTGCAGCTGTGCCGGTGGCGGCCTAGGCAACGGACGAAGGTTCGGCCCCATCGCCGTCACCGTCACGCGCACCGACTCCCACGGAGACAAGGTGTACGAAGGTGACCTGATCACCGTCACCGTCACCTACACCAACAACACCGACAGCAGTCTCACCGTCTTCCCGGTGGACTCGAACCTGTCCGGCGTCCTCACCATCGGCGCTCCTAACTGCCGCTGGCACAACCTCGCCGCGCACACCACCAGGCAGTGCACGACCGCCACGCACACCGTGACCGCCGACGATGTCGCGGCCGGCACCTTCACCCCGATGACCACGTGGGCGGCCACCCGTGACCGCAACGGTACTGACGTCATCGCAGGTGGCATCACCGCCAACGCCGACCCGGTGACCGTCGCCCAGGGCGAGCGCCCCCGGCCCCGGACCCGCTGGAGACCCCGCAGGACTACGCGATCGGCGACAAGGTCCGCCTCGCGTCCCCCGGCCTCGCCGGTTTCAGCTGCCACCGCATCCCCGCGCTGACCACCGCCACGTGGGACGGTCGCCCCGACACCTGCCAGGAGCCGCAGCCCACCCCTGAGCCTGCCCCCGCGGTCATGCCCGCGCACTGGGTGAACACCGGCTCGGGCTGGAAGCGGCAGCTGGAGGACTCCAGCTACGCGACCAACCAGACCATCACGATTGGTGACGCCACCTACCGCTTCAACTCGGCTGGCATGATGGTCACCGGCTGGGACCTCCAGGACGGCAAGTGGAGCTACTACAACGCCTACGGCGCTCGCGTAAGCGGCTGGGTCAAGGACGGTTCCTGGTACTACCTGGATCCCGCGACCGGCGTTATGGCGACCGGCTGGGTGCAGGTCGACGGCACCTGGTACCTCCTCTCGGCCTCCGGTGCGATGCTCACCGGCTGGCAGCACGCCGGCAGCTGGTACTACCTGGCCCCCTCCGGTGCCATGCTCACCGGCTGGCAGATGATCGACGGCCGCTGGTACTACTTCGCATCCTCGGGTGCGTGGATCTGATCCGCATCTATCGCGGCCGGGGCCGGGGGAGCGTGTGTGCCCTCCCGGCCCCGGCCTCGTCTATGGGGGACGTCACGGCGTAAAGAGACCACGGGTTGGACCCGTGCGGACGCGCGGCGTGGACGCGGGGGAAGATGGAGTCATGACACTGAACATCGCAGTAATCCCCGGCGACGGCATCGGCAAGGAAATCGTCCCCGAAGGCCTGAAAGTCCTGGACCGCGTCCTGGCAGACAAAGGCATCGACTACTCCACCACCCACTTCAACCTGGGAGCCGAGCGCTGGCACGCCACCGGCGACACCCTCACCGACGAGGACCTCGAGGCGATCAAGCGCCACGACGTCATCCTCCTGGGTGCGGTCGGCGACCCCTCCGTGCCCTCTGGCGTCCTCGAGCGCGGACTGCTCCTCAAGCTGCGCTTCGCCCTCGATCACTACGTGAACCTGCGACCCTCCAAGTACTACGAAGGCGTGCCCAGCCCCCTGGCCAACCCCGGCGACATCGACTTCGTCGTCGTGCGTGAAGGCACCGAGGGCCTCTACTGCGGCAACGGCGGGGCCGTGCGCGTGGGCACCCCGCACGAGATCGCGACCGAGGTCAGCGTCAACACCGCCTACGGTGTCGAGCGCGTCGTGCGCTACGCCTTTGAGGCGGCAGCCTCGCGCAAGAAGCACCTCACTCTCGTCCACAAGCACAACGTCCTGGTCAACGCCGGACACATGTGGCGCCGCATCGTCGACGAGGTGGGGGAGGATTACCCCGACGTGCGCGTCGACTACTGCCACATCGACGCCGCCACCATCTACATGGTCACCGACCCGGGCCGCTTCGACGTCATCGTCACCGACAACCTTTTCGGCGATATCCTCACTGACGAGGCCGGGGCAGTCACTGGCGGCATCGGCCTGAGCGCGTCCGGCAACCTGAACCCCTCGCGCGAGTTCCCCTCGATGTTCGAGCCCGTGCACGGCTCCGCCCCCGACATTGCGGGGCAGGGCAAGGCGGATCCGACCGCGACCATCTCCTCGGTCGCGCTCATGCTCGACTTCATGGGATTCGTCGAGGAAGCCGAGCGCGTGCGCGCGGCGATTGATGCTGACATGGCGGCGCGTGCCGAGGCTGCGGCGGCCGGAACGCCGCTCGTGCGCTCCACCTCCCAGATCGGCGACGACATCGCCGCAAGGGTCTGAGACATCGATACAGCAGGGTCGCTCCCCATCCGGGGAGCGGCCCTGCTGTTAGATCCGTCGGAGCGACGGCTTCGCAGCGCGCGTGTTAGCGCGTGCCGATGAGAGCGGGCAGGGGAGTGCGCGACGCCCACTGCTCGATGTCGATGAGGGCGGCGCTAGCCCCCGCAGTGCGCACGTCGGCGGAGTCGCTCGCGAGCATTGCGGCATCAGCAGCCAGCAGGTTTGAGGCCAGGGACGCGCCGTCGAGGGCATCGAGCGTGCAGCGCGATGTGCGGGTGTCCGCGGCGCCGGCGCGCAGAGCGGTATCGGCGCGGGTGAGCAGCTCGCCGGACACGTTGTACGCGTCGCTCAGCGTCCCCGCGCTCACCTGCGCCTTCGGCAGGGACGAGGCAGTGCAATCCCACGTGGCGACAGCCTGTGAGAGCTCCGCCGAAGAAGCGAGATCCTTGCCGGAAGGGGCGAACGTGGGGGAGATGGACGACTCATTGAACAGGTCAATCGCCCAGGTCTGAACGCCCTGACGTGACGCCGTGTTCACGCGGTCGTTGATGAGTTGTGCCGCGTCATCACCGGCCTCGAGATCGATACCGTAGACGTGGGCGAGGGTCACCGCGCCCGCGTAACGCCCAAGCGCAGAAGCGCCGAGCGTGCGCGCCTCTTCGGCGGACGTCTTGTCCGGGTCAGCAGCAATCTCGAGGTCGCGCGTAGCCGTGCGCGCCAGCCACGACACGTACGCCGAGACATCGGTGGGAGCCTCGGAGACGGGTGTCGGAGCGGACTCGCCCTCGGGCGTCGCCCCGCCCCACGGGTCCCACAGTCCGCCGAGCGCCTCGAGCCGTGCCTGCGAGGACGAAGCCACGTCACGCAGAGCGGACGAACAGGACGCGCAATCCGTCGCGACGTCCGCCAGCTCGGTCGCGCGTGCCGCAGCGGCAGCTTCCGTGCGCGCAGCCTGGTCGCGAACCGCCGCGAAACCAGACAGGGTGGGCAGCGACGACGCGCCGCACGCGGACAGCGCGAGAACCGCAGCCGACGTCACGACGAGGCCGGGGATGCGGTGTGTGGTCAAAGTCAGTTTTGCGAAACGCACACCCGCATCATCCCACACCCCCGGGTAGGATAGGGAACTGACCCGCGTACGCGAGAGAAAGATAGGCGCATATGGCATCGTCCACGTCAGAGGGACCGCTCGAGGAGCTGCTGGCTCCCGTGGTTGCACGCTCGGGACTGGAACTGGACTCGGTGACCCGCTCACGCTCCGACGCGATGCCCCTCCTACGGGTCGTCGTCGAAGCGCCCATCGGTGCCGACGGAATTGACTCAGACACCCTCGCTGAGGTGTCCCGCGCCGTGTCGAAAGCCCTGGACGTCGCGGACCCGATCGACGGTGAATACCTGCTCGAAGTCTCCACGCCGGGAGCCGAACGCGAGCTCACGAAGGTCGGGCACTGGTTGCGACAGATCGGACGCCTCGTGCGCATCAAGCTGCGAGCCGGCGGCTACGTCTCCGGACGCGTCGTCGCCGCGAACGAGACCAGCGCAACGATCGATGTCGACGGCGAAACGACTACCATCGACTATTCTGACATGAGGAAGGCGCGCTCCCGCGTCGACTTTGGAACGGGGAACTAACCCCGTGATCTGCGATGTGCCCGGCTGCGTTGACGCAGCCGGGCACATGTGTGTGATCCGTTTGATAATGAACCCGATGGGGTGTAGAATGTGATGCGATGCACGGGAGCCCCAGAAGTGAGGGGCTGAGAGGGAGGCGATCCTCCGACCGACACACCTGATCCGGGTCATACCGGCGTAGGGACGCAGACACTTCTTCCACGAAGGCTCGTGCGCGCACGCGAAAGAGCCTACGTGAGCGACGATAACAATCATCTCGATGTGACGACCAGGGTCTGGCCCGTCATCTCCGACGAGGAAATCTCCCGGGTACTCGCCCGCCTCGCCACCCCACTCGCAGGCACCGCCCTGCAGGTTTCGAACCGCCCAACGACAGCGGGAATCCTCGTAGATGCGGGCGACACGACGGTTTTCATCAAGCGTTATGGGCCTGGCGCCGTACCCCCCGATCACCTGCGAGCTGTCCACGGCCTCGTCGCCCACGTACGCGCGAAGGGTTTTCCCACCCCAGCCTTTCTGCCCTTTGCGGACGGCGATACCGTCTGGGAAACACCTACGGGCACGTGGGAGGTGTGCGAAGGGGCAATCGGTGAGGACCGGTACCGTGATGATCCCACGTGGACGATTCCGGGCACCCTCGAGGAGGCGCACGCCCTGGGCACCATGACCGCGCGACTCGCCCTGGCCTCGGCGGACTATCGAGCCCGCAACAACCCGCCCTGCGCCTACCAGTCACGCATGCGCCTCTTCGCCGACGATCCCCGCCGAGAACTGGCCCGATGGATCGAGCAGCGACCCGGGGTTGCGGCCTTCCTGCGCGATACGGGCAGACGTATCGAAGATCAGTGGGAACCGCATCTGAAGTTCGCCGCCGCATACGCCCCGATCGCCCGCGATCTGCCGACGTCGTGGACCCACGGAGACCTGCACATCTCCAACGTCTTCTGGCAGGGCCTCGCCCCCTCACAATTCATCGATTTTGGGCTGGCCGATCTCAATCCCTCCATCTACGACTTGGCGCTCGTTATCGAGCGCAATGCCTTCGAATGGACGCGGATCGTCGACGGCGAGGAAGAGGCAGTCCACCGAGACATCACCCTCGCCCTCATCGAAGGCTACGAGGACGTCAGACCCCTGAGTCCTCTCGAACGACGCGGCCTCATTGCCTTGATGCCGCTGATCCAAGCGGAGTCTGGCCTCAACTGGATCGACTACCAGTACGGGGCGACCCGATCCATCCCGGGCGCGACTTGGTGCCTTGACATTTTTTTCGGCGAGCATACTCGGTGGTTCACACGCCCGGCTGGGCAGGACTACCTGGCGTGGCTCGACGACGCAGTGATGCACGAATGAAAGGAAAAACAATGAAACGAACTATCAAGGGGCTTGCATTGCTGCTGCCCGCCTGCGCTCTCGCCGTGGCGGCCTGCTCAGACACCGCAACGAACTCCCAGAGCGAGCATGTGCGGGAAACAGTGAGTGTCGTCCTGGACTGGACACCAAATACAAACCATTCCGGCGTCTACCTGGCCATGGCCCGCGGATACTACGACCAGGCGGGTATCGATGTTGAGATCCTGCCCTACTCCGAAGCGGGGTCCGCGTCAGTTCTCCTGGGCGGAGGGGCCGATTTCGCCTTCGAAGGGGCCTACTCCGTGATCGCCGGCAAAGCGCGTGGTGACGACATGACCATGGTCTTCAACCTCCAGCAAGAGTCCTCGCAGGGCATCGCAGTACGCGCAGACAACTCGGACATCATGAGGCCCGCCGACCTTGACGGAAAACTCTTTGCAACCTGGGGCGCAGCCGAAGGCGTCGCGAAGGTACAAACTATGATCCGCAACGACGGCGGACAAGGAAACGTGGAGACCGCGCTGCTCGGAACCAGCGCCTACGCAGCCGTCTACAACGGCACGGCAGACTATGCCGAAGGCCTCACAACGTGGGAAGGGATCGAGGCGGACCTCGCCGGAACTCCCGTCAAGTGGTTCATGCCCGCTGACTACGGTGTTGAGACGACGCCCGCCGAGCTTGGTCTGGTAACAACCCCCGCATACCTGCGAGACCACTCCGACCTGGCAAAGCGATTCATCCAGGCGACCCAACGCGGATACAAGGATGCCATCTCCGATCCGTCCGGTGCTATAGACGCACTGTTGAATGCCAATCCCGACGCCGCCATCGATCGCGAATTGGCCACCAGGAGCCAGGAGCTGCTCTCATCGCAGTACTGGAAGGACTCAGCTGGCAGCGTCGGTCACGGTGACGTCGATCGTTGGCAGCGCTACATCGACTACCTGGAGGGACAGGGCCTCCTCGAAGACGCCAACGGGAAGCCCGCATCCGCCGGCCTGCGCGGCGCAGACATGGTGACCAATGATCTCCTCGAGTAGGACAAGCTCGGAGGCTGGGCGCACGTGCGACAACGTCGTGCGCTCAGCCTGGGCACTCGCCTCCCTGGGTGTGGTCGTGACAGCGTGGCAGATTCTCGACGCCTGGTCCGGCCTGCCAGAGCGGATCCTGCCGGCTCCCACCACAATTGTTACCTCGGCATCGGCCAGCTGGCCGGCGCTCAGAGCGGCTGCGTGGGCGACGGGTATCGAAGGTATCGCGGGCATGCTCGTCGGAATCGCTGCGGGAGTCATCATCGCTTTCACCACGTCGCTCTGGCCCCGCTTCTCCCATGTCGCCATGCCAATCCTGGTTGTCTCCCAGACAATCCCCCTGGTGGCGATCGCACCCCTCATGGTGATTTGGATGGGCTTCACCATGGCCTCGAAAATTGTGGTCGTCGCGGTGTTCACCGCCTTCCCCGTGGCTATTGCCTTGCTGCGCGGTCTCGGGCGCGTGCCAACCTCCCTCACCGACCCACTCGCTGTCGCCGGTGCCTCGCGTCTCTGGATCCTCATCCATGCGCGGCTGCCCTGGGCGCACACGCACCTGTTCTCGGGCATCCGCATCGCTGCTACCTACGCTTTCGCATCTGCTGCGACGGCCGAGTTTATGGGTGCCAAACGTGGACTTGGCGTCTTCCTCCTGAGTGCGCAATCGTCATTTCGTACCGACCTCGTATTTGCCGGAGCCGGAGTCCTCGTGCTGATGACACTCCTGCTCTACGGACTCGTTGCCGCTGCGGAGGCGGTGACATCCCGTCGCTCCCTTCCCTCTCCCTGGAGGCGAATGAAGGGGAGTCGGAGCGTCGTTCCCGGACGCATCGACATCGCTGACGTGTCGAAAACCTACCGCTCCTCGCGGGGGGAAGTGCGAGCGCTTGAGCGTGCGAGCTTGGCGGTAACGGAGGGGAAGATAGCGGCCGTCGTCGGTCCCTCCGGATGCGGCAAGAGCACACTCATCCGTATTACGGCTGGACTCGAACAGGCAGACCACGCGCTCGACCACGTGCAGCCGAACACTTCTATGTCCTGCGCCCTTATGCCGCAATCGGACTCACTCATGCCCTGGCTCAGCGTTCGAGACAACGTGGCTCTGCCTCTCGTCCTGGCGGGAGCCCTGAAACGGGACGCTCGCGCCCAGGCGCAAGCCGCCCTTGAGGGGCTGGCACTCGGCTCATTTTCCTCCCACCGGCCCGATGAGCTGTCCGGAGGAATGCGTGCCCGTGTTGCTTTCGCTCGTACGATGCTCACCCCGGCCAGCGCAATCCTGCTTGATGAACCCTTCGGAGCTCTCGACGCCCTCACTCGGGCAGACGTGTGCGACTGGCTCGCGGGCATTCTCGACGAGGAATCGCGCACAACCATCATCGTCACCCACGACATCCGGGAAGCCGTTCAACTTGCCGACACCGTCCATGTCATGAGCGTGCGGCCCGGGCATATCACAGACATCATCCCGATTGATCTACCGCACCCTCGCGGGCGCGGTACCCGACGACTGGAGCGATTTCACGCCCTGTGCGCCCGCGTGGAAGACGCTCTTACCAACACTCACGCGCGCACCGAACACGAAGGAACACCATGCCAGTCACACGAGTAATGCTCGAATATGTACACCCGTGGCCCAACCATGCCGGCCTCTTCCTGGCCAGGTACAACGGAGGCTTCGCGCGGGCGGGTCTCGACGTCGAACTGATCTCCGACGGTTACGACAGAGGAGGGGCGCCCGCGATGCTCGCGCGCGGTGAATACGATGTTGCCTCCCTGCGCCTGGGACACGTTCTGCAGTCGCGGTCCGCTGGCGTGCCTTTCGTCGCCGTTGCAACGCTCAATCAGCGTCAGCTTGGATCGGTGATCACAACGCCCGCGACTGGGATCTCGCGCTTCGCGGACCTTGAAGGAAAGACCGTTGCCGTTCCGCCTGTTGCTCGCCTCATTCACGAAGTGTGCGAGGCGGTGGCCGCGGACGGGGGAGACCCCACCCTGATTCGCTTCGCGGACCCCGGCAACTGGGAGCCCGATGTTCGCTCCGTCGAGCAGGGGATCTACGACGCCGTTATGAACGTTCGTGCGTGGGAACCCTTCCAAGGAAACACTCCTCTTGATGAGGTGGTCGTCCTCGAATTCGACTCGGTAGGGGTCGCACCTCATCACTCCTACTTCCTGTCAGTGCGCGAGGACACCCTGGAAAGAAATCCCGAATTCGTCCGTACGTTCCTCGCCGCTGCGAGTGTCGGCTATCGGGAGGCAATGGACGACGAGGACAGCGCCGTCGAAGCGATGACGTGGCCCATGTGCCACGTGCGCCCCGACGTACTGCGTGCCTCGCTGCGGGCAATTCGTGACTCCTGGTTCACTCCCTCCGGACGCTGGGGCGAGATTCAAGAGGATCTCGTGACTTCCTACACGGAATGGATGGAAAAGGGCGGGTGGCTCGAAGAGGGCAGCTCGGGTGATGATCTGGTGGGAGCTTGGACGAACTCCTTCCTGCCGTAGAAAAGTACCCAGCGGGCGCTCGCGCGCCCGTTCGCAGACGCCTCGCCCATTCCCCAGTGTGGCTGAGGCGTCTGCTTGTCAGGCGCGCGTCGCGGATGAACGTGACGTGGGCGAGACAATCGCAACGACCACCAACCGCGCCAGATCGATTACCATGGGTAACCAGGATATGAGGAAGGCGCGCTCCCGCGTCGACTTTGGAACGGGGAAGTAGGAGACCATGG
>ERZ772979.1860-NODE-1860-length-11363-cov-14.173682_pt1 | contig 11363 bp, 8 predicted proteins | sample MGYA00511130_ERZ772979 | MGnify/ENA primary metagenome ERZ772979 (study PRJEB29015, sample SAMEA2738103) | human oral metagenome | biome: human oral; feature: human-associated habitat; material: saliva | place: China | collected 2186 ... | reverse complement strand
ACGCCGTCACCATCCGTGAGCGTGACACGATGGAGCAGGTGCGCATCCCGCTCGACAAGGTCAAGTCGTACCTGATCGAACGCCTGGGCTGCTGACTTGCAGATAGCCTCAACGTCCGCAGCGGCCCCTCTTCGCGTGGGGCCGCTGCGCCTGTGGACACCCGTCGTCCTGGCCCCCATGGCCGGGGTGACGGACGTGCCCTTCCGCCGCCTGTGTCGCATCATGGGCGAGTCGGGCTTGCCCGACCAACTGCGACCCGTCGGCATCCCCTCCTGGGCAGCCGAGTCGGAGCAGGAGGTCACGGCCTCGTCCCCGAGCGCCCCGGGCGAGAGCGCTCCGGGTGAGACCCTCGCCGAGCCGCGCCACGTCGCCATCCCGCACGTGGATGCGCCCGCCGGCCTGTACGTCACTGAGATGGTGACCAGCCGCGCCCTCGTCGAGGAAAACGAACGCACCCTGGAGATGGTGCGCCCCGACCCCGCCGAACGCGTGCGCTCCCTGCAGCTGTACGGCGTTGACCCCGCCGTCATGGCCCGCGCTGCGACGATGCTCATCGAGCGCGACCTCACCGACCACATCGACCTGAACTTTGGGTGCCCCGTCCCCAAGGTGACGAAGAAGGGCGGGGGAGCGGCCCTGCCCTGGAAGCGCGACCTGTTCTCCGACCTCGTGGGCGCCGTCGTGCGTGCCTCGAACGAGGCCGGGGAGCGCGCGGGGCGCGAGATCCCCGTGACCGTCAAGATCCGCATCGGCATCGACTCCGAGCACGAGACCGCGACGGACGCCGCACTGGCCGCGCAGAAGCTCGGCGCCGCCGCCCTCACCCTGCACGCGCGCACGCAGAACCAGCACTACGCGGGCCAGGCCCACTGGGATGAGATCGCGCGCCTGAAGGACCTGCTCGACATCCCCGTCTTCGGCAACGGCGACGTCTTCGAGGCCGCCGACGCCCTGGCCATGCTCGAGCGCACCGGATGCGATGGCATCAGCGTCGGGCGCGGCGCCCAGGGACGCCCCTGGATCTTCCGCGACATTGTCGCCGCCTACCACGGCGGGGCCATCCCGCCCGGCCCCAGCCTCGCCGAGGTCGTCTCCGTCATCGAGCGCCACGCCGCATGGTGCGTCGTCGACCAGGGCGACGAGGGACGCGCGCTGCGCGAAATGCGCAAACACATCGGATGGTACCTGCGCGGATTCGCCGTCGGCGGCCCCCAGCGTCACGCCCTGTCCATGGTCTCCACCCTCCAGGAGCTGCACGATCGCCTCGGCGACCTCGACCTCGACCAGGCGTTCCCGCCCGCCGCCCGCGGACCGCGAGGACGCGCCGGCGGCGAGAAAACACCCCACCTGCCCGACGGCTGGCTGGACCACCCCTACCTCACGCAGAGCGAACGAGATCGCTTGCACCTGGCAGAAATAGGATACTAAGCGAAGGAATCATGCCTCACCCATCTGCGCCCGACCCCGACCCTGCGCCCGGACTCGTCACCATCGGGCGAGCCGCCAAGAAGGCGACCCTCGGTGGCCACACCCAGGTGATTGTTCCCCTCAGCGGGGATTCGCAGTCCCTCATCGGGCAAGTTCAGGCAATGGCCACGTGCCGCGCGGACATCGTCGAGTGGCGGGCCGACACCTTCCTTTCCTCCCTCGTCGGGGCACACTTCGTGTCAGCCTCCGACGTCGGGGAAGATCTCGTGAGCATGGCCCGCTACGTCGCGGACTCCTCGCCGCTGCCGGTTTTGGCGACCATCCGCACATCGGTCGAGGGCGGCCAGGCATACCTGGATGACGAGGAGTACTGCGCCCTCGTGCGTCGGCTCGCTTCGTGCGTGGGAGGCGTCGACGTGGAGATCTCGCGCGACGGATCTTCTACCCTCATCGAGGATGCACACGAGGAGGGGGCGATCGTCGTTGCTTCCTTCCACGATTTTGAGGCCACCCCCAGCGATGAACGGCTCGCCGAGGTCCTCGCTGCCATGAACGTTGCCGGCGCGGACGTTCTCAAGTTCGCGTGCATGGCCCACAGTGCCACGGATGCGGCCCGTGTCCTGGCCGCGCAGGCGTGGGCGCGCGAGGCCTACGACCGTCCCATCATCGGCATCTCGATGGGGCAGCACGGCGCGCCCACGCGCCTGGTCGGCTCCGCGCTTGGCTCCGCGGCCACCTTCGCCACCCTGCCCGGCTGGGAGGGGAGCGCCCCCGGACAATTCACCGTCGAGCAGGTGCGTGCCGTCCTGGACATCGTCGACCGGTGAAGTGACAGGGGCGTTAGGTTTATCCGACAAGGTGACACCCTTCCTGAGATACGGGTAACATAGAGCGGTGTTGTCATCCGCCGATGAATGAGAGTGTCGCCATGGTCGAATCCCACCGGTGCTGCGGGGAGTCACGATGAATTGGTTCCAAGTCCTCCAGTGGGAGTCCGCGCCACTTGCCGAGCTCGCGCGCGATGCGGAGAGTAAATCGCGCGAGCTTCAGGCGGCAGGTGAAGAGTTGAACGCCCAGCTCAACTCCCTGACGGGCAGCGGAAAGACCGTCACGGCCGTTCAGCAGGCTATTAGCAAGCGCATCTCGGAGATCGACAAGCAGGTCAACTACCTGATCAGCGTCGGCGAAATTGCGAGCGCGGGCGTCGACGGCATCGACGACATTCGCGCCGATATCGAGGATATCCAGCAGCTCCTGACATCCTGGCCTATCCACATCGACACAAGCGGCGTCGTCTCTTTCGTAGGATCCATCGTCGACTCTGTTCAATCGCTCGTCACGCATCCTCAAGAGATGGTGAAGACTATTGGGGATCGCATCGGGAAGGTTCTTGCGAAGGCCACCGCCCTCGAGGTCAAACTGGTCGCCATGATGGCGGCCCTTGGGCTGGGTATCTTCGATAATCGTGTCAACTACTCGGCGTCTGGCGCCTCGAAACCCTCTCTTCCTCCGGCTGTCGCGAGCGAGCAAGAGGTGGCCTCCTGGTGGTCCCAACAGAGCGACGCGAACAAGAAGTGGCTCATCGAGAATTATCCGGAGAAGATCGGCAACCTTAACGGCGTTGATGCTACGTCGAGGGACAAGGCGAATCGCATCGTCCTCGACCAGAAGCTCAATGATCTGCCGGGACAGATAGACAAGCTGGATGAGGAAGCGGCCAACGCTCCTTCGCCGTTCATTCGCAATGCGATCTTGGGAAAGAAGGCGAAGCTTCAGCACGAGCTCGACGAATTGAAGGTTGTCAACGAAACTCTCAAGAGAGGCCCCGATCCGAAGACTGGCGCCCAAGGAGACGGCATCCCGCGTCAGCTGCTGGGCCTCGATTCCTCCGGGCGCAATCTGAAGGCGATCGTCGCACAGGGGAACGTGGATACGGCTGACCATGTCGGTGTCATCGTCCCGGGGCTTCATACGAACGTCCAGAATACGCTCGGCGATTACGATGATCGCTCAGCCAGTATGCTGGATAAAGCCAGGAGGCAAGTCAAACCGGGTGAAACCGTAGCGATGGTGGAGTATCTGGGCTATGACGCTCCACAGATTGAAATCGAGGCAGCGAGCACCGACTACGCGAAGAGAGGTGCCCCCGGTCTTGCCGGGTTCCTCAACGGTGTGGATGCCTCCCGCGAACATGGCGCGGGGGATGCTCACATCACACTGTTCGGCCACTCGTACGGGTCGACGACGTCGGGCATGGCGGCCACCCTCGTCAACGAAGGCGTCGTGGACGACATCGTACTGGCCGGTTCCCCGGGCGCGGGTGTGGAAGATACCGCTGAGTATCACGTGCCGGAGGGGCACGCGTGGGTGAGCGCGGCGCCCTACCAGTACGACATGGTCCAGGGGATGGGCTCCATGTTTGGCTTCGGTAAGAATCCCGACTGGGCTGACGGTTTCAACCGTCTGTCGGGTGACGTGGGTCCGGCGCCCTCCGGTTTTAGTCCCTTCGGCCAACACATGGATTACTTCAAGGACCAAACACGAGCCCAGTACGAGATCGCTGGCGTAATCGCCGGTGCCGGTAAGAAGTGAGTATGAGGCTTGCGCGTGCCGTCCTGCCAGCAATGTGTGTGGCGCTGCTGTGCGCCGCGTGTGTTCCCCGTTCGGAAGGAGAGCAAAGGATGAATCCCGAGCAGAAGACTGCCGTTGAGGTGGCCGAGCATCTGCATTCCATTGAGGAGTTTCAAAGGGATGTGGAGCCCGCAATCGTTGCGGCACGCAATGAGTTCCTCACTCAGGAGACGATCATTGGCTTGTATGCGAACGATTTCATTGATGAGCTGTACCCCGATAGCACACCGCTTTACAGTCTAAGAGCTCGGTCCTACACCTTCTCTGAGACTGACGCTGATCGTATTCGTGATGTTTACGATGAGAAGCTGAAGCCGTTGGGCTTCGAGCTGTGGGAGAAGCATGATCCGGACATGGTGCTGTTGGTGTGGACGAACGCGAGCTACTCCGCGTCTGTCGATGTCGTCACCCATGTGGGTATTCAGAGCTCAACGTCCTACTCGGCGGGTCCGCTGCGTAGCGACGGTTCCAGTGAGAATCCTTCCGTGTTCTTGCCGCTGGAGGGGCGGGTGCCGGAGTGGCTCACCCCGGAGCTGACGGAGAAATACAGGGAGCAATAACAAATGGGTGGGGTGCTGGGCTTACGCCCAAGCACCCCACCCACTCGCTGATCTACTTTGCGTGGTAGCGAGGGCTGGTGCCCAGGTGTGTGGGGTAGGGGTTGTCTTTGTTGGTTGCCTGTGATTCGTCGAGGCCGCGGTAGGCGTAGGAGTTGTCATACGCGATCTGGGTGGGATCGACGAGGCCATCGGCGTATTGCTGGACCTCTGCGGGAGTCGGGCTCGAGCCGCCTCCCTTGTCCGCCAGGGGATTCTCATCCGGATACTGGCTGGGATCCGTGTTGAGCATCTTTCCGGGGTTAATTGGTCCATACCCGACGTAAATGTCTCTGCCGCCCTTAGGCGTACTCGCCGTATTGACGAGGAGCTGGAGGAGCTGATTCGGGGTCGCGTTGGGCCACTTGGCGCGCGCCTGCGCGAGAGCACCAGCAACAAGAGGGGACGAAAAAGAGGTGCCCTGAGTGGAGGAGATTTTTCCGCTTTCATCGCGCGCAATAATAGGGCCCCCGACGGCAGTCGTAGTGACACCCTGCCCCCAGGAGGAATAGGAAGCGAACTTTCCGTCGGTATCAATGGCGGAAACACCGACGACACCCGACCACCACGATAGTGATGTCTCGTTGTCGTCCTCGTGCGCGTTTCCTGCACCGGCAGTGATGATGACTCCTTGACTCATCGCCCGAGCGATTGCCCACTTGAGGTGTTCTGAATGTGAAGGCGAGGTCGCGGAGTAATTGATGATCGATGCTCCATCATCAATTGCTTTGTTGATCAACGATGATACTTCCGTAGGCAGAATGCCAGCTTTCATCGGGCAATCGGCCCCCACATAGCTGGCGTCATCGGTGCGCTGGTAAGCGAGTAGCGTGGCATCGGGTACCGTCCCGTAAGCGTCTGACACCAATAGGGAAGCGACTGTTGTGCCGTGGCTTATGTGGGCAGAGCTGGACGTGACTGCACACGGGCTTTTATCCGTAATGTTTGCACCTGCCAGCTCAGGGATGGAGGTGTCGACAGGGCCATCGATGATCGCGATGGTGACGCCTGCTCCCGTGTATCCCTTGGCCCGCGCGGAGTCCAGGTGATAGTAGGAGTAGTAGGCCTGGTCAGCTGCCGTGATCTGGCGGTCGTCGGCCTGTGTGGGGGTGAGCGGATAGCCGATGGCGATGCCTGTGAGCGCCAGCGTGGCGCACAGCGTCCCCGCGCCGCGGAGCGCGCCGCCCCGACCCATCCGCGAAAAAATGCATGCGCTCACCACTGGCTGATATCCCATCCATCGTCCTTGCGTTTCGCAGGGGTCAACGTACGATCCGAGCCATAGGTCTGCGAGAGGGGATTGACGTAGCCGCGCGGCATGCCCTCGTCCTCCTCGTCCTCGACGCGGAAGGCCTCATACCTGCGGCGGCGACGCCTCTTCTCCTCTTTCGCGCTGCCGCTAGCTCCCGCGCCTGAACCGCCCATGAAGCCGCCCTGTTGTCCCGCAGCCCCTCCCGCGCTACGTCCCGGCGAAGCCGCTCCAGTCGCGCTGCCTGGGGGCGTGTAGGTACCCATGCCGGTACCGCTGAACGATCCGGCGCGCAGCGTCGAGGCGCCCGCGGCCCCTCCCATCCGGCCAGTGACGCCCGCCCCGAGGGCCGCTGTTCTTCCGAGGCCACTCAACGCGGATCCGCCCATGCGCGTGGCTCCACGCAGGCCCAGGGCGCCAGCCCCAAGCACGCCCGCGCCGCCGATGCGCCCGGCAGACTGAGCCTCCGCCGCGCGCGCCGCATTGAGCCCCCAGAGAGGATGATCACGATCAATCGGGGGAGCGGGGGTGTGCCCGCCGATGATCCCGTTCGCGTGCCGATCGCCGTTCACGCGGGTGTGCAGCAGGTCCAGGTCCATGAGGTCCTGAGGGTCGGTGATGGGGTTCGTGCGTGATCCGAGGTCACCCTCGGGCAGGTAGCGATTGGGGACACGCGGGGAGTGCATGACGCGCTGGTCGATGTCCCCGCCCTCGTCGTAGCCACCCGGATACAGGCCCGAATCCGCCCCGCGCAGGTCCGCGTTGCCGAAGGCGTCCGACCGGGAACGACCGTAGGCTCCACCCTCGTGGGGCGAGATGACGACGTGGCCCTTCCTGAGGGCGTCGGCGGCGTCCTCGGGGAGCTCAGGAATTGGGGTCCAGTCGTTAATGTCGACGCCGGTTGGGGGTGTATTGCTGTGCTCTGAGAGCCTCGTGTTCAGGTCGTTCATCGTCGACTCGAAGTGCTCGATGATCTCCGTGGCCTTCGCCTCGCGCTGCGCATTCGCCTGTGCCTCGACGCCCTCCACGTAAGCCAGGCCGTCCGCCACCAGGGAATTGACGAATTTCCCGGGCAAACCGAACTTTGAGGCGATGGGGATAGTCACCTCGCCCGCGTGACGCAGGGATTCCGTCATGGGGTCCAACAGCGTGGGGGAGAGCTGGCGCGCGTCCTCCGCCGCGAGCATGATTGCGCGCCGTGCCTCGACGTAGTAGGACATGCCGGTCATGTAGTAGTTGGCCTGCTTGTCAAAGCGCTTGATTGCGCGCACGGCCTCGTCGGACATCGCCTGGCCGGCCTGACCCGTGAACCCCTGGTATTCCTTGAAGTGCTCGACCTTGTCACGCGCCTCTCGAATGGCCTTGACGATGGCGGAATGCTCGTCGTCCCAGCCGTAGAGCTTCTCGTTGTCCGGCGCACTGTTCGCGAACTCCATGAGCCGGTCGTACATGGGTGATGACACCATTGTTGTCTCCTTGTGTGCGCTCGCGCTCAGTACTCGTCGGGTCCGGAATCAACGACTGTGTCCACTGGCGCGCCAGACTCATCGCCAGTCTCGGCCTGAGCGGGCGGATTCTCGCTGGTGATCTGCTCAATGCTCTTATCGGAATAGACCCTGTGGGCGCTTTCGCCCTGGTTGAGATCCAGCAGGGCGGTGCCGACGGCTGCGAGAGCGGCGCGGGCATCTTCTTCGGTGCCGGTAAAGTCAGAGACGGCCTGAGCGACCTTCGTGTCGAGATCGCTCAAATACTGCGCTTCGTTCTGCATGTTCGTCGAAAAGGACGTGAGGAATGAACGTACGGTATTTCCCATGCTCTGGGCCGCGCTCTCAGTTGTCCAGTGGCCGAAGATCTGTGCTGTGGCAATCATCAGTGCTGATGTTGCGGAGGTGGTGAGTTCGCCACCCCCGGCGCTCATGTCGCCACTCACCTGCGCGTGGCGCGCTGAGTCGAATGCAACGTCTGGCATCGCTCCGTTTTCCTTCGATAGGTGGAACCTTGCACTCCTGCGGCAAGGTAACCGAATGGTCAACAGTCTAGTCGCCTCGCTCGGGCTTGTGCAAGAACATGCGCAGGGGAGAGGGAGGAACGCCGATGACCGCAGACGCAATAAAAAGTGGTGGGCGAGCCAATTGGCTCGCCCACCACTCTCGCGTCACAGGCTCACTGTGCGGCTTCCTTTGGGGATACCGTCACGACTGTGTCGGTGATACCCACCGGGCCGGGAGCGGCCGGGGTGATCTCGCCGAACTTCTTCTTGTTCGTGACGACCATCGGGGTGACCGTGTCGTAGCCGGCCTCGCGGATGACGTCCCAATCAACCTCAGCCAGAACGTCGCCACGGCGAACGATGTCGCCCTTCGCGACACGCGGCGTGAAGCCTCGGCCCTCCAGTTTCACAGTGTCCATACCGATGTGGATGAGCACCTGGACGCCGGACGCGGACTTAATGCCGTATGCGTGGCCGGTCGGGAAAGCAACCGTCACCTTGCCGTCGCACGGCGCAACGACGACGGCGCCGGTGGCGGGGGAGAGAGCAACGCCGGGGCCGAGCGCGCCGGCGGCGAAGGCCTCGTCGGCCACGTCAGACAGCGCAACGATCGTGCCCGCCATGGGGGAGGTGAGCGTCAGGTCAGCCTTCGCCTCGTCGCTGAAAGCGGGAGCAGCATCGGCCGCCGGAGCGGCGGCAGGCGCAGCAGCCGACGCAGTGGGGGTGGCTGCCGGGGCAGGCGCGGGGGCGTCGTCTTCGAGGAGCGACTTCTTCGCGCGAGCCTCCGCCTTCTGCTCCTTCGTGCGGTAGTCGAACAGAACGACCATCAGGAACGCGGTGACGAACGCGGCGGCGACGCCCAGGCCGTAGACGGCCATGGGGGTGAAGACGGGGATCGTCAGCAGCGAGGTGAACACGAAGGTATTCGTGGTGGCGCCGCCACCGATGCCGATAACCAGGCCGCCGACGACACAGCCGGTGAGCATGAGCGGGTAGATGCGCTTGAAGCGCAGGTGAATACCGTACAGGGAGGGCTCGGAGATGCCGCCGAAGAGGCCCGCAGCCAGGGCGCCGGATGCGGTCTGACGCATGTCGGTGTCGCGGTCGCGGATGGACAGGAAGAGAACGCCGGCGGTGGCGCCAAAGCAGGCGAAGTTCCACGCGCCCATGGGGCCCTGGATGAAGTCCGAACCCGTCGCGGCGATGTTGGCCAGCTGCAGGGCGTTGAGCGGCCAGTGCAGGCCGAGGGGCACCAGGAAGGGGTAGATGATCGGGATGATGATCGCGAAGACGATGGGGGCGTTGTGGTTGAGCCAGGCGAGGCCGCCACCCAGGCCGTTACCGATCCAGATCGACAGGGGGCCGATCAGGAAGGCGGTCAGCGGCATGATGATCATGAAGGAGATGAAGGGGACGAACACCATCTGGACGTTCGCGGGGACAATCTTCTTCAGGCCCTTGTAGACCAGTGCGAGGATCGGCACCATCAGCAGCGGCACGAAGACCTGGCCGCCGTAGTCGGCCAGCTGCAGGGGCAGGGAACCGATCTGGGTGACGCACTGCTCGGATCCGAGCGCGGTCTTCGTGCAGGTTGTCTCGCTGAACGAGGAGACGTTGCTCAGGCCGATGAAGTTGGGGGTGAGCAGCGACAGGATGACAGCCGTGCCGACCCAGGGGTCGATGTCCAGCTTCTTGGACGCGTTGTAGGCGACCATCGCGGGCAGGAAGTAGAAGACCGCGCGCCACATGGAGTTCACGTAGCCCAGCCACGCGGGGATAACATCGGCGCGCGTGTCGACGACGCCGAGAGCGTCGAGGACCGCCAGGAACGCCAGGATCAGAGATGCGCCGAGGAGGACTGGCAGCAGCGGGCGGAACGAGTCTGACAGGTACTCGAAGAAGGCGTCGACGAGGGCGTTCTTGCCGCGGGCCTTCGCGCGGGCGGCTGCCTTGACATCATCGTTCGAGGCCGCGGCGCCCGACTTCATCGACGGCAGGTTATTGATCTCGTTAAAGACGGACTGCACCGCACCGCCGATGACGATCTGGTAGCGATCGCCCGACTGGGGGACGGCGCCGAGGACGCCATCAATGGCCTCGACACGGTCCTTGTCGACGATCGACGCGTCGTTGAGTTCAAAGCGCAGACGCGTCGCGCAGTGGGTGAAGTGGGTGATGTTGCCGGGGCCACCGACCGCATCGAGGATTTCCTGTGCCGTGTTGGACACGGGGGACTCCTTCCGTGGATGAGGATTCGACGCTGAATGCGACACTTGACAATTAGCATGTTTGAACAGGTAGTGACAGAGGCGACGGGCTATCTCACAGTATTTTGTGGGTAATTTGTGCCGCTTTGACGGTCACGAGGCCTGGGCCCGTTCTGCGCAGGCGCTTCCCTAGTAAAATGGCCCCGTGAATGAGTTTTCCCTGGCAATCCCCGGTGTTGATGGTGGCGACGCGCGTCGCCCGTACGCGTCCGCCGATTCCGAGCGTTGGGTGCCCGAGGAGCACAAGTCTTCCGAGCGCACCGAGTTCGAACGCGACCGCGCGCGCATCCTCCACTCCTCCGCGCTGCGTCGCCTCGGCGAGAAGACGCAGGTGCTGGGCCCGATTTCGGATGACTTCGTGCGCACGCGCCTCACTCACTCCCTCGAGGTTGCCCAGGTGGGCCGTGAGCTCGGTAAGGAGCTAGGGGCCGACCCGGATGTCGTGGACGCGGCGTGCCTGTCCCACGACCTCGGGCATCCGCCCTTTGGGCACAATGGCGAGCGCGCGCTGGACGCGGCGGCCGCCTCGATCGGTGGTTTTGAGGGCAACGCCCAGACCCTGCGCGTCGTCACGCGCCTAGAGCCCAAGGTAATCGGCACGGGCGGCGTTCCCGCGGGCCTGAACCTGACGCGGGCGACCCTGGACGCGATCTGCAAGTACCCGTGGGTCAAGGCCGGTGGCCCGGACCTGGCTAAGTCGACGCGCAAGTACTCCGTGTACCCCGACGATGCGCCCGTGTTTGCGTGGATGCGGCAGGGTGCGCCGGCCGGCAGACGGTGTCTGGAAGCCCAGATCATGGATCTGTCGGACGACATCGCCTACTCGGTCCACGACGTCGAGGACGCGGTCGCGACCCGCAAGCTGGATCCCTCCGATCTTTTCGACGACGCGCACTGCTGCGCGGTCGTGGCCTCGACCCTGGACTGGTACGGGGCGTCGGTCGCGCGCTCGGACCTGGAGGAGGCCCTCGAGCGCATCGTGTCCATGCCCGTGTGGCTGCGCTCCTTCGATGGCTCCTATGCCTCCCTCGCGCACCTGAAGGATGCGACGAGTGAGCTGATCGGCCGCTTCTGCTCGGCGACCGTGGCCGCCACGCGCGAAACCTTCGGGGAGGAGCCGCTGGGCCGCTACCGTGCGGACCTCGTCGTGCCGCGGCAGGTGCGCGCCGAGATCCAGATCCTCAAGGGCATGGCCGTCCACT
>ERZ772979.1859-NODE-1859-length-11364-cov-26.136794_pt1 | contig 11364 bp, 10 predicted proteins | sample MGYA00511130_ERZ772979 | MGnify/ENA primary metagenome ERZ772979 (study PRJEB29015, sample SAMEA2738103) | human oral metagenome | biome: human oral; feature: human-associated habitat; material: saliva | place: China | collected 2186 ... | reverse complement strand
ACATCACCAAGAAGAACCGTCGTAACACGCCGGATCGTCTCGAGCTGGCGAAGTACTGCCCGCGCTGCCACAAGTCGACGGCGCACCGCGAGACCCGCTGACGGTTTCACAGTAAGAGCCCCGAGGAACGAAAAGTTCCCCGGGGCTTTCTCTGTGTGTGCAGCGTCACTCGTGTATGCCGTCCGCATGAGTGAGAGCTATGACACACAATGTCGGGTGGGTGCCCGCCAGATCGTTGCACCGATCGGTGCAGGTGAGGCGCGTATTCCTGCCCTTGTGAGGCTCCGTGAGGAGCGTCTCATTCTCTTCTTCGACGAGCGGCCCGCCCCGGCCTCGGGCACGGGAGCTGACTTCAATGGGCTGACCATGGCCTCGGACCTGCCGAATCCGAACCGAATCCGCTGGATGGAGCGCGATGGGCGCGGTGGCTGGTCGGATCCGCGCGTCGTCGTCGGCCTGGGGGAGGGTGCCTTCGGGTACTCCGACTGTCAGCTGTTGGGGGCCGAGGCCGTGGTCGTCTTTGAGCGCGAGCGTGGCCTATGGGAGGTGTCGTGTTTCCCGGAGCGGTGCTCAGCGTGGGCCCCGGCGCGCAGTTCAAAGTTCATCGCCGCACGGGCCGGGGCTCCTGGTCAGCGGCCTTCGATGATGGCCATGAGGGGTTCGTAGTGGGCGTCGACTGCTGCGGCGTACGCCTCCACGTCCCCGGCCTCGCACGCGCGCAGGATCGCGGCGTGCGCCTCGGCGGTGTCCTCCATCTCCTCGCGCGAGGCCGCGGCCAGCTGAGGGGTCACGCTCCGGTGAACCAGCCACATGGCGGCGACGAGCTGGTGCATGAGCGGATTCTTCAGGTAGGCCAGCAGCCCGGAGTGGAAGGTGATGTCCTGGTCGAAGTAGGTCTCGCCGGCGTGGGCGTGGTCGGTCATGGTGTTGACCAGTTCCCACAGTTCCGGGTTGGATGTGCCCTTCATGGCTCGGGTGAGCGGCAGCGCGATCCCGAGGTCGAGGGCGTGGCGGGTTTCGACGATCGAGTGCAGGGACTGCACGCCGTTGATGTCGTCGAGGGCCGCGCGCAGCACGAGGGTTTCGACGAGGGGTTGCAGCGACATGTCTCCGACGTAGGAGCCCGATCCCTGGCGGACTGTGACGATGTCGAGGGCCTGGAGTTTGCGCAGTGCCTCACGAACCGAAGAGCGTGAGACTCCGAGGTCGGCGCACAGCGCGGATTCGGTGGGCAGGTGGTCCCCGGGGCGCAGCCCGTGGCGCAGGATGTAGGACTTGATCGCGTCCATCGTGACGGAGGATCGCGTATCAATGTGCGCTGGTGCCGCCCGGTTTGCGTCGGTGGATCCGGGTACTTGTGCTATAATCTCTTGCACAGATTTGTCTGACAACATAAGCTAAGTATAGCGAGCGGAACAAAAAAAGATCCGCACGTTCCATTTCTCGACGATGAGGAGCGAGAGCATGCTGGAGGGGTCTGGGTTTTTCGGACCGTTTGTTGTGAGAGGATTGTTCTGAGTAGTCCTGGCTGCTTGTGGCCGGGCAGAATGGATGAGCATGAGGAAGTTCTCGAAGCACACGCCTGAGCAGATTGTCGTGAAGCTGGAGAAGGCCGAGGCGCTGCGAGGTGAGGGCATGAGTACGGCCCAGGCCTGCCGCGTGCTGGGTATCAGCGAGGCGACGTTGTGCCGGTGGCGCCAGCGTTATGGGTCGATGAGTCGTAGTGAGGCCAAGGAGCTGCGTGAGTTGCGCGAGCAAAACGCGCGCCTCAAACAGTTGCTGGGCCAAGCCGAGCTGGAGAAGGCAGCGCTGCGAGAGTTGGCAGAGGGAAACTTCTAGGCCCAGTGCGGTCGTGGGCCTGCTGCTCGTGGCCTTCGCGCCGCACCACCTGTTCGCGGTCGCGGGCATCGCCCTGTGGGGCATCGGCTCGGCCCTCGGCTTCCCGCTGGGCATCTCCGCACTGTCCACCGACCCCGTGATGACGCCCGCGCGTGTCTCCGTCCTCTCGACCGTCAACTACGGCGCGGCCCTCATCGGCCCACCGCTCCTCGGCCCGCCCCTCCTCGGCCTTATCGCCGACCACATCGGCTACCACCGAGCGCTCGCCTTCGTCGCCCTGCCGATCCTCCTCGCGACCGTCCTCGCCGGGCAGGTGCCCGACCGGCGTGGAACCAGGCGCACGGACCTGGTGTTTGGCGACTAGACAGGCCGCGTATCCGGCTTGTCCTTGCGCCTTTTTTCGGCGACTCGGTCGGTGTATCCTGGTGGGCAGGAACGCCTGTGACGTGGCGCTTAGTGTCGCTTCGATGAGAGAAGAATCATGGCGCGAATGATCGGATACCGTCGTTTCGGAGGCGCTGAGGTGCTCGAGGAAGGCGAGGTATCCCTTCCTGCGCCCGGTGAGGGGCAGGTGCTCGTGAGCGTGCGGGCCGCCGGCATCAACCCCGTCGACTACAAGCTCTTCGGTGGATTGACGAGGCCCCTCGAAGTCATCCGCACCATCGTTCACCCTGCCCGTTGGTTCGCTCGCGGCAAGGAACGCCCGCTGCGAGGCGTCGGACAGGACTTCGCCGGTGTCGTGACCGCCGTCGGCCCGGCGGTGAGCAACGTGTGCGTGGGCGACGAGGTTATCGGCCTCCTGCGCGCCGCGCCCTGGCAGGCCCGCGCGTACGGTTCGCTTACGACCCAACTCCTTGTCTCAGCGACGAACGTCGTCCCCAAACCCGCCTCCGTCAGCTTCGAGGCCGCCGGTGGCCTGGGCGTGGCCGCGCAGACCGCGATGGGGGCGCTCCGCCGTGTGAAGGGCGGGGCGGGCGATGTTATCGTGGTCGCCGCAGCCGCCGGGGGAGTGGGAGGCTTCGTCACACAGCTCGCGCACGCCCGAGGTGCGACCGTCATCGGTATCGCCAGTCCCTCGAACGCCGACTACCTGCGTTCCCTCGGCGCGATCCCCGTGTCCTACGGCGAAAGCCTCGAACAGCAGATCCGGGACGCAGCCCCCTCACCCGTCACAGCCTTTATCGACTGCTTCGGTGGCTACACGTCGCTGGCCCACCGCCTCGGCGTCCCGGGAGAGCGCGTGGGCACTCTCGTTCCAACTCCCGCGATCGCCCTGCGTCGCGCGCGCTTCACGGGCGGGCGAGACGGAAAGATCGCCGACATTGCAACAGTTGCGGGACTCATTGACCGCGGCACGGTGAACCTGACTATTGCGGGCACCTACCCGTTCGACGTGGAGCAAGTGCGCGCCGCGTACACGGAGCTCATGGGCGGCCACGTGCGTGGCAAGATCGTCATTACTATTCCCTGAACTCGTCACCGTGCCCTCCGGTGAACGCTCGGAAAACGGAGAAACTTGCCACGGCCTCGTGCCTCCGCCTGCCCACCTCTGCGTGCGCCGGATCGCAGGCTTACCACGGCCTCGTGCCGGTGCGTACCACCCGGCGCTCGCGGGGCCGAGGCCTGCCGGGGTTAGGCCGAACGCGCGCCGTGCGACTAGGCTTAGGGGCATGACGACCCTCGCTGATCTGACGACCCTGCGCGTGGGTGGGCCGATTGCCCGCCTCGTGCCCGCCACCTCGACCGACGCCCTCGTGGAGGCCGTTCGCGCGGCCGACGCCTCGGGCGGCCCGCTGCTCGTCGTGGGCGGCGGATCGAACCTGCTGGCCTCCGACGCGCCCTTCGAAGGCACGGTCGTGGACGTGCAGCCGTTCGGGGAGTTCGCCTCCATCATCGATGAGGGTCCTTCCGGGTCGGTGCTCGTGCGCGCCGGCGCGGGTACGGTCTGGGACGAGTTCGTCTCTTGGGCGCTGTCTCAAGGACTGTCCGGCGTCGAGGCCCTCTCCGGCATCCCCGGGACCGTCGGCGCGTCCCCCGTGCAGAACGTGGGTGCCTACGGCCACGAGGTTGCCGAAACCATCTCCTCGGTAGAGGCCTACGATCGTCTGACCGGCACCGTCGTGCGCCTGGCACCGGCTGAGCTCGGATTCGCCTACCGCTCCTCGGCGATCAAGCGCAGCGTCGGCGAGGTGGGCCTGAATGGCCGCCCGTGGGACCCGACCGGCCGCTGGGTGGTCCTATCCGTGGACTTCCGTTTGGAGCGCTCGCCCCTGAGTGCCCCCGTCATGTACTCCGAGCTCGCCCGGCGCCTGGGCGTCGAGGCCGGGGAGCGCGCCGACGCGTCCCTGGTGCGTTCGACCGTCCTGGAGCTGCGCCGCGGCAAGGGCATGGTCCTCGACCCCGCCGATCATGACACGTGGAGCGCCGGCTCCTTCTTCACGAACCCGATCCTGCCCGAGGCCGTGGCCGCGTCCCTGCCCGAGGGCGCGCCACGCTTCGGCGCGGGGGAGGGCCTCGTCAAGACGAGCGCCGCCTGGCTCATCGACCACGCGGGCTGCTCCAAGGGCTTCCACCTGCCCGAGGCCGGGGACCCGCCGCGCGCGTCCCTGTCCACCAAGCACGTGCTGGCCCTGACGAACAGGGGCGGCGCGAGCAGTGCCGACATCGAGGCCCTGGCCCGCGCCGTGCGCGAGCGTGTGTATGACGCGTTTGGCGTGACCCTGGTGCCCGAGCCGGTGACGGTCGGCATCACCTGGTAGCGAGATTGACTATGTGGGACTATGTGCCAATCTTGATTGGCGTATGTGGTGCATTGATGGTAGCCGGTATCTATTGGAAGCTGAAGAAAAGTACTGTATCCCGCCTCAAACTGCTTAAAATCGCTGTAAGAGTCGCATTTGTGCTGTCATTAGTCAGTACTATCTATGTGCCTTTAAAATCTAGCGCCGCTCTGATCTGGTTCTGGATAGTTGAGTTTTTGCTCTATCAAGTCATTGTGCGCCTGGGTGGTCGATTCAAGAAAGCCTACAAGGAATTTAGATCGGATCCGCAATACTATCTCATAAGTCGATCATCGTGTGTTAATGAATCTATGAAGCCAATTGTGGAAGCGTTAGTACCTAAAGGTAGCTGGAAAGACGTACGCATAGGTAAGCCTGTGTCGCCAGGGTCTGTTCAGATTGCGCTAGCCGCATCCGCTTCAATAGTTGCGCTATTTTTGATTGCGATAACTTGGGTGTTTTTCTTCAGTGAAGAAGAGTATTTACGTCTTGGAGTTTGGATTTTTCGATATTCTCTCCTGTTTTCAGCGGTCATAATTACTTTATGTTACTTAATGGTTCTTGTTATTTTGGCTGCTCTTCAGTGGTTTCATGTTATGGTTTTCCCTATCCGTTTTGGCAAATCGCTTCAATGTGTTGCTGATTGGTCTGGATATGGGGCTGCGTTGGCGAGTTGCCTCGTGTTGGTTCTTCCCGCATTCTCTCTTTTTCTAGGAATAAAGCTGAATTCTGCCAATCACCCCTCCTTTTCTCTGTCATTGTTATTTGATGCTGCAAGTGTGGGGGCTCTTGGAGGCTTAGTATTTGGTTGTTTTGTGGGATTGTTTCGCCTAATTGATTCGCGCAATGTTCTCTATAATTCGATATGTCCAGCAGTATTTTTTGGACTTCTTAATCTTGGCTTTATTTATAGTGCTTTAGGATTGCGTCCAAGTGTTTTGCTTAATCGTTATGTTGAATCGTATTCAATTGATGGTGTTGATGCGTGCGGTAATGCTGAGACCGCGAAGCTGATTTTTGATGAATGTCTTTCGTGGAAGTGTGAACGTTTTTTGGCTGTTGCAAAACAGTGTAACTCAGCTGTGAATGCATTTGTTGTACAATATGATTCAATCTATTTTTGGGCGGTGCTAATTTTTCTAGTGGGTTTTGTTATAGGGTGCATTGTGCGCAGCATTAGGCGTTCAAAGGGTGGATTGCCTGAGGATGTTGTTTCGTCTGCCTGAGCGCTACTGAATTCTTGTGCCGACCGTTCTGACCTGTCGTTGTGTAGTGATATTGGTGGAGGAATCTTTCGGATTATTGATCAGTCACTCGGTAGTCGATCGAGAACTTAGATACTGTCGGATTTGTGAGGCTGGCACTCGTAGAATTGCTTCTAATAGCAGTTGCAGCTTCCACTTTTGGTGATAGTTATTCGCATCCGGATAGGTTAATAACCTCTCCATATCTTCATAACCTATCCGCGTGCGCGTCGGTCACCGAGGTGGCGGTGGCAGTCGCGTGCTGGTGAGCATGGTTCCCAACGGAAATCTCGCCAAAGTGCAGACCCATTGGCTCGAAATGGGCGATTTTCGGCGTTTTTGGCCTAATGGGTCTGCGGTTTGGCGCATACCGCTAGGAGTACCCCGTCGGTGACCGTGCCCCGGTCGATCCCGTCGGACCCGCAGATCCCATCGATCCCGCATGTCCTGCTGAGGGGCCTCCCCACATTTCGCATGCAATTCCCTGGAGGCCTTCCTGGCGTGCACCCTGAAAACCGCGGAATATCAACGTTCTGGTTTCAATGTTTGGCCTGGTCTGGTTGTGTGGACCGGCTGTTTTGAGGGTTGTTGGTTGTTATTGGTGGTGTTGTGTTCTTGTCCCAAAGTGCAGTCCACTTCGCTTGAAATGGGTGTTTTTGGCTGTTTTTGGTCGAGGTGGTCTACGGTTTGAGCACATCGGTGTGCTGGCTGCCCTTCGGTGCTTGCCCTGTGGCCCTGAGGTGACGGTGGGGTCCGGGGCGTCGCTCGCGGATAGGTTGTCACGATGCGGATAGGTTATTCGCTTGTGGATAGGTTAATAACCTATCCGCGTGTTCGTAACCTATCCGCGTGAGGCCGCGGCGCGCAGGCGCGCGATCATGTCGGGCACATTGCGGGTGACGGCCGTCCACAGGAGCTGGTCATCCATGCTCTGGTACCCCGAGTGTGCCGCGATGTTGCGGGTCGTGCGCAGGGCGCGCTTCTCCGAGGAAGTCAGGGCATCCATGTAGGACGCGTACTCCTCGCGTTCCAGGAACGCGGCCAGCCGAATGATCACCATGCAAGCCGAGTCATACTCTGGGCAATCGGCGCTGAAAGCCTCTGCGGGGACAGCGGCAACCCGCTCGATGCGGTGGGCGATGACGTCGAGTTCGTGCAGGAAGTTCTCAGTGTCGAAACTGGGCGCGTGTCTGCGCGCCACTCGCGGCCGAGGGGTGAAGGGAGCCGACCCGCTCATAGTGCCACGGCCTCGTCAACGGCAGTTCGCAGCCTTTCGGGCACGTGAGTGTCCGCGTGAACCTCCGTCGGGAAGCCGGTGAGCTCGCACGCGAACGATGCGATGTCCGCCAACTCGAACAGCGATAGCTCGCGGGTGGGCGTGCCGATCAGGTCAATGTCTGACTCGAATCCGTCTGTTCCCCGGGCAACCGAGCCGAAGACGCGGAGGGAACCGAGGCCTCGTTCCTGGGCGTAGCTGCTGATGGAAGGCGCGTAGCGGGCGAGCGGCACAGAGGGGCGGTAGTCGGCGACGCGGAGGATGCGTTCGAGCAGTTCGGCGGAGACTGCGCGCCTGCCGGACTCGATCTGCGCGAGCGTCGACTGGTTCATCCCGGTCATCGCCGCCAGCTCGGCCTGCGTGAGGGACGCGTCCTGACGTGCAGCGCGCACGAGGGACGGCGCATCGTCACGACGAAACCGGCTCATGCCTCCATGATAGTGCACGCGTGCACTATTGGTGAAGTGGTCGTCGGTAGGTACGAGGCCGGGGTCTGTGGTCGTCCCGAGGTGGCCGACTCGGGTGATCGGACGGGAAAGAAGCAACCGGACTGAGAGAGGGATCCCCACATTTCGCACGTAATTCCCCAACGTGTTTCCTGGATCACGCCTTGAAAACCGCGGAATATCAACGATCCGATTTCAAAGTTTGAAAGAGGCGTGGGGGAATTACGTGCGAGATTGTCGGGGAACTGTGTGGAATCGCGTGAGTGTTGAGGCCGATCTTGCCTGCGCTCGCGGATCCGTTACGCGGATAGAGTGCCGCTATACGGATAGGTTGTCACGATGCGGATAGGTTATGCGCATCCGGATAGGTTAATAACCTATCCATATCTTCATAACCTATCCGCGTGTTCATAACCTATCCGGATGTGAACCGTCGGTCGCCAAGGCTTGTGCCTCCCCAAATTTCGCACGTAATTCCCCAACGTGTTTCCTGGAACACGCCTTGAAAACCGCGGAATATCAACGTTTCGATTTCAAAGTTTGAAAGAGGCGTGGGGGAATTACGTGCGACATTTTTGGGTAAACGTGCCGAATCGTGAGAATCGTGAGAATCGTGAGGGCGGTGAGAAACAGCTGTTGCGCGGATGCAGCCTCGCGCCCGGGACCTACACCGCGGGTGCCGCTGAGACCTCCCCAAATCTCGCACGTAATTCCCCGAAGCGTGTTCTGGGACATACCTTGAAAACCGCGGAATAGCAACGATCCGATTTCAAAGTTTGAAAGAGGTGTGGGGGAATTACGTGCGACATTTTTGGGTAAACGTGCCGAATCGTGAGAATCGTGAGAATCGTGAGAATCGTGAGAATCGTGAGAATCGTGAGGGCGGTGAGTGACAGCTGCTGCGCGCTGCCTCGCGTGACAACCGTTGTTGCTCGCGCGCGGGCAGCGCCCAATGACACGCGAGTATCTGGGTGCCGCTGACGTTGTTGCTCGCGCGCGGGCAGCACCTCACAGATTAGGTGCGCACCCCACACAGGCACTACGCCGCGGGCACCCCGAGACAGTCCTACGCTGCAGGCTCCGTCGCCAGCCAGGAGTCGATGTCGGCCTTCCAGGCCGCCTTGCGCGAGGGCGAGGCCAGCGACGCGTCGATCGACGAACGTGCCAGAGACGCCAGGGCCTCGTCGGACAGACCGAACACGTCGCGCGCGACCTCGTACTGGGCGACCAGGCGCGAGCGGAACAGCAGCGGGTCGTCGGCAGCCAACGCAACGGTAGCCCCCGCAGACAACAGAGTCGGCAACGGCACCTGCGAAAAGTCCGTGTACACGCCCAGGTGGACGTTCGACGTGGGACACACCTCCAGGGCGATGCCCGCGTCGACGACGGCACGCAGGAGCGCCGGATCCTCGCTGGTGCGCACCCCGTGCCCGAGGCGCGCGGGGGCCAAAGCGGAGACAACCTCGCGCACGGAGGAAGGCCCCAGGAGCTCGCCGCCGTGCGGAACGCCCACGAGCCCGGCGCGGCGCGCGATGCGGAACGCAGGGGCAAAAGAAGCCGTCGAACCCACGCGCTCGTCGTTCGACAGGCCAAAACCCACGACCTCGCCGGGGTCGTCGCCCGCGAACGAAGCGGCCAGGCGCGCGAGGGTGCGCGCGTCCAAGGGATGCTTCATGCGCGAGGCCGCGACGATCACACCGATGTCGACGCCGGTATCGCGCGAGGCGGAGCGGGCCTCGTCGATGATGATCTCGAGCGCGGGGGTGATGCCGCCGACGTAGGGCGCATAGCTGGTCGGGTCGGCCTGAATCTCCATGCGCACGGAGCCTTCGGCGGCGTCGTCCTCCGCGGCCTCGCGGATGAGGCGGCGCATCGCGGCCTCGGAGCGCACGAGGTGACGCGCGGAATCATAGGCGCGCTGGAAACGGAACCATCCGCGCCCGTCGGCCGGCATCGACGCCGCGTCGACGTGCAGCAGGTTCGGGGGCAGGCGCACGCCCTGTGTGCGCGCCATGTCCACCATCGTTGAGGGGCGCATAGCCCCCGTGAAATGCAGGTGCAGGTGAGCTTTGGGCAGGGTCGACAGGTCGCGCCTGCCCGCAGGCGTGGGGCGCGGCGCCGTCAGGTTGGGGACAGCGGGCGCGTCCACGGCCTAGTGCTCCCCGAGCCAGCTGATGATGTCGCGGATCAGGCCGGGGCCTTCGGGCTCGTTGAGTAGCTCGTGGTAGGCGCCGTCGACGATGCGCAGGTGCACGTCCGCGTCGGGGTGAGCGCCGCGGGCGGCGCGCACGAAGTCGCGCGAGCCGCGCAGGTCAACCATGAGGTCCCCGGATCCGTGCATGACCAGGGTCGGGGTGGTGAGGCGGGCGGCGCGCTTGAGGACCTCGTCGCCCTGGAGGATCATGGTCGCGCCCGTCAGGATCGGCACGCCGCCCTTGTAGGTGAGCGGGTCGGCGTCGAAGTCGCGCTGGACCTGCGGGTCGCGCGACAGGGGAGAGACCTCCATCTCGGAGGCTCCCTTCGCCACGACGAGGCCGGGGCTGATTCGCGCGATCGGCAGGAGTGCGCGGGCACGGGAGGGGGCGACGTGGGGGAGGGGGCGCAGCGCGGGCGCGGACAGGATGGTGCCGCGCAGCCGCGTCGGGTCCAGGATGGTCGACGCGGCCGCGATGAGGCCGCCCATTGAGTGTCCGAACAGGAACAGGTCGGGGGTGCGCGCGTGGGCGAGAGTCACTCGGCGCGCGTCCCCGAAGTCACGGATGAGGGCGCCCACGTCCACGCGGGCGCGGGGGCCTTCTGAGGTCCCGTGGCCCGCGTGGTCGTAGAACGCGACGTCGTATCCGGCGCGGGTGAGCGCGGAGCGCAGGTGGACGTAGCGTCCGGAGTGCTCGGCGTACCCGTGGGAGAGGAGGACGGTTCCGAGGGGCGTCTCCTCGCCTGTCCGTTCGAACGTGACGTGCATCAGGCGAAGAGCTCCTGCACTCGGGTGATGCCCTCGACGAGGTCGTCGTCGGCCAGGGCGTAGGAGAAGCGCAGGAAGCCGGAGGGGCCGAAGGCCTCGCCCGGAACCGCCGCGACCTCGACCTCGTCGAGGATCAGGTCGGCGAGCTCGCCCGACGTGTTGGTCACGCGGCCGCGGACTTCGCGACCCAGCAGGCGCTCGACGGAGGGGTAGACGTAGAACGCGCCCTTGGGGGTGGGGACGTCGAAGCCGTCGATCTGGCGCAGCATGTCAACGATCGTGCGGCGGCGACGGTCGAAGGCGACGCGCATCTCGTTCACGGCGTCCAGGGAGCCGGACACGGCGGCGCGCGCGGCCTCCTGGGCGATGTTGTTGACGTTGGAGGTCAGGTGCGACTGGAAGGACAGGGCGGCCTTGATGACGTCGGAGGGGCCGATCATCCAGCCCACTCGCCAGCCGGTCATCGCGTAGGTCTTGGCCACGCCGTTGAGGATGACGGACTGGTCGGCCAGCTCGGGCACGAGCTTGACGATGTGCGCGGTCTGCGCGTCCTCGTAGAGCAGGTGCTCGTAGATCTCATCGGAGATGACCCAGATGCCGTGCTCGAGGGCCCACTGGCCGATCGCGGTGAGCTCGGCGGGCGTGTAGACGCTGCCGGTCGGGTTGGACGGCGAGCACATGAGCAGGACCTTCGTGCGGGGGGTGCGGGCGGCCTCGAGCTGCTCGACGCTCACCTTGTAGTCCTGGTCGGCACCCGCGAACACCTCGACGGGGGTCGCGCCGGCGAGCTTGACGACCTCGGGGTAGGTGGTCCAGT
>ERZ772979.1856-NODE-1856-length-11370-cov-5.427397_pt1 | contig 11370 bp, 9 predicted proteins | sample MGYA00511130_ERZ772979 | MGnify/ENA primary metagenome ERZ772979 (study PRJEB29015, sample SAMEA2738103) | human oral metagenome | biome: human oral; feature: human-associated habitat; material: saliva | place: China | collected 2186 ... | reverse complement strand
CAGCTCGTGTCAACGATTCTGCTTGGGAAGATGGTAAATTAGTTCTCGAAGACAGTGTTGCTTCTTCACTAAAACAACAAGCTGAAGACTTGGTTCAAGCTATTCAATAATTGAATGAAAAAAAGATAGTAGAAAATGTTAGTTTCTACTATCTTTTTCTTAATCAACTAATTCATCAATCATACTATGTTTTAGTGGTAAACTACACATCACTAAAAGGAAAATAAAGGATGATTGAATCCAAAAGAGAGCCAAATCAAAAATTCCATGTACAGCGACTACTGTAAGGAAGGAGAGATAAAGACCGATAATTGGTCGTTTGCCCGACTCCTGACTCATATCCATCATCATGTGAACCGGGATAACCGAAGAAATGGATAGGAGAATGGTTCCAATCAAACCATAACTTAAAATAGTATCGATGTAAAGACTATGCGCGTGTTCGTGGTAAGGTGCATGGATTCTCGGGAAAGAATTCATATAGGTCAGTGGACCCTCACCCCAGATCGGATTTTGTTTAAACAAAGTCATACCCGCATTCCAGATTGAAACACGCTCCTCCATTGAAGAATCTAGCGTTCCCATACGGACACCCAAATCGCTTGAGAAGAGGAAACAAAGGCCAATCCCGAAAACACCAATACTGAGCCAGAAGGCGCGCCAGTTTTTAATGGTTGTAAAGAGATAAATGATGGCACCAGCTATAATGGCAGGAAAGGCTGTTCTATTTTGCGTAAAATTCAAACCAAATAGATTCACAAAACCTGCTAGCACACAAAAGACTTTCAACCATCTTAACTTCGTCGTTGTAAAGAGATAAAAGGCAATCATGATACAGAAGCAACAAATAATTCCATAGTAGTTCGGATTAAAGAAGGTCACCTCTGCACGGTTTTGGTGCCATACTTGCATATTGGGCGAAAGAAAGGCGTAGTTAAATTTCTTTACAATTTGGAAATGCTCCAAAGTAGCAAAAGCGGCAGAGACAACACTACCAAACAAAACCGTCTGGAGTATCAGTCGAAAGAAAGCATGCGTCAGACGTTTCTGGTAAAAACTAAAGAAAATGAGGAAGAGAAACATCAGTAAAGATGCAACCAATCCAAGCCAGTTCTTGGCGACGATAGAGATGATACTACTATAGGCAATAAAAAAGAGAAGTACAGGATGTTTTGCCAATCCTTTGATAATTCCCTTCATCTCCCCAGTAACAAGTAAACCTATCAAATATAAAGCAAAGAGTGCTAAGAACAAATAAAAAGGTAAAAAGATACTCATGATCATCAGATACAAAAAGAAATCTTTTTTCGAAAGCCCTCTTATCTTATCCAGTAATCCAATTGATTTCAAAACGGATCCTTTCTGTTCTGGATTTCTCCAGAAGATAAATGCTAAACTATCTTTATATTCTACCATTTTTTCCGTCATTTGGGAACAATGAACACGTTTTCGCCACAAAAAAACTCTTTCATTAATATGGCACTAGAACTGAATTTTTCTGCCGTTTTCCAATACTTGATAGGTCTGACTTTGCAAATCAATTTCTGCTACTGCTGTTACGGACTTGTCTTTATTTTGACGTTTGATTACAATGCTGTGAGCTGTTGGTGTTTCAATGTCAATAGTCCCTTCTAGGTCAAAGGCCTCTGATTGATTACGGAAAGAAAATAGATTGAGAAGGGCCTTCACCACAGGACGTTGAACTTCTTCTGCTATTTCCTCATTGCTATAGTAATGGCGATTAATATTTCGACCTTCTTTGGTTTCTTCTAACAATTTCAAGTCATTTTTTCCTGCTAATAGACCCACATAGTAAACCTGAGGAATGCCTGGAGCAAAAGCTTGAATCAGACGAGCGAGGAAATACTTGACATCATCATCTCCAAGCGCAGAATAGTAGGTTGAATTGATTTGGTAGATATCTAGATTGTTATACTCGGCACTAGAGTACTTACGTTTGACATTCGCTCCTACCTTATAGAGCTCATTTGAAGCATAGTCAATTTCCTCATCGGTCAGGATATCCTTGACATCCACCACTCCAATTCCATCATGGGTATCTAGTGTCGTAAATTGCTTCATCGGGCTCATCTTTAACCACTTTGCCAAGCGCTCTGTTCTGGAACTGTAAAGAGTATAAAGGGTCACCATTGGAAGGGCAAAATCGTAAACATAGTAATCATGGTCCGCTATTTTAAACTGAATCGAATAGTGTTCATGAATCTCAGGTAAGAGCTCTGTCCCATACTCAGCAGCGATATCTCGGACTTTGTCCAATAAATCCCAAATATCTGGTTCTACAAAGAAATCATTAGTATCCAATTTCTTCACTGCATAAGCAAAGGCATCTAGACGAATCAAATCACACCCATTACTTGCCAAGTGCTGAATGGTCTTACGGATAAATTCCATCGTTACTTCTTTGGTCACATCAAGATCAATCTGCTCCTCACCAAAGGTGTTCCACAAATGTTCCACTGACCCATCTTCAAACACAATCTCTTGCTTTGGTGCACGATCCTTACGCTTGTAAATTAAATCTACATCAGCTTGTGTCGGACGATTTTCCGGCCAAAACTTATCCCAGTTTAGAAAGAGATCTTTAAATTCACTTGCTTCATGTTTTTCTTGATAATTCTTATAATACTTGGATTGACGAGAAATATGATTAATCATAAAGTCAAACATAAGATAATATTTCTCACCTAAACGCTTAACGTCCTCCCAATCACCAAAAGCTGAATCCACTTCGTCATAGTCAACTGGCGCAAATCCACGATCACCTGTTGATGGGAAAAATGGTAGAAGGTGAACTCCTCCAATAGCATCGCCAAAATGTTCTTCCAAATTCTTATACAGGTCTCTAAGGTTATTTCCAAGACTATCTGAGTAAGTAATCAACATAGTTTTATTTTGAATGGTCATAGATGTTCTCCTTTTTCTGATGAAAGCCAAGTCTTATATGACCTGGCTTCGTAAATGAAAGATATTTTTAAATTTTTGTTCACATCGAACTCGTACTAATATAGACTGTGATAAACTAAGTACTACTTTCTTGTTTTCTACATAGAATTGTCAACAAGCTGAACCGTTCGTCTATGTATGAAATTATACATTCCCTAAGCACTTTCTTACTTCACTGCCCCGTTACTCATTCCTGAAATGATATGTTTTTGGAAGATGAGGTAGACAATGGTTATCGTTACAATTCCCACAATATAAGATGCAAAACTTGGTCCATAGTCATTGAAGTACTGACCTTGGTAGTTGTATTGGAAGAGAGGCAAAGTCCACATCTTGGAATCCTTATTCAGAATCAACAGTGGCAACATAAAGTCATTCCAGAACCAGAGAGCATTGATAATCAAGGTTGTAGCATGCATGGGCTTCAGCATTGGAAAGATAATTCGACGATAAGTTGTAAATCGATCAGCCCCATCAATTTCTGCAGCTTCATCTAAACTATCTGGTACACTGATTTTAATATAACCAACATACAAGAAGAGGGTCTGTGGAATTGCATAAGTTAGATAAAGTAGTACCAACCCCCACATATTTGCTAGACCGAGTTTACTCATCATAACTGTGATGGGAATCATAATCACCTGAAATGGAACAAATATCCCTAAGATCAAGAGCGAATACATAATTGCAAAGGCTTTTTTCTTGGACATATTTCGAGCAATGGAATAAGCTGCAGCTGGTATAAAGAAAGCTACTACAATCAATGATAACACCGTAATAACAGCTGAATTCCAGAAATAGCCTCCAATTCCATCCGAAACCAAGCGTTCATAATTACTTAAGGTAAAAGGATTGGGCAAACTAAAGAAATGATTCATGATATCCTTAGTTGTTTTGAAAGAACTAAATACTGTTACCAACAAAGGAACAAGTATAAGAATACCACCGACTATCAAGAGGACATATTTCCAAAACTGATTCAATTTTTCTTCTTTTTTCATGTGTAGGACTCCTCTATTAGATTTCAAATTTCTTTGATAGCTTGATTTGGATAAGAGAAACAATTCCAATAATTAAGAATAAAATCAAGGCAATTGCATTCGCATATCCATATTGATTACTCTTGAAGGCATAGTTATAGACTAAAAGTCCAAGAGACGTTGTAGCATTATTTGGACCACCACTCGTCAAGGCAAAAATTTGGTCAAAGGCAGTCAAACCGGACTTAAGAGCTAGGATAAAAACCATAGAAATCGTTGGCAACAAATATGGTAATTCAATTTTCCAAAAAGTTTGTTTGCTTGTTGCACCATCAATTGATGCCGCCTCCAAAATATCAGATGGAATACTCTGAAGACCAGCAAGAAAGAGAATAATTGGCATTGCTACTCCTTGCCATAGAAGAACAAAAATAGTTGCTACTACCGCTCCGATCGGTGTTCCTAATAGACTTTCTTGTAAAAAACTAATCCCTAAAATTTTTCCAATCGTTGGAAGACCATAGTTGAAGAATTGTTTAAAAATCAAGGAAACTGTCAAACCAGATAAAACAGCCGGAAAAAAGAACCATGCTCTAAAGAAGGTCTGTCCTTTCATCTTAGAATTCAAGGCTCGTGCCACAACCATCCCAATTGTAATCTCTCCAACAATCAATGCCAGAGTTAAAATCAAGGTAAAGGCTATGGCTGTGAAGAATTTCCCATCAATCATCAGCAATTTGTAGTTATTCAAACCAACAAATTTATAATTATAGGTCAATCCAGTCCAGTTAGTCAAACTATAGAAAGCACCTTGTACCATCGGAAAGTAAAAGAAGATAGCTTGTAATGCAAGTGGGATGAGCAAAAAGGTCCAACCCCAGTATTTATTTAAAAATTTTCGAATAGCCATATCATCTTAACTCCTATTCTAGTCCAAATCTGCCTTCATTGGATTAAAGAAAGCATTGAGATTGTTTGCCATATTTTTCAGATTTTTATCCATCAAGTAACCTGCACTTAGATTGAAAAAATCTTCTTCAGAATTCCAGTGTTGGCCCAACCAAACATAATGTTTATCTGTAAATGCTAGTTTAGAAATCTCTGCAAGTGCTGAAGCTTCTTTTTCCTGTATACCTTTCACAGCAACTGGTGAACCATCCACATCATAATATGCTTGCATAGCTTTTGGACTAGTCATATAGCTGATAAATTCTTCGGTTTCTTTAGGATGTTTGGTAGTAGCTGAAGTTGATAATGCCATGTCCCCTGCACCAACAGTGACTTCTTTTCCTACTTCTTCTCCAGGAAAGGCAAACATCCCCACCTCAAATTTTGGATCCTGTTGATTAATTGCCGCTAATGCCCATGATCCTTGTGGCATCATAAAAGCTTTTTCATTCGAGAATGCTACCACCGCATCATTATAAGAGGCACCACGCCATCCATCTTGAGCATTATCCGCCAACAAATCTAGTCGTTCTGCATCTGCTTTTAAAATAGCATCATCTACAGAAATAGCATTTGGTTTTGAAAAGCGAAGATAGTTATTAGCTGCGTCTCCACTGCCTGTAATGGTAATGAGAGAAAGTTGGTGATAACCGTTTAATGTCCATCCTTCATTGCCTGCAACTGCAAACGGAGAATTCCCACTATCTTTTATCTTTTTAACAATCTCTTGAAACTCTTTAAAAGTCTTCGGTTCCTCAAGTCCTAATTCTTTAAACTTTGTTTTATTGTAATAGATTCCATAAAGGTTAGCAGTTAAAGGCACACTATAAATCTTGTTATTGATTGCATACTTTTCTGCATAGTCATTCTTAATATTCTCAAGATAAGATTTCCCTGTCATATCTGCAAAGTAACCTGCTTTTGCCCACTCCTGAAAATCCATATTTTGAGGATAAATATTAACAATATCTGGAACATCTCCTGATAAAATCCGAGTCTTCAGAACAATTCCAGCTGCCGGAACAGTCGTCAGTTTTACATCAATATTAGGGTGTTCCTTTTCAAAATCATCCACTATCCTTTGCAAGGTATCTGCCATCTCGGTCTTCTGGTTAAAAAATTCAATCGTTACCTTTCCATCAGTCGATTGATTATTCTGACCACAAGCTACTAGGCCTAGTAAACTAGCCCCAGCGACTAAAAGAAAACCTGCTTTCTTATACCATTTCATTGGAATGCCTCCTTGATAAATTTATACGCTTTTAGTATAGTCTTTTGAATTTATACTGTCTACTCAAAAAATCTCCTTGGGATAAGGTAACAGTTAAACCTGCATACATGAGTTCTGCACCTGAGTAAACTTCTCCATTTTCCTGTAATTCATACAGTCCCTCTTCATCCAAATCTTTTAACTTTAAAGTTGTTTCCATGGTCTCTACAACTGACAAAACGCGAACGTAGGTTACAATCGTTTGATTTTTGTAATTAAATTGTAGAGCTGCTTCATTGGATGCAGTATCAGGATTAATTAGTCTATACTGTTGCCCTAACTGAACTACTGGTCGTAATTCTTTATACAAGTTCACCTGATTAGCAATCTCAGCTTTCTCTTCAGCTGATAAACTTGTCAAATCAAGCTCAAATCCCAAATTTCCCATCATTGCTACATGACCACGTGTTTCTAATGGTGTCATTCGGCCCATCTGATGATTCGGTACTGCTGAAACATGAGCCCCCATAGAAATGGTTGGATAGAGATAGGATGAACCGTATTGAATTGGTAAACGTGCAATAGCATCAGTATTATCACTAGCCCAGACTTGTGGGAAATAACGCATCATACCAAGATCATTTCGTCCACCACCACCAGAGCAGGACTCAAAGAGAATATGACTGTGTTTCTCTGTCAGATAAGAAACGAGTTCGTAAAGCCCCAACATATACTGATGAGACTGCATCTGGGTATCCAAGTAGGCTGAACCATTCCCCAGATTAGTGATATTGCGGTTCATATCCCATTTGATGTAGTCAATTTTATGATGAGAGAGGAGTTCATCTAAAACATTTTTCAAATATTCTACTACCTGAGGATTGGCAAGATTAAGTACTAATTGATTCCGAGAGTAAGTATGCTCATATCCTGGAACCTGAATAGCCCAGTCAGGATGTTTGCGATACAAGTCGCTATCAACAGAAATCATCTCAGGTTCTAACCAAAGACCAAACTGCAAACCTCTGTCATGGATAGCTGAAATCAGACTTTCAAGACTTCCACCCAGTTTTTTCTCATTAACAACCCAATCACCTAAAGCACGATTATCATCAAAGCGATTTCCAAACCACCCATCATCTAATACAAAAAGTTCTATTCCAACTTTCTTAGCTTCATCAGCTAATTCTAACAGTTTTTCTCTCTGAAAGTCAAAGTAAGTAGCTTCCCAGTTATTGATAAGAATTGGGCGTTCTTTTTTAGAAAATTTACTTGGCATAATGTGCTTAAGTACAAAATTCTGACTTTCATGACTAATACCAGTTAATCCCTTATCTGAATAAATCACTAAAGCTACCGGTGTTTCAAAATTTTCCTCAGCATCTAACTTCCAAGAAAAGTTTTCTGGATTAATGCCAATAGCCACCCGAACTTCATTCAGTTGATTTTTTTGGACAAAAGCTTCGAAGTTTCCACTGTACAGTAGTTGCAAAGCAAACACATTCCCAGCATCCTCTGTGGCTCCTTGATCACATAGTAGAAGAGCTGGTGTTTGAGCATGCCCAGAAGCTCCACGGTTCGAACTAATCGAAAAGATTCCTTGTTCTACCTGTTGACGTCGAACAGTCTTTTCACGAGCATAAGCTCCCTGTAAAGTCACTATTTCGTAAGCTGCAGCAGGAAAATCAGCCATGAAAGAAAAGTCCTTATGAATGACAACTTCCTGATTGCTATTATTTTCCAATTTGCTATAACTAGCAATTGTCGCATCATTATCAAAAGCTGTATAATACAAAGTCAGACTAAGTTTAGCTTGAGGATCTTTTAAAATCAAGGCAAGCGTCTCTGTAGCATCCATGCTGTGAGGAGAAGGTAAGCCCTGTGGACCATTCTGACCTTTTAAAATCTTTGCTTCTACAAATCGAAAGTCTGTTACTTCAGTTGCATCATGTTGGACCTGTAAGGTTGGTTTTCTAAAGTCACCCAAACCATGTTGTCCAAAAATTTGACGTTGCGTATCTAAACTAAAGGTTCGATTAGTAGCTGTTGGATTTCCTGAAAAGGCATGGTCTCGTTCATAAACACTATTGGAACCTTTATAGTTCTTAATAGGTTTTCCTAAATGTTTCAAAAGTAAGTACCCATCACGATTTTCAATAATCAAACTTAGATTTTTACTTTCAACATAAAATAGATTATTCTCTATCCTAACTCCCATTTACTTCACCTCATCACTTTATTGACTATATTTTATCATCTGAAATCGCTTTCTAAAATAGAAAAATGTCTCAAGAATATGGTAAAATGTTAGGTAGGAGGTAGCACATGCTAGTTTTTTCAGAATACCAGACTGGAACAATTGACCTTTCCCTAAGCTTTTATGGATATGAGGAATGCACACCTAATTACTCTTTTGGTCCAGCCATTCGTGATACATACGTTCTACATTACATTACTAAAGGACAAGGAAAATTTCATTACAAGGGTAAAATTGTTGATTTAAAAGAAGGAGATTTCTTTCTATTAAAACCAGAGGAACTAACCTTTTATCAAGCAGATAGTAAAGAACCTTGGGCCTACTACTGGTTAGGAATCACTGGAGGGAAAGCTCCTGATTATTTTGCTCTTTCTCAAATTTCTGACCAATCCTATCTCATCCAATCTGAAACTTGTCATACCCAGACTACTGCAAAACTCATCTCAGACATTGTTCGCTTCGCTCAGATTACAAAATCCAATGAATTAGCTCAACTCCATATCATGGGACAACTCCATGAACTGATGTTTCATCTGGGAACTATTGCTCCCAATCAGAAAAAAAAGAATATTTCATCAACCTACCAACTCTATCTTGAATGCAAAAGATTAATTGATAGCCACTATCCTCAATCACTTACAATTCAAGATTTAGCAAAAGAACTATCCGTTCACAGAAGCTACTTATCAAGCGTATTCAAAGAATTTAACACCTTATCCCCAAAAGAATACCTACTATACGTTCGAATGTATCGAGCTAAACAACTTCTCGAAAATACCCAAGAGTCAATCAAGGTAATTGCATACTCGGTAGGCTTTTCAGATCCACTACATTTTTCTAAAGCTTATAAACAATACTTTAATCAGACTCCAAGTCAAACAAGAAAAGAATATTCTCAACACTAACTAGTGAGAAAGGAAACACTATGAAATCTTACCAAGCCGTCTACCAAATTCTAGCTAAAGAAATCGACTATGTCAGCGGAGAAAAAATCGCAGAAGAACTATCACTAAGCCGAACATCAATTTGGAAAGCCATCAAGCGTTTAGAACAAGAAGGCATTGAAATTGATAGTATCAAGAACAAAGGCTATAAACTGGTGAATGGAGACCTTATTCTTCCAGAACTTCTAGAACAAAATCTTCCAATTAAAATCAGTTTTAAACCCGAAACAAGATCAACACAACTCGATGCAAAAGAAGCAATTGATTTAGGAAATGAAGCAAACACCCTCTATCTAGCTTCCTATCAAACAGCTGGCCGAGGCCGTTTTCAACGTTCTTTCTACTCCCCACAAGGTGGCATTTATATGACACTCCATCTTAAACCAAATCTTCCTTATGACAAATTACCATCCTACACACTGCTTGTAGCTGGAGCTATCTATAAAGCCATCAAAAACCTAACTTTAATAGATGTCGACATAAAATGGGTCAACGATATCTACCTCAAAAATCATAAAATTGGAGGAATCCTAACTGAGGCAATGACCTCTGTAGAAACAGGCTTAGTCACAGATATCATTATTGGAGTAGGAATCAACTTTGCTATCAAAGACTTCCCTCAAGAATTAAAAGAAAAAGCTGCTAGTTTATTTAAAGTGCCAGCACCTATAACAAGAAATGAATTAATCATAGAGATTTGGCGTGCTTTCTTCGAAACACCAGCAGAAGAGCTATTATACCTATATAAAAAACAGTCATTCGTTCTAGGAAAAGAAGTTACTTTCACACTAGATCAAAAAGACTACAAGGGACTTGCTAAAGATATCTCAGAAAATGGCAAGCTTTTAGTTCAATGTGATAACGGAAAAGAAATCTGGCTAAATAGCGGAGAAATTTCACTCAAGAGTTGGAAGTAAAATAACACAATTATAAAGCTCTATAATATTTCCCCTATAGATATTATGGAGCCGATTTTGTGTAGAAAAAAGTCCCATATGACCTATAATGAAAAGCGATCAAACAACTCATTAGAAAGAATCATATGGAACCATTACATTTTATCACAAAATTACTAGACATTAAAAACTCTAATATCCAGATTATGGATGTTGTTAATAGAGATACTCACAAAGAAATCATCGCTAAACTGAACTACGATGCTCCATCTTGTCCTGATTGCGGAAGTCTAATGAAGAAATATGACTTCCAAAAACCGTCTAAGGTTCCTTACCTTGAAACAACTGGTATGGCTACTAGAATCCTACTTAAAAAGCGCCGTTTTAAGTGCTCTATCAGTGCTCTAAAATGATGGTAGCTGAGACTTCTCTCGTCAAGAAGAATCATCAAATCCCTCGTATCATCAATCAAAAGATTGCTCAAAAGTTGATTGAAAAAACTTCTATAACCGACATTGCTCATCAGCTGGCCATTTCAACTTCAACTGTTATTCGCAAACTCAATGACTTCCGTTTTAAGCATGATCTTTCTTGTCTTCCTGAAATTATATCCTGGGATGAGTACGCTTTTACAAAGGGAAAGATGAGTTTCATTGCGCAAGATTTTGAAAAGCTCAATATCATTACTGTTCTTGAGGGGAGAACACAAGCTATCATCCGGAATCACTTTCTGCGCTACGATAGAGCCGTTCGTTCTCAGGTGAAAATCATTACTATGGATATATTTAGTCCTTACTATGACTTGGCTAAACAGCTTCGCTTTCGAATTTCTAGGCTCAGGCTGAAACAGTCTCCCAGACTGTTTCACTCCCTAATGCAAAAATTATACTTAATCGTTTTCATATTGTACAACATCTTAACCGTGCTATGAATCATTTGCGTGTCCAAATCATGAATCAATTTGAGCGAAAATCCCATGAATACAAGGTTATCAAGCGTTACTGGAAACTCATTCAACAGGATAGTCGTAAACTGAGTGATAAGCGATTTTATCGTCCTACTTTTCGTATGCACTTAACCAATAAAAAGATTTTAGACAAGCTTTTGAGCTATTCGGAAGACTTGAAACACCACTATCATCTCTATCAACTCTTGCTTTTTCACTTTCAGA
>ERZ772979.1855-NODE-1855-length-11370-cov-10.415820_pt1 | contig 11370 bp, 10 predicted proteins | sample MGYA00511130_ERZ772979 | MGnify/ENA primary metagenome ERZ772979 (study PRJEB29015, sample SAMEA2738103) | human oral metagenome | biome: human oral; feature: human-associated habitat; material: saliva | place: China | collected 2186 ... | reverse complement strand
TCCCGCTCGACATACTCCCATAGGCCTGGAAGAGCAGAGTAGCCGACCCATAGTAAAAGAAGCCCAAGAGGACGAGCCAACTCAGCTCGCGCACGCCTACGGAGAAGTTCACCCGACGCACCATCATCAGCACGGCCACCAGCAGCGAAGCGAAGAGCATACGATAGCAGAGGATGCTATCCGTCGTCATGCCCTCGGCCATCGTCGGCAGCGTGAAGAGGGGCAGCAGCCCGAAGGTCGCAGATGCAGTCATCCCGTAGAGGAAGCCCTTGAACTTATTCATATACATAATGTATTAGGCGATGTGCTGTGACCGCAGTCCCGCGGCCTTCTTACAAAGGTACAACTTCCCCAGCGAGCAGGTGTGGCGGCGGGTCTCACGACTCGCCCCTCTCTCCCCCTCCTCACAAAGGAGATACTCCCCTCTCCGACAAGTCCGCTCTTGCACATTCGCCGAAATAGACTATCTTTGCATCAGTTAAGCCCCCTACCCTCCCTTGCGGATGGGCTTTAGGCGGGGTAAAATTGACCATGGAGAGATGGCAGAGTGGTCGATTGCGGCGGTCTTGAAAACCGTTGAACTGAGAGGTTCCGGGGGTTCGAATCCCTCTCTCTCCGCTGACAAAGAAAGGGTGCAAATCGCTTGCGATTTGCACCCCTTTGCTATGCATAAAAACCATGCCTATTACTCACTTCGCCTTTAAAGTTCGAGGGCGCGTATTATAAGCAACCATGCACTCTCTTATAAACTCTTCTTTGCCTCGACCTAACGCCTCTCGGATAAACGCCTCTGCTTTTTCAGTGTACTTATGGATGGCACTTTTCCCAACCGAAATCTCCGCATGATATTCAGGCTTAGATTTAAGCCCCAAATGATATATGATAGCCCACATCTGTGTTTGGTTAAGGTTTAGACGACACTGAAGCTGCTTTGTCGTCATTGGATACATAGTTTCAGGATTGACTACCACTTCATCTGAATTCACCAAGCCTTCAATTTCCCCTATCAGTTTAAGTACGGGAATACCTTCACCCTCCTTCTCTGTAAAACTCCCTTCCTTAATCACATTGAGCTTATCTAGGAGACTGTCTTCAAGTACGATTTTTCGCTCGCCGTAAGACAACTCTCCATTGAACAAGTCTAATATTTCTATATTCCGAGGTCCGACCATACGTATCTTTTCTATATGCTTCATCCAAAGAAGTCGCTCCTTTTCCTTCTCTACATCCAGCAACTTCTTGAGTTCGGCATACTCTATTTCTTTAGTTTCTCCCCTATAGCGGTAATAGATAGCTCCCTCCCGAAGCATATTGTCTTTTTGCCGCTTACAAACAATGGGCTTCTCTACGGCCTCTTGTATCGAAATAACCCCAAAAGATTTCCCTCCGAATTCACAAATATCCATCGTCCACTGGATACTGGGCTCAAAGTGCTCTCGAATCCTAGCATCTATATCTTTGGGATCTGTTGACATGAATCTATCATTCGACATACCAACAGGGATATGGGGAGAGTCCTTAACTCCAAATACAATCTTCCCCCCTCTATTATTCGCCATACCAACCATTGTCTTGATATACTTGAATAAAGAATCCCCCTTTGAGAAGTTTTCCTTATACTCAAGATCAACGCTTTCTCTTTGCTTGAGATAACCTTTATCATTCAGACTAAACTTAAAATCCATATCACTTTCTTTTTACGAGGTCCACGGAATAGAGCGAGCAGCACATGTCTATCATATCAATAGCTCCACAATAAGCCATATAAGGATGCCCGAGAGAGCAATCAAGTAGCTTGAGAGCAAGACTTTCATGGCTTATAAAGCAATATCTGTGCTTTTTTCTTGGTCATATATAATCGTTCTGGTGAGGGCATCTTTACCCTAAGAGCACAACAAAGATACAACACAAAACCCAGCATTATCTCTTAAATTAAGTGAGCTTTTACCAGACATTTATCCCTCCATACATTCACATAGCAGATGAAGAATTGGGAGAGACACTTTGATAAGTCTTGACCTTCCCCCACTCCCTGGCCTTTTCACTACCTTTGCAGAGGCGCCGATGAGCTGCGATTTGGCTGGCGGCGATAAAGTTAAACAGGAGCGATGAGCATCAATTATCAGGAATTAGTGCCGGAGAAGGCATTGGGCAAGGAGATCAGCCGACACATCTTCCAGACCTATCGAGCGAAGACTGGGCTGCCTCACGAGATCGAGCAGAACATCGAGCACATCAAGCGCTTGAACCCCGAATACGAATATCACCTCTTCGACGACGAAGACATCAAGGCCTTCATCCTTGAGCATTACGGCGAAGTCATCTGGGGCTATTACCAACGCATTGCACCGATCTACGGTGCCGCCCGTGCCGACTTCTTCCGCTACCTCCTCGTCTACCAGCTGGGTGGCGTGTACATTGACATCAAGTCCTCCTTAGATAAGCCCCTCAAGGATGTCCTTCGCCCTGAAGATCAATTCATCCTGACGCATTGGGACAACCGCCCTGGCGAGCAGTACGAAGGCATCGGCATCTACCCCGAGCTGGGTACCCTTCCTCGTGGCGAATATATCCAGTGGTGCATTGCCTCCGTAGCGGGTCACCCCTTCCTACGCGCCGTCATCCTGCAGATGCTTCGCAACATCGATGAATACACGCCCTTCCGCCACGGAGCGGGTCTGTGGGGCGTCCTGCGCACGACCGGCCCCGTCATGTACACCAAGGTCATCGAAGCCATGCGCCCCACACTGGTCGAGGGGAAAGACTACCGCATGCTCGACAAGCCCCAAGAGATCGGCCTGCGCTACTCCATCTTTGATACAGCAGGTGTCTACGGCCACAAGAAGGCGCTCAAGGCCAACTACAACAAGGCCTACACCCCGATCATCGTGACGCCCGACCGCCCGCTCTACGCCAAGTGCGCCAAGTACTATCTCTTCGCACGCTTAGCCATCCGCGTCCTCGGCGACAAAATCGCCGCCCGCCTCAAATAGCCACGACGCCCACCCAAATAAAAAGCGAATCGCTGTAGGAGATGCTCCTGCAGCGATTCGCTTTTTGTTAGGTCAAGAGGTCCGAAGGCCTTAATTACAGCGGGCTATTTGAGCAGCGCCTTCAAGGCTCTCGTGATGGCAGCCTCGACCTTGTCGACCTCCGTAACACCCAACCCCTCAGAGGTCACAGTCGCTACCAATTCGCCCGTCTCAGCCGACACCAACTGGATGGTCACCTCTTTCAACGTGACGCTACGCCCTCTACCTTGACCATAGCCCACCATCAGGGTCTTGGCTCTAAAGCGCTCATCTACGCTGGGCAAGATAATAAAGCCTTTCTTGGCAAAAGCGCCAGCGATCAGATCGCGGGGATTGACCGACTCGATCTTTTGCTCCAAAGTCTCCTGTACTGGTTGGGTCGCTGGGATGTAGACGTAGCTGTATGCCCGAAGGTCCTTATTCACCTGGACAGTCGGGACACGTGGCATTGCACAGCCCGTGAGGAAGCCAACGACAACGAGGACGATTGCCCCGATAAAGAATCTATTGTATCTGCTCTTCATAAACGATAAGTTTTGCTCCCCGTAAAAGTACGATAATAATGGAGCGGAGCAAATGCCTCCCCCATACAGCGAGCCACCCGACGCAATGCTTCTCGGCATCACGTCGGGTGGCTCTATTTGTTAGCGCTTCGGCGAAGGTTTAGATACCGACGTGGCCGCTGCCGTTACCAGGCTCGGGCGTAGAGCCGCCACCTTCGGGCTTCTTTTCCTTCTTCTTAGCCTTGGGCTTGGCCTCCATACGTTCGTAACTGACCTCTTCGGGACGAAGACGGAAGTACATGGTATTCGGGCGAAGGTTCACGCGGGGCTCGGTGATGTGCACGTTGGCATTGAACTCGCTCCCGACGGGCACAACCTTGCTCTTAAACGAAGGCGAAAGCGTCCCGAGACGACCGAAGTCCACGATGTCGCCGTTAGCCACGACTTCGCGTGCCATATCAGCAGCGAGGTTGAGCACGCTCTGCACTTCCATGTAATTGAGGGTTGTGTCCTTGGCCACCAACTCGCAGAAGCGCTCGAAGCTCATGCGATGACGACCCGAAGGGGTGGCTTGGATGACTACCTTGCCTTTGTTTGGGCCAACGCCCACCTTGCGCTCGCCGAGGGTGTAACCAATGGGTTTGTTTTTCTTACTCATAATTATTTAAGGTGTCTCCAGATTGTTTGCCCAGCCCCTGTCGGAGACGTTATACAAGGGCAGGAGAATGTGTTTTTCATCCGTCAAAAGACCGTTCGGTCGCTACCGTCAAAGCCTATGGTGAGAAGGCGTATACGTTTGGCGGGCAAAACGTATACGTTTCATGGCCAAAACGTATACGTTTCACGCTCGAAACGTATACGTTTTCATCGCAAGACGTATACGTTTTGTTTGGGATAGGTATACGTTCTGTTCGTCAAGGGTATACGTTCAGCCCCTACACCTTCAAAGGTAGATATTTCTAACCTAATATTCTGCGTAAAGGATTTCTCTATATTTGCGAAAGCTAAACTCCAACACTCAAACAGAAAAGTCTAATAGACATAATAGAATAAAATCATGGGCTTCGCAAAAGGCAGAAGTACGGCACAAATACTCATCGAGGAAGGGCACACCATCCTAGAGCACTTCATCAAGGGAGCAGACACCCTGTTCACCTCAGAGCTCTCCTCTATTAAGGAGGAAAAAAGAAACTGTTTAGAAGACTTCTATGACCCTGAACCAGAGATCCAACAGGACTATTGTTCATCAATTGAGCTGGGATTTGAAGAAGTAGAACAAGCACAACTCAATCTCATCCTATCATCTAGACGAGTTCTACTCATAGCTATTTCTTCATACTTTGAAAGAAATCTAAAACAAATTCTCGAGCTATATGGAATTAAACCTAAAGGAAAAGGGACAGGACAAGGACAAGGAAACCAGGGTTCAATCATCGATAAACTATTAGATTCCATTGAAAAGCAGAAAGGGGCACTCCCCACGACCTCCAATAGTCTCAAAGACATTGTCACCAATGATTTAAGACACCTACGCAATCACTGCATCCATGATGCAGTACATGATGCAGTAAAAGCCCAGACAGATATTGATTCTGTAATCAATAAAAATCCAGCACTAAGCTTTTTAGATGGTGAACTACACATCAAAGACATACAGGTACTATTGAATTACCTAAATGCTTCAAAAGAGTTTCTTGAAATTATCGAAGAGCACTGCAGAAATAATCCTTGAGAACATTCAAATATTAGCCCTTAGTAGGGGAAGTGTGAGGGAAATGCTACAGCTTTCTCCTTTACACTTCCCCTCCCATTTATCACCAATAAAAGAGCACGTCTTTCAAACACCTTAACACTGCAGAATACCAACACAGTAGCTCCCTTAAAAAGCTAAAGAAATCGACTGTAGGAGCAAAGAAAAGTTGATTATATTTGTGACGTATTCATCACTTAGACCTCATGATAATGAACCGATTCCTCCAACGACTACCGCGCTTGAGCTACCGCGCCAAGGTGGCCATGCTGCTCGTGTGTGGCGTTGTGGTGGGTTTAGGTGGGCTCTTCCTCTATCTGCTTAGGTTCCACACCTACTTAGGAGATGACCCCTCGGCCTGTGTCAACTGCCACATCATGACTCCTTACTACGCCACGTGGATGCACGGCGCCCACGCCCGCAACACCACGTGCAACGACTGCCACGTACCGCACGACAACGTCTTCCGCAAATACTTCTTCAAGGGGAAGGACGGTATGAACCACGTCTACAAGTTCGTCACGCGCCAAGAGCGTCAGGCCATCCAAGCCATCGACGAGAGCGCTGAGGTAATTATGGAAAACTGCGTGCGCTGCCACGCCACCCTCAATACCGAGCTTGTCAACACGGGGCGCATCACCTATATGGACGCCAAGTGCGACGAAGGGAAAGCCTGCTGGGACTGCCACCGCGATGTGGCCCACGGCAGGATGAACTCCCTCTCCTCGACCCCAGGGGCCGAAGTACCCCTGCCCGACTCGCCAGTGCCCGACTGGCTGCAGAAGATGCTGAACTAAGCATCCTCACCACGCAAGCATAATATCAGAATAACAAATAAAAGAGACTAAAAATCATGGCACAACAATTGAAACGTTGGCAGGGATGGCTCCTATTCGGAGGCTCTATGGTCGTAGTCTTCGTCCTCGGACTCGTCGTCTCCTCACTCCTGGAGCGCCGCGCCGAGGTGGTGAGCATCTACAACAACCGCAAGCATGTCTTCAAGGACGCTATCGTGGCACAGAACGAGCTGTTCGCCGAAGACTTCCCCCGTGAATATCAGACGTGGCTCAAGACCGCCGACACCACCTACCAGGGTGAGTTCAATAGCTCGCAGCGTGTCGACGTGCTCGCTGCCCGCCCCGAGATGGTCGTGCTATGGGCCGGCTACTCCTTCTCTATGGAGTACAACACGCCTCGTGGCCACAAGCACGCTATCGAAGATATGAACGAGATCCTTCGTACCGGCTCCCCTGGCGTGAACGGCAACAAGGATATCCAGCCTGGTACCTGCTGGACGTGTAAGAGCCCCGACGTACCCCGCATCATGAAGGAGAAGGGTATCGCCGAGTTCTACAAGGCTCCCTGGAGCCAGTGGGGACCCGAGATCGTGAACACCATCGGTTGCTCCGACTGCCACGATGCCCGCACCATGAAGCTCAAGCCCGCACGCCCCGCCCTCTACGAAGCCTTTGAGCGTCGTGGCGAAGATGTCTCCGAGCAGTCCCACCAGCACATGCGCTCCCTCGTCTGTGCCCAGTGCCACACCGAGTACTACTTCAAGGGCGATGGCAAGTACCTCACCTTCCCTCACGACAAGGGCTTCACGGTCGAGGACATAGAGGCTTACTACGATGAGATGAACTACTCCGACTATACGCACAAGATCTCTCGTGCTCCCATCCTCAAGGCTCAGCACCCCGACTACGAGCTGTGGCGTATGGGTATCCACGGCCAGCGCGGCGTATCGTGCGCAGACTGCCATATGCCCTACGTGAGCGAAGGCGGAGTGAAGTACTCTGATCACCAGATCACCAGCCCTCTGGCGAAGATCGATAAGACCTGCCAGACCTGCCACCGCGAGGACGCCGAGACGCTCCGTCAGAACGTCTACGAACGTCAGCGCATGGCCAACGACGTGCGCAACCGTGTAGAGAAGGAGCTCGCTAAGGCCCACATCGAAGCTAAGTACGCTTGGGACAATGGCGCTACCGAAGCCGAGATGAAGGATGCTCTGCAGGCTATCCGCAAGAGCCAGTGGCGCTGGGACTTCGCTGTCGCCAGCCACGGTGCTTCCTTCCACGCTCCACAGGAAGTGACGCGTATCCTCGGTCAGAGCCTCGGCTATGCTCAGGAAGCTCGCCTTGCCATCGCCAAGGTGCTGGCACGCCACGGCTTCTCAGGCGACGTCCCCATGCCTGACATCTCCACGAAGGAAAAGGCTTGGGCTTACATCGGCCTCGACGGCAAGAAGCTCCAGGCTGATAAGGCAGAGTTCATGAAGACCGTCGTACCTAAGTGGGTACAGTCGGCTAAGGCACAAGGCAAGCTCATCGAGCTCTAAGCCGAGCCTGTTGCCCTGACACACATCATCTGAATATCCTCTTGACTTCAGCGCGGCGACAGACCTCATCGTCTGCCGCCGCGCTTTCGATATAATCCCAACCGCTTCCCCGTCTATGTTCAACGCACTCTGGAAAATGAGAGAAGGCTTCGTCACTGGTGCAGGCCTGATCCTCGTTGGGCTACTGCTGCAGTACACGGCAGGCCCGATCGACTGGTCAGCCTTCGCCTTCCCGGTGAATGCTATCGTCCTCGCTTTCTACCTCCTCCTGCTCGTCCTCATCTACGCGCTACGTCATCGAGTCCGCCTCTTCTCCTTCCTCTTCACTGTCGAGGCGGCTGTCCCCACACTCATCTATGCAGCTATACTCACCGTAGCCATGGGGCTTACCCGTCAGGTAGCCCCTCACGAGCGAGCCATTGACCCCATTGGGCTCACACGAATGCTGTCCTTCTGGCCCTTTGTGCTTATCTACGCCCGCCTTACCGGCATCGTGGGGCTCATTGCGATACGACAGATCTTACACTTCCGCCTGAGAGAGCTACCTTCGCTGCTCTCCCACATCGGGCTCTTCATCGCCATCGTCGCAGCGACGCTCGGCAGCGCCGATATGGAGCGTGTGAAGCTCAAGGCTACCACCGACATGCCCGAGTGGCGCGCCACCCATGATCAGGGCTTCATGGAGCTACCGCTGGCCATTCAGCTGGAGAAGTTCACCATCGACGAATACCCTCCCAAGCTCCTCCTCATCAATAGTAAGACAGGGAAGTCCATACCAGAGAAGAACCCACAGATCGTCCTTATCGATAAGCACTTCCAGGAAGGCATGCTTTCGCAGTGGCGCATCCGTGTACACAAGAACTATCCCCTCGCTGCCCCCGTCATCACTGCCGACACGACGAAGTACGTGGAGTGGGGCTCATCGGGCGCTGTGACGGCACTCCTCGTCGAGGCCCAACCGATGAAGAATGGCAAGGAAGTGGGCAAGCCCATCATCGGATGGGTCACCTGTGGTAGCTACCTCTTCCCCTTCCAAGAGCTCAAGCTCACGAAGGACCTGAGCCTCGTGATGGCGCGCCGCGAACCCGAGCGCTACGCCTCACGCATCCATATCTATACGCAGACGCAGAAGAACATCGTCGCCACCGTCGAGGTCAACAAGCCCGTGACGGTCGACGGATGGAAGATCTACCAGCTCAGCTATGATGAAGCGATGGGTCGCTGGAGCGAGACCAGCACCTTCGAGCTCGTCAAGGACCCTTGGCTCCCCGCCGTCTATGTGGGCATCTACCTACTCTTGGCTGGCGCTATCCTTACCTTCATCACAGCACAGAAGCGCCGCCGCTAAGCAAGGCAACCTAAGTGTAGGGAAAGTCCTTATCCCGAGCGCGCACCGCTCCCATGGCTGACGGACAAGCTCCCCTACCCCTTCTGCTTCTTCACCCCAACCCTATCAACTCTATCCTTATGACTTGGGATTCCTTCATATTCTTCGCTATTCCTGCCCTCCTCCTGTGGGCGGGTGGTGCTTGGACGGCTTGGAAAAAGCGTCCGCTACCGACCTATCTCCTCACCGCTGCGGGGCTACTCGTTTACTTCGCCTTCATCCTTGGGCTGTGGATGTCGCTGGAGCGCCCGCCCCTTCGCACGATGGGTGAGACCCGCCTGTGGTACGCCTTCTTCCTCCCCACGGCGGGGCTGATCGTCTATTCGCGCTGGCGCTACCCCTGGATCCTTGCTTTCAGCACCGTCCTGGCAGGCGTCTTCACCACGATCAATATCGTCAACCCCGACATCCATAACAAGACGCTCATGCCAGCGCTGCAGAGCCCATGGTTCGCTCCGCACGTCATCGTCTATATGTTCGCCTACGCCGTGCTGGGTGCCGCTGCACTGATGTCGGCCTACCTACTGTGGTTCAAGAAGTCACCCATCAACGATCACGAGATGGATATCTGCGACAACCTCGTGCAGGTCGGCTGGGCGTTTATGACTGTCGGTATTCTCTTCGGGGCGCTCTGGGCGAAGGAAGCCTGGGGGCACTACTGGGCGTGGGACCCCAAGGAGACTTGGGCTGCTGCGACATGGTTCGCCTATCTGGCTTATATCCACGTGCGCATCCGTTCGGACCGCTACCGCCGTGCAGCGCTCTGGGGGCTCTTCATCTCCTTCATCCTCCTGCAGATGTGCTGGTGGGGTATCAACTACCTACCCTCTGCCCAAGGCACCAGCGTCCACACCTACAGCTTGGGCTAAGGCTCTCCGCCCATAAGCCTCAAAAGTATCGTCCCCACCTGCAGCCTCGGCTGCGGGTGGGGACGATTGCTTTTACTCTACAGGAGCCTGGTCAGCGGTATCATCACTCCTTATTCTTTGCTTGAGTTCGGTGTGGAGCATACTGAGTAGGTTGAATGACCTCAAAAATAATCGTTTGTATCCGCATCATCTGTAGTTGATTCGATAATCAAATCCAAGATTACGGCCTTCAACTCAGTATTACCAATCTACTCGATCGTTATCTGCTTGCAACACCTCAAGGGCTCGTATTATGAGATTACTTTGTTGTATCTAGCTGGTAGAGCGGTCGAAAACGGCCTTAACGCCCGCCGACGACACCATCGCCTCGTCCGCTATGAGCTCGATGAACTCCTCAAACTTGACATCAGACACCTTTTCTTCTGGCAAGGTCCCACCTCTTCCTCCCCCCAAAAAGCATCATAGCCGAAGCGATGCTGTCGCTTCGGCTATGGTGCTTTGGGGAGGCTACTTTTAATAGAAAGTCACTGCGATAACAAGTCTCTATCTTGAAGTATAATTCACCGTTTCAATCTTCCTTAGCAAGGAAATATCACAATGCTTCAGGAAGGAACCCCATTCAAATTCGCGATCGGGATTCCCCTGCGAATATAGTCTCATAGTAACTTCACATGCCCAAGATGCCGTCTCATCAAGAGCTTGAATATCAGATATCGGTATATGAGGCACAAACGTAAAGCAAACACGTTCTGCTCCGCCTATATATCTGTTGCTATATTCTTTTTCAACATCAAACAAATACTGTGTCTGGGAAGCCCAGGCGCTTGGATACTTCTCCTGAATGGTCTCTAACAGCAGATTATCAAATTCATCAGCATACCGCTCTTCCAGCAATGGAGGTTGTCCAAAAGAGTCAGCACGTTGAGAAAGCGACTCTACTCTTGAATACTCGTCTAGAGGTCTCCTGTAGTAAATAAATCCCATTACACGTCCCCCACTTAAATCTGTCGTAGGTATCGTAATAATATGGAGAATACTCCTCTCTTCCTGTGGCAATAGCCTTATTTCTATCTTTCTCATATGGATTCTTTTTGTATCTGAGAGCTATTCAAAGATACTATTATAAATCCAATGCACTACCCTTTTAGGATGAAGCTCGCTTGCCAGATCATCAAGAAGATGTGCGCATTGACATACCACATCTCCCGATATACACATCAGCCTCCCTTACGCCCCTCCCCATTTTCCACCAGCGTGAGAGCAGATGTTTCAGGCAACTTACCAGCACAGTAGCTTCCTCAAGGTGCTCTCTTCCTCTATCTGTACCAGCGTCCATACCTACACCCACAGCTAAAGCCCCATCACATAAACAATCAGCGTCCCCACCTGCAGCCTCGGCTGCGGGTGGGGACGATTGCTTTAGAGCTTTCAGGGCTTACTCGTGCTTCAGGCGCTCCTGCTCCAGGTCGATCCGTCGGATAAAGCGAT
>ERZ772979.1854-NODE-1854-length-11386-cov-14.064602_pt1 | contig 11386 bp, 12 predicted proteins | sample MGYA00511130_ERZ772979 | MGnify/ENA primary metagenome ERZ772979 (study PRJEB29015, sample SAMEA2738103) | human oral metagenome | biome: human oral; feature: human-associated habitat; material: saliva | place: China | collected 2186 ... | reverse complement strand
GCAGCGTCTGGGTTTGGCTATAGGAGGGTATGACGATGGTGCGGGTGTACATACTAGTAATATCTTATCACTTATCGATGATAGTAAGATTGAAAGATGACTGCATGAAGGCAAGCCCACTCTTATAAATTCTTCATCTTGCTATACTACCAGTTTTCCGCATCATGCTATTGATTCGGGTGCAAGGCTACCTTGAGGGTGTGTTTCTTGCCAATACGCAAAATGTCACCGTTAGCAAGTGGTATATCTTCGCTGGAAATTTTGGAGTCATTGATCTTCACGGCATTTTGCTTGATGAGCCGTCTGGCCTCGCCGCGACTTTTTGTGATGCCCAGTCGAACAATGATATCGATAATTGACTCGTGGGCATCCACCTGAATGACGTCAATATCCTTGGCAAGATTCTTCTGACTCACCTCAGAGATCCATTGCTGCTCAGCATCAACGGCGGCGCTCGCTCCATGGTACATTGACACTATCTCTCGGGCAAGATCCTTTTTGATATCGCGTGGGTTTTCTCCGTCGTCGAGCCGATTTTTAATTATAGCAATCTCACTCATAGGCAGGCGCGTACAATCCACAAAACACTGGTAAATACCCGCATCCGCCAGCTGCATGATTTTAAAGAACATATCTTTGGCATTCAGATCGAGACCCACACCGGTGCCAAGGCTTTTGCTCATTAATTTTTCGCCGGTTTCTGGGTTTTCGAGCAGTGTGGTTGTCATGACAAACTTTTCTTTTTGCTTGTAGCGCTTGAGCAATGTACGGCCAGCCAGCATGTTGAATGTTTGGTCGGTGCCACCAATCTCTACATCAACATCCATTGCCACAGAATCGTAACCCTGCATCAGCGGATAGAAGAACTCATGGACGAAGAGTGGCTTCTCGGCAGCGACTCGCTTTTTGAATGCATCGCGCTCGAGCATCTGCTGTACGGTAAAGTTGGAGGCAAGCTCCACAGAATCTCCAAATGTTAGCTTGGAGAGCCACTCCGAATTGAACTGGAATTCTATCGGGTTGTCGATATCGTTAAAGTCTAGAATCTTGCCAATTTGTGCCTTAAATGTCTGCAGGTTCTCCAGCACTTGTTCGCGTGTTAGCTGCACACGCATCGAAGTTTTATCGCTCGGATCACCAATCATCGCGGTAAAGTCGCCAATTAGCACAATAATCCGGTGGCCAAGAGCGTGGAACCGTTCGAGTATCAGATAATTTGTTGAGTGCCCAAGATGAACATAGTTCGCAGTTGGGTCAATACCAAGATAGAATGTGAGGCGGCGGCCACTTTGTAGCTCCTTTTTGAGACTATCTTTGCTCGGAAGAATTTCGGCAACTGAGCGAGATAGCGCCTCATCGATCAAGTGTTCGTCGGTAATAACGTGGTGCGCTTGAGTATTCATGTATAGTATTTTACTACATACGAGAAGAGATAAAAACTAACACGTCTGAGCTCACTTGTCGTGTGCCGCTGGAGTTCTATGATGTACGGTGTATCTAATTTGAAAGGGAACTGCGAGTGTGTAAATGTCTTGTTTATACATAGATGTATGACACCGCTTATACTACTTATGCTACAGTTGATGGTAGTGCTAGATCTGAAGATGCACTACAATAATACTATGAATCAAGAATGGAACGTTATAAGTCAAAAGAAGTTAGTCGACTCACCGTGGTACAAGCTAAATATTGAAACCGTCAAGCTCCCGTCAGGCAAAGTCCTCGATGATTATTACGTGCGAGAGGGTATGAACGCCGTTTTGATCGTTCCACGCACTCATGAAGGCAAATTTTTACTGGTGCGTCAGTATAAACACGGAGCGCAGCAAAGTGTTATAGAATTTCCTGCGGGTAAGATCGATGCGGGTGAGTCTGCTTTAATTGCTGCAAAAAGGGAATTATATGAAGAGACTGGAGGCACCTCCAGTCTCTTTGTAGAGGGACCTACATTTTTTGAGGACCCTACAAATAGCCGTGTCAAGATAGCGATCGTCTTTGCTGATAATGTCACTATAAAGCATAGGCAACATCTTGACGATAATGAGGATATTGAGGTAATACAGCTAACACCTGACGGGCTACGAACTATGCTCATGAACAATGAGCTATCTGTAGCAGCATCCGTAGCGGCAGGTTGGATAGCGTTAGAGAGGAGATGGTAACATGAATACATACGAGTCTGGGACAATAACCCGAGTGTCGACTAAGGGTAGCTTGTCTGAAGGTGTAAAATTTTGATAACGGATGGTTTTTCGGTATTTATTGCTGAGTCTGGTGTTCTCGAAAGTACTCTTGACTCGTAAAGCGTGGATGTAGATTCGTGAAGCTTAAAATAAAGTTGACGTACTTGCGACATCGTGCTAATTTAGTTCTAGAGAGGGCTATGATATACCATAATTCTCAGAGAGGCTTTTTGTCTAGATAGATCAATAATGTAATGGGAGCACATTATGACAAGGACGGTAGATGACGCAACACTTGATTTAATCACAAGCCTTCTCTTTCGGAAATGGACATTGCCAATTCTTCAATCACTTGGCACGACGACAAAACGCTACTCAACCTTATCTCGTATGTTGCCAAAGATAACGCAGAAAGTGCTAACGGAGCGCCTCAAGCAGCTAGAACGCGGTGGCATAGTCCAGCGTGTGTTGCACTCGACTAATCCGCCACAAGTTGAATATCGGCTAACAGAGATGGGGATTAAACTATTAGGTGTTGCTAATGATATTGAGTGTTATTTTCATGATCACAGCGAAGCGATTTGTCGGTCGCAAAAAATGTATGATCGACGACAGAAGATGCTCGCGTGTTAGTCTTTGGATAACCGTTGGTGCTGCAATACATTAAGTAATTCGCGATGGCGGAGTGCTACTTGCTGCTGTCTGTGTTTGTTTCGTCGGAGAAGTCGAAAGGGAATAAAGAATGCACCAAAGAGTCCAATCATAATGTATATATCAATAGCCGTGCGCTAGTAATCAGGATGCTGGTGCTCAGTATAAGGCACACTTTTTGTAACGAAGGTGTCGTTCCCATAGCGTGTTAACTCCCACAGATGTTGTGCTGCGCCGACAAAAGAGAATGGTGCTTGCGATACCACTATCTTCTGAAGGGAGCGGTTTTATTGTACTTACGCTGCTCAATAATGCTGCAAGAATAACACAAAACATGATCCAATATAGTGGAATAATTGAACAATTATGTGATGCATCTATTGACAGATAACCTCTGATATCGTGCTGCACTATCAAGAAACTAACGCACACAAAGTATGGTACCTTCCCTAAAAGTGCCGTCTTGTCACCTGTTGTATTGCTTGCTACCGTAAAACATGACAGAAACACACAAGATAGTTTTATTTCTGTCAAGGGAGGTAATTATGACACAAAAAAGTAGTTATTGCATTGCAGCTGGGGTTGCTGTAGGAGTATCAATTGTGATGGGTGGTGCTGTGTATGCAGCACCGGTCGGGGTGAGTAATATCGAGAATTTCATTAGAAATATTATCCAGGTCGTGGCGGGATTAGCTGGCTTAATTGCGACTGGATTTTTTGTTATTGGTGGCCTCACGTATATTACGAGCTCGGGTAATCCAGAGCAGCTTGATCGGGCAAAGCGCACTATCACCTGGTCGGCGGTTGGCTTGGTAGTTGTTATTGCCGCGTATGTCTTGACTAACCTTGTTACATCGTTGGCACATCAGTCGTTTGGAGGCTAGAGAGATGAGCGGTACTAGTTTATTCTTCTTTGCTGATACGGCGAGTGCGCTCAAGACAGTGCGTGACTTTGTAGCGCCAGCAATGCATATCCTTACTGCTGTCGCCTCACTGATATGCGTGTTGTTTATTGTGTATGCTGGCTATCAATATATGATGAGCCGCGGCAAGCCAGACCAGCTGGAGCACGCAAAAGAGCTCGTCAAGAAAGCAATCCTTGGGCTCGTGCTTGTGCTTGCAGCGACGACACTGGTTGCTGTCCTGACACAAGCGTATGGTTCGCCGCAGGCTGCTGAGCATGCAACATTACCTCACCTTGAGACCATACAAACAAAGTCGCAGCAAAATGGGCTCCTTGAGACAGTCATCACAATGATAACAGGACTATGCTCAACCATTCTCAATACGCTCGCTGCACCAGTGCTGCATGCGCTTGAGTTTTTTACCACGACAACACCGCTGATGGCAACAAATAAGAGTGTCTTTAATCTGTGGCTTGTCATGACGGGCATTGCTAATAGTCTATTAGTTCTTGTTCTTGGCTTACTTGGACTCCAGATAATGAGCGCGCAAAGCTTTGGGCTAGAAGAGGTTGATACAAAGCAGATATTACCACGAGTTGGATTAATTTTCTTGCTCATGAATAGCTCAATCTTTCTTATTGATAGCGTGATTAGCTTGTCGAATGTCCTTATAACGGCGATTGGACAGGTGTCTGGTGCGACACCAGTTTGGCGCACATTGACTGGCGTCGTAGAGAAGACTGCTGGCCAGGGCATTGCAGCACTTTGTATTATGATCGTCTTTGTTGTTTGTGCAGTCGTGCTCCTTATTTATTACGTCATGCGACTTGTGACACTCTACATTGGTACGGTCCTATCACCAGTAGTGAGTTTGCTCTGGCTCGTGCCAGGGTTTCGTGATTTTGCTGAGACTGCCCTCAAAACATACCTGACAACGATATTCGTTATTTTTATTCATGTTGTTATTTTGCAGTTAGCCTCGTCGCTATTAGCTGGCCTTGCTCAGGCACCACAAGGGAGTGGTGTCCTGATGGCAATTGTCACTGGAATTGCGACAATTGTGATGTTGCTCAAAGTGCAAGGAGTAATGCTGCAACTGAGCTATGTCGGTATGGGTACTCGCTCGATGAAGAAGCTTGGCGGACAGTTTATCAATGGCATCAACTACGTGGCTGGACCTCATTCAATGCTTGCGCAGCGCACAATGGCGCGAGTGAGGCAGAAAACCTTTACGGTGAAGACACGGATACGTACTGCATTACGGCCAAAGATGGCACAGTTACCTGTGCCATCGATAAAAGCGCAACCAGTCCATCAGCCACTTGGCACGCCACCATCTGTGTACACGACGAAACGAGTGCAGCGTGATACACCATCGCATCAGCGTGTATCGCCACAAGAAAAAGGGAGAAAATGATGAGAGTATCAGTTGTACCAGCTCAGGTTACTACGGTAGAGGATCGAATTATCGGTTGCCTTGGCTTTATGCAAATTCTTATTTTAGTGAGTGCCATATTATGTGGAGCTGGGGTGTTTGTCGTGTTGCCGCCAATGATGGGTGAAGCGTGGTATAAATATGGCATCATAGCGGCTGTGTTGACGGTTGGTAGTATATTGTCGATACGGGTCAGGGGAGTCATTCTCGCTCACTGGGTGAGTATAATCGTTCGCTATAACCAGCGTCCAATGTACTATGTTGCAGATAAAAATACGACGGCGTATCGCCAAAGAGATAAAGACAAAGATAAAGATGACCAAGCACATATATCAGCACACGCATCACCTCGTACAGTGAGTCGCCATCAGCCAGTTCATCTTGATGCGTCGGCGAGAGCCAAAGCTCGTGCTGTGATTGATGACCCCGCGGCTCACATACGCATAGCAACTGATACAAAAGGAGGCGTTCATGTTCGGATTACACAAGTCAACTAAGAAAGCGAGTGCTCGCCAGCAAATTGCAATACAAGGCGTGCAGGATGGAGTGTTGGAATTACCGGGCAGACGATATCGAATGATTGTATCGGTATCGGCCGTAAACTTTGAGCTGCGGAGTGAGGAAGAACAAGATGTGATTATTGATACATATGAGAGTTTTCTCAACTCGATCAGCTGGCCAATTCAGATCCTCGTGCGGACCCGCAAGATCACGATGAATGCCTATCTTGCTGAATTACATGCGCAGCAGCAGGCTGAGACAGTACCAATGTACCAAGAGCAATTGCAACGCTATCGAGCATTCATCCGTTCTCTGATTGCGAATAATACCATTATGACACGTCGCTTTTATATCGTTATTCCATATCAGCCAACTGAGAAGGTAGATGGCTCATTTATTCGTGAGCAACTCCTGCTTCGAGCTGATATCCTTGCAAAAGGCATGGCGCGCCTGGGTATGCGAACATATCCGCTTGATAGTTTGGCAGTGCTTGAATTATTTTATAGCTTTTATAGCCCGATTCAGGCAAAAACGCAGCCACTGACTGAGCAAGCGCTTCGTATGATTCATCAGACGCTTGTGCAAAAGGAGAAGATATCATGACGAAGCATTTTATAAAACTGGTTGGTTGGCTCCAAGCACAGATGCAGCTCCAACCAAAGAAGCGTCCTGCGCAGCAACACGAACGAGACATTCTCTTTGGTGAACAAGATATGATTGATGTCATAACGTATGCTGGATTACAAGAACAGGCTGACCATGTATGTATTGATGGTGTTTATATGCGCACGCTTGCAATTGTTGGCTATCCATTCGTTGCCAGCTCAGGCTGGATGGATAGCCTGATAACGTTTCATCATGATAGCGATATGAGCTACCACCTCCACGAGGTTAATGCGCATGTCGCCTTACCGAAGCTGCAGCGCAAGATTACCGAGCTTGAGTCGATGCGTCGAGCAATGGTGCGCGATGGCAAAATTGTTGGTTCCGAAATTAGTGATCCACTTGAGTCGGCAATTGAGCTACGCGATAAAATTCAGCGTGGGCAAGAGAAACTGTTTCAGCTTGCGGTGTATGTGTGTGTCCGAGCCGACAGTAAAGCGGAACTGGATAAAACAACACGGCTTCTCGAAGCAAATCTATCAGCGCAGCTGTTTTATGCAAAAGTGGCTCGCTACCAACAGCTTGAAGCGCTGCAGGCTATTATGCCCCGTGGTGATGACCAGCTGGCGCAAAGACGGAATCTCGATAGCTCAAGTGCAGCTCTGACGTTTCCGTTTATGTCGTCAGAATTAGTCCATGAGACAGGTATTTTGTATGGAGTGAATGCGTCAAATAACTCGCTGGTTATTGTTGATCGATTTTGCTTACCAAATGCAAATTCGATTACGTTTGCTCAATCTGGTGCGGGTAAAAGCTACACAACGAAGGTGGAAATTATTCGCCAGTTGATGCAAGGAACGCGAGTAATTGTGATTGACCCTGAGCGAGAATACCAGCGATTGACGGAGTCATGTCATGGCACATATATAAAGCTATCGACACGAAGTAAGCAAAAGATCAATCCATTTGATACAGCAACAACGTATCGCGACACTGACGGTAGTGCCGAGCATATGCAAGATGTGATGGAGATTATTAGTCTGATGGTCGAGGGTTTATCGGCTCGCGAAAAAGCAGCGGTTGATAAGGCACTTGTTGGAATTTATAAAAAGGCAAAGCAGCAACCACCACTGCTTGCAGACCTCTATGCAGAGCTGCGCAAGCGTCGCCAAACAAAACTATGCGAGAAGCTTGAGAAGTATGTCTCTGGTTCGCTGGCCCATGTATTTAATGAACCCACGAATGTTACCCTTGATAACCGCTTAGTGGTGTTTGACATCAAGGATATGCCAGAAAATCTTCGTCAGATCATGATGCTGATCATTGCTCATTTTGTTAATCACCGTGTAATGGCGCACCCTGCAAAGCATTTGCTGGTAATTGATGAAGGCTGGCTTCTGCTACAACATGAAGAGTCAGCACGATTTGTCGCTGGACTGGTGCGGCGTGCTCGCAAATACTACCTAGGTGTCTCGATAATTTCGCAGCAAGCGAACGACTTTCTCCATAATGAATACGGGCGTGCTATTGCGTCGCAAAGTGCAATGCGGATCTTGATGCGCCAAGATACAACAACAATCAAGGGCGTGGTTGATGAGTTTGGATTGAGTGAATATGAGCATAGCTTTTTATTGACGTGTGAGCGAGGTGATGCACTGCTGATTGCTGATCAACAACATGTTGCTGTCAAGATTGTCGCAGCTGAGCATGAGCACCCGTGTATTACAACTGACCCGGCAGAGGTATATGGCACATGATTGATGTGATTATGCAGGTACTTCGTTTTGGTGTTGGCTTTCGAGTGTGGCGGTTGATTCTCCTCAGTATCGTGACGCTTGCAGTGCTCTTCCTTCTGCCAATCATCAGCGTACTTTCTTTGGGCGCGCCAACAGTATCTTTTCTTAAACATACACCAAGCGCACATGCAGCCGAAAAACAGGGTTTTTATCGTGGCGAGGCAATGCCAGATAACACCTATGCATGGGGTAACTGTACCTGGTGGGCGTATGCAATGCGCAAGTGGGCTGGCAGCCCCATCCCAACAACATGGGGCAATGCTAACACCTGGGACGATTATGCGAGGCGCGATGGGTATGTTGTTGATCAGACGCCAGCAGTTGGTGCAGTCTACCAAACGGATGAGGGCGGCTATGGTCACGTTGCTTACGTCATTCACGTCGATGATGGAATAGGCGAATGGACAATTTCTGAGATGAATGCACCAACGCTTAATGTTGTCTCCCGGCGCACGTTCCCAAAAGATGCAGCCCAATCTGCTCATTTTATTCATACTAAGACAGGAGCATCATTATGGACGCCACAGCTTCCATCGCACATGACATCGTATGGTATGCCACGCTAGGTGTTTGTGTACTCATCGGGGGAGGAGTGGTGTGGTGTCTTGTTATCATCTTGTGGTGCATCAACAACCGTCGCTATCTGATGCGTCGATCGCTTGTCTGGCTCGAAATAACGCCACCAGCTGCAGCAACAAAAACACCGGAAGCAGTTGAACAATTCTTTACTGTCATTCATGGATTTGCAGCAGCTCGGTCATATAGTGAGCGTATAGTGCGCCGCGTGTCAGTACTGAGTTGTGAGATTGTTGCGACGCGTCGGAGCGGTGTTCGCTATCTTGTACAGGTTGAGCGTGCAAAAATGCAAGCACTGCAGAAAGCTATCATGACACATCTCCCTGAAGCAAAAGTGTGCGAGATCACGCGAAATATCACGAAGCCAACGATGGTGGTTGAATTTCGCGAGACTGGCCACTATATACTACCACTGACACTTCTCACAGCATCCCAACAAAGAGACCCGCTGAGCTATGTAATCCATGCAATGACTGGTCTGAGCGACGAGGAGGAGATTACCTTTCAGCTTGTTTTCTCGCCAACCCGGGTACGTGGGGCGGAGCGAGCGGCAGAGAGACTGATTCATAATGAAAATATTCTGCAGGATAATTATCGCGACAAGTTGAGCGGTGGAGGGAAGCTAATGGCGCTGCTTAAAATAATAACTGGTATAGGTGCAAGTATAGTGAGCGATATTACAAGCCATCTTACAGCGAGCCATTACCATACGGTGCAACGCTCCCAGCCGCGCGTTGACCGCGACCAGCCATGGGCACGTGGCACCTTTGAGCTTGCAATGATGCAAAGTATTTACCAGAAAGTGACCAAGCCACTCTTTCGTGCCAATTTGCGTATTTTAGTGACAAGCTCTGATGCAAAACGCCATGCCGAAGTGTTGAAAACCGCTATGACTGGCTATAGTGCGCCACCACATCAGCTGCTTAAAGCAACATACAACATACCTATTCTGGCAACAATACGGCAGTATAATGCAGTCAACCGATTACCATCATTTATGCCGTGGAACACGCTCACACTTGCTTCAACCGAGCTGGCAAGCCTCTACCACTTTGTGCCGCATGACAGTAGTCAGGTAGACAACCGTATCGTATCATTGAGCCACACACTATCAGCACCAATTTCTCTCAAAGACCATCCAGATTTTTCGGTTGTAATTGGTCTCAATCGTCATCATAGCATTGAGACGCCAATTGGCCTTACCGAGGCGGAACGTGCTCGTCACCAGTATATCGTTGGAGGAACAGGTAGTGGCAAGACAACCATGTTGCAATATCAGATTGTGCAGGATATGGAACAAGGTAAGGGGCTTGCAATTATTGATCCGCATGGTGATATGGCAGAAACGATGCTGCGCTACGTCCCACCAAAACGCATAAAGGATGTTGTCTATTTTAACCCAGATGATCTGGACTATCCACTTGGTCTTAACCTTCTCGAGATACCACCAGGACTCAAGGGGACTGCCTTGCTTCGAGAAAAGGATCTCGTTACTGAGTCAGTTGTTTCGGTGTTTCGCAAGCTTTTTAGCGATGATGACGCCGGAGGTCATCGTATCGAATATGTCTTGCGTAATGCAGTGCAGACCGCACTCACGCAGAAGGACGCAACACTCTTTACTGTGTTTGATCTGCTGAATAATACTCAGTATCGACGACGTGTCATCAAGACGCTTGCAGATAAGGATTTAGCCAGCTTTTGGGAGCAAGAATTTGGTAAAGCCGGTGGCATGCAGAAGGTAAAGATGACAGCGGGGATTACAGCAAAAATTGGTCGTTTCTTATTCTCCGCTTCAGCTAAGCGCATTCTTGAGCAACCAAAGTCGACGATAGATTTTGATGATATTATCAACTCTGGCAAAGTTCTCATATGTAATGTTTCGAAAGGACGACTCGGTGAAGATACTGCAGAGCTCTTTGGTGTGACGATCCTTGCAAAACTCCAATTGGCGAGCTTGCGCCGAGCACGTATGCCACAAGTGCAACGTCGCCCGTTTTATATTTATGTTGATGAATTTCAGAATTTTGCTACCACGTCTTTTGTGCAGATGCTATCAGAAAGTCGCAAATACGGTGTTTTTATGATTATGGCAGAACAATCGACCGCACAACAACGCGACCAACAGACGGTAAATATTATCCTTGCAAATGTTGGTACGATCATTTGCTTTCGAACCGGCAGCCCACAAGACGAGCAGCGCCTGCTACCACTGTTTCGACCCTTTATTGAGCCGGGGGAGATTAGTCGTTTGCCAGCCCATCAGTACTATGCTTGCCTTGCAGCAGTGCACGCCCAGGAGCCCCTTTCTGGTGAGACGCTACTACTAACAAGCTCTGGGAGTGATGCTGTGCAGCAGGCAGTGATTACTCATTCACGCCGACAATACGCAGGAGAACGAGCAGACAATGGAAAGGACATCAACACGCCACCAAAGCGCCACGATACAAAGCCTCGGCCGTCGAGTGAGCATAGTAAAACAGAGAAAAAACTGATGATTGAGGTGATTGATAAGTAATGAGGAGTGGGATGGAGATTGTTTATCGATGTGGTATCTAGACAGATATAGCGCATAAAAGGGGAAATCAGAAGTTCTATATTCGTGCTAGAATAGTCACAGAGTAGAAAGTGGGGGAGGGTAGAAAATATGTCCAATAAAAAACCAAACGATAACACCAAATTAGGCTTCCGCACCATCCTCTTCCGTGGTGTTCTCTATATGATTATCATTCCGACAGT
>ERZ772979.1850-NODE-1850-length-11397-cov-39.144331_pt1 | contig 11397 bp, 9 predicted proteins | sample MGYA00511130_ERZ772979 | MGnify/ENA primary metagenome ERZ772979 (study PRJEB29015, sample SAMEA2738103) | human oral metagenome | biome: human oral; feature: human-associated habitat; material: saliva | place: China | collected 2186 ... | reverse complement strand
CGGGTTGAACACCGCCGGATCCGTGTTCAGTTCGTTGACGTCGGTGATGTCCGAGGAAATCGAGCTGATCGCCGCGACGAGGCGATCGCGGATCGCGTCCAGGTCGGACTTCGCAGAGAAGATCGCGTCGGTCTGGTGGTTGGCCATCGTCAGGGCGCGCAGGGCGGTGTCGAGGGCGCTCGCAGCGTGGGCGCGGTCGGTGGGGGCAGACGCCCCCGCGGTGTCGAGCGCGCTGCGCGCCGATGTGAGGAGCGCCTCAGCCTGCTCGGGGTTGTCCTGGAGGGAGGCGAGCATCTGCGCAGGGTAGAGCGTCGAAATGCTGGACAGCTCGGACTTCGCGCGCTCCAGATCCGTCAGCTCCTCCGCGAGGCGTTCGCGGGCCTCGGCGATTCGCTCGGGGAGTGAGGCCTGCTCGGCGCGCTTGGTGGCGAACGACGCCTGAATGGTGCTCAGAGGGTTCATGTTGGCACCCAGATCCCGCATGATCGCGGTGGCCAGGCGGAGCTGCTCTGCGGGGGCGGTCGCGGAGTTCATCTGCGCCTGGGCGCTAAAGCCGCGCGAGACAGCCGCCTTGCCCGCTTCGATGGCGCGGGCGAATTCGTCCGTGGAGTTCAAGCCGAACTGCGCGCGTGCATAGTTGAGTTCGTCGGTCGCGGTGCGCACCTGCTCGTCCGCCGACAGGAGCTGCCGGTTTGCTTCCTGGGCGGCGCGGGCCGCGCTCTCGGCATCGACCTGTGCGGCCTGCTGGGCGGCGAGCCTGTTACGACGCGACGAGCGAGCAACTCCGATGGCGATGGCAATGACGCCACCTACGAGCAGCAGGAACATGACGGACATACCGACAAGTGGGCGGACGTCGTCATCGGTCGCGCCGGGGTTGCTGGAGTAACTCGGGTTCGTGGAACTGGAACCCGAGTTGGACGTGCCGTTCAGGAGGGTGTTGACGAATGCGTTGACCCCGTTGGCGACGGCGGAAGACGTCAGCGGATTGGGTGTCAGCTGCTTCTCGGAGGCACGCACGGCACCCTGGAGGGAGGAGCTAGACGGTCCGTTGAAGGAGCAGGCCGCGTCGCGGCGCTGGTCGTACGCGATGACGTAGACGACGGCGCCGTTGGTCAGGGAGGAGCGCTCGACGGTCTGCTGGCACCACGACTCTGCGTCCGTGCCCGAGAAGTTGGCGACCACGACGACCTTGACGGGTTTGCCCGAGGAGGCGGCCCTGCTCGTCGCGGACTCGATCGTGGAGCGGTCGGCGCTGGAGAGCCATCCGTCGGTATCGGTGACCGAATCGCTGATGGACATGGGCGATGCTGCGAGCGCGGGAAGGCCCAGCGCAAGCAGTATCGCTGTCAGAACAGCGATGAGGCTGAAACGGCGGATTCGTGTCACGAGTGCCTCCTGTGATGTGGCGAACAGGTCAACATACACCATGCGCGCCGTGTGCGTCTAGCGTGTGATGCGCCGCGGCGTCGGTGATAGTTTCCGTGGGGTCAGTCTACGTGACGAGGCTGGAGAAATGCGGGCAGCGGTGCTGTTCGCTACAGGCGTCGGCTCGTCTGCCGCGCGCGGGGGGCGAGCGCCCTATGATAGGGAGAGCCCATAGGGGCATTCAGACTATTGAGAGAAGGAGGGGACCATGCCTACCGGTAAAGTGAGGTTCTTCGACGCAGATCGCGGTTTTGGCTTCATTGCGGGAGATGACGGCGCCGATGTCTTCCTCCACTCGTCCGCGCTGCCGGCCGACCATGCTAACCCGCGAGTGGGTGCTCGCGTGGAGTATTCGGTGGCCGATGGGCGAAAGGGACCGCAGGCTCTGAGCGTGCGTTTCCTGAAAGAGACAGCTTCTGTTGCCCGAGCCAAGCGCCGCAAGCCGCAGGCGATGGTGCCCGTCGTCGAGGACCTGATTAAGCTCCTCGACTCCTCGAGCGCCGCGCTGCGCCGCGGTTCCTACCCGGACAACGCGACCAAGATCGCGAAGGTGCTGCGCGCCGTCGCAGAGGAATTTGATGCCTAAGACTAGTGCCCGCCTGCGGGCAGTGAAGAAGGACGCCGTCCTTGAGGCCGCCGTCGACGTCGCGCGCGCCGGTGCCGAGGCCGTTGCGCACCCCCGTCCCGTCGGCGAGCACGTCGGATTTGAGATGGTGTCGGAGCGTCTGGCTACCCACTACTTTGCGTCAACCGACGCGGGCTACGTGGGCTGGTGCTGGGCGGTGACCGTCGCCCGCGTGCCGCGCGGGCGCGTCGCCACAGTCTGTGAGGTCGACATGACTCCCCGCGAGGGTGCGCTGTTGGCCCCGGAGTGGGTGCCCTGGGAAGAGCGTCTGCGTCCCTCGGATATTTCTCGTGACGACGTCCTGCCCTACAAGGCGGACGATGAGCGCCTCGAACAGGGATTCGAGGATACGAGTGAGGACCCCGATCTGCCGGTCGTGCGAGAGCTCGGCCTGGGGCGCCCGCGCGTGTTGTCGCAGGAGGGTATCGATCAGGCGGCCAAGCGGTGGTACGAGTCCGACCGTGGGCCCAAGTTCGGTCGCCGTCCGCGTAACACCTGCTCGTCGTGTGGTTTCCTCATGAAGATGAGTGGCGGCATGCGCACGATGTTTGGCGTGTGTGCGAACGAGTGGGCGACCGACGACGGCGCTGTGGTCTCTCTGGATCACACGTGCGGCTCCCACTCGGAGACCGACGTCCCCAAGAACGGTACCGCGTGGCCCGTGCGTCCCTCGCGCGTAAACGAGGGCGCTCTCGACGCCGAGCCGATGCCGCGCGCATCGGACGAGGCGCGTAAGGACGAGGCCGCGGTCGACGAAGTGACGTCCGATGAGGCCGAAGCTCCGACAGGCGAGAAACAGGAAGCCTGACGTTTCCTTCCGCTATGAACTGACAGAAAGCACTCGGGACTCAGTCCCGGGTGCTTTCTCAGCAAGTGGGCAAATGGCGAGTTTGTTTGCGTGCGGGCGGCTGAGCAGGCACGATTATCCGGTGAGCATACAAGAAAAAACCGCCCCATCCCGCGGCGGCTTCGCACAGTCACTTGATTCGTTCTTCCAGATCTCCAAGCGCGGCTCGACTATCAGTCACGAAATCCGCGGTGGAATTGTCACCTTCTTCGCGATGGCTTACATCCTGGTCGTCAACCCGGCGATCCTGGGCAACGCCGTTCCCAAAGACGGCTCCATTACGACCCAGGGCATCGCCGCCGGTACCGCGCTCGTCGCGGGCATCATGACGATCCTCATGGGTGTTGTCGCGAACTACCCGCTGGCGCTCGCCGCAGGCCTTGGCCTCAACGCGGTCGTCGCCTTCACGCTCGTCCTCGGTGCAGGCCTCAGCTACGGCGAGGCCATGGGCATTATCGCCTGGGAAGGCATCCTCATCTTCCTGCTCGTCCTCACGGGCTTCCGTGAGGCCGTTTTCCGTGCCGTCCCCGCCGCCCTCAAGACCGCCATCACGGTGGGCCTGGGCCTCTTCGTCGCCCTCATCGGCCTCGTGAACGCGGGCATCGTGCGCGCCGGCGCGACCCCCGTCCAGTTCGGCATCTCGGGCTCGCTCGACGGCTGGCCGGCCCTCGTCTTCGTGTTCGGCCTGTTCCTCATGATGATCCTCTACGTGCGCAAGGTGAAGGGCGCGGTCCTGATCTCGATCATCGCCTCCACGATCCTCGCCGTCATCGTTCAGGCCTTCGCCCACATCGATCGCATCTCCGACACGAACCCGACCGGCTGGGGCCAGACCGTCCCCGAGCTCAAGGGCTCCCCGATCGCGGTTCCCGTGTTCGACACGCTCGGCAAGGTGGACTTCTTCGGCGGCTTCGGCAAGCTCGGCGTCGTTTCCGTGATCCTGCTGGTCTTTTCGCTCATGCTCGCCGACTTCTTCGACACGATGGGCACCATGGTGGCTGTTGGCGCCGAGGGTAACCTGCTCGACAAGGACGGCAACCCGCCCAAGACCCGCCAGATCCTGATCATCGACTCCCTGGCCGCGGTGGCCGGCGGCGTCGGCGGCGTCTCCTCGAACACCTCCTACGTCGAGTCCGCCTCGGGTGTCGCCGAGGGTGCCCGCACGGGCCTGGCCTCCGTGGTCACCGGCATCCTGTTCCTGCTGTCGACCTTCCTGGCACCCCTCGTCGAGCTGGTCCCGACCGAGGCCGCCTCCACGGCCCTCGTGTTCGTCGGCTTCCTCATGATGACCCAGGTGACCGGCATCGACTGGGATTCCAAGGAAGTTGCGATCCCCGCCTTCATGACGATCGCCTTCATGCCCTTCGGTTACTCCGTGTCCGTCGGCATCGGCGTGGGCTTCGTGACCTACGCGGTCATCCAGCTCGTCAAGGGCAAGGCCGCCAAGGTGCACCCGCTCATGTGGGTGGTCGCCAGCCTGTTCATCATCTACTTCCTGATGGGCCCGATCCAGCGTCTCCTCGGCGTCGGCTGATTCGTCACGCTTCACGCCCTTCCCGCCCCGCCGGAGTCTTTCTCCGGCGGGGCGGTCGTATCCTGGGGAAGATGCACCGATGAGGGCGGTCGGCGCTGCCAGCCCCGGCCTCGTTCGGTTCGTGGAGTGAGAGAGTGAGGGCCAGCATGTCGGCAACGTTTGCATCCATGCGCTACGTGAACTACCGGTACTGGTTTGTCGCCTCCCTCATTGCGTCCACGGGCGTGTGGCTCCAGCGCGTCGCCCAGGACTGGTACGTTCTGACGGTCCTCACCGATCACGACGCGTCGCAGGTTGGCCTCGTGACGGCGCTCCAGTTCCTTCCCATCATCCTGTTCTCCGCGTGGGCGGGGGTCCTCGCGGACCGCATCCCGGGGCGCCGCCTCCTGCAGTGCACGCAGGTCGGCGTCGGCCTCGTGTCCCTCATCATCGGTATCGTCGTCTTGACGGGGACGGGCGAGCTCTGGCACCAATACATCCTGGCGTTCATCTCGGGCATGATCTCCGCCGTCGATACCCCGGCGCGCCAGGCCTTTGTGGGTGAGCTCGTGCCACACGAGAAGATGGCGAACGCCGTGGCCCTGAACGCCACCGCCTTCCATACCGCGCGCCTGATCGGCCCAGCCTCCGCAGGCTTCTTCATTGACTGGTGGGGGATCGGCCCGGTCTTTCTTATCGATGCTGTGATGTTCATGGCCCCCGTCATCGCGCTGGCCCTCATGCGCGGCGACCAGCTCTACCCGCGCACCCTCGTGCCGCGCGCCCCGGGGCAGCTGCGAGAGTCCGTCGTCTACGTGCACAGCCGCACCGACATTCGCATCATCCTGGCGCTGATCTTTGTCGTGAGCGCCCTGGGCATGAACTTTCAGATGACGAGCGCCCTCATGGCGACGACGGTCTTCGGTAAGGCCGCCGGCTCCTTCGGGATCCTCTCCACGTTCATGGCGGTGGGGTCGATCCTCGGCTCCACGGGAGCCGCGCGCCGTGCTCCCCGCCTGCGCATCATCCTCCTGGGCGCCGCCTTTTACGGGACCGCCGAGATCCTCCTGGCCCTGTCGCCCTCCTACTGGTGGTTCGCGCTCCTGTCGATCCCCACGGGTTTCGGCATGCTGACGATGAACACGAGCGCCAGTGCCCTGGTCCAGACGCGCACCGATCCGGATAAGCGCGGGCGCGTCATGGCCCTGTACTCCCTCGTGTTCCTTGGAGCAACCCCGATCGGCTCGCCGCTCATCGGGTGGGTGGGCACGACGTTTGGCGCGCGCTGGTCGATCCTGGTCGGCGGTATCGCCTCCCTCGGCATCGCGCTCATCTGCGGGGCGTGGGCGATGATCCACTGGAAGGGCCGCGTCGTGCGCAGCCCCTCGTTCCCGTGGGTGGGCATCGAGGCGGATTCGTCCGTGGACGCGCCGCGTCGCTCGGTCGGCCCGCTCTGATCGGTGCCCGGAGAGGAACTAGAGTGCGCGCTCCAGGCAGTAGTCGATGCAGGCGAGGAGCGCCTCCACGTCCTCGATCTCAACGCTCGGCCACGTGCCGATGCGCAGCTGGTTGACTCCCACGCCGCGGTAGGCGCCGATGTCGACGATCCCCCGCGCGCGCAGGTGGGCGGCCAGCTCGGATGCGCTCACGGCTTCGTCGATCTCGATTGTGGCGGTCACGGGGGAGCGCCAGGTCGGAATCTCGACGAAGGGGCGCACGGCCAGGTTCGCCTCGGCCCAGTCGTAGATGAGGGATGAGGCCTGGGCGCACTGGGCGCTCACCTCATCCATGCCGCCACGCTCGAGGAGCCAGCGCACCTGGCGTTCCGCCATGACAATCGTCGCGAGCGCGGGAGTGTTGAGCGTTTGGTCCTTGCGCGAGTTGTCGATGGCTGCGGACAGGGACAGGAACTGTGGGACCCATCGCCCGTCGGAGCTGTCCTCGATGCGGCGGGCGCGCTCGACGGCGGCGGGGGAGAGGACCGCGATCCACAGGCCGCCGTCGGATCCGAGGGCCTTTTGGAGAGAGAAGTAGTAGGCGTCGACGCGGGTCAGGTCGACGGGTGCGGCTCCCGCGATCGACGTGCCGTCCACAAGGGTGAGCGCGCCGGGAGCCTCGACTCGGTAGACGGGGGAGGTGACGCCGGTGGAGGTCTCGTTGTGGGGGTAGGCGTAGACGTCGACGCCCTCTGATTTCTCGCGCGGGGACACGGTGACGAGAGAACCATGTGCGGCCTCGTCAATGAGGGGGGTAGCCAGGTGCGGGGCGTGCGCCGCTTCGGAGGCGAATTTCGCGCCGAACGCGCCCCAGGAACCGAAGGCCGCGCGAGAGGAGATGAGGCACGCGCAGGCCACGTCCCAGAAAGCGGAGGCACCCCCGTTGCCCAGGACGATCTCGTAGTCGTCGGGGACTGACAGGAGGGTGCGTAGTCCTTCCTTCAGTGAGGCGACCACGCCTCGCACGGGCGCTGCGCGGTGGGAGGTGCCCATGAGGAGCGGAGAGGACAGCGCCTCGATCTGCGCGGCGCGCACCTTGGAGGGGCCGCAGCCGAAGCGTCCGTCTGAGGGAAGGAGGGCCTGGGGAATGTCGGGGAAAGCCACCATAGCAACAGCCTAGTCTTTTCGGGCTGGGTATTTCCATCACGTTCATTAATCGAATTATCGTGAGGGGGCACACTCCGACACGCCTGTTTTTCCCCACTAACGCGTCGTTGCGCATGTCAGAAGGAAGGTGACCCTATTCTGTGTTTATTACCTGCCTGATGAAGGAGGCCGACGTGGCAGACCTGATCGACACCACCGAGATGTACCTCAAGACCATCCTCGAGCTCGAGGAGGACGGGGTCACCCCCCTGCGTGCGCGCATCGTCGACCGCCTGGGGCATTCCGGCCCGACGGTTTCGCAGACGGTCGCGCGCATGGAGCGTGACGGTCTGCTGCACGTGATGGGTGATCGCCGCCTTGAGCTGACTGAGGCCGGCCGTGCGCACGCGACCGAGGTGCTGCGTAAGCATCGCCTGGCGGAGCGCCTCCTCCTCGACGTGATCGGCATGGAATGGGCGCAGGTGCACGACGAGGCGTGCCGCTGGGAGCACGTGATGAGCGACGCCGTCGAGGCGCGCCTGGAGGAGCTGCTGAGCAATACGTGCGTGGACCCCTACGGCAATCCCATGCCCGGCTGTGAGCAGATCGAGGGGGCTTATTCTGCTGAGCTCGCGGTGCGTTCGCTCGAGGCAGGTACCCTCACGGTGGCGCGCATCGGTGAGCCGATTCAGGCGGACACGGAGCTGCTGGCTTCCTTCGATGAGCTGGGCCTGCGTCCGGGCGTTCGCGTGGGGCTCTCGGCGCACGGTGATGTCGTGCGCGTGGCCTCCCTCGACGAGGCCGGGGAGGTCCGTGGGTACCTGACGATCCCGATGGCTCTGGCCGCGCACCTTTTCGTGCGGGGTGAGTGAGCGCTGAGAAACGACGAGGCCGGGGCGACGAGCCCCGGCTTTTGTCATTTACGGGGTGTGTCTCGAATCGCAAAACACGAGGGAGAGGCGAGTTTTTCCTGAGATTGCAGGGCGCAAATGTCACGGAATGATAACGATGGGGGCGATCGATGTTACCGGAACGTGACATTTATCGGTCGGCCAAGGTATGATCGACATCGGTCATCAGACCACCCGCCCATTCGGAACCCGAAGTGAGACGACGAATGGAGCGGAAGAACCGTCTCACGCGGGGAACCCAGATGTGGCTCCTTGAGCCTTGGGGTGAAGCTCGCACGCCGAGCCGGACCTCCCGTCCGAACCCGACAGCTAACCTCGCAGGGAAACAGGGAGAACATGAGTGAAGACTATTAAGCCTGCTCCGCGTCACCGCATGGCACGTCGTCCGCTGACCGATTCCGTGGTCGAGGGCATGAACGTTTCCGGCGCCGCTCGTCCGATCGCTTTCGCGTCGGCCGCCGGTGTTGCGCTGACCGCGATTGCCGCCGGCGTTGCGAACGCCGCCCCGGCGACCCCCCAGTCTGAGCCGCAGAGCGCTGACCTCAACACGACGACCGTCGCCGTCGATGACGTGACCACTGTCGAGGTTCCGGACATCGAGTGGACCGCTGAAGAGGACGTCACCGCTTCCGCGACCGCCGAGGCACCTGCGGCGGCTCCCGGCACCGCAACCCCCGCCGCCGATCATTCCGACTCGGCCGCCTCTCGCTCGCAGACCCGCTCCGACGCGTCCTCTGACACCTCCGCCCGTCAGGCCACCCTGAACGCGGCTGGTGGCGACATCGCCTCCGTCGCCCTCGGCCTGACTGGTATTCCCTACGTCTACGGTGGTGAGAACCTCGGCGGTCTCGACTGCTCCGGCCTGGTCAAGTACGCGTACGCGGCTGCTGGCATCAGCCTGCCGCACTCCGCGTCCGCTCAGGCCGCTGGCGGCACCATCGTGTCCGACCCGCAGCCCGGCGACATCGTGTCCTACCCCGGCCACGCCGCCATCTACATCGGCGGCGGCCAGATGGTCGAGGCAACGGTGCCCGGCAGTTTCTCCCGGATCGCGCCGGTCCGCAGCGGCGCCACCTACGTCCGCTACTGAGCCTGCGATAGACAGCTAACGATCCTCGCAGCCCCCACGGGCTGCGGGGATCGTTAGTTTGTGCTCGGGTTGGGCTTTCGCGGATCGTTAAAATACGGCACAATATAAGTGACTGCCACCACGAGGAGGACATCATGAGTTCTACCGAAGTCATTCTGGTCGGTGTCGATGGCTCGACGGAGAGCCTTGCCGCCGTCAAATGGGCCGCTGATCGCGGCGCGCGCACCGGAGCGCGCATCCATTGCCTGTGTACCTACGCGCTGGCCTCGTACTCTGCTGCTGCCTTGGACGGTGGATACGCTGTCCTCGACGATGAGGCCCTGAAGGCGGGTGCCGAGCAGGTTGTCGAGGAAGCGAAGGCCCTGGCTCGCGAGCGCGGAGCGACGCACGTCTCCGGATCGACCGAGCCCGGAGACCCGGCGGGGGTCCTCATCGACTTCTCCGCCGAGGTGGACATGATCGTCGTCGGTTCTCGCGGCGGCGGCGGATTCGCCGATCGCCTCCTGGGGACGGTCTCCTCCGCCCTGCCCGCCCACTCGAAGTGTCCCGTTGTCGTCGTCCCCCGCCACACATCGGGTAAGAAGTTCACACCCGTCGAGCGCGTCGTCGTCGGCATCGACGGCACCGATCAGCCGTCGTGCGCGCTCAAGCGCGCGATTGGCGAGGCGCGCCTGTGGGATGCGCGCCTGACCGCGGTGTCCGCCGTGCCGATCGCGGTGGGCCCGTCCGTCATGACGTGGACCCCCACGGGCGTCGATCACTCGGCGCTGCTCGCTCAGGTCCGTGAGGGGATGGACGCCGCGATCGCCGCTGCCCTGGACGGGGAGGACATGCACGTCTCCCGCCACGCCCTCGATGGCTCTGCGGCATCCCTGCTCATCGAGTTCTCCACCGCTGTCGACCTGGTCGTCGTTGGCACCCGCGGGCGCGGAGGGCTTGCAGGCGTGCTCCTCGGCTCGACGTCGCAGACGGTGCTCGGTCACTCGACCTGCCCGGTCATGATCGTTCCCTCCGCCCACCTCGGGGACGCGGGCACGGCAGTGCACACCGAATGGGAGCGCCGCTAAACGCATACGGTCACGAGGCCGGGGTCCGACGCGTGGATACCCCGGCCTCGTCCGTGTGTGGAGGCGAATGCCCGCCGGGGTGAGCCTCTCCGCACTGCGACGCAGGACAGCGGTGCGCGCACTTTGCTACAGTGGGCGCGGACAACATGTCACGCCCTCGTAGCTCAGGGGATAGAGCACCGCTCTCCTAAAGCGGGTGTCGGACGTTCGAATCGTCTCGGGGGCACAGTAGAAGGACGCCATGCGTAACGCTCTTGGGTATCTCGTGTCCCTCGTGGCTGCCCTGTGCTGGGGTGCCTCCGGTGTCTCCGCCGACTACCTCATGGAACATCACGGCATCGAGCTGACGCTCATCAGCTTCTTCCGCATGTTCGTTTCGGGAATCCTGATCCTCGCCTACGTTCTTGCCCGCTCGCACGGGGTGTCCGCTCGTCACCGAGAATTGGTGTCCACACCTCGCAACTGGCGAGTCCTCGTGATCTACGCGATTTTTGGGCTCGCGGCCTGCCAGATCACCTACATGGGGGCGATCCGGGAGTCGAACGCGGGCACCGGCACCGTCCTCCAGTACCTGGGCCTGATCCTCATCGTCGTCTGGGTGTGTCTCACCCACAGGCGATGGCCGCGTGCCTCCGAGGTGATTGCCATCGTCCTCGCCGTGAGCGGTACCTTCCTGCTGTGCACGCACGGATCGCTGAACTCTCTCGTCATTACACCCACTGCCCTCGCCTGGGGAGCCGTTGCTGCGCTCACGCTCGCGACATACACGCTGCTTCCCGCTCGGCTCATTGCGGCCTACGGTGCGAACGTCGTCGTGGCATACGGCCTGCTGATCGCGGGTGCGTGCGTCGGCCTGGTCGGTCGCGTGTGGCGATTCGACATCACCTGGACGCCCGACGTCGTGCTCGCCATGTTCATCACCGTCGTCCTCGGCACCGCCGTCGCCTTCACCGCCTACCTGTGGGGTGTGGATCGCATTGGCCCCGTCAAGGCGTCGCTCATCGGGAGCCTCGAGCCCATCGCCGCGACCGCCTTTTCCGCCCTCGTCATGGGAAGCTCCTACACGGGCATCGACATCGTTGGCATGGTACTTATCGTTGGCGCCGTTGTGACCATTTCCGTTGTCGACCTCCTCCGGGCGCGCCGCGTCACACAATAGGGCGGTGCTGCCGTAGGGTTAAAACGTGGTTCCTAGTATCTTTTCGCGCCGTTCCGCCCCTGAGCCCGAGGCTCCCGAGGCCTCGTCCACCTCGACGCACCCGACCACCCTCGTCGGCTCTGCGCGCGAGAAGTGGCGCTCACGCCTCGACCAGGACATCGCCGCAGACTCCACG
>ERZ772979.1848-NODE-1848-length-11409-cov-6.711643_pt1 | contig 11409 bp, 8 predicted proteins | sample MGYA00511130_ERZ772979 | MGnify/ENA primary metagenome ERZ772979 (study PRJEB29015, sample SAMEA2738103) | human oral metagenome | biome: human oral; feature: human-associated habitat; material: saliva | place: China | collected 2186 ... | reverse complement strand
GCCACAACCACCGTTATATCGCCCTGCGTCTGAGTGGCCCAGGTTTCATCATCAATGGCGGGCGACAGCACCACAGCAGCCCGGACGATCATGACGTACAGCCGCATGTCTCCCTGGTACTCGACTCGGTCACCGGCAAGGTGACTCACGAGCGCGTCAGCGCAGGAGGAGCGTTCCAGCTTACGGACAGCGCCCTGCTCGATGACACAACCGTCTACTCACTGGACAAGGGCACCGAGCTCTGGGACTTCCGGAGCGCCAGGATTCGGGGACTGGACCTTGATCCGGGCACCTACATCGGTACGGCCGGGCACGCATCCTTTCTCATCGATGCCGGCAAGGACCGGCGTCTGTCCCTCATCCCACAGGCGCACCCGGACCAGATCACTCCTGCCCCGGATTTCCTCACAAACGGGTCAGGATACCCAGTCATCATTGACGGTTGGGTTGGCTATTTCACCTCCGACAGCAAGTTAAGAACGCAAAGTGTGATCCACCCGGGGCACGCCTACGCCGCAAGCCTCGATGGCCTAGCAAAGGTCACCGGAGCAGACACTCAGACATATGATCTGGGCGTTACGCTGGGAGTCAACACTATCGCGTCTCGCGCGTCAGGAACACTGGCCTTGTTCCCATCAAACCCACCCTCCAAGAGGACCAAAGGGTTCCCCGACAGCGATAGCTCCTGGGACGGAGTCCCATCGGTCGGGCAGGTCTTCGACCCGCACAGCAAGGCAGTGAAACCCGTTCACGAGTCAGCAGGGATCTCTGGTATCGCCGTCGGTATCACCTCCCGGGCGACAGAGACGAACCCTGGTGGCCAGATCACCGCCCGCACCCCTGACGGCCACTCCGCGTCCCTGCCCATCGCCCCCGGGACAACCTTCTACGCACCAGGAACGGACGACTCCTCCAACGCGAAACTCAACGACTTGGCGGTCGCGCACGCCGGCGGTTCCTGCCTGTCGGCAGTGAACACCCCTGGCGTCACACTCGTCACTCTGAACGCCGCACCTCCAGGAGATGGGGCATCACAGTACGTCAGGATCTACGGCATCACGGGAGGGAAATGATGGGCAAGCACCCTCGCAACGCACTTACTTTCATGCCTCCTGCCGGCGCCACACCACACACGTTCTTCATCGCACTGTGCACCATCGCCGTCACCCTGACGCTTTCCTTGGGCGCCTGCACCCCTCGCAGCTCACACCCCATTCACGAGTCTCTCGCGATCACCTCGCGCACCCTGAAGAACATCGATGAGCTCGATACGCCATCCACCCCCACCAACGGTGGGACGCATGTTTCAACAGCCCTGAAACACAACATCCTCACGGTGGCGAGCATCAACTCCACAGAGCACACACCTCAGTGGGCTCTCGACATCAGCCTGACCAACGCCTCTGACAGCAGCATCTCGTGGCCGAACTATTCAGACCACGACCTGGCAGGGCGACTGATGTCGACAGCTGTCGGCGCACTCGTTGTGAGCCCCAATGGGAACTACGTCTCCCTCGCGTTACAGGTGACTCGGAAGCAGGAGGACGAGCCACAGCTCACCGATCAGTCGAGCACTGTGGAACTGGCCTCCCAGCAGCACGGTTACGTCGTCGTTCTTGATGCCAGGACCGGGAAGACTGTCCTCACCCGGGAGGTCTCCGGTTTCATCCTGGCGCAGGCCCTCACCAACGATCACCTCGCCGTCGAGACCGCTCGCGCCTACTTTCCCGCCGGAGAGGGCAAAGGCACCATCACCGCCTTCCCACTTGATGGAACCTCCTCTCCCACCACGACTCCCACCGATCAGTGGCTCGTAGGAGCCGGTCAGGACTCACTGCTCCTGTCACCGCAGCCGGTGCACCACAAGATGTGCAGCGACCCCTGCGGCCCCTTCACCCTGACGCGCATCAGCACCGGCGGCCAGAAACTCAGCACCATCACATATGCAGACAGGGTCTACCGCGGGGGCTGGGTCGAGAGGTACAAGGAGCCCGCCCCAGACGGCGAGGACGGCGAGGCGTCTGCGCAGGCAGCACGGGAGGTGGTCGACGTCGACACCGGTGCCGCCACCGACCTCAACGGCGACCAGGCCGAGGAGACAGGACTGTCCACCGGTCCAGGGCTCCTCATGACGAGGAGAACCGATCCCGACAAGCAGAGCTCACCGTCGGTGCCGGTCTCCTGGCTCAGCGCCGCCGACGACGGCCACCCCCACACCGAGAACCTCGAGCAGTTCACCACCAAGTAACGCCCAAGCCACCCTGAGGAAAGACTGCCCACCATGCCGCCCGCCACCGACGTCGACCATCCCATCGACGACTCCCCCTCCGCTTCCAGCCACGGCGCCGACCAGGCCGATGCGGCCCTCAACCGTCGCAGACGCCGTCATCAACGCATCATCGCGGCCCTGACGTCGCTGCGTTTCGGCTGCTTCCTCGGCATGGTGGCCGCTGCCGCCCTCTGCGTCATCTGCGGCAGCGGGATCGCCAAGGTGCTGCTCAAGCTCCCCCTGCTGTCCTGGAAGGGTCTGGCACTGGCCGTATTCCTGTGGGTATGCGGGGTCGCCCTCTGGCCCGAGCCGCGCCATGACAGCCGCAGCACGCGCAACAGGGCCCTGACCGCGGCCCGCTCAGTGCTCATGCTCCTGCCCGCCGTCCTGGTCCCGGCCGCTGCCGTGTACGCCGTCCTCCCGATCGTCAGTCTCTGGAGATTCGTGCTCTCCACCTACGCGGTCAGCCTGGGCGAGGCCCTGGCCTACATCATGGGTGTCGCCGCCTTCGCCCTGCTGCTGTCCACAGACATTCTTCTGCGGGCCTCGCGCGCTCTGTTCGAGCCCTATGCCGACAAATCGCTGTACGAGCCCCAGCCGATCTCGGCGCGGATACACGACCTGCGCGATCAGCTGCGGCGACCGTGGCGCTCCTCCCTCCGGGCCCTGGGGCCTCGCGCCCTGCTCGCCCTCGTTCCCGTCGTAGCGCTCGTCGCCTCCTTCGCCGTCCCCTACCGCGGCCACCCGACGGGCGTCCAACCGGCCGACCATCACCCAGGCCACGGGCCCGTCGGTGAACGCCGACCAGCTGCCTGCATACCCCACCGGCTTCGCCTCGCAGGAGACGTGGACCAAGAACCTGGCGAGCGGACAGGACGTGGTCGCCGGAGCCGCCGGCCCCATCGTTCTCACCTCCGACGGAGTCACCGGGCTCGACCCCCGTGACGGCTCGAACCGGTGGAGCTACCAGCGCAAGGGCTCAACAGCGACGGGCGTCATCCCCAGCCCCGACGGCCGCTACATGGCGTTGAGATTCGATGATCCGGTCGTCTACACATCCTTGACCAACACTGACGGAGAGCTCGACTCCTCGACGCCGAAGGCCACCGTCGTCCTGGACACCATCACCGGAGTCACGGTTTTCGACTGGCGCGGCGACAGTACTCTCCAGATGACCGACTCGGCAGTCCTTTACGGCACCACCGCCTACTCGCTGAAGGACCGGTCGACCATGTGGGACCTTCGAAAGCTCACCGTTGACGGCGCCTCAGGCTCTCAGTCCGCTCAGGCCGCATTCTCCGGCGCGGCTGGTCACTCGGCCTTCGTCCTCAGTCTCCCCTCGGGGGACCACGACGTCGTCGTATCCCAGAAGGATCCCACCACCACGCATGAGCTTCCTGACCTCACCCCCCAGTCGTCCCCTCAGACCACCCGCGGGTCCAGCGTCGACGACGGCCCGGTCGTCATCGATGGCTGGGCAGTTGTTGACAAGCCCGGCGGGAAACAGGTCAAGCCGTCATGGTCCACAACGAGCCGACAGGATAGGGAGGTCCAAGCTGTCAGCCTCGACGGCCTGGCCGGTGTCCCCGGAGCAGATACTCGGGCCTATGACCTCGGCATGACCTCCGAGGTCAACTCGGTCGCCTCCAGGAAATCGCAGACTCTCGTGATCTTCCCGCCCCTCCCAGCGGAGAAGCCAAAGGATGACGTGGACTTGGAGCTTCACCTGTGGGAGGCCTCCGGCACTGTCGGCTCCGTCTTCAATCCTCGGACCCTGGCAGTGACGACGGCGGCACAGACGCCGGGGCTGGCCGCCGCCTCCGTCGGCATCACCCAGGCCGCCGTGGGTGAAGCCGTCGAGGGACGGATCACCGTCAAGCCTGCAGACGGATCGTCGGGCGTATCAATCCCTCTGGCACCGGGGACAACATTCGCTGCGCCAGGAGACAAGCTCTACAACCCTCGGCTCAAGGATCTGGCACTGGCCGACGTGAGGCCGGAAGAGAATCTAGTGAGCGCCATCAGCACTCCCGGCGCCACCATCATCATGGTTCGGACAGGCACGCGGTATTCCGGCACCTCTCGCATCTACGCCGTGGGAGGAGAAGCCCGATGATGCGCCACACGACACACACGACGAAGCCCACCCCCATGTCCTCGATGCACCGTCACCGCAGCGGTTTGGCGGCGAGCCGCGCCGCCCGCGCCCTGGTGGCAGCACTCCTCGTCTCACTGCCACTGTCCGGCTGCGGTTCCTCAGCCCCGAAGACAGCAGCGACCACGCCGTCGGAGGGAGTCTCCGTCACCCCACTCAGTGCACATCAGGTGGAATCCGAGCGGAACCACTTCGACGTCATTGACATTGGCGACCTGCCTACCCGCTATGGGACCGTCAGGGTTGACAACTCGCAGGTCTCATCCGGTGCCAAGTTGGAACGCGCGGCAGTCGTTACCAGCTACAAACCGGGTAGCACGGGACACAAACCGGATATCAAGGGCATGCAGTGGGCCAGCCGCATCGAACCTGCGGTATTCGATCACGAATACAAGTACAGCAGTGATGACTGGTCAACCACTCAAAAGAACACATTCCATCTTCTCGAGCAGGAGTCCTCCGGAGTGGGCGTCGTCAGTCCCGACGGGCAGCACATCTCGCTCATTCTCCAGCCGCACCGGACGGCTCACGACGACGACTTCTCGGCCCAGCGTACCTACGTCGTCGTCCTCAGCGCAGAGACGGGCACGCTCGAAGGCTCGGTGGAGGTCTCCGGACTGATCCTGGGGCGGGTCCTCACCAACGACAGTCTGGCCATCCAGACCGCCCAGAACTACTACCCGGGAGCCGAGGGTCGGGGAGTCATCTCCGTCTATCCGCTGAGCAACCTTGCGGGCAAGCCATCGACCATTTCCAGTGACCACTGGCTCATCGGCGCCTCCCGGGACTCACTCCTCCTGTCCCCGTACTCCCCCACCACCGGCAACGACTGGAGCACCCGGTTTCGCCCGTTCACGGTGACCCAGATGGGTACGGACGGCACAGTGCGCAGAACCATCACCGGCGTCAATCGGGTCTACCCCGGCGGATGGCTTCAACACTTCAGCGATCCTGCCGCCGCGGCCACACTCGCCGCCAGCACGGTCGGAAAGGACGATGACCAGACGCGAGCCACCTGGAACGCCCTGCCCACCCAGATCGTCGACCTGAACTCGGGAAGCACGCACGACCTCACGGGAGGGAGGGCCGAATCGGTCGGTGTCCCCACCGGACCCGGCCTGCTCATCAGCCATGAGGCCGCCGACGGCAACGGCAGCCCCCAGCAGTTCTGGCTCAGCGCCGACGACGACGGCCATCCCCACACCGAGAACCTCGAGCAGTTCGAGAACAACTGAGGCACAGGCCGCTGCGGGCCGGCACGCACCAACACAAAGCACCGGGAACGGCAGAAGCAATGCGCCCCCCTTTCCTGGGGCGTGCCGACTTCAATCCCAAGGAAAAAAGGGGGAGAACTATCCTCCGCGTTCCGCCTCACCATCACGATCCGGTCACCACAATAGAGCCATGCCCTCAGCGCCCAACACCGACGACAACGGCACCGATCAGCCCGACACCGATCCCAGCACCCAGCCAGGCGCTGCCGACTCCAGCGATGATGCCTCGACGGCGCCGGACACGGGGGAAGCCGAGGCCGGCGCCGACCGCAATGCCGCTGAGCCCAGCGAGGCCGCAACCGGCACCGGCGACAGCGAGGACGAGCCCTTCCCACCACGAGGCACCCTCACCCTGCGTGCCCTGCGCTGGGCCGGAGTGGTCGGCGCCGTCGCGTTCGGAGCGACTGCGCTGCTGCTGAGCCGAGAGCTCACGGAGGCCAGCAGCGTCATCCCGGACAAGGTCTCCGCACTGACTTACTGCATGATCTTCGGAGGGCTACTGGTCTGGCCGTTCTTCAACTTCTGGGAGAAGAAGGGCCCCATCCTGACAACGATCGTAACCACGGTCATGGCGGCCCTGGGCATGACAACGTCAGCATCTCTGACTCTGGCGTGGTGGGACACCTATCAGGAGACCGGATTCTCCGTCCTGTTCCTCCTGGCCCTGGCTGGAGTGGCGCTCTCAGCCGCGCTTTTCCTGAGCACAGGCACACTGTTGCACTACCTGCGCATGCGCACCACCGCGACAGGTATCGGGGATCCCAATGACCCGAGCCGCTGGCGCCGCCTTCATATCAAGACCGGAGAGAAGACCGACAAGGGGCTCCCCCGTTACGAGCGCATTCGGGTACCTCGCCGTACCCGTGCCTACTTCGCGGCCCTCATCATTGCGCCTGCACTGACGCTTGGTTCCGCCATCGCTGGAACATGGGCGCTCATCAACCCGGTCCACCATGTCATCGCCAAGGCCCCCGCCGAGACCTCGCTGGAGCCGCCCACGTCGTTGGCGCCGAAGGCCTCCTGGAGCAAGGAGATCTCCTCCACCGAGCTGAGCACCGTCGCGGGCGCGGGCGGCCCCATCCTCCTGACCGACGACGGCGTCATGGCACTGAGTTCCAAAGACGGCAGCGTCCTGTGGAGCTACAGTCGCAAGCAGGCCACATTCGCCTCCTCCACTTCCACCCCCAACGCACGTCGGCTCATCACCAGCCCTGACGGCAAGTACGTCGCGCTAAGAATCCTGTCACCCAAGTTCGTAGAATCCACCGGCGACACCTTGGTTTTCGATGCCCTCACCGGCAGGATCGTCTTCGAGCGTCAAGGTGCTGGTGGCCCGCTTCAACTGACCGACTCCGCAGTCCTCGACGGCGACGCCGCCTTCTCACTGACCGACGGGGCCAAGATGTGGACTCTCCCGGGGGGCTCCGGCGCGTCCTACTCCGGCCCGGCCGGACACTCCTCATTCATCCTGACGTCTTCCGAGGAACCTTCCTTCAAGAACACACCTACCAGCATGTATAGGTCGACAGTAACCACCAGGGTCTTTCCTCAGAACGACCCTACCGCCGAGGTCGAGGTTCCAAACACCCTGTCAGAAATTCCGTCTGAATCGAATGCGCTCGACAACTATTTCAGCTTCTTCATCAACGGATGGGCTGCACGCTACACCGGCGAGACCGATACGTCAGGAAACCCAGTAGCTGAGGCGATCAGCTTAGACGCGCTGGCCAAGGTCGACGGCGCCGACACCACAACCTTTCCCTTAGGAGCGACCTCGGGAATCAATACAGAGGCGTCACATCTCTCAAGCAGCATCGTCACCTATCCCGTCATCAGTCGGGACGCAAGTCTCCCCTACCCCCCAAAGGACTCACGAGCAGCGACGGTCTTCGATCCATCCACCCGTACGGTCACCCCGGTGTCACAGGATCGGAGCCTCGCCGCCGCTCGCACCGGCATCGTTGAGGTACCGGCCGACGACGGCTCCGCCTCCGCTGCACTCGTCATTCGGCCCGGCGACGGCTCGCCCGGCACCACCATCCCCATCACACCCGGTTCCACGTATCAGCCATTCCAGAAACTGATCGACAAGGACAATGCGCCGATCCAACCACTCTTCTCCCAGCACGCCGATTCTGAAAGGCCAGCAACGGCAGTGAGGACTCCTGGCGCTGTCGTCGTCATCTTCAATACAACCGGCATAGGTTACGACGGTTGCAGTTCGGGACCCGGAAATGACAACCAGAGATGCCGAGATACCTATCGGATCTTCGGCGTCACAGGAGGCCAGAGATGAGAGCCGCACATCCTCCGAATCCCCGCATTTCTTCCACGCTCCGGAGACTGTCGGCACTCGCCACAGCCGTGACGCTCGCGCTTACCATCGGTTCATGCACTACTGGGAAGAGTGATGATGATCCAGTCATCTCCTCCCTCAATGCTCAGGAAGCAGATGCTGCCAAGCCGCAGGATTCAATCAGCGACATGGACAACCAAACGTTGTCGACTGCCTGCGGCCTTGTCACCATGAGCACATCGTACGTAGCTGGAGGTACTGGCTCCACTGCCAAAGAAATGGCAACCACCGTCGCGAGTCGAGAGCGTTCCACTGATAAGTTCCAGTGGGCGGTCTCCATCAAGCCCGCAGTCGCCGACCAAGAAAGAACCAAGTACGCAGACAACGCCCAAAGTGCGATGAGCGAGAACATGGATCGTTCGTCGACGGGAAGCGCCGTCGTCAGTCCTGACGGACGGTACCTGTCGCTGATCCTTCTTCCCTCCGAGCAGCAGTCGGGAGAGACAGCAGCCGATCTGCGCACACATATCGTCGTCCTTGACACCAAGACAGGTAAGACGGTCAGGGACGTCACGGTCTCCGGGGTCACCCTGGGGCAGGCCCTCACCAACAGCGCCCTCAACGTCGAGACCGCTCAGAACTACTTTCCGGCTGGCTCCGGGAAGGGAACCATCACCATCTTCTCCCTGACAGACACGAGCGCTCAGCCCTCCTCCTTCCCTACCGATAAGTGGCTGGTGGGAGCCACCCGGGAGAACCTCATGCTCGCACCCAGCCTTCTTCCGGACGACTGCTTCAACGAGTGCTCGATAATGACCACCGTCTCCCTCCTCAACACCGACGGAAGCACGGCCGGGAGCATCTCCGGAGTGACTGCCATTCACCCCGGCGGCTGGATCCACCGGTTCGCGAACCCCAAAGCAGCCAGCGATTATCAGCAACGCTCGAAGGCAGCCTCGGAAGACGAGAGGAAGTCTCTCAGCCCCTCCCGGGAGGCAGCTGAGGAACAACTCGTCAATCCCAGCATTAAGAAGACAATCGACATCACGGGAAAGAGAACCTTCGAACGCGGCGTGCCGACCGGCCCTGGACTGCTCGTCGATCAGAAGACCCCCAACGGGAACGGCTCAACGGTACTCAAGCCCGTCTTCTGGCTCAGCTCGACCGATGACGGCCACCCTCACACCGAGAACCTCGAGCAGTTCGAGAACAACTGAGGCGCGGATCGGCAGCCCGTGCCCTCACTCCTCCCTGAGGCTCCACAGGCCTCTGCAGCCCCCGCGAGCCGCCGCGGGGCTCTCCCACCTCACTCGTCGAGCCACGCTTATCCGAAGTGCTGCTCGACTGCGGCGATGTCCCCGTAGGAGGCCTGCGCCCCCACGGAGGTCGTTGCGAAGGCGGAGACGGCTGAAGCCGCACCTGCCGCCTCCTTGAGCCCGGCGCCTGCGGCGAGCGCCGCCAGCAGCGTGCCCAGGAAGGAGTCACCAGCACCGGTGGTGTCCACGACGTCAGCCGGGAAAGGATCGACCGGGGTGATCTCCTCCCCCTCGATCACCATCGACCCACGGCCCCCCAGAGTCACCACCGCGGACGGGATCCCCATGGCGGCCAACCGCCTCGCGCAATCGCCCCAGTCCGTGGCGTCGTCGGCCCGGTCACCCTCCGGCTCGGCCACGGCGTCGCTCGCACCCGGCTTCAGCATGTCGGCGAGCTCATGCTCATTGACGACCAGGACGTCAATGGCCTCCAGGAGCCCGGCGGACAGCACAGGGTGGAACGGGGAGTTGTTGAAGACCACGCGGGTGCCGGCGTCGTGGGCGATGCGGGCCGCGGCCTCCACGGCGTCGGGGCTGACCTCCATGCACAGCCCCAGCACGCGGGCCTCGCCAATGACATCCTGGTGCTGCTGCGCCGTTGAGACATCCACTGTCCCGTTCGCACCGGGAGACACCACGATGGTGTTGTCCCCCGCGGAGTCCACGGTGATGATGGCGGTGCCGGTGGACACGTCCTCGCGCTGAACCGCGGAGGTGTCCACGCCGGCGCGCTGGAGGGACTCGATGAGCAGGTCGCCGTGACCGTCGGCTCCAACGGCCCCGATCATCCTCACGCGAGCTCCGAGAAGACCGGCCTGAACCGCCTGGTTCGCCGACTTGCCTCCCGGCAGGATCACCAGGTCCTCCCCGCTGATCGTCTCACCGGGCTTGGGAAAGCGCTCCGTTCGGACCGTCAGGTCAGCATTAAGGGACCCGAAGACGGCAACCTCGCCAGATACGTCACCCAGAACAGCTCGCACACACGTACGCATCAGATATCTCCCTTTCATGTGGCATCGATTCACGGACGAGAACCGCAGGTGGACTCACGCAGGCTGAGCGAGGCCTCGTGAATCACCTTCTGGACAACCCCATCGGGGTTCTCAATCCGCTGCAGCAGCAGCCGAACCGTCTCTGCTGCCATGCGTGGAATGTCATTCGATATGGACGTCAGTGCCGGACTCATGAGATCAAACCACGGAAGATCATCGAATGTGGCCACTCCGACGTCGGCACCGACGTCGACCCCCAGCCGCTTCATCGCGCGCAGCGCACCGAGCGTGATGACGTTGCCTCCGCAGATGAGGACATCCGGCTGGCAGTCGGCGAGAAGGCGCTCCACGACCTCTTGAGCCTGCGAGGCGTCATGTGCGGACGACAGTACCGGGAAACCGGACCATCCGGCGACCTCCAGCTCTTCGGAGACCACCCGAGCGCGTCCGGCGCCCGTACTGGTGGCGTCCGGCCCTGAGATCACGGCCGGACGCCGGTACCCCGCGTCGCGCAGGTGCTCGGCCAGCTCGCGGACGGCCTCTCGGGGATCCACCAGGACCGAGTCGACGTCGGCCCCGGGCAGGAGTCGGTCCACGGCCACAGTCGGGGTCTGCACCACCAGCTCCTGCAACCCGCTCGTAGGAGGCCCCACCGGCACCAGGATCATGCCGTCGACCCGCTGCTCGAGCATCGACAGCGCAACCCGCTCCTGCGCGGCCGGGTCCTCCTGACCATTGGCGATCATCAACAGCAGCCCCAGACGGTTCGCCTGCGTCTCCACGTGGTGGGCCAGTTCTGCGAAGAAGGGATTGTCGATGGCTCCGACGACGAGGCTGATCGTCCCCGAGCGGCCGGTCCGCAGGGAGGCGGCGTGCGCATCCCTGCGGTACCCCAGCCGCTCAGCGGCCTGACGGACGCGCTCCTTGGTCGCCTCAGGGATGCCGGGCACGTCGCTCAAGGACCTGGAGACGGTCGACACCGCCACTCCCAGCTCGCGAGCAATATCCCTCTGAGTAACCATCGTCTCCCACCTCGTGGCGATTCCCCGCGCCGACCGCAGCCGGCCGGGCTCTCAGCTCCCCGCGGGCCCGGCCGGCGCCTCGCCG
>ERZ772979.1847-NODE-1847-length-11419-cov-21.866244_pt1 | contig 11419 bp, 8 predicted proteins | sample MGYA00511130_ERZ772979 | MGnify/ENA primary metagenome ERZ772979 (study PRJEB29015, sample SAMEA2738103) | human oral metagenome | biome: human oral; feature: human-associated habitat; material: saliva | place: China | collected 2186 ... | reverse complement strand
GCATGAGCACGCCTTTCGGTGAGGTGAATGGAGTAAGGAACGAATTGCGTCTTCAACGGACTGCTTCTTACTGAAATGTTCTTACTGAAATGGGATTCCCGTTGTGGGAGACAGCCATATGAAGGTCGGATAGGTGAAGTACTCACCTATCCGACCTTCAACCAGCCGGATTGATCGACCTGAGCTCGTGCTCAGTTCTTCGTGCGCGTCACGACGGTGCAGGCCGAGTAGGTGCCGGGCTCAACCCCGTCGCTGCCGACGACGTCGATCTGGGTGGTCAGTCCCTTGGATGGGTCCTTGGGGTCGCAGGTGCCCAGGGACTTCCACGTGTCCTCGGTGACCGCTGCGGCATTGACCTCATAGAAAGCGGTGAAGGTCATCATGGTCGAGGAGTGGGCGTACAGGGTGTCGCTCGTGGACAGGGGCATGGAGCCGTCGTCCTGGCGCGCGTAGTCGTCCATGCTGATCCACCACGGCGTGCCACTGCCCCACACGTACTTGAGGGTGAAGCCGGCCGGGACCGGGGGGTGCAGGACGATATTGGAGGTCTGTCCCATGGCGTCGGTGTTGTTGGTGAAGGTGACGGAGTAGCCCACCTTGACCTCGTAGGTGCCGGTGGGGGCGGCCTCAACTCCGCGATCAGTGGGCTGGACCTTCACCTCACTGATGGGGCGGTCCTTGGTGAAGTCACTGGAGAAGGTCTGCTTGCCGGTGGTGAGTGCGGCCTTGACTGTGTTGCGTCCCGTGACGCCGGTCAGGTCGACCTGGCAGGTGATGTCCTTGCCCTGGGGGACCTTGGCCGTTCCGCTGGAGACGGTGAGGTTCTCGGCCGGTCCCGTGGCGGACACGACCTTGCCTCCGAAGGCGGTCAGGTCGCAGGTCAGGGCGCCCACCTGGGCCTGTCCTCTGGTCCGGCCGGCGGAGATGGTGAAGTTGGACAGCGGCGTGGTGGAGTCGTTCCTGGCCGTCATGGTGAAGCGAGAAGTGTCCTTGGCGGCGCCGTCGACCGCGACCTCCTGGGTGGACACGGTGGCGTGAGCCTCGCTGGCAGCGGGCTTGTGGGCCGTCGCGGTGGGCGTGAGAACTAGGCTGCCCGTGGAGGTCGTGATCTTCGGGTTGAAGGTGTAGTTGCGTGCATCCGCACCGGGAGCCGCCACTGTGGTCCCCAGGTCCAGGTCGACATAGGAGGTCTGGTCCCAGGCGGAGTCGAAGTTGACCTCATAGGTCAGGCTCAGGTGCTCAGGAGTGCAGGAAACGGCTGTGACCGAGCCGGCGCTGTCCCCGTGCTGGTTGTAGTACAGGTGGTCGAAGAAACCTAGGCCGGAGTCGGCCAGCTTCGAAACGGGCTCGTCCTTGCCCCTGTCGATGTAGAAGGCACTGGTCCCGGCCACCCTGTCGCCGTCCGGGGAGGGGCAGGACCAGGTCCACTTGCCCGGCACGGAGTCGGCCTCAATGGTGACGGTGGTCGATGAGTTCGGGGCGACGGTCGAGGGGACTCGGACACCCCAGCTCAGGCAGCCCTCGGCGCTGTCGGAGCCGTGACAGCCGGCGCCGGCGGGATGATAGCGGCCCTCCACGGTGATTCCTGGGCCCGGGGTGGCGGTTGGGGCGGCTGCGCTCACCGGAGCGGCGACGGCGCCGACGGTGAGCAGGGGAAGAGCCGTGGCGACACCCAGGAGGCGCCGCCACGGACGAGTGTGTGGGAGAGATGGGACGTGCATGAGCATGCCTTTCACTGAAATGATCGGAAGGGACGCCGACCGGTTCTTTAATATATCTCTGAACACAGTGCTATGGAAATGGCGAAGTGATTCTTCTGCCGCGCTTTCCCTGCCTTCATGAAAGGAATAGACAAAGGTCGATTGCGCCCGGCTTTCGGCGCAACCGACCTTTGTCGTGGCTCTTCGCGGCTCGTCTGCCACACCTTGCCCATCAGTGCGGGCGCGTGGCCTCCTTCATCGTGGCGGTGAAGGTGACCAGGTCACTGCGCAGCGCTCCGAGCGCGTAGTGACGACGCTCCTCGTTACCGCCTGCGCCGTTGTTGCCGCCGGCGGCCGCCACGATCTCGGGGGCGTAGCGCTCCACGATCTTGACCGTGGCTGATCCACTGATGGCGCCGTCAGCGCCGGCTGCGATGGCCTCGGCGACCTGCTCGGGCGTGGAGATGCCGAAGCCCAGCATCACTGGTGCGGCGGCGTCGGCGCGCAGGCGCTCCACCGACTCGGCGAGCCCCACGGTGGAGGAGGCCCGCTCGGTGCCGGTCACCCCCACCCGGGAGACGGCGTAGACGTAGCCGCGTGAGGCCGCCGCCACCGCGTCCAGAGTCTCGGCCGCGGCCGACGGCGGGGCGATGTAGACGGCGTCGACACCGGCCTCCTCAGCGGCCCGGCTGAAGGGGGCCGACTCGCGGATCGGGACGTCGGGAAGCAGCACCGAGTCGATGCCGGCCTGCGCGCACTCTGAGTAGAAGCGCTCCAGGCCCATGGCGAAGGGCACGTTGCCGTAGATGAGCATGCCGATGGGCAGCCACGGGTGGCGCCGGCGCACCCGCCGAACCACCTCCAGGCAGTCCTGGAATCCCACACCCGCGGCCAGGGCCCGCACATGGGCCTTCTGGATCGTGGGGCCGTCGGCGACCGGGTCGGTGAAGGGCACGCCCAGCTCGAGGGCGTCGGCCCCACCGGCGATGAGCGCCTCGATGACGGCCTCACTGGTGTCCGGGTCGGGGTCACCGACCATGACGAAGGGGACGAAGGCGCCCTCACCGCGCTCCTTGAGGGCGGCGAACATCGCGGGATAACGACTCATCTCAGAACTCCTCATCCGGGCCGGCGTCCGGGCTGGTGCCCCTGGCGGCGTTCAGACCCGCATACTCGGTGCGCTTGCCCATCTGCTCCACCATGCGCGAGGCCCTGGCCACGGCGCCGTCAGTGGAGAAGGAGCCGCCCAGCCTCGCCTGCACCTGGTCGAGATCCTTGTCCCCACGGCCCGACAGGCACACCAGCAGGATCGGAGGCTCCTCGCCGTCGGGCACCTGGCGGGCCATGGCCAGAGCTTGAGCCAGGGCGTGGGCCGACTCCACCGCGGGGATGATCCCCTCGTGGCGCGACAGCAGGCGGAATGCCTCGATCGCCTCGTCGTCACTGATGCCCACGTAGCGGGCCCGGCCGGTGTCCGACAGCCAGGCGTGCTCGGGCCCCACGCCCGGGTAGTCCAAGCCCGCCGAGACCGAGAAGGACTCCTCGACCTGTCCCTCCGAGGTGCGCATGAGGTAGCTGCGCGCCCCGTGGAGGATCCCCACCAGCCCCTTGTTGATGGGGGCGCCGTGGCGGGAGGTGTCCAGGCCCTCACCGGCCGGCTCAACCCCGATGAGCTCGACCCCGGGGTCATCGACGAACTCGGCGAACATGCCGATCGCGTTGGAGCCGCCGCCCACGCAGGCGATGACCGAGTCCGGCAGCCGCCCCGTCAGGCCCAGGACCTGGGCGCGGGCCTCCCGGGAGATGACCCGGTGGTACTCACGCACGATCGTGGGGAAGGGGTGAGGCCCGGCCGCCGTTCCCAGCAGGTAGTGGGTGTCGGCGAAGGAGGCCGTCCAGTCGCGCAGTGCCTCGTTGACGGCGTCCTTGAGCGTGCCCGCACCACTGTCCACCGGGACCACCGTGGCGCCCATGAGCTCCATGCGCTCGACATTGGGCGCCTGGCGCACGACGTCGGTGGCCCCCATGTAGATGGTGCAGTCCAGGCCCAGCAGGGCGCAGACCATGGCGGTGGCCGTTCCGTGCTGGCCGGCGCCGGTCTCGGCGATGATGCGCCGCTTACCCATCCGCTTGGCCAGGAGGGCCTGTCCCAGAACCTGGTTGCCCTTGTGGGCGCCGCCATGGACCAGGTCCTCGCGCTTGAGCAGGATGCGTGCGTTGCCCTCCAGCGGCAGGTTGCGCAGCTCGGTGACCGCCGTGGGACGTCCCAGGTAGCAGGTCATGAGCGTCTCCAGCTCGGCGGCGAAGGCCGGATCGGCCTGGGCGTCGATGAAGGCGTCCTCGAGCTGGTCCAGCGCCGGGATGAGCAGCTCGGGCACGAACTGGCCCCCGTAGGGTCCGAAGAAGGCCGGCAGGCGCGGGTGGTGCCCCGTCTCCTGGCCGTCCCGGTCCAGGGCCGACGACGACGTACCCTCACCCTGAGGCAGCGGTACCGCGGTGGCCAGCTCCCGAGCGGCCTCGGCCGGATCCGGGGCCCCGGACAGGGACGAACCCACCAGGAGGGCGTCCACCAGGCCCGACAGACGCCGCACATCCTCGGCAGCACCGACCCCCGACTCACCCACAAGCACCACCCCGGCCGGGGCCAGGGGAGCCATCTCCTCAGTGCGTGCCAGATCCGTCTCCAGGGTGCGTAGGTCACGGTTGTTGATGCCGATGACCTCCGCCCCCAGGGCCGAGGCACGATGCATCTCCTGAGGCGTGGAGACCTCCGTGAGCACCTCCATGCCCAGGCTGTGGGCCAGCTCGGCCAGCTCGCGGTAGACGTCGTCGGGCACCACCGAGAGCATGAGCAGGATCGCGTCCGCCCCCAGGCTGCGGGCCGCCAGCACCTGGACCTCATCGACGATGAAGTCCTTGCACAGGACGGGGACGTCCACCACCTCGCGCACGGCCGCCAGGTCGTCGAAGGAGCCGTTGAAGCGGTCGGGCTCGGTGAGCACCGAGACCGCGGCCGCGTAGGGCGCGTACTGGGCGGCCAGCGAGGCCGGGTCGTAGTCGGAGCGGATGGTGCCGCGTGAGGGCGAGGCCGCCTTGCACTCCATGATGAGAGCAGGCTGCGGGCTGCGGCCCTGGCCGCTACGGGTGCGCAGGGCGGCCGCGAAGGAGCGCTGCGAGCGCTCCAGATCCTCGGCTCTCAGGTGCCCGAAACGGGCGCGCAGCTCATCAATGCGCTCGCGGCGCGCCTGGACGATCGAGTCCAGGACGGTGCCCGTGGCGATGAGACGCGCCTCGACCGGCTCACGGTGGGCGCGCTCGCCAGGGCCTGCGCCATCGGGTGACGCGGCGGGAACGGGGGCGGTGTCGGAGGTGGTCACGGCTTCTCCTCAGGCCGTCTCAGTGGCGAGGTCACTGGCTTTGGTCATGGACTCCAGGTGGCGGGCCACACCACCGGAAAGGATCTGCTCCAGGGCCGCCGCCGTGCCGTCGGCGAGGCTGTCGGCCCGGCCAGTGAGGTACAGCAGGGCACCGGCATTGACGGCGATCGCGTCGCGGTGGGCGGGCCGTCCCTCACCCGAGACGGCCTCGCGCAGCAGGCGGGCGTTGTCGGCCGGCTCCCCGCCCAGCAGGTCGGCCAGCTCGTAGACGGGCACCCCCAGATCCGCAGGCGTGACCTCATAGGCCCGCACCCCGCCGGGCGTCGCCTCACGCACGAGAGTGGGGCCGTGGACGGCGATCTCGTCCAGGCCCGAGCCGTGGACCACGAGCGCGCGCTCACGCCCCAGCTGGACCATGGCCTCAGCGATCATGTCCAGCATGCCCGGGTCCCACACGCCCATGAGCTGGAAGGTCAGGTGGGCCGGGTTCACCAGCGGCCCCAGGACATTGAAGATCGTGGGCGTGGCCAGCGCCTTGCGCACCGGGGCCACGTGCCGCATCGCCGGGTGGTAGGCCTGGGCGAACAGGAAGGTGAAGTGGTCACGGGCCAACAGCTCGACCGCCGTGGCCGGCTCCACGTCCAGCGGCAGCCCCAGCTCGGCGATGACATCGGCCGCCCCCGTCTTGGAGGACACGGCCCGGTTGCCGTGCTTGGCCACCGCGACCCCCATCGAGGCGGCCACCAGGCCCGCCCCCGTGGAGATGTTGATCGTGCCCACGCCGTCGCCCCCGGTGCCCACGACGTCCACCAGCGGGAAGGACACCGACGGGAAGTCCCGGGCCACCTGGCGGAAGGCGCTCGCGGCCCCGGCGACCTCCTGGGGCTCCTCACCGCGGGCGTGCAGCGCCGCCAGCAGCGCCGCCGTCTCCACCTCGGACAGCTCGCCGGCGCCCAGGGCCGCGAAGACCGCGGAGGCCTGCTCGCGGCTCAGGCGCCGTCCCTGCACCACCTCTCGCAGCAGCTCGTGCGCCTCCTGCGCCGTGGCAGCAGGCGCGGCCTGCGCAGCGGCCGGGGCCGCGCTGTTGGTCTGACTCATCGGTCTGTAGCTCCTTCGCAGGTGGTTGAGGCTGGTCGAGCGCCCGGGGGTGATTCTGCCCGAACGGCGGCTCCGACGTCGGTATGTGCGGGCCGACGGGGCGCAGGTGTGGTTCAGGGGGTCCGGGCCAGGCCGGCGGTGACGGCCTTGAGCAGGGCCGGGCCCTGCGGGGTGAGGATCGACTCGGGGTGGAACTGCAGCCCGACCGCGGGCAGTGACCGGTGCCGGGCCGCCATGACGATGCCTCCGCTTGGGTCCTCATCTGTCGGGGTAGTCCGGGCAAGGCTGACGAGTGCCTCAGGAAGTGTGCGCGTGCCCAAGGAGTGGTAGCGGGCCACGTCCAGCGGACCGCCGTCGAGGACCGCGAAGGCCTCGTCAGCGCGTCCCGCCTCAGTGACCTCGAGGCGGTCGGAACGGCCGTGGACCGGGCCGACCGGGGCGACCCGCCCGCCGCAGGCCTCGACCAGGGCCTGGAACCCCAGGCAGATGCCCAGCGTGGGAATCGCCTCATCCAGGGCGGTGGCGACGAGCTCCATGAGGCAGCCCGACGTCGCCGGATAGCCCGGTCCGGGGGACAGGCACAGGACCGGACGTCGCCCTGCCTGCCGCTCGACCTCGGTGGGCTCCAGGGCGGCGAGCACCCGGGAGGCCGGCACGTTGTTGCGGTAGACCTCGATCTGGGAGCCGAGGGTCGCGAACTGGTCGACGAGGTTGTAGACGAAGGAGTCGCGGTTGTCGAGCAGAACCACTCGAGCCGGTGCCGATGCCTCGGCACGACTCCCGGTGGCCTGCGCGGTGCTCTGGCTGCTGGTGAGGGGCATGGCTCAGGCCTCCTTGCTGGTCCGGCTGCCGGTTCGGCTGCTGGTCTGGTCGATGACGAGGGCGGCGCCCTGCGCGGCGGCGACCGCCTCCAGGACGGCGCGGGCCTTGTGGACGGTCTCGGCGGCCTCGGCGGCCGGGGAGGAGGCCGCCACGACGCCGGCCCCGGCCTGGACCAGGGCGGTGCCGTCGACCACGAAGCCGGAGCGGATGACGATGCAGGTGTCCAGCTCGCCGTCGCCGCGGATGTATCCCACCGAGCCGCCGTAGGAGCCGCGGCGCACGCCCTCGGCCTGGCGAATGAGCTCGGCGGCCCGCAGCTTGGGGGCACCGGTGAGGGTGCCCATCGTCATGGAGGCGCGGAAGGCGTCCAAGGCGTCCAGGTCCTCGGCCAGCTCACCGGAGACCTCCGAGACCAGGTGCATCACCCGGCTGTAGCGGTCCACGCGCAGGAGGTCCTGGACACTGCGGGTGCCCGGGCGGCTGACCCGGGCGACGTCGTTGCGGGCCAGGTCCACGAGCATGACGTGCTCGGCGACCTCCTTGGCGTCGGTGCGCAGCTCCAGCTCCAGACGGGTGTCGCGCTCGTGGTCCACCGAGCCGTCGGGGTGCAGGCCGCGCGGCCGGGTCCCGGCGATCGGGCGGATGGCGACCCGGCCGCTGCGCACCGAGTACAGCAGCGCCGACTCCGGGGAGGCTCCGAAGAGCTCGAAGTCCGGGGCGGCCAGGTAGAACATGTAGGGACTGGGGTTGGCGTGACGCAGCACGTGGTAGGCGGCCAGAGCGTCGGGGCAGTCAATGGTGAAGCCCCGCGAGGGCACCACCTGGTAGACGTCGCCGTCGGCGATGTAGCCGCGCATCGTCTCCACAACCGCCTCGAAGTCGGCATCCGAGGTGGTGGGCACGGCGTGCAGGACCGCGGAGTCGGCGGCAACCTCGGGCGGAGCCGGAGAGTGCTCGGCCGCGTCGGCTGCAGTGTTGATGGCGGCGGCCAGCGCGTCCAGGCGCCGCTCCAGCTCCGCGGCGTCGACCGAGGCCCCCACCAGGGTCGCCTCCTGCGTGGGGTGGTCGACGACGAGGATGATGCGCGCGTCGTAGAAGAGGTAGTCCGGGCAGGTGTTGGCGCCCTGAGCCACCTCGGGCAGGGACTCGAAGGTGGACAGGTAGTCGAAGGCGAAGGCCCCCGCCTCCAGCGGCAGGTGGGGGTGGTCGACCTCTGCCTGGGCCAGTACCCGCAGCGGCTCGATCGTGGACAGGGCCGTCAGGCGCTCGCGCTCCTCGATAGTGGCGTCGTCGTCGGCGCTGGTGGGCAGGGCGAGAGTCAACCGGCCGGGGGAGCGGTCGGCGAGATGCTCGCTCAGGCGCTCCTCCAGGCGGGCCAGGGCCGCGAGGCCGTCAGCTCCGGGACCCTCGCCGTCGACGGTGGACAGTGCCTCGGCGGTGACGGTTCCGCCCCAGCAGGTCAGCCTGGCTGACGCCTCCAGGACGGCGACCGTGGTGCGCGAGGCCTTGGTCGTGATGTCGGCGCTCTCCAGCAGCACGCAGTCCACAGGGCGTACGCCGGCGGCCTCGCCATCGTCGGCAGAACGTCCGGCGGAGCGCAGGAGACCGGCACGGGTCAGGTGCTCCAGCAGCGCACCGCCGTCGGCGTGGTAGCGCACCGGGCGCGTGAGAACGGTAGGTGAGGCCGCGGACGGTGCGGCGGGAGGTGCAGTGTCAGACACGGTGGGCGGCATGGGGCCCCTTTCCTGAGATCGTGGGTCAGGCGGGCCTCTCACTCATGCGTCGGGCGGGCCCGCGGTGAGCGAGCCGATACGTCCTAGCGCGTCAGGGTGGCGGCTCGCCTCAGGGGGAGCCACCACCACTGGCGGTCGCGGAACGCTGTCATGGCACCGAGGGTAGAACGATGTCATGAAGCGACCAAATCGTCGGCGAGGGATGAGACGCTCATCCGCGTCGGCTGCCGCGGCGCAGGGATCTCTCAACGGGGGTGGCACTGGGCTTGGGGCTCTTGCCGGTTACCTGGGACACGGCGGAGGCTGCGTTGACAATACCGGCGCCGCAGGAGTCGCGGTCGCATCCGGCCATTGTCGTGGCCGTGTCCTGAAGTATGGTGACGATCTCCTCGGTCTTCAGGTCGGGGTTGGCGGCCAGCATCAGCGCGATGGTGCCGGCCACGTGCGGGGCTGCCTGGCTGGTGCCCACCATGGTGGCGTAGGTGGAATCCTGCGGGGCTGTTGTGGACTTGTCGGTCAGGGACAGGATTCCGGTCTCGACATCCATGTCGCCGCCGGGGGCGGAGATGTCGACGCTGGCGCCGTAGTTCGAGAAGGGGGACCGGACGCCGTTGTTCGTGGAGGCGCCGACGGTGACGACGTTCTCACAGCTCGCAGGGGCGACTTTACTGGCGTCCTGATCCTCGTTTCCGGCTGCGGCGACGATGACTGCGCCGCGTGCGACGGCAGCATTGATGGTCTTCTGGTAGAAGCGGGGGCAGGTACCGGGGCCGCCCATGCTCATGTTGATGATCCGGGCGGGGTTCTTGTTGACCGGCACGCCGTTGACCTCGCCCCCCGAGGCCCAGGTGATGGCGTCGATGGTGTCGGCGCTGGTGGAACCGCATCGGCCCAGGACGCGGATGGGCACGATCTTGGTGTCCGGGGCGACACCTGCTACGCCACCATTGTTGTTCGTGTGTGCGGCGATGGTGCCGGCCACATGAGAGCCGTGCCAGCTCGAGCTCTGGCCCTTGCTGGCTCCGCTTCTGGAAGGGCAGGCACCCGGCTCGGCCCAGTCGCCCTCGTCGGATGGATCCGCGTCGTAGCCGTCATTGTCGCGGGCTCTCTCGGCGTCGGAGATGAAGTCGTAGCCGGGCAGGAGCTGCCCCTCCATGTCCGGATGGTTGGTCAGGATGCCGGTGTCGATGACGGCGACCGTGGTGCCCTTGCCGGTGGACTGCGACCATGCGTTGGTGGCGTTGATGCCGTAGGAGCTCGAGGTCATGTCCCACTGCTCGGAGAAGTAAGGATCGTTGGGGACGTTGCTGTCCTTGGTGTAGCTGTTGTCCAGGGCGGTCATGTGCATGTCGGGCTCGACTGCCTCGATGCCGTCGGCGGCCTCGAGCGTGGAGATGAAGTCCTTGACCTGGTCCACGGTGAGCTCGTCACTCAGCTTGACGGCGGCCGTGCTCATGGCGTGAGCGGTAACGGACTCCAGCTTGACCGAGAACTTTCCAGCTGCGGCGGTCAGTGCCTGCCTGTCCTTGGCGGGCAGGGAGTCGAGGACGTTCTCGCCGTAGGCCTTCGCGGAGGCGATGACCTTGGCCGCTCCCGAGCCCTCGGCGTAGGAGATGATGAAGCGGTCGCTGGGCTCGGTGGCGTTCGCGGCAGCGCGGCTGCGTTCAGAGGCTGTTGCCGACGCCGCTGCGGAGGCGCCGCGGCCGCCGAGGACTCCGGCACGAACCAGGCCGACGGCGATGACGGAGACCACCGCGATGGCGGCGGCAATGATGATCAGGACGCGTTTTCTGCTGAGGGTCATAGCCATGTGGAGAGACTTTCGGTGGGGACGCCCCGGGTCTGGGGTGGTCGGGAGCCCGGAGTGCGACGAGTCTGGCATGGAACGGCGGCACAGGCCCATCGGCGACTGTGGGTAGGTCTCCCCAGCAGGTTCCGCGAACAGGTCTGGCTGGTTCAGACGTGCTTGCCGCGCTTGCTGCCCTGGTTGTCGCGCACGACCCGACTGCCACGAATCACAACGATCACCACCAGGACCGCGACCGTCAGGAGGCAGACGATGCGGCCGATCGGGCCGGTGATCCAGGCCGTCAGGATCGCCATGCCGATGGTCGTGTAGACGCTCGCCCAGGCGATCGCCCCGGCGGCCGTGGCCGCCGCGTAACGGTGCAGCGGCATGCGGGCCACGCCCGTGGAGATCTGGATGAAGCTCTGCAGGCCGACGGTCAGGAAGGACATCGGCACGGCCAGCACACCCCAACGGGCCGACCACGCCTGAGCGCGGGCGTACATGGGGGACTCGATCAGCGAGACCCACCGGGTGCGGGCGGTGCCCGCGGTGATGCCTCGACCGATCCAGTACATGGTGTGCGAGCGCATCATGGCCAGGCACCAGAAGAACAGGAAGACCCAGGGATAGGGCAGGCTGTGGATCCGTTCCAGCATGCGAGGAAGGCTAGCCTAAGCTGATCGCTGCCCGGTTGTGGAGTCGCCTACGCCCATGGGAACCATGGGAGGCCGGTGCGCGGCCGCACCTCACACCGCGGGCGGCCCGGCGGGCTGGGGCAGGGGGCCGCAGGCGTGGGACACTTAGGCCAGACCCATGCCAGTTTTGAGGAAGAGTCAGGAACCGAGCTCCGTGTCACCGATCCCCACACCAGAGCAGATGACCAGCGTCCAGCCCGCCGCC
>ERZ772979.1843-NODE-1843-length-11433-cov-13.346194_pt1 | contig 11433 bp, 9 predicted proteins | sample MGYA00511130_ERZ772979 | MGnify/ENA primary metagenome ERZ772979 (study PRJEB29015, sample SAMEA2738103) | human oral metagenome | biome: human oral; feature: human-associated habitat; material: saliva | place: China | collected 2186 ... | reverse complement strand
TGTGTCTCTGTATTGCGTGGAGAAGGGCTTCTCTCCACACTGCAAACCTAAAAAAAAACTTGTAATCAGCAATACCAGAGAAGAGAACCTCGCGATACACGCTGCGTAGCCGCGCTTTGTGGGGCTCGTCTCTTCGGAGAGAAAAGCTGAAAGCAGTAGTGGAATGACTTCCTACGAGCACGAATAAAAGCCCCAGATAACTGGCAGATAAGCTGCGTCTACGTGCGTAGATCTAATAGCTACGTACGTGGATGATAGGGTTTACGTGCATAGTCTTTAAGACTACGTGCCTGGATAGGAGAAGACCACTACGGGAGGGCGGCTTTTTCTTCGCGGGGATAGCACTTCTTCCTCCGCTGGATGAGAGAAATCTGCGTGATAGGGCGAGTCCCTTTACCCTCAATTAGCGAGCTATCCTCGCGCGTATAGGGGCGCAGGTGCGAGGCTTTAGCTATCTTTGTGCCACTATACATACAGATAATCACCTCTTTTTAAGAAGAAAAATGATCAACTTTATTGAAGAGCTGCGCTGGCGTGGGATGATCCATGATATGTTCCCAGGCACTGAGGAGCAGCTACAGAAGGAGCGTACCTCTGCATATCTGGGTATTGACCCCACGGCAGACTCCCTTCACATCGGCCACCTCGTCGGGGTCATGATGCTGCGCCATCTCCAGCTGGCAGGCCATCGCCCCATCGCCCTCATCGGCGGTGCTACGGGGATGATTGGTGACCCCTCGATGAAGTCCGCCGAGCGTAACCTCCTCGACGAAGAGACGCTCCGCCACAACCAAGCTTGCATCAAGAAGCAGCTGTCTAAGTTCCTCGACTTCGATAGCGATGCCCCCAACGCTGCTGTGCTGGTGAACAACTACGACTGGATGAAGGACTACAGCTTTCTCGGCTTCATCCGCGACATCGGCAAGCATATCACGGTCAACTATATGATGGCTAAGGACTCGGTGAAGAAGCGCCTCAGCGGCGAGAACTCCAACGGGATGTCCTTCACCGAATTCAGCTACCAGCTCCTGCAGGGCTACGATTATCTGTATCTCTATCGCCACTACGGCTGCCGTCTGCAGATGGGGGGCTCTGACCAATGGGGGAATATCACCACGGGTACGGAGCTGATCCGCCGTATGGATGCTGGCGAGGCCTATGCTCTGGTATGTCCGCTGATCACGAAGGCCGACGGTGGTAAGTTCGGTAAGACCGAGAGCGGCAATGTGTGGCTCGATCCCGAGCGCACGAGCCCGTACGCCTTCTACCAGTTCTGGCTGAATGTCAATGATGCCGATGCGGCTCGCTATATCAAGATCTTCACAACGCTGACGCAGGAGGAGATCGCAGGTCTCGAAGCTCAGCAGGCTGCTGCTCCCCACGAGCGCGCCCTGCAGAAGCGCCTGGCGGAGGAGATCACCGTCCTCGTCCACGGCCGTGAGAGCTATGATGCCGCTGTGGCTGCCTCAGGCATCCTCTTCGGGCAGGGTACGCGCGAGCAGCTCCAGTCACTCGACGAAGCTACGCTCCTCTCCGTCTTCGAGGGGGTACCTCAGTTCGAAGTCTCGAAAGACAAGCTGCAGGGTGGTGTGAAGGTCATCGACCTCCTCACCGAAGATGCGGCAGTCTTCCCCTCGAAGGGCGAGCTGCGCAAGCTCATCGCCTCGGGTGGTGTGAGCGTGAACAAGGAGAAGGTCGCCAGCCCCGATGACCTCATCACCTCTGCCCAGCTCATCGCTGACCGCTACCTGCTCGTACAGCGCGGTAAGAAGAACTACTATCTCGTCTTGGCTAAGTAAGCCACTGACATCTCCTATATACGACGGCTCCCCCGCTACTGCAATGGTAGCGGGGGAGCCGTCTTCTTTTGCCCCACCTCGGGGGTGTTACGAATGGAGCGCCGAAGCACGCGCCTTCTATCTTCAGGTCGGTACCGTCATCGGGGGAGCATAAAAAAGCCACGGGCGCGCTACGATGAAGTAGCCTGCCCGTGGCTTCTTGGTCTTCGCCTGCAGAAGGCAAAGGGGAGGGGGGGGGCTTAGCCTTCGGCCTCTTCGTCGAGGAGGTTCTGGCTATAGCCGACGAGGTGGCGGAGGTTTCCGAGGAGCTCGTTGGTCTCGATGAGGACGTTGAGGTAGACCATCGAGGCACGCAGGTCCTCGCGACGGCCCTTGTGAGCACGCTTCATCTGGGTCTTACGCATATCCTTGACGATCTCGCGCAGCTCCTTACCCATATTCTTCGCCTTCTTGGCGTCCTCCATACGCTTGCTGGAGATGAGCTGGTGGACCTGTGCGATGTAGTCGATGACGCGGTCACGGATGGGGGCGAACTCAGCGCGGTACTCCTCGGGGATGGGGTTGTAGTTGTTGTCTACGTGCTCTACCGCTACCTCCGTAGCACGCTCGAGGGCGTAGATCATCTGCAGACAGGTATTGGCACCGAGGTGGAACCACATATTCTTCTCCAGCATGTCTTCGTCGCTGGCCATGCGTCTTAGGCCGATGGTCTCCTTACGGCGCATCGTCTTGAAGGCACGCTTGTGCTCATCGAGATGGTGCATGGTCTTCTTCAGACGGCGCAGATCTTCGCTGAAGAGACCATTGGTCATATCGAGGTAGTCCTGACTGACGTGGTCGAGCAGACCGATCTGATTCTGACGGACGTGCTCAGAGAGCAGGCTCCACATCGTCGTAGGATCTTCGGCATTGAGGATGGCCACGAAGAGCTCATCATCAGCATCACCCTTCTTGCGACGGATGAGATGGCTATTGAAGAGCAGGAAGAGCGCCACCGCGATAAGGGCGATCATAGCGATGAAGCCACCATAGCGCATGATCGTAGCGATGATGATCGCGATGATGAAGGCGGCACCTGCCGTGATGAACCAACCACCGATGACCGACATCACACCCGTCACACGACCGACAGCACTCTCACGACCCCAAGCGCGGTCTGCGAGCGACGTACCCATACCTACCATGAAGGTGACGTACGTCGTGGAGAGGGGGAGTTTGAAGGAGGTACCGAGTGCGATGAGTAGCCCTGCCAGGACGAGGTTCACCGAAGCACGCACGAGGTCGAAGGCTGCACCAGGCTCCATCGTGAGCTCCTGCTTATTGAAGCGGGAGTCGATCCATGTGCGGGCCTTCTGCGGTACGGCACGCTCGAGGAAGGTACTGATGGCGCTGCTGGTACGTACCAGACCACGGGCGATACGGGATGAGCCGAAGGTCTCTTCCCCGTCGTCTTGGCGGGAGAGGTTCACCGAGGTCTTGATGACATTCTGCGCGCTCTTAGAGAAGAAGAGGGCCAGCGTCATAATGACCCCTGAGCCGAGGAGGAAGATATAGGGCGTCTTGGCGGGGAGGTTATTCGCTCCCATGAGGTAGGTGTCGTAGGCCCCATTCCCGTTGGCCATGTAGTCCTGATAGGCGGAGAGACCCGAGAGAGGTACCCCGATGAAGTTCACGAGGTCATTGCCAGCGAAGGCCAAAGAGAGGGCTAGCGTACCGGCTAGGATGATGATCTTGAGGATATTCACGCCGCACCAGTGTAGGACCTGCATGATGATCGAGAAGCCGATGAGGCAGCCGATGATGAGCTCCAGTGTGTGGCTGTTGACCCAGTCCTTGTAGGCGAAGGTCGACTCCTCGAGCCCCTTGATGAGCATGAAGTAGACGATAGAGGTCAGCGCGATGCCCCCGAAGATACCAGCGAGGTAGGGTAGGGTCTTCTTATAGTTGAAGGAGAAGCACACACGCGTGATCCACTGCACCACCGAGCCGAAGAAGAAGGCTACAGCTACCGAGAGGAAGATAGCGATGATGACCTGTAGGGCCTTGGTGGCATTCAGCATATCCAGCATCTGGAGGCTGGGGTCGTCAAAGCCCTTGAGCACCGACATACAGAAGGAAGCCCCGAGGAGCTCAAAGACCATGGAGACGGTCGTCGAGGTCGGCAGCCCGAGTGTATTGAAGATGTTGATCAAGATGATGTCGGTGACTACCGCGGCCAAGCAGATGGTCATGACCTCCTGGAAGGTGAAGTAGGCGGGGTTGTATATCCCATTGCGTGCTACATCCATCATCCCGTTACTTAGGGAGGCTCCGAGGAAGATCCCCACGGCAGCGACGCCGAGGATGACCTTGAACGGGGCAGCCTTCGCCCCGATAGCGGAGTTGAGGAAGTTCACCGCGTCATTGCTCACCCCTGATACGAGGTCGAAGCAGGCGAGGATGATCAAGAAGACGAGGATACAGATAAAGATAATGTCCATTACAGATAGCTGATAGGATTCGTGATCGTCGTGGAGAGGGAATTAGGAGGGATTAGAGAAGAGGGGGAGGTCGGCCGTGTCCGCCTCGTCGGTGGAGGCGGCGGGCTGCTCTCCTTCGTGGGGCTCGATGAGGGCGAGGAATTCGTCCTCGGAGAGTATGGTGATGCCGAGGTCGGTGGCCTTAGCGAGCTTTGCTGGGCCCATGTTGGCACCGGCCAAGACGTAGCTGGTCTTGCTGGAGATGGATGAAGCGATCTTCCCCCCGAGGCTCTCGATGAGCGCCTTGTACTCCTCGCGAGAGTGGTGGGTGAAGACACCACTGATGACGAAGGCCTTGCCCGAGATAGCAGCATGATCGGTCGTCGGGAGCGGCTCTTCCTCCGGGCGACGGCTCAGAGGAAGCCCCAGACGCTGGAGCTCCGCGATGAACTCCCTATTCTCGGGTGAGGCGAAGTAGTGGACGAGGCTCTCGGCGATGACAGCACCGATGTCGGGGATAGCCGTGAGCTCCTCGAAGGTCGCTGCACCTAAGGCATCGATATCCGCATAGCGCTGCACGAGCGTCTTAGCTACCGTCTCGCCCACGAAGCGGATGCCGAGCCCGAAGAGTAGGGCACGGAAGGGGCGCTCCTTGGAGGCCTCGATGCTCTCCAGTAGGCGAGTCGCACTGCGCTCCTTGAAGCCAGGGAGCTGCAGGAGATCCTCCAGCTTCAGGCGGTAGAGGTCGGCGATACTATGCACGAGTCCGTGGGTGAAGAGGAGGTCAATGGTCTCCGCTCCGAGGCGTATGTCAGCAGCCTTGCGCCCAGAGAAGTGCTCGATACGAGCCGTCTGCTGTGGGGGGCAGGTCGCTTGGTTCGTGCAGTAGTAGGCGGCTTCTCCTTCGTTTCGCTCGAGGGGAGAGCCACAGGCGGGGCAGTGGCTGGGGAAGATGACGGGCTGAGCGTCGCTGGGACGCTCCTCGGTGACGACGCCGACGATCTTCGGGATGATCTCACCGCCCTTCTCTACAAGGACCTGATCATCGATGTGTAGGTCGAAGGCTTCGATGAAGTCAGCGTTGTGAAGCGAGGCGCGGCGCACGGTCGTGCCTGATAGTGCCACGGCGTCGAGATTGGCCACAGGTGTGACTGCTCCCGTACGCCCGACTTGGAAGTCTACGGAGATGAGGCGCGTCTTAGCCTGCTCAGCTTGATACTTGTAGGCGATAGCCCAGCGGGGGGTCTTCGCCGTATAGCCCAGCTCCTCCTGCTCGGTGATGGAGTCGACCTTGAGCACGACGCCATCGGTGGCAACGGGGGCTTCGGCACGTGCCTGCTCCCAGTAGTCGAGGAAGGATAGGACCTCCTCCAGTGAATGGCAGCGGCGGGTAGCCTCCGAGATCTTCAGCCCCCAGCTCTTACAGAGTTGCAGACGCTCATAGTGACTGTCGGGGAGATTGGGCTGCCCGGGCACGTAGTAGAGGTAGGCGTCGAGGCGACGCTCGGCTACGATCGCAGGATCGAGCTGCTTGAGCGTACCGCTGGCAGCATTGCGAGGATTAGCGAAGAGAGGGAGGTCAGCACGATGACGCTCGGCATTCAGTCGGTCGAACTCCACGAAGGGCAGGAGGATCTCCCCACGCACCTCGAGGCTCTCGGGATAGCCCGTGCCACGCAGACGGAGGGGGATGGAGCGTATCGTGCGTACATTAGCCGTCACATCATCGCCCATCTGTCCGTCGCCACGAGTGACGGCCCGGGTCAGTAGTCCCTTCTCATAGGTCAAGGAGATCGAGAGTCCGTCGTACTTCAGCTCCGCAATGATGGTGAAGGGCTTACCGCCCAAGTCCTTCGAGACGCGCTCGTAGAACTCCCGTACATCGTCGTAGCTGTAGGTATTGCCCAGCGAGAGCATGGGGTAGCGGTGCGCTACCTGCGTGAAGCCCTCGGTGCGGTCACGGCCGACACGCTGCGTAGGCGAGTCGGGGGTGATGAGCTCGGGATGCTCCGCCTCCAGTCGCTCCAGCTGCTTGAGCAGTTGGTCGAAGTCGTAGTCCGAGATGGTGGGAGCGGAGAGGACGTAGTAGGCGTAGTTGTGCGCCTCGATCTCCTCTCTTAGACGCTGGATCTCTGTGGCTATGGGTGCCATATCTGATAGTAATGGAGGTCCTCGTAGTGGTTGTCTTGCCAGTGCCAGCGGGGGAGCGTGGCGGTATGCTTGAAGCCGATGCTGCGGAGCATCTGCTGGGAGGCTTCGTTGGAAGCCAAGACTTCGGCATAGACTTGCTCACAGCGGAGCTTGTCGAAGGCGTAGCGTAGCGTTAAGCGGATGGCTTCGGAGCCTATCCCCGTCTTGCGAGCCTCACGGTCGATATAGATACCGACGCCCAGACGGCGATGGATGGGGCTGTAGTCATAGAGGACGAGATGCCCCAGTGCCGAGCGAGTCCTGAGCCCTTCGATGATGAGGCTCATTGAGCCCGTCTCGAGGATATGCGTGGACGAGGCCGTGATGTAGCGCTGGATGAAGTCGGGGGAGAGAGGATTGATCGTGCCGCTGGAGTACCAGCCCTCGGGATCGTTCTCCCAGCTGAGTAGCAGCGGGAGATCTTCCTGTGATAGGGCGCGGAGCTGTATGTGCTCGCCCGGGATGCCGATAGCCTGCGTGTGCATGGGGTCAGAAGCTTAGCGACTGATCGAAGTCCGTGCGGGTGAGGATGGAGCGGCCGAGCGTCACTTCGTCGGCGTACTCGATCTCATCTCCGATGGCTACACCGCGGGCGATGACCGAGAGGCGTACGTCCAGACCCGCGAGGCTGCGGTAGATGAAGAAGTTCGTCGTGTCCCCCTCCATCGTCGTGCCCAGCGCCAAGATGACCTCACGGACACTGCCACTGCGTACCCGCTCGATGAGCTCGGGGATCTTCAGATCGTCGGGACCAATGCCGTCAATAGGGGAGATGACACCGCCGAGGACATGGTAGACACCTCGGTACTGACCGGTATTCTCGATAGCCATCACATCGCCTACGTGCTGTACGACGCAGACGGTGGAGCTGTCACGCTGGGGGCTGGAGCAGATCGGGCAGAGCTCAGTATCACTGATGTTGTAGCACTGCCGGCAGTAGACGATACCATCTCGCATATCTACGAGGGCATCGGCGAAGGTATGGGTATCGATCGGGGGGCGTGAGAGCAGGTGTAGCGCCAAGCGTAGAGCGGTCTTGCGCCCTACCCCTGGTAGGGTAGAGAGCTGCTCTACGGCTCGCTCGACGAGCTTGGACGGGTAGGCGTTCATCGTATCGGGTCTCGCTCTCAGTAGAGATAAAGCCCGCAGAAGATACCCTGAGTACTATCGCTATGGGATAGGGGAGGGATCTTCTACGGGCTTTATCGCAGGTTATTCTTCGAGGGCCTCGATTTCGTTGCCTTCCTTGTCTACGAACTTGTAGTCGAGGAAGCCGAGGCTCTGATTGGGGGTCACACGTATACCGCGAGCTATCTGGAGCTTCCAGCGGCGGGCGATGGACATGAAGAACCCCTTGGTGAGGTAGGCGGCCACGTAGGGATGTACGTGGACGTTGATGTAGGATGTGTCTAAGCGTGGGGCTAAGTCACGGAGCTTTTCTTCGAGCTGATCGGTGAAGAGGATAGAGGACTTCATCTTCCCTGTGCCAAGGCACGTGGGGCACGTCTCATCCGTATTGATCTGGGTAGCGGGGCGCACACGCTGACGAGTGATCTGCATCACGCCGAATTTACTCAGCGGTAGGATATTGTGTCGCGTGCGGTCGCTCTCCATCAGCTTGACCATGTGCTCATAGAGGAGCTGACGATTCTTCTGGTCATGCATGTCGATGAAGTCGACGACGATGATACCACCCATATCTCTCAGGCGGAGCTGACGAGCGAGCTCTTCGGCTGCGATGAGATTGACATCGATCGCTGTGCCCTCCTGCTCGGTGCTCTTACGGGAGCGGTTGCCACTATTGACATCCACGACGTACATGGCCTCGGTCTGCTCGATGATCAGGTAAGCACCACTCTTGCAGGTGACAGTACGCCCGAAGGAAGCCTTGATCTGCTTGGTGACATTCTTCTCATCGAAGATGGGGAGGTTCCCCGTATAGAGGTGGACGATATCTTCACGCCCAGGGGCTATCTGACGGACATACTCGCGTATCTCCTCGTAGTAGGCCTTGTCGTTGACGTGGATGCTCTGGAAGGAGGGGCTGAAGGTGTCGCGCAGGATGCCTAAGGCACGGCTGGACTCTTCGTAGACGATCTTTGGGGTCTTGGTGATCTTGGGGAGCTTCTGTATGCTCTCCTCCCAGCGTCTTAGCAGACGGCTGAGTTCCTGATCGAGCTCGCTGGCTCGCTTACCCTCGGCCGAGGTGCGGATGATCACGCTGAAGTTCTTAGGCTTCATGCTGAGGATGAGCTGCTTGAGGCGTGCTCGCTCCTCGTGTGATTCGATCTTAGCGCTGACGGATACCTTGTCGGAGAAGGGGACGAGGACGAGGTTTCGCCCTGCGATGGATATCTCAGCCGAGAGGCGTGGCCCCTTCGTGGAGATAGGCTCCTTGACGACTTGGACGAGGACATTCTGCCCAGCCTTCAGGTAGTCAGCGATCTTCCCATCCTTCGGTAGGTCAGGGAAGGTGGGGATCTTGCTCAAGGAGGGTACTGCCTTGGTCTTCTCGATTTGCTCGAGGAAGCGCTGCTGCGCTTGGTAGATCATCCCCAGGTCGAGGTAATGAAGAAAAGCATCCTTCTTATATCCTACATCAACGAATGCTGCGTTGAGGCCAGGCATCACCTTCTTGACGCGTCCAAGATAGATATCTCCGACGGCGAATGCCAGGTCACGACGCTCGCGCTGGAGCTCTACCAGTCGTTGGTCTTCCAGTAGAGCCATCGAGATCTCCTTGGCGGAGACGTCGACGATCAGTTCACTGTTCACTTGGCGGATTCGTTAATGATAGTAGAGTAAAAAAGGAAGTAGTATAAAGTGTACGGGGGCAAGGCATACGTCTTGTGAACTGCCCTACCCCCGCGCATGTGACATTACTTCTTCTTATGTCTGTTCTTCTTGAGTCTCTTCTTACGCTTGTGCGTAGCCATCTTATGGCGCTTTCTTTTCTTTCCGCTTGGCATAGCTGCTTTTGATTATATGATTATTTACTATAGTTCGGCTTTCGATCCACTACTTGACCTTGGAGGCGAAGAGCTTAGAGGGCTTGAAGGCAGGGATGCGGCGCTTGGGGATGATGATCGTAGTCTTCTTCGAGATATTGCGAGCAGTCTTCTCTGCGCGCTCCTTGATAATGAAGCTACCGAAGCCACGGAGGTAGACGTTTTCTCCACGTACCAGAGAGTCCTTGACTGACTCCATGAACGCCTCTACCACTGCCAGAGTAGTCTCTTTATCTACTCCCGTGCTCTTGGCGATATCGCTCACCACTTCTGCTTTCGTCATAGTTGATGAAATATTTTAATTGTATGAATATCATTCTTTTTGCCCTGCAAATATACGGTAAATCTTCGAATATGCAAGGTGTACTTAGCATCAGAGAGCAGGGTGGAGACTGCACTTCCACCCCGCTCCCTTATACTTTATTTTACCTTCTACTTGCTTACTTGAGGCTCTTGAAGTAGGCGTCGAGGAGGCGCTGAGCTCCGACGAAGGAGGAAAGGCGGTCTGAGAGGATATCGCTCTCTACCTCGGGGCGTAGGCTTCGAATAGCATCACTCTGGTAGAAGGAGTTCTTCAGAGCCTCATTGATGCTCTCGTACATCCACCACTTGGTCTGGCGCTGGCGCTTCTCTTCGAAGTAGCCCGAGTCCGTAGCGAAGTGTCGGTACTCATCGACCATATCCCAGATCTCCTTGATGCCAAGACCGTAGAAGCCTGAGTAGGTAAGGACCTTGGGGCGCCAACCTGACTCTGTAGGGGGAAAGAGGTGGAGGGCATTACGGAAGTGGGTGGCCGCAAGGTTGGCCTTGTCAATGTTATCGCCGTCGGCCTTGTTGATGACGATGGCATCAGCCATCTCCATAATACCACGCTTGATCCCCTGTAGCTCGTCGCCTGTCCCAGCCAGCTGGATGAGGAGGAAGAAGTCGACCATAGAGTGTACCGCGGTCTCACTCTGCCCGACGCCGACAGTCTCGACGAAGATCGTATCGAAGCCTGCAGCCTCGCAGAGTACGATCGTCTCACGCGTCTTACGTGCTACACCGCCGAGTGACCCTGCCGAAGGACTGGGGCGGATGAAGGCATTCTTCTCGCGGGAGAGCTGCTCCATACGGGTCTTATCTCCGAGGATACTACCACCAGAGCGCTCGCTGCTGGGGTCGATAGCGAGGACTGCCAGGCGTCGCCCCTGCTTGACGAGGTGCATCCCGAAGGTGTCGATCGAGGTACTCTTCCCTGCACCTGGTACCCCCGTGATACCGATACGCATTGACTTCCCTGCGTAGGGGAGGCAGCGCTCGATGATCTGCTGGGCGATGGCCTGATGGTCGGGGCGGTTGCTCTCGACGAGTGTCACGGCCTGACTGAGGCAGGTGATGTCGGAGCGGAGGATGCCTTCGACGAATTCGTCCACAGTGTAGGTGCGGCGAGCTACGCGTCGTAGGTTGGGATTGACCATAGGCTGGGCTGCCACGCCTTGATTGACCTTGAGCCCGAGGTAGGCTGGATCATTCTCTGGGTGGTGTAGAAGCTCTTCGTTGATGTCCATATCGCTTGCTTTGAATAGTGCTTGTTTTGTGTCAGTGGTAAAGGGGCACGGGATAAGGTCGTCCCCATGCTCGCGCTTTCCTTTGTCAAAGGTACGCAATTTCGTCCTGTGCCACACCCCTCATCTTATACGTAATTGGGGGGATAAAGCACGCGGGGTGAACCAATGATAGTTCACCCCGCGTGCTTTATCTTTTGCCCTGCTCTTGGTTAGTGCTTAGCCAGCTTCATGAAAAGCTTGGTTGAGTGATTGAGGATGGGTTGGAAAAGCGCTCCAAGCAATAGAGCTCCCATAAGGAAGGTAAAGACGCTGAGGTAAGGAGAATAATGTCCTTTCTCTGCTAAGGCAAGACTCAGCTGGCGTACGATCGGGTGGCTGACGAAGACCGCTGCGGAGATGCTACCGACCCAAGCGAGAGGTTTATTCA
>ERZ772979.1840-NODE-1840-length-11447-cov-2.877633_pt1 | contig 11447 bp, 10 predicted proteins | sample MGYA00511130_ERZ772979 | MGnify/ENA primary metagenome ERZ772979 (study PRJEB29015, sample SAMEA2738103) | human oral metagenome | biome: human oral; feature: human-associated habitat; material: saliva | place: China | collected 2186 ... | reverse complement strand
GCATGCCTTCCGTATCAGCTCCTCTTTATGCACGGCAACAGAGCCTAAGATAACACGCGAAACGCCGATGGAAAGGAGACGATCAATCGATTCCATTGACCGTATGCCGCCTCCGACCTCAACGGGTATTTTCACCGCCTGAAGAATACGCTTTATCGCGTCCATATTCTGCGGCTCTCCAGCAAGAGCTCCATCCAAGTCAACGACGTGAAGAAATTCTGCACCTCCCCCTTCCCAGCGAAGAGCAATTTCTTCGGGATGTTCACTGTAGATCGTTTCTTGTTTGAAATCTCCTTTAACAAGGCGGACACAGTTCCCGCCGCGTAAATCAATAGCAGGGAGAATCAGCATAAAAACCCTTCCTATCAACAGTTTGCAAAATTTCTTATCATCGCCAGCCCGATTTTCCCGGATTTTTCCGGATGAAACTGCGTTGCCATGATGTGCTCGGAAGCAATCGATGCGGTGATCTCCTCTCCATAGCAACATGTCGATGAAATCATCGAAGGATCTGAAGGAACCGCATGGTAGCTGTGTACAAAATAAACATAAGAGGCATCCGGGATGTTTTTGAGCAGTCCACTCCTCCTATAATTCTCTTCGATATGCACGGCATTCCAGCCCATGTGCGGTATTTTCTCATTTTTTGCAGAGATTTTTTTCACATATCCGCGCAGCAGTCCCAGCCCCTGCACATCCGGTGATTCCTCACTGCCCTCAAATAGGATCTGAAGCCCAACACATATTCCAAGGAGCGGTACTCCTTCGGCAATACGCTCTTTTAGCAAAGGAACCAGTCCCGACGCATTGAGTCTGGTCATGCAGTCTCCAAATGCACCCACGCCTGGCAGGACAATTTTATCTGCAGATGTAATATCCTCTGCTCTTTCGCTTACACATACCTCTGCTCCGATTGCCGAAAATGCTTTTTCGACACTAAATAAATTACCTGCCCCATAATCTATTACGGTAATCATGTACTCTCCTTACAGAAGCCCCTTCGTGGAAGGAATCTCGTCACCTGCTCGTGCGTCCTTCTCTATGGCAATACGCAGTGCATGTGCAAGTGCTTTGAACACGGCTTCTACACGGTGATGTGAATTTTTTCCGTATAAAATTTTCACATGAAGTGTGATTCCTGCATGGAAGGAAAAAGCACGCAGAAACTCCTCGGTGAGTTCTGTGTCATAGGTTCCGATCATCGGCGTCATTGGCTCAGTTCCCGGGTCATAACACAAAAACGGACGTCCACTGATGTCCAAGGAGACCATTGCCAACGTTTCGTCCATTGGCAGGAAGAAGGTACCGTATCTGGAAATACCACGCTTTTCTCCAATGGCTATCCGAAATGCATCGCCTATGCTGATGCCGATATCCTCCACCGTATGATGTCCATCGACCTCGATATCCCCATGACACGTAACAGTCAAGTCGACACGAGCATGTGCAGCAAACAGCGTGAGCATGTGATCAAAAAAACCAATCCCCGTATCAATATGAGATGTTCCGCTGCCGTCGAGCTCCATGGATACAACGACATCGGTCTCCGCTGTTGTCCGATGAATCTCTGCGTGTCGTGTACTCATGTACGTGCCTCCACATAATCTTTTATTGCACGAAAAACGGCGTCATTTTCATCGGGTCTTCCCATGGAAATGCGCAGCGTATCCTCCAGCCGAGGTGCATTGTTAAAACTACGCACGCCAATTCCCTGATGGATCAATTCATCATTTAGCGCGCATGCTCCTGCATAATGAATCAGGATAAAATTAGTATATGACGGATATACCGTTACACCGCGCAGATGTTTGTATTTTTCCTGCATACGATCACGTTCTCCGCAGATCATTTGGATCTGCGGTTCAAATTCAGCGCGCATTTGAAAGACGGTGTCTGCCGTGATCAAGGATAACGTATTGATATGATATGGCATATATGTTTTCGCAGCCATGTCAATGATATCACGATGTGCCAACATATAGCCCACACGACACGAAGCCAAGGAGTAGGCCTTGGAGAAGGTACGTGCAATCATCAAGTGGTCATATTTTTTTAGAAGCGAAACGGCACTCTGATCACAGAATTCTGTGTATGCTTCATCAAGGAGAAATGCGCAGTGAATTCGCCCAGCAATATAATCTATGGTTTCAATCGACAGGGCATTGCCGGTGGGGTTGTTTGGATTACAAAGAACGGCAAGGGATGCATTGTTTTGATTTACGGCCTGAATGAATGCATCTACATCAAGAGAATAATCCTCTTGCAGCGGGACAACAACATCCTGCGCCCCGGATGCAGCTGCATAGATTTTATACATAGAAAAGGAAGGAGCCGGGTAAACGATCTTATGCGTGGCATCACCACCAAAGGCATAGAATATCTTTTCAATGATCTCACTGGATCCATTTCCAAGGATAACGTTTTCTTTCCCCCATCCATAGGCGCATCCTATCTGTTCACATAACATATCGTATTCCAGATTCGGATAGCGTTGGAATGCAACGCGTGATAATCGGGAAAGCACACGTTCCTCGACCAATGGAGGAAGTCCAAGGTTCGATTCATTGGCATTTACCTTGATCTTCCAATCCTGTTCTGTCGTGTCATAGGATGGCATACGATCCAATCCGTTTCGGTAGTTCAACATATATTGTCTCTCCTTGTCCGAATGGCTCTTGCATGGGCTTCCAGCCCCTCTGTTTCTGCCAGACGGATGATGTCATCACTCACTTCATCAAGCGCTTTTTTCGTATAAGATATGATGCTGGTTCGCTTCATAAAGATTTCTACATTGAGGACGGAATAAAACCGTGCTGTTCCTCCTGTCGGAAGGACATGATTCGGTCCTGCGAAATAATCCCCCAATGGCTCCGGAGAATACGCGCCAACAAAGACGGCGCCTGCGCATCGGATCTCTGGAAGTAAGTGAAAGGCATCCTTTACGAGAAGTTCAATATGTTCAGGTCCAGAATAGTTCGCAAGATGAACGGATTGTTGAATATTTTCCGTCACGATGATGCGTCCGTTACGTTCCAGTGAGGCAGAAGCAGTCTCCCTTCGCGGCAGACTCTGCAGCTGATCTTGTATTTCACAGTGAACATTCGATGCCAAGTCCGCACTATCGGTGATTAAGATGCTGGATGCCAGAGGGTCATGTTCGGCCTGGCTGAGCATATCTGCCGCAATATATTTTGGAGAAGCCTCCGCATCCGCTAGGATCAGAATTTCACTGGGGCCCGCGAGCATATCAATATCTACATGCCCGTATACTTCTTTCTTCGCCAAGGTGACAAAAAGATTCCCAGGCCCCGTGATTTTATCGACACGAGGGATACTTTCTGTCCCGTATGCCATAGCGGCAATAGCTTGTGCGCCGCCAACTCTGAATATTTTCTTGATGCCAAGCATGTGTGCTGCGGCCAATACATATGGATTGAGGATGCCGCCTTTGGTCGGAACTGACATAATAATGTCATCAACGCCAGCGACAATGGCAGGTATGGCGTTCATGAGCACAGATGACGGATACGCCGCCGTCCCTCCCGGAACATAAATACCAACGCGCGAGAGTGGAATCACTTCCTGCCCTAGGATCGAGCCATGGGCGCGATAGGTCATCCACGATTTCGGCTTTTGTTCTTCGTGAAAGGCGAAGATATTCTTTGCTGCCCGCTCCAGTGAAGCAAGAACGGCTGCATCCACCTGATCCGCTGCCGCCTGTAACTCTGATTCAGATACCATAATGTCCTTGCTGTTTAGGTCAAGACCATCCAGTAATTTAGTATAACGAAGAAGTGCTTGATCTCCCCCGCTACGTACATCACGAACAATGCGATGAACCAATTCGCTTGCCGTCAGGTCTTCGCCGAAAATCTCTTGATTCTTCGCCCGCATGGACGCCCCCAGCTCAATTTCGTCAAAGGCTTTTTTCGTGAGCTGTAATTCAGCCTCTTTTATGCCGACATCAGCAACAGAAATGATCTTCATAGGATTTCCCCACTCTCTATGATTGGTCTCAGGTTATTGACAATCTCATTGATTCGATGAAATTTCAGTTTGAAGCTCACGCGGTTGACAATCAGGCGTGCACTCACATCCAAGATGTGTGCGATCTCTTCCAGATCGTTTTCTGCCAGCGTCGTTCCCGTTTCAACAATATCTACGATGCTCTCGGACAGTCCAACAATGGGACCGAGTTCAATGGAGCCGTTTAACTTGATGTACTCCATCTGCATCCCCTTCCTTGCAAAAAAACTTTCTGCAATATGAGGGTATTTGGTTGCGACTCTTGTATAGGAATAATCGAGCAAACGTCGACGCTTTTCCTTTTGGGGAACAGCCATCATCAAATGACATTTTCCAAAGCCAAGATCCAAAATCTCATACACATCTTTTTGGGATTCCAGTAGAACATCCTTCCCTATGATTCCGATATCCGCAGCGCCATATTCGACATAGGTAGGAACATCCGATGTTTTGGCAATGATAAATCGTACCTTTAGATCTTCGTTTTCGATGACAAGTTTACGAGATTTTTCACTCAGGTGATCCGCTGAAAGTCCAACACGATGAAGAAGATTCTTAGAGATGGTAAACAATTTCCCTTTTGGCAAAGCTATCGTCAAATAATCATTCATGTAATTTTCCATAGAAAACAGCTCCAATCCTTTAGTCCATTAAAGAACTAATATGAGCACATACTAGCACTTAAATTCATGATGGTCAATGCTTAAAAAAGGATTTTTCCGGGGAATCTAGAATAATCCCTATGCAAAGGATTCATTTTATGAGAAGGAGATGCAGATGACGCTTCAGATATTATCATTTATCCAATTAAGTGATTCACAAAAGGATCTCATCCATAAAAGCGGCGACTGCCATATTAACTGTCTGCGCCCCAAAGAAGCTGCTGTTCATTTTGGACAAATCGACGTCCTCTTGGGATATGATGCGCAGATGGATATGGATGCATTTCTTCCACAAATGCCCAATTTAAAGTGGATCCATACATACAGTGCCGGTGTAGAGCGTCTTCTTTCCAACGAGAACTTCCGACGTTCCGATATTTTATTGACCAACTCACGCGGGATTCACGGTATTCCCATGGCTGAACACATCCTTGGGACGATGCTCTCGTTCAGCCGCTGTCTCATCGAAGCGTGGGAGAATCAAAAAGCACACCAGTGGAAGAGGCTCACAGCCCCTGATGAGCTCTATGGGAAGACTGCTGCTGTCGTTGGCCTAGGAAGCATTGGTCGAGAGGTGGCAAAGCATCTAAAGAACGTTGGAATGCGTGTCGTTGCCGTCAAGCGAAAGAAAACGACCGAGCCGTTTGTAGATGAACTGTTCGACACGGAGCATCTGGGAGAGGCGTTGTCCAAGGCAGATTATGTGATCGTTGCACTTCCTCTGACTCCACAGACACATCAGCTCTTTGACAGCAGAGCATTCAATATGATGAAGGAGGCTGCATTCTTTATCAACGTATCCAGAGGTGACGTGGTCAATGAAGACGACCTTGTTGATGCCCTGTCCTCAAAGCGGATTCGTGGGGCTTCCTTAGACGTATTTGCAGAAGAACCACTGCCGGAGGATTCACCGCTATGGGATGTGGAAAATCTTTATATCACTCCACACCACTCATCAATCTCCCCTATGTATCTGGATCGCTCTCTCAAAATTTTCCGCAACAATTTGCAAATCTTTCCGCAGCGGATTGGAATGCTCAATGTCGTAGATAAGATGCGCGGATATTAATGGCATGATTCTCCACGGCGCACCTCCCTGCGTCCCGTTTTTTACCTCGTTACAACCAAATGAACTGATAGTATAAGCTCAGTTCTCTCCATCAGCTTCCTTCAGAATAGCCAGCACCAGTGGATCCTCCGGTGCTGGTTTTTTTTGATGCTGTACGATGATTTCCGCTTCTTTTATCGCTCCTATTTTCCGCAATTTATTTGCCCCAAGGATGGGATGGTATTGGCAGATATACAGCGCTGTACCAATTCTTCCGCGATGTCCGTTCGTTTCCCGGATGAAGTATTCAACGAGATGTGGTAGGAAACGATATACAAGGACAGACAGTACCTTCCCCCATACATCAGCCATCCCCTTTTCGCGCCCGATATCATGCAATAGAGCACATCGCGTCAACAGGATATACGCATCGGAATGGACGACGTCATATTGCAGATATTTTTTTTGCGCACTACGTGCGACACGCCATGCATGAAATTGATCCGCTTCGTGCATGGCATAAAACAGCTTCTGCTCTTCTTTGGATAAGTAGCAACGAACGAATGTGTTTGCCTCTGCATCCAAACGTCCGAATACAGCATATAGAAACTGCCGTATACGCTGTATCATGCGAAATACTCAAAAGCAACGTATCCCTTTTGTTTTCCTGAGGATGCCGCTTCATTCTTTGTCTGCGGAACGACAGCAAGCTCTACGACATTGCCCTCATTTCGGAGGGCTTTTGCACGTGTGATCGCCGACTGGATCTGACCTTCCCCATATCCGATATATACGTCCTTCTGTGCCATTTGTGCATTGACGTTCTGTCGCTTTCGTGCCAGTATAACACGTTCCATCCCAAGGGCGAATCCGGTCGCAGGCATTGGAGCTCCATATTTCCCCAACAGATCATCATAGCGGCCTCCCCCGCACAAAGGAAAGCCAAGTCCCGGGGAATATCCTTCAAAGACCATGCCCGTATAATAGTGAAAATCGCGAATGACGCCAAAATCAAAATGCACGTAGTCTGCCAAGTGATAGTCTTTCAGAATCGAGTATATTTCCACCAAATTATTCGTTGCATGTTGACTTTCTTGGTTCAATGGAAGTTTGTAAATATGTTCAATGACATCCTCCTTTCCATTCAAAAGAGGAATACTCTTTAGGAGCTCTTTAGAGGCAGAAGAGATAGCAAGTGTGTCAATGAGCTGATTCGTTTGCACAATGTCGTGAGATTCCATCGCATTCTTTAATGCTTCACGATGTGCATCATCGATCCCAAAGGCCGTCATCATTCCTTTGAGGAAGTTCACCTGCCCAATATGAATCTGGAATTCCTTGATCCCACATGCCAGAACAGCCTCGATGGCAAGCGCAATGATCTCTGCATCTGCTGCCGCAGTATTGCATCCCATCAGCTCTACACCTGCTTGATGGAACTCGCATTGACGACCTTCCTGCGTCTGTTCAATGCGAAATACGTTGCCGATATACGATAATTTAAGCGGTGTAGGAAGATCTTTTAATCGACTGCTGACCAAACGCGCTATCGGCGTCGTCATTTCATTGCGCAAGGCAAGAAGTCTATTTTTATTTCCAGAAAGAATAAAGAGGTCATTCTCTTCCTGAATGCGCGAAACAAGAGTTTCCAAATGCTCGATTGTCGGCGTAGCGATCTCGTCATATCCCCATGAGGAAAAGATCTGCGATAGAATTTGATCGAGGTAACGCATTTCAATGACATCAGCAGGAAGCAGATCTCTTGTCCCATATGGGGTTTCTAGGATAGCGTTTTTAGCATTCATCTGTATCTCCTCCGTCCGCATTCACCGAAAGACATCCATTCTTCAGAACGAGTGTGTATCCATCTGCACCGTAATTTAGGCAGCGCTTCACACGACTGATTGTTGCCGTGCTTGCACCTGTATGGGCAACAACCTCATCATAGGTATTCCCCCCATATAACATACGGGCGACATCAAGTCTTTGTGCCATAGCACGAAGTTCGCCAATGGTGCAAAGATCTTCAAAAAATTGATAGCATTCATCAACGGTCTGCAGAGAGAGAACCGCACGAAACAACTGATCAGTGGAAGGATCCTTTCGTCTTTGATCTATCATTTGCCGTTTCCTTTCATAGTATGTTCAGCAACAGTATAGCATAGATTCATGCTCACGAAAAGAATGAACAAAACATACATTCCCTACAAAGAAAAGTATAATTCGATTTGATCCGTTTGATGAAGATCAGACCAATCCGTGTTCGGCATAGAGACGGAAATTAAGACAGGGCCATCTTCCTCGCCTGAAGCATCTGCGGGGGTGATATCTTCTACCGTACCTTCTCTCTTTATTCCATCGAGTGAATAGGTAACGATTTGCCCAAGATAGATCTGTTTTGCCGTATCGGAGGAAACTTCTGCTTCGATTCGTATACGATCCGTGCATTCTATTTCCATAATGTTGCTGTCCGGTTCGAGGACATCTCCATTCTGAACATATAATTGAGAAACGACGCCATCCCATTTTGCATAGATATCAGTGGATGAAGATGGTTCTTTTGCTTTTTTTAACAGTGTTTCTGCCTGGTTTAATTGATCTTCTGCGCCTTTTAGCGCTGCAGAGTTGAACGCTATCGATGAAGTCCCCCTATTTTCTTGCACGGAAGACTGTATTTCCTCATACGCCCGAATCGCTTCCTCTTTTTTTGCTGCACTGACCGCCCCCATCTCATATAACGCAGATATATGTTCCACTTTACTGCGTGCAGCATCAACAGCTTCGTTGGAAATCGGTGAAATCTCTGGCTGATCAGAAACAGCTGCACCAGCGCGAAGCTGGTTAACATTGTTTTGAGCGAGTGTCACGCTCTGCTGTAAGCGTTGGATATCCTCGTCAGAAAAAGTCTTTTGTACTGTTACTAGGAGATCCCCTTGTTTTACATGATCTCCGGTGCTGACATGGAGTTCCTGTACCATCATGCGATCCGAAGACTGCAGGTATTTTTTTTCGTAGGAAATATACGCTTGAGAAACATGAAAGCCACTGCTCGTACCTTTTGCATAAATCAATATGCCAGAGGCCAAAAGGATCATGCAGATAAATACAATAAGATAACGAATACTTTTGCCCTTGATTTTTTGTGTTATATCCTGTTCCATGTCTCTGCCTTCTAAAAAAGGGCTGTCAGCACGTGACAGCCCGATCATCATGGTTGTATTATTTTCCTGCCTGCTGACGTATGACAAGAACTGCATCGTCAAAGGCCTGCGACAAGTTCTGCGGTATTTTCCCCCCCGCCTGTGCCATGTCGGGGCGTCCACCACCGCCTCCGCCAACGGCTTTAGCAGCCGCCTTAATGATGTTGCCGGCATGGGCACCATAGGCTACAGCATCTTGGTCTGCCTTAACGACAAGATTCACCTTATCGTTGGCCGCCATACCAAGAACGACAATGCCCGCACTGAGCTTTTCACAGGCGAGATCTGCAATATTGCGAAGTTCCTCCATGGAATCCACATTTACTTTTCCAACAATGACGTGGAATTTTCCAATTTCCTGGACATCTGACAGCAGTTTTTGTGCGTCTGCTTGATCACGAGAGTCCGCATAAGTACGTAACTGCTCCTGCATATTCTTCTTCTCGTCGATCAGTTTATCGACTTGCGTGGGCAGGTCTCCCGCCTTTACTTTCAGCCGCTGAGAAAGTGTACGGATCAGCGCATCCGTTTCTGACACATACTGATATGCCGCACGGCCGGTAATTGCTTCGATACGACGTACGCCTGCAGCAACACCAGATTCGCCAATAATCTTAAAAAGACCGATCTGTCCTGTGTTGGATACATGAGAACCACCACACAGCTCGATGCTGAAATTCGGAACCTCAACCACACGGACAATATCGCCGTACTTCTCTCCAAAGAGAGCCATTGCACCGCGTTCTTTCGCCACTGCAATTGGCATCGTCGAAATATCGAGATCGATTGAGCTAAGAATTTCTTCGTTGACCAAATCCTCGATATCCTGCACCTGCTGCTGTGTCAAAGGTTCAAAGTTCGTAAAATCGAAGCGAAGTCGCTCAGGTGTCACCAAAGACCCTGCCTGATGCACATGATCTCCGACAATTCTCTGAAGTGCTGCCTGAAGAAGATGTGTTGCTGTATGATTACGTGCGGATGATAGCTTATGCACCTCATCCAGCTGAATTTGAACGGTCTCTCCGCGCTGAATCTGACCTTCCTCAACATACGCCAGATGATAAACTGTCCCATCAGGAAGTCTTTTCGTATTACGGATAACAATTCGTCCGACATCACTGAGGAGAAGCCCAGCATCTCCTACCTGTCCGCCGCCCTCCGCGTGGAACGGCGTGGTGCTCAGGATGATTCCGGCGCTTTCTCCATCATGCAGCATGTCGACCAGAGCCCCATCACGCCAAATGGCGACAACGTTGGCCTCGCGCGCCTCTGCATTTTCGGTCAGGGCTGATGTATCCAATCCGGAAAGATCCGGAACAGCTACAGCCTGGTTCTCAGCCCGTGCACTTCTTGCCCGGTTGCGCTGTTTTTCCATCTCCTGCGCAAATCCAGCATCGTCCAACTTGAGGCCATTCTCATGAAGAATTTCCTCAGTAAGTTCACGGGGAAATCCATAGGTATCATAGAGTTTGAATCCGACTTCTCCGGGAAGAATCTGCTGTGCATTCGCTTTCAGCGAGTCAATCTCTTCATTCAGGAGATCAATGCCTTGGACGAGCGTCGCAGCAAACCGTTCTTCTTCAATGCGTATGACACGCTTAATGTATTCCTCTTTCGATACGAGTTCGCTAAAGTCTTTTACATCACCAAAGATTTCGATGACAGCATCAACCGCTCCGTCCAGGAATGGCTTTGTGATGCCCAACATCCGTCCATGACGGATCGCACGGCGTATCGTACGGCGCAACACATATCCTCTTCCCTCATTGGATGGAAGAATTCCGTCCATGATCATAATGACAACAGAACGCGCATGATCGGCGATGACCTTGAGGGATATATCTTTTTGTGGATCAGCGCCATACTCCGTCTGAGATACATTGGCAGCATACTCGATAACAGGATAGAGCAAATCTGTCTCGAAATTTGTCTTCTTATTTTGTACGACAGAAGCAAGACGCTCAAGTCCGCAGCCCGTATCGATGTTTTTATGGGCAAGGAGGTTATACTCACCATCCTCGGTGCGGTCATATTGCGTAAAGACGAGATTCCAGATTTCGAGGAATCGATCACAATCGCATCCTACACTGCAGGTCGGACTGCCACAGCCACGTTCTACTCCGAGATCAATATATATCTCAGAATCAGGACCGCATGGTCCCGGGCCGATTTCCCAGAAATTATCTTCCAACGGGACAATATGATCCGGGGAAAGACCCGGCTGCTCCAACCAAATCTGTCGTGCTTCGTCATCGTTCGGATAGATGGTTACCCAAAGCTTCTCTTTGGGCAGTTCGATGACTTCGGTCAGAAACTCCCATGCCCAAGGAATCGCTTCTTTCTTGAAATAGTCTCCAAAGGAGAAGTTTCCAAGCATCTCAAAAAATGTCTGATGCCGCGCTGTACGTCCGACGTTTTCGATATCTCCTGTACGCACACAGCGCTGACAGGTAACGATGCTATGTGCCTCATTTCTAATTGGCTTTAAGAACTTTGGTAAAAAAGAAGAAC
>ERZ772979.1835-NODE-1835-length-11475-cov-3.938266_pt1 | contig 11475 bp, 8 predicted proteins | sample MGYA00511130_ERZ772979 | MGnify/ENA primary metagenome ERZ772979 (study PRJEB29015, sample SAMEA2738103) | human oral metagenome | biome: human oral; feature: human-associated habitat; material: saliva | place: China | collected 2186 ... | reverse complement strand
ACCAACCATTGCAAAAATGATATAGATATATGAAACACTAATAATATAGAAATATAAAATACTTATATTATGAAAACTAAAAATATTTACTTTATATACAATTTCCAAAAGCATCATTACAATCACAAAGAGAAAAAATATATGTAGCTTCGAAATAAATCTATAGCAAAGATAATGAATTGGCTTAACAATATACATATCTAAATCACCTGTGTGGATATCTTGCATAAGATTATATGCTATTTCACAATACGGCATCGTTATAAACTCCGTAAAACTAACTATTATTGAATAGAAAACTAACCATTGTAAATCAATGGAATAATTGTATGTGGATAGATTCGCCCATATTAAATATGTCAGTATAGCCTTGATAGGTAGTGTCAACAATAAAGAAGATAACTGTCCAGAATATGCTTTCATTTTTTTTAATTCAATCTTCGAAAATGCTAGCATCCTTTGTATATATCTAATTATTTGATGCATATATTTTTAGTCCATTCTTTGAAATAATTTTTACAAAAAACATCAATACTGCCAAAATAAGCAAATATCTAAGTATAATCCCAACTGATATATTTATGTGCCCAATTACAATTTCAAACGGATAGTAAGTTACTAAACCAATAGGAATGATGTTCAGAAAAAAGTTCTGAAACCTTTTCGCAAAAAATCCCATTGGGTATTTTTTTATATCACTTACTGAATATAATAAGTTTCTAAAATTATCAATATTTTCTAACCAGAACGCTGCAAAACTTATTAGTAATTCAAGTAAACTGAAAATAAAATTTGCGAAAAATAAAAGTACAAATGCTAGTATTGTTCTCACAATATTGACATCAATTGCAAAACAATAAACGGAAACAATGAAAGCAATTAAACCAATTATTTGTTTTTCTAATATAATTGGAACGTTTATGGTATCCAACATATAGTGTATCCACATATTTTTAGGTTTGATAATGTAATTATCCAAATTCCCATCATTTATATCATATGGTAATACATTTATTCCGAAGAATATTTCTTGGAATCCACTTGAAACCATTAACATTGCCGAGAAAACAAACATATCTCCCTGCACATATCCATCAGGTAGTATAAAGTTGCTAGAAATAGACCACCAGAAAAGTAAAATGAATGATAATTCAAAAAGCGAGTATATAAGTAGCATCCATACTTCAAAAGGATATGCGAGTACCTTTTTTATAGAGTTTTCAATCATTATTTTTATGTATGTCCACATAATCTAACACCTTATCTTCCAAAGTAACTCTCTTAATCTGCATCTCTTGAATTGAATACATATTAACTTTTTCTAAAAATATATTTATTTTGTCATTTTCTAGATAAAATTTACATGTGTAGTCATCTGTCTTTTCATATTTATATTCCGAGAAAACAATATCAAAATCAATTTTCTCATTAAAAATCAGTTCAACTTTTGTTGCTTCTTTTCTTGCACCAAACCTATCTACAGGCCCATCATATGTAATTTCACCTTTATCTAAATAAATAATCTTGTCGCAAATTCGTTCAACATCATTCAAATCATGCGAAGTATAAATAATTGTTGTATTATATTGTCTCTTTAAAAACATACAAAAATTCAATACTTCTATTTTACTTTGAATATCCATTCCTATTGTTGCTTCATCTAAAAATAATATTTTAGGATTGTGTAAAATTGTGGATACTAATTCCATTTTCTTTCTTTGTCCAAGCGATAGCTTGCGAACAGGAATATCTAAAAGTTCAATCGCATTAATTTTTTTTAATAACACTAATGCATCATTGTATTTTTCATTATCAACATCATAAATAATTTTAAGATACTCAAAAGAATCACGAACAGGAAGATCATAAATCAAAGAACTTCTATTCCCCATCATTAATCCAATAGATTTCTTAAATTTTTCTTCACGTTTAGAAGGAGTAAATCCGTTCACAGAAATACTTCCCTCTGATGGCATTAAAATTCCTGTCATCATTTTTATTAGCGTACTTTTACCAGCTCCATTTGATCCTAAAATACCTGTTATAGATCCTTCTTCAACAGTAAAATTAATGTTTTTAATCGCTTCAACTAATGTATATTCAGGATATAAAAATCCTGAAATTCCTTTCTTTGAAACTCTTATTTTATATGTCTTTTTTAAATCACTGCATATAATACTTTTCATTTAGTTCATCCTTTGTTTACTTTTTGATTTTGGGCAAAATGGGTCAATAGAATAATATTTTCCAGAATTTATTTTTGCTCTAACATAGCATATTCCTTTTCCATAAATACATTCTTTAAATTTGCTACAATCATAACATTCTGTATTTACAAAAAGTTCTCTGCTAGGTTCGATTATTTCCCTAAGCTTTTCTAATTTCCAAATATCATAAAGTGATGACTCATATACATTTCCTACTTGTAAGTTACCCTGAATCAACCATTCACATATTCCAACTAATCCGTCATTATATATAACAAGCCCACTTTTACCACCGCTACAATTTTGGATATCGTTATAATTTTTTTAATTTGTGAAAAACAATTGGTTTACAATCAATTTAGATAAATATCATTTGCACTAGGATGCTTCAAATAAATGTATATTGCTTCACTACATTTACTTGATTTTAAATAGATATATTCTTCACGGCTCATATGTTATTTCTTTCACATCTATTGTAGTACTTTTAATAGATATGTTAACCGTATATTATAATTTTTAAACTAAGTTAAGTAATTTTTTGAAGATTTGCGAAAATATTTACATAATCTAGAAGAAGTAAGTTTTAAACTTCCGACCTCTCACACCACCGTACGTACCGTTCGGTATACGGCGGTTCACAACTTAATAACTATGTACTTCTTGGTAGTGGTCTGTTAGTGATAACAGACCTTTTAATTTTAGAATCTTCTTGCTGATTAGTGACCCTAGTCCACCTTTGGTACTGATAAGTCCCCCCAGAGTAAGACATATATCTTTCCTATCATCAATCTGACTCAATTGAGATTCGTGACCATCGAGCCAACAGTTTTCCTGGTTCTATCTTCAGATTTCATCTCACGATGGAAACCCTTGAATTCGGCTAAACCTTAGAGACTACATTCCTTGGCAAGAGGTACTTTTCAACCTCGTGGTATATGCCATATCTTGCACATCGAAAAAAGAACTTCCTGTTTATGAAGTCCTTTTTCTGTAGATAACTATTTTGTTTCATTAGCAATTTTTGCTGCCTGCTCACCAGCAATTTGACCAGATACAAATGTCCAAGACTGTGCCTGTCCACCCCAAGGTGAATATGCTGCACCAGATTTATTTGCAACACCTTCAGAATCCTGTCCTACAGCAAATAAATTAGCAATAGGCTTACCATCCATAGTTAAAACATTCATATTCACATCGACATCCAATGAACCAACAGTACCATATGAATATCCAGCACATTCAAATAGATAATAAGTATCTTTACCATTACCTAAAGTCTTAGCTAAAGTAGCTTCATCCATGTTTAGTTTTTCAGCAAGTTCCTTAGCCGTACCCTTAAATGCATTATTTGTCGCAATAGCCACATCAATAATCTTATCCAAGTCTGCAATTGGCGTATTAGCTGCTGGAACTTTACCACCTTGATCTAGACCAAATACACTTACTTTAGATGTTGTTTCTGATAATCCCTTATTTTTGATTGCATCAATTTGTTCTTGTGTATATGCATTGTAATAATGGAATCCAGGTGCGAATACAACACCTACTGTAAGTTCCTTATTTTCTGTACCAGATTCATCAAGATTCGATAATAGTTCACCCTTCTCGTTAACTTGTTTTGCATCTTGCGTAATTGAAAGAGCGGAAAGAATCGCCTTTTCATCAGCAGTTAATGAATCATCACGAATAATATTTGGGACTTGTGAGATATGTACCATCGGCAATGTACCTAATGCATATGTTGTACCACCAACAGATTGGCCCATCTTAATACCAGTTCCATCATTCACTGTATCACCAATCTTATGGATTGTACTACCATATACTTCCTTCATCATTTCATCATTGCCTAAAAATCCACCTGTTGCCAAAATTACAGTTTTTCCATAAATTTCATATGTTGTACCATCATAGGAAATTGCCTTTACACCAATAACTTTTCCATCTTTATCTGTAATTAATTCCTTAGCAGATAGTTCTAACATATAGTCATTCTTTTCATTCATTTGTTTGGCTTTATCTAAAGCATGTTTAAACTGATATGTATGATCAGGTCCAAATTTATACCATTTCTTATTATCAGCAGTATATACAGTCCATTCTTTTGTCCATTCTGGAACAACAAATGATCCAAGTAATCCATTCATTCCATCAAAGCTGAAGTCAAAGTTATCCATATAATAGTCAAGTGCACTTCCCGAATTATATACAGCTTCCTTAATGACATCTGCCTTTTCTTCTGTACCGACATACTTAATCCAAGTGTTATATACATCATCAGCATTTATATAATCTTGACCATTATTATATTTATCTTTTAAGTTCTTTGAATTTAATGCCATTGGTCCATATACAGATGCGGAATTTCCACCAATTTCACCCGCAGCTTCAATGCCAAATACTTTCGCACCTGATTTTGCCGCAGATGCATAGGATAAAACACCAGATCCACCTAGACCAACAACTATTACATCATATCCCTCTAATTTTTTGGTATCTGTTTTCTTCTCAGAAGCCTTAGACCAATCACTTACATCACCACCAGCAGACTCAATTGCACGAGAGACAATATTTTTGATGGCTCCTGAAGATGTTGTAGCACCTGTAATGGAATCAACACCAACAGACTGCGCTTCTAGAATACGAGGAATTAATTTTTCCTTTGCTACATTAAACCACTGTGCTGTTTCAGAGTCATGTTCTTCAGTAATTTCAATATCTGTAATCTTGTTATCCTTTATAGTAACAACACCAGTCATCATGCCTGAAACACCAAAACTAGCAACAGTCTCTGTGTATTGACCATCTTTTAAAGCTTTCTTTTCTTTTGTTTCCGGATTTGTTTGGGCTTGAGATAAGATATCTTTATATGCATTTTTAACAGCATTTGAAGTTTCGGTTGCACCACTAACCCCATCAATTTCAGCAGATTGCTTTTTTAATAATTGCTTTTCTAACTCAGTTGCTGCTTTACCACCAATTGATTCTGTTTCATTTGATGCATCAATCGTAACTTTCTTTAATTCATTTGCACTGAATTCAGCTGTAACTTTTACCCCTGGATTATGTCCCGATGCCTCAGCAGAATATGTCCCTGCCTTATACTTTGCTTCTTTGGAACTATTACAGCCCACTAAAGAAGCCATAATCGTTGCACATAGAATACTCTTTAATATTCTATTCATTGTTTTTCCTCCCTTAATTTGATATTTTGATTATAAACATTGGAATTATTCTAAGGTCAAAAAAGTTATTTTTGTTTATTATTTCACAAAGGAGGAATATGAATATACAAGAAGCCAGTATTGCTACAGGGATATCAAAAGATATGATCCGTTTTTACGAAAGAAAAGGTTTGATACATCCAAGAAGACATCCAGAAAATAATTATCGTAATTATAGTATGAGTGATATTCATATCCTAGTAACGATTAAATTTTATAGTAGTCTAGGAATAACAATATCAAAAATTGGTGAAATTTTAACAGAAGGTAATATTTCTTTAGCAATTACATCCTTCAATGATCGATTAGAACAATTAGAAGAAGAAGCGTTTTGGGCAAAGACTAAATATCTACTTGCATCCGATACATATCATTTACTTGAGAAATATAATCAAGGTATTGACTTTGATATAGGAAATCACCCTACCCAATACTATTACCCTACAGCAATCGTACAAAAATCAAATACTTTAACAACCATAAACAAAATTCAAGTATCTAGATTAGTATTTAGAATTCAAGAACATAACAAAAACAATCAAAATTATCCTCAAGATACTGGTTTATTACTGATTAAGCAAAATAAATTTATAAATGGAAATTACCAAGTGATTGAAAAACATAAATTCTATAGAATTATTAAAGAAGTTAAAACCAACGAGTTAATCAGTGTAGCTGAGCTACAGAAATTACAAAATCGAATCCAAAATGAAGGTTATAAAACATACGGGGATATCTATATCTACTCTATATTTCATAATATCCCTAATAATACTTCCGAGACAATTTGTATTGAATTTATGATCCAATAGTTATAAAAGGCCAATAGTATCAACTATCGACCTTTTTATTTCTCATTAGAAAATCTGATTTGATTTATATCTATTTACAGCTGTAAGACTAAATCCAACGAAAGCCGCAAGAAGAGCTGCTACATATCCAGAAAGATTTGTAGTATCTGCTGTCTTTGGCGTTTGAGTAGATGGTGTTGGAATTGGTACAGGTGCCAAAACATATTCATAAACAACATGTGTTGTGCCTTCTAATAATAATCCTGAAACAAGAGATGTTGCACTTGGTCCAACAAGATTGTAAACATCACCATTATATGTGATTGTTTGTGGTAGTTCAGATGTATTTTCTGCTGCATCATACATTCCTAAAGAACCATCTGCATTGAAAAGTGGGCGTAATGTTGTATCCATGTAAGATGGTTGTAGTTGTGTTGATGTACCTTGAATAACATAATCAACAACTACATCACCAAACTGTACCATTGATACATCCTGGTCAGCCATATCCTCCGATACTGGTGCGTAGTATGTAGTTGCAGGAGATGATCTTCTTAAAGTAAATGTATCCACATAGTTAAAGAATGTAGAAGCGTTGATATTTGTATCATTTGGAATCGTTCTCCAATCACCATTATTTGGTGTGATATAGGTATTTGGATTGGACACCGATTTGATTAGATGTCCATCTTTTACATAATCATCGGTGATTGAAGATGGATTTGATAAACTATATACATATTCATCGGTAATTAATGATACATCAGACAAACCACCCACATTTTCCGGGTCACCATTCATTGTAACTGTATGATTAGAGTATTCTTCCAATGATTGGCATGCAGATTCATATCCACGAACTGTCGAAGCTCCATCACTTGCCTTCCACTCAGCTCTAGCATCAAGTGGTAAATACTTAATGTTCTTCGCTTGATCCATTGGTATAGTAACTTGTACTAAAACTGCCTGGCTATTGTTTTGCGTTGTATACAAGTTATAAGACTTCACTTTTTCAGCGTCTTGAAGATAATCATTACCTGATAAGGTATATGCTTTTTTGCCAGCCGCTAATTCTTCAGCTGTTGGAATACCATAATCATCTCCACCTGAATAATCCGCTTCATAATAGTCAACAATAGACATCGGTACATTAACATCTACCGGATTACCACTCGCATCTCTTGTACCAATTAATGTAAACTTCACATCCGCATTATCAATGTTTGGTATACGAATGAGTAGATCACTTACTGTTTGTCCCTCATCACTTGTATGCATCCTCTGATATGCCACTGTAAAACTATATGTAACACCAGTACCATCTTCACTAAGTGTTGCTGGTAAACCTTCGACGTTAACATAACCACCAATATCGACAATATTGTCTACTGCAGTTAAGGCAGAACTAGCAGTTGAAACTGAAGTTGAATATGGTGTTGAGATAGCACTAGGTAAAGATTGGGTACCTGTTACAGGTGCTGTTGGAGTTACTGTTGTAGTTGTTGTGCTCGTTGTTGGAGAAGTAGTTGTAGATGATTCTGAAGTGACAGCTGGACTAGCTTGCGTTGTTGTATTCGTTTCTTCTGCGTATGTTACTTGGTTGCCAACAAGTACCAAAGCAGTTGAAATTGTCAATCCTGCACATAATGATTTAAGATATTTCTTCATCGACTTAGTGTCCTCCGTTTTTGTAATTCTCAACATATGATTTTCAACTTTTAAATCATAATGTAGATATTTTACGGTGTCTAAAAACCTTTGTCAACACTAATGCAACTACATTAAAAATAACTTAAATATTTTACATTTTGTTGTTATTTTCATAAATAAAAACTGCATGGAATTCATCCATACAGCCTTCATTCTAATATTGTAAATTTAAAGAATCCCAACACGTTTATAGATTGTGTCAACATTACGTACATGGTACATCGGGTCAAAACAATCATCAATTTCTTCTAATGTTAAGGTGCTTGTTACATCAGAATTTGCTAACATCAACTCTTTGAAATTGAGATTATTTTCCCATGCTTTAATTGCCTGTGGTTGTACCGTATCATATGCCTTTTCACGTGACCAACCTTTTTCAATGAGTTTTAACATAAAACGTTGAGAGAAGATAACGCCATTGGTTAGCCAGATATTCTTCTTCATATTTTCTGGGAACACTGTTAGATCCTTTAGAATTCGTCCAAAGCGATTTAACATGTAATCCAATAGTTCTGTTCCATCAGCACAGATAATACGCTCTACACCTGAGTGAGAAATATCTCTTTCATGCCATAGTGGAATATCTTCATATGCTGCTAACATATATCCACGCATCACTCTTGCAGCACCACAAATATTCTCTGAGCCAATTGGGTTACGCTTATGTGGCATTGCACTGGAACCCTTTTGTCCTTTATTGAAATGTTCTTCTGCTTCGCGAACTTCCGTTCTCTGTAAGTGACGGATTTCTGTTGCCATCTGTTCTAAGGATGAAGCAATCAAGCCCAAGATTGCGAAGTAATGTGCATGACGATCACGTTGTAATACTTGTGTAGAAATAGCGGCACTTTGAATACTCAACTTTTCACATACATAATCTTGTACAAATGGTGGAATATTTGCGAATGTTCCGACTGCACCAGAAATCTTACCTGCTTCGACATCCTTGCATGCGAGTTCAAAGCGTTCTAGATTCCGTTTCATCTCTTCATACCATAGCGCAAACACAAGACCAAAGGTTGTAATTTCCGCATGTACACCATGTGTTCTACCCATCATGACTGTATCTTTGTATTTCAGGGCATTTGTCTTAAGAATATCCATAAATGTATGAATATCTTCACGTAAAATCTTATTTGCATTCTTGAAGCGAATACCATTGGCTGTATCTACAACATCTGTAGAAGTAACACCATAGTGAATCCACTTCTTTTCTTCACCAAGACTTTCAGATACACATCTTGTAAAAGCGACTACGTCGTGTCTTGTTTCTTGCTCAATTTCCAGAATACGATTTACATCAAATTTTGCATTCTTACGAATCTTTTCAACATCCTCAGCTGGAATTTCGCCTAGCTTTGACCAAGCTTCATCAATGAGAATTTCTACATCTAACCACGCCTGGAACTTTGCTTCCTCACTCCATACATCACGCATTACTTGTCGGGAATATCTTTCAATCATAGCCTCTCTCCTTTTTCCATTAGAAACAACTGCCTGATTTATTTCTCAAGTATGTCATTTACATACTTGCGCGCATCCTCAATGTTATCAGCCACAACTAGTACAACAACTCTACCATTATCCTCCAAAACTGCATTTGATATCTTAAATACCTCGGTTGGATAATTATTTTCAATCGTTATTTTTTGTGAATCTAAATATGTTAGTAAGTGTTGGCGGAGTACATCAACACTTGTATCTTCATCTGCCACAAAAACAGCTATAGTATTCGAGTTTCCTTTATCACTTGCAAGATAGGCAACCTTATCATCTGTTAAATCTTCACCTTGCATAAAGACACTATCCATAACCTTATCGCTTACTTGTTCCATAGAGTCTGATAGGTTTAATTTTCGTAGTAATTGGGAAGCGACTTTTCCTGCATCTAATACACGATTTGTATCACGGGTCACAGAAGTGTTATGACGAGTAGTACAACCCACCAGGAAACATAGTGTTAATACAACGATTAATTTCTTCAACATGAATCTAATCCTCTTCTCCATTAAGAATGGAATAACTCCCCATTATCCGCATCTTCTGTACCAAATTGTGGAAGCTCTGGTAATTCATCTAAACTCAATAGTTTAAAGGAATCTAAGAATTCATCTGTCACAGAATATAGAATTGGTCTTCCTGCCGCTTCACTACGACCATCTTCTTGAATTAAGCCTCTAGCTACTAACTTTCGTAACATTACATCTGCGCCAACACCACGAATTTCTTCAATTTCAACACGTGTGATTGGTTGTTTGTATGCGATGATTGCCAGTGTCTCTAAAGCCGCATTGGAAAGTTTAGCTTCGGTAGAGGTTTGGAATAATTTTTTAGCAGCTTCATGAATAGATGCCTTGGATAAGAAACGATACTTCTCACCAAAACGTGCTATTTCAATACCACGACTTTCTTGTAAGTAGTATTTCTGAAGATCATCAAATAACTCTGCCACATATTCTTCTGTCGCATCCATGGATGCGGCAGCCTGCTCAATTGATAAACCATCATCCCCACAAAGGAATAATAGTCCTTCTAATATCGCAAGCATACGTTCCTTTGGATCTGGTTGTTGTTCTTCTGATGATGAAGTTGTTTCATCAAATTCTTCATCCAATACAGCAGCGTTATCTTCTACGATTGTCTGATTTTCCATTTCACTCATTCACCATCTCTCCTCTTCTAAACCAAATAACTTCCTGTTCATCAACCGTAAAGAACAACTTATGTTGACGAGCAAGATCTAAAACAGCTAGGAATGTCGCAATGAACATCTGAGGTTCATGCACATCGTCTAATAATGCCTCAAAGCGGAAGGTTTCAGGTAGATGGTCTAACTTTGCACGTACTTCAATCTGACGATCTTCCATTGAGATTTCTTTGACTGTATAACGTGCTTCTATCGGTTTGGACAACTGCATACGCATCAAGATGCGCTTCATTGCCTTCATTAAATCATACGGATTTCCTTCAACCTTTAACTCTTCATCAGAATGTTTCATCCATTGATCAACTTCCGTACTAAGCGGTCTACCCATCATCATTTGACGTTCTTCAAACAAGGCATTCAAACTTTCACTGATTTCCTTATATTGCTGGTATTCCAACAAGCGACGAACCAAGCGTTCCTTTGGATCTTCTTCATACTCGTCTTCTAACTCTTCCTTATTACCAGGAATCATTTTCTTAGACTTATATTCGATTAAAGTCGCTAGTTCCGCCAAATATTCACCCGCAATCTCTAAATGCAATTGTTGCATAGAGTTTAAATACGCAATGTACTGGTCAGTTAACTCGTTCATATCTAAGTCCATTAAATCCATTTGTTTCTCTTTGATGAGATGTAACATTAGATCAAGAGGACCATCAAATTTTTCTATCGTTACCTTGAATTCTTCCATATTTTTTACCTTTTGCATTATATCAAATAATCCCCTATCTAACCATATCAATCTGATGTTACCTATGATGGTAAATAAAAAACTACCCGAAGGTAGTTTTAATTACTACTTGATAATTCCATTATTGAATAATTTACCTCTA
>ERZ772979.1834-NODE-1834-length-11480-cov-70.461357_pt1 | contig 11480 bp, 12 predicted proteins | sample MGYA00511130_ERZ772979 | MGnify/ENA primary metagenome ERZ772979 (study PRJEB29015, sample SAMEA2738103) | human oral metagenome | biome: human oral; feature: human-associated habitat; material: saliva | place: China | collected 2186 ... | reverse complement strand
ACGAGAAGGTCGACGCCGAGGACTCCGCCTCCGCCGACATCCTCAACGACTACATTCGCCGCCTCGAGCAGCAGGCGTGGTTCATCCGTTCGCAGAACGGCCAGGCCTGAGCCAGATCCCTCCATCAGGAGGACGCGAAGCCGTCGGCTTCGCGTGAATAACGCCCGGGTGCCCCGCCTATCTGATAGGCGGGGCACCCGTGTATCTACGACAACGAGGCTCCCATGCGGGAACGTGTTGGCGTTGTGCTACCGCGTGATCGCGTTGCGCGACCACGCGTGAGGCGTGGCGATGCTAGTGCGTCGCGCAGGCACAACGAGGCCTGTAGTGAGCGGGAGCGTGCGTTCCGCCCGTTATTGAGGCGGTTAGCGTTCGCGTTGCGTGGCGAGGCTGTAGGGAGGTGACACCAAGTCAGGGACAGCGCGTCCGCGGACCACTATTCTGAACGGGTGATGATTTCCGAGGATTTAACGCCAGTCGACCCTCGCGCCGCACGCCCGATGAACGCCCGACCAGGCGATGCGCAGCCCGCCCTGATTCTGGTGAACCTAGGCACGCCGACCGCGCCCGAGCCGTCAGCGGTGCGCGCGTACTTGCGTGAGTTCCTCTCCGACCGCCGCGTCATCGAAATGAGTCCGTTCCTGTGGAAGCCCATCCTCGAAGGCATCGTTTTGCGCGTTCGCCCGCGCCCGGTCGCCGCCAAATACCGCAGTATCTGGCTGGATGGGGGTTCACCCCTCATGCACTACACCCGCGAGCAGGCGCGCTTGCTGGGTGAACGTCTGCCGGGTGTGCGCGTTGAAGTCGCGATGCGTTACGGGCAGCCCTCCATCGGCTCCATCCTGGACGGTCTTCACGCCGACGGGGTGCGGCGCGTCGCTGTCCTGCCTGCATACCCGCAGTATGCTGCCTCCACGGTGGCGACCCTCAATGACACGATTGCGCGGTGGATTCGCCGTAACCGCGACGGCTTCGAGATGCGCCTTCAGCGTTCCTTCCCGGCTGCCCCCGCATATATTGACGCGCTAGCTGTAGCGCTCGAGGAACATTGGGAGCGTGTGGGCCGACCGAACTTCCTCGCGGGTGACCGTGTTGTCGTGTCTTTCCACTCGATTCCGGTCGCCATGGACGAGGCCGGGGATCCCTACCGGGGTGAGTGCCGCCGTACGGTTGCCGCGTTGGAAACGCGCCTGGGCCTGCCGATGGGGTCACTGACGGTTTGTTTTCAGTCGGTGTTTGGGCGTGCGCAGTGGTTGGGTCCGCAGACGATCGACGAGATGGGTGAGCTTGGCCGTGCCCGCTGTCCGCGTGTGGACGTTATCTGTCCGGGTTTTGTGGCGGATTGCTTGGAAACGCTCGAGGAGATTGATCAGCTCAACCGCGAGACGTTCGTCGAGGCCGGGGGCGGGGATTTCCATTACGTGCCCTGGGCTAATGATTCTGACGGTGCGGTTACGGCCCTGGAGGAACAGGCGCGTATCGCCCTCGCTGGCTGGGTGTAGGCGCGCACGTTAACCCGATAGGTGGCGCTAGGGGTCCCTCGATGCGCACGTTAACCCGATAGGTGGCGCTGTTGGCCGCGCGCCCACACTGCTACCACTAGGGTTTAGCTGCGCGTTGAGGGGTTCATACCCCCAGTTCTCGGGTCGCGGTCGCCACCTCTTTGCGCCCCGAGCGCACGCTGTCACAATAGATCGACCGACGAAATCCTTCGGCGTAGCCAGCTACGGCCTCGTACTGTGACGGTATGAGTGCGACTGACTGTACCGACTTTGCGACGCTGGCCATCCACGCCGGGTTCGACCCGGATCCCGTGACGGGTGACGTGGTGCCGCCGATGCACGTCACGTCGACGTTCGTGCAGGATCGGCCCGGTGAGCTGCGAGAAGGGTACGAGTACGGGCGCTGCGGCAACCCGACGACCAATGCCTTCGCGGGTGCGCTGGCCGCCCTGGAGGGGGCGACGCACGGCTTCGCGTTCCCGTCGGGCATGAGCGCCGAGGACACGGTCATCCGCCTGCTGGCGCGCCCCGGCGATCACGTCGTGCATTCGACGGACGTCTACGGGGGGACGCACAAGCTCCTGAGTGTCATCAAGCCAGTGGAGGGCATCACCTCCCGGGCCGCGGATCTGAGTGACCTCGCCGAGGCTGAGCATGTGATCCGCGAGCAGCGCCCGCAGATCGTGTGGGTAGAGACCCCCTCGAACCCATTCCTGACGGTCACGGACATCGCGGCGGTCGCGGCTCTTACGCATGAGGTCGGCGGCTTGCTCATCGTGGATAACACGTTCGCGACGCCCTTCCTGCAGCGTCCGCTGGCGCTCGGAGCGGACGTCGTCGTGCACTCGACGACCAAGTATGTGGGCGGACACTCCGACGTGGTGGGTGGCGCGGTTATCCTGCGCGACGGCCTGGAGCTGCCCGGGCACGTCGAGCCTTTCTTCGGGGATCGAGACGCCGCAGCTGAAGCCGTGAAGCTGCAGATGGCCCTCGGGCACGTCCCCTCCCCTCGCGACACGTACTTGGCGCACCGGGGCCTGAAAACGCTGGCTCTGCGCGTGGAGCGTCACTGCGCCAACGCGTTGGCGGTGGCTACTTTCCTGGCCTCCCACCCGAAGGTGAGCGCGGTCCACTATCCGGGGTTGGCCTCGGACCCGGGTTATGAGCTGGCCCAACGTCAGAATCCTCGCGGTGTTGGCGGGGTCCTGTCCTTCCAGGTTGCAACGGGGGAGGCGGCTCTCGAGGTGACGATGCGCACGCGCATCTTCGCGTTGGCAGCGTCCCTGGGCGCGCCGGAGTCCCTCATCGAGCATCCGGCGATCATGACGCACTCGACGCGCGTGGGCGGCGTGGGCGGAGTGCCCGCGACGCTTGTGCGTCTCGCGGTCGGACTCGAGGACGTGGGCGACTTGATCGCGGACTTGGATCAAGCGCTCGCTGGGATCTGACGCCCCTTCGGTGCCCCTCTGGTGCCGCTCTGATACCCCTCTGGTGCCGCTCTGATACCGCTCTGGTACCGCTCTGGTGCCTTCCCCACAAATCTCGCACGTAATTTAATTTGGTCAGTTGTTAGTTATGCAAGAAAACGTTGCAATTCCAACGTTGTGAATTCAATGTTTGAAATAGCGTTGGGGGAATTACGTGCAACTTTTGGGGGGTGGGGACGAGGCTGGGGTTCCCCGAGCGGTGACGCGCGGTGACGCGCGGTGACGCGCGGAGAGGCGCGGGCGCGGTGGCTATGCCCGAAGCAGCTGGAGTTTGGGTCGGCCCCATCGGGTGCCGAACGGGTGCACACGCGGATAGGTAACGCACATCCGGATAGGTTACAAACATCCGGATAGCTTAATAACCTATCCGGATGCGCTTAACCTATCCGGGTACGAACAACCTATCCGGATGTGCACAACTCGTCCGCCACCGACACAGGGGGTGTTGCAGGGATTGTCAGAGGCGGGTGCGGGCAATCGGCGGGCCCCCAGAGCCTGGTGCAGGTTATGCGCCCGGGAGGGCGCGGCGGCTGAGCCAGGCGGTCGCGGCAGTGGCCCCGCCGACGGCGAGGGCGGCGGGCACGAGGATCGTGGGTCCCTGAGCGGTGAATTCGATGACCAGGATCAGGCCGGTGAAGGGCGCGTTCATGGACGCGCCGAGGAACGCGGCGGCCCCGATGAAGGCGAAGGCGGCCACCTCGGATCCGGGCCAGGCGGCCGCCCACGGCAGGCCGATGACGGCTCCCAGGCCGGCGCCGAGCGCGACCGCGGGGGTGAGGACGCCGCCCCAGCCGCCGGCGCGAATCGTGAGGAAAGTCGTGAGGGTCTTTGCGCCGAGCACCAGCGCCGCGAACGCCAGACCCGCCCCGGTCGCCCACGTCGCATCAAACTGCGTCTGAGCGCTGGCTTGCCCGTTGCCGAGCACGGAGGGAATCCTTGCGGAAATCAGGCCAACGAAAAGGAACGCGAGGGGCAGGGTGAGGAGGATACGCCAGTCTCGCGGCCGGGCCGCGCCAACGCGGGCGACGCCCTGCTTGAAGGCCCAACCGGCGGCGCCGAGCAGCGGGCCGACGAGGGCCCCGAACACGGTGAGCGACAGGGACGGCGTGAGGGTGGGGACCGTGTAAAAGGGCGTGGGCCTGGTGAATCCTGTGGAGATGAGGACGGCGATCCCCGACGTGAGGAAAGCGGGGGCGACCGCGCGCCCCGAGCGTGAGACGAGCAGGATTTCGAGCGTGTAGATAGCGCCCGACAATGGAATCGAGTAGACGGCGGCCAGGCCTGCGCCCGCGCCGCACGCCACGATGATGCGGCGGTCTTCGGCGCGAAGCCCCAGGCGATCGGCGGCAGCACCAGCGAAGGCGGCGGCCATCTCGCGGGGGGCGACCTCGCGCCCGACGGACGCGCCGAGGCCGACGACGAGCACCTGGGTCAGGGCGTGCCAGGTGGCGCGCAGGGGAGGCATCGGGGTGCCGGCGACGGCCGCTGACACAGACGTGATGGCCTTGTTGCGGCGGAAGAGGAGGAACCATGACAGAGCCCCGATGATGCCGCCGAGGGTGAGGACGAGGATGCGTCGGGTGGGGGAGAGTGCGCTCGCGGCTTCCAAGAGAGTACCGGAGTGCATGTCCCAGGCGAGGGCCTGGATCCAGTGGAGCAGGTGGATGCATGTTAGGCCGACGAGGCCGGCGATGACTCCGGTCGCGACGGTGGCGATCGCGAGGCGGCGCGCGTTCACGGACATGGCGTGTCGGAGTCGAGACGCGCGGCCACTCGACGAAATAGTGCGGTGAGTGTGTCGATTTCTTCGGGCGAAATGTCGTTGAGGAAAAGCTGGCGAATCACGTCGCGCTGGACAAGGGCTGCTTCGTCGAAGAGGCATTTTCCGGCCTCGGTGAGGAAGACGAGGCCTCCGCGCCCATCCCCCTGGCAGGGGCGACGTGCGATGAGGCCGCGCGATTCGAGGCGCTTCATTGTGTGGGTGAGGCGCGAGCGCGAGAAGACGACTTTGTGTGCCAGGACGGAGGGGCGGATGCCGAGCTCGCCCGCGCGGTCGGTCATGAGGAGGACGGAGTATTCGGGCATTGACAGTCCGGCGTTGCATTTGAGCGAGGCTTCGATGCGTTCAGTGAGGCGAGCCGTTGTGGTGAAGTAGAGTTCCCATGCCGCCGCTCGGGGGTGGTGTGCTCTGCTCACTGTGATTCCTCATCTCATCCTGTGGGGTTGCAAGGCTTCTTCAGCCTCGTACATGCCTACGAGTATAACTTTCAATTACCGGCTCTTTCGTTCGGTGATGTCTAACTCACGTTTAGGGCGTCGTATGAATGATGAGAAAGAAAATGCGTTGTGAGTTACCCTAATTGCAACGAATTCCACTGATGGTTGGAATGTGGAATTCTTGATCCCTCAGGAGGAATATCCATGAAGAAGACAACAAAGATTGTGGAAGTTGTCGACGATTTTGACGGGACGCCCGCCGAGCAAACCGTGCGCTTCGCATTCAATGGGGCGTCGTACGAAATCGATTTGAACCGCGCGCATTTCGAAGAATTTGCCGGCGCTATTCAGCCCTACATTAAGGCCGGTCGTAAGGTTGGTTCGACTCGTCGTCGCGGCAACGCTGGCAATCCGAATCAACGCCTGGAGAATGCGAAGATTCGTGCGTGGGCGCAGGAGAACGGGCGTGAGGTTTCTGATCGCGGGCGTATTCCCGCTCCGATCGTTGAGGCTTACCGTCAGGCTCACGCCTGATCGGTGTGCATCAGTGTGGGGTGCGCAGATTATCTGCGCACCCCACACTGGTTGGTGGAGTGTCACTTGCTCATGAAGATTTCGTTGCTGGCACCCAAATCGCTGGTCACCTGAGGGGCGTTTCCTTCCTCGTACTCGATTTCGTTGTTCGATCCGGTGAAGGATACGGTTGACACCGATTCAACCTCGATGGAGTTGTTGGAACCGGCCACCGTGATCGAGGTAACCTCTCCGCCGTCAATCTCGTTATTTGAACCATTGACGATGACCGTCGTGGTGCCCGCGGGAATGGTGAGGTGTTCGTTTGATTCATTGAAGATGATCGGCGTCGCGTTGTCCTGCGAGGGGGCGGTGGATGCATCCGAGGTTGCGGGGGCGGTGGATGCATCCGAGGTGGCGGGGGCGGTGGATGCATCCGAGGTTGCGGGAGCCGAGGTGGCGGGGGAGGATGTTGATGAGGTATCGCTCGGTGCGGCGTTGTTCTGGGTGCAGCCGGTCAGGGCCAGGGTGGCCACGGCCATGACGGCAGCGGCGGGGATGAGGGACTTGATGGACATGGGGTTTCCTTTTCGTGTGGGTAGATGAACGATGTTGGTGTGTCAGAAAGCGGGGATGAAGATTTCGACGCGGCGGTTGAGCGCGCGTCCGGCGGGGTTATCTGATCCGTCGGCGTTCTCGTTGGGGGCCACGGGCTTCGACTCGCCGTAGCCGGTCGCGTCCATGGTCGCGGTTACGCCTTTCGTGCTCAGGTCGTTCTTAACGGCGTTTGCGCGAGCTTCGGAGAGCTGCTGGTTGAAAGCTTCATCGGACACGGAGTCGGTGTGCCCGTAAATGTGGGCGGCGGGGACCTTCGCGTTGGTGAGGATGTCGGCGAGCTTTGTCAGGGTCTGGGCGGCGTCGGGGCGGATGTCGGACTTACCGAAGTCGAAGAGGACGCCGTCCTCTAGGGTGATGAGGGTGCCGCAGGATTCGACGGGCTTGAGTGACTCGACCGGCGGGAAGGTGCCGAGTGTGGAGGCTTTTTCAACCTTGGGTGCGCCGGTGATCGTTGTGCCGTTGACCATCGCAGTGCCGTCGCCGTTGTTGATGATGGTCAGGTTCGGGTCCGTGTAGTTGCCGGTGCCGTCGCCGTTGTTGATGATTGTTACGGTGCGTGTGGTGTGTGTGCCTGAGCCGTCGCCGTTGTTGGTGATCGTTTCACCTGTTGCGGAGTTTGTGTAGGTGCCGCCGCCGTGTCCGTTCAGGGTGAAGGTGGTGGTCGGGCTGGTGTAGGTGCCGGAGCCGTCGGTGTCAACCGTGATGGTGAGCTTCGTGTCGCCGTTCGTGTAGGTGCCGGAGCCGTCGCCTGCGTAGGTGATGGTTGTTGTTCCCTCGGTGATGACGCCGGAGCCGTCGCCTGCGTTGATGACGGTCGTGTTGTTGGAGGTGGTTACGGCGGATCCGTCGCCGCCGAAGACTGTGGTGCCTGAGACGACGGAGGTGCCGTCACATTTGGCGGGTGCGACGCTCACGCCGGGAACGGAGGAGAGGGTTGAGGATGCGGAGTCGACGATGGCTTTGTCGGCGTTGGATGCGAACACGTCGATCGGGGGAGTAGAAAAGAGGGGGATCGGCGGGATTTCTCCGGCCCGGTATCCGGGGACCGTGGGGGTGGCCGAGGCCGTGGCAGTGGGTGATGGTGTCGGCGAGGTGGTGGCTGCCTCCTGTGTGGGGGAGGGGGCCGCATCCTTCGGCTTGGATGAACCGCAGGCGCCCAGGGCAAGGGAGGCCGCGGTGATGAGGGCGGCCGTTGTCAGAGTGCGTCGTGTGATGGTCATAGTGTAACCGTACGGGAAGAAGTGAAGAGTGCATACTGTTCCGGTAATCATGTGGAACCTTGATTTTTGGGGCGTTCAGGGGGAAACGGCGAGGCGTTCTGGGGGTAATCAGGGGGAGACCGGGGTAGTGTCGGGGAGAAGATGTGGGAGGAGTGGTTTTCGCCGCTGAGGGATGGTTCGGCGCGTCCCCGCAGCTGTGGCGTGATCAACGACACGGAATGTAGGAGCTACGCTCCGACTGTGGGACAATAGAGACATGAGCTACAAACTGGTGCTGCTCCGCCACGGCGAGAGCGAATGGAATGCAAAGAACCTCTTCACCGGTTGGGTGGATGTTCCGCTGTCGGACAAGGGCCGCGCGGAGGCTACCCACGGTGGTGAGCTCCTCAAGGAATCCGGCGTTCTGCCGGATCTCCTGTTCACGTCGATGCTGCGTCGCGCGATCATGACCGCGAACCTGGCTCTCGACGCCGCCGATCGCCACTGGATCCCCGTTGAGCGCAACTGGCGCCTCAACGAGCGTCACTACGGTGCGCTCCAGGGCAAGAACAAGAAGGAAATTCGCGACGAGTTCGGCGAGGAGCAGTTCATGCTGTGGCGCCGTTCCTTCGACGTGGCTCCGCCCGCCATCGAGGCTGGCTCGGAGTTCTCGCAGGATCAGGATCCCCGCTATGCCGGTGAGCCTGTCCCCATGAGCGAGTGTCTGAAGGATGTCATCGCGCGTCTGCTTCCCTACTGGGATGAGGCCATTGTTCCTGCGATTAAGACCGGCAAGACCGTCATGATTGCCGCGCACGGCAACTCGCTGCGCGCCATCGTGAAGCACCTGGATGACATCTCCGACGCGGACATCGCCGGGGTGAATATTCCCACCGGCATTCCGCTGGTGTACGAGCTCGACGAGGAAACCCTCAAGCCCATCAAGAAGGGCGGCACCTACCTGGATCCTGAGGCCGAGGCGAAGATCGCCGCGGTTGCTAACCAGGGCAAGTAAGCGACGCGGGGCCTCGGTTTCGTCTGCGTGGACGAGGCCGGGGCTTCGTCGTGCCTGTGGGCGCGACAACTGCGGGGTTGGGATGATGCTTGTGCCTCCGTGGGCGTGTGCGAGGGGTGTGTTGAAGTAGGGGTGCGCGGGTGAACGAACGAGTGTGGCGCATTCCCTAAAACTGACCATCCGATCGTGACTGGGGTCGCAGAGATGGTCGTATGGTGGTCGTGCTTGACGTTGGTTTGTATCGTTCCTCTAATGCGTGTAACGTTGAGCTTTCACACTGTCTCGGAGATATTCGTCAGGCAACTGGTAGAATGGACGTGCTATCCACGCGAGCACCCAGGAGTCCTTCCATGTCGTTCGAAATCGGTCAGACGGTCGTCTACCCGCACCACGGCGCAGCCACGATCGAAGAGGTCATGACGCGCACCATTCGCGGTGAAGAACGTACGTATCTGAAGCTGCGCGTGAACCAGGGCGACCTGGAGATCCAGGTTCCAGCAGAAAACGTTGACCTGGTTGGCGTGCGCGACATTGTTGACGAGGACGGCCTGGAGGAAGTGCTCGCCGTTCTGCGCGCCCCCTACGTGGAGGAACCCACCAACTGGTCGCGCCGCTTCAAAGCAAACCAGGAGAAGATTGCGACTGGCGACATCGTCAAGGTCGCCGAGGTCGTGCGCGACCTGACGCGCCGCGACGACCTGAAGAAGCTGTCCACGGGCGAGAAGCGCATGCTGACGAAGGCCCGTTCCATCCTCACCTCTGAACTGGCTTTGGCCCGCAATATCGATAAGTCGGCCGCCGCGGATCGCCTCGATTCTGTCTTGGCTGAGGGCCGCATCGAGATCGATGATGACGCAATCTCCGAGTGAGGTTTGCGCGGTCCTGACGGCCGCCGGGTCCGGCTCTCGCCTCGGCTGTGAGCTGCCCAAGGCTCTCGTTGAATTATCGGGTCGCCCCCTGCTGTGGTGGGCGGCCCGCGGCCTACGCGCCGGGGGAGTGGGCGTGATCGTCGTCACTGCCCCGGCCTCGTGCCTCGGTGAGTTCCGCGCCGCGATCGACGGCTTGGGCGACGTGCTTGTCGTCGCTGGTTCAGACCGCTCGCGGCAGGCTTCCGTCGCACTGGGCTTGGCTGCCCTCGGGGACAGAGGCACGGATACGGTCGTCCTCGTGCACGACGCGGCTCGCCCCCTGACTCCACCGCAGGTCACCGCGCGCGTCATCGACGCGGTGCGCGCTGGCGCGGGCGCGGTCATCCCCGTCCTGCCCGTCACCGACACGCTCAAGACCGTGGATGCCTCGGGCTTCGTCACGGGTACGCCGCAGCGCGCCGACATGGTGGCCGTGCAGACTCCGCAGGGTTTCCGCTGGGATGTGCTCACGCGCGCGCACGAGGCGGGCGCCTCCCTCGGGGCAGACGAGGCCGTGGCCGCCACGGACGACGCTGGCCTGGTCGAGGCGATCGGCGGAGCCGTTCACACGGTCGCGGGCGACGAACGCTCCCTGAAGGTCACGCGTCCCCTCGACCTTGCCATAGCGCGGCTGCTCGCCGACCAGGAGCCGAACTCCTAGGGCGCAGGATTAGTCAGGGTGGCCACCGCCACTGACGTGTTGACAGCGAACAAGGCTGAGGCTGGGACGTATCGATCATCCGTCACCCTCCACGTGCGTCTCCTTCGTCCCTGACATGCCAGCATGTTGCATCCGGTCAGGTTGCGCTGGTGGTTCCTCCTCCTCTTCCCCACCGCCCCCCGCACATCTCCACACGCGGGCAACCCTCCCTCAGGCGTCTGGGTCCTGCCCTCGCAGGAGCGCGCGAACCACATCGACGCCGTCCTTGGTGCCGAGAACGCGTCGCCGCCCGGGGTTGGAGACGAAATAGTCGATAAGGCGCTCGAAGGCGACGTAGGAGAGGCCAGGATCCTTCAAATGTAGCCACATGATGCCTTCCTCGCCGTCTTCGGTCCAGTGAATGGCGGTTATTCCCTTGACGGTCTCGCCCACGCCGGTCACATCACTCCAGTCGGCCATCTTGATCCGAGGGAGGAGGTCTCTCTCCGCGAAGGCAAACCCCTCGGGGATGAGAACGAACTTCTGTACCTTGACGTCGCGCGGTTGGGGGAAATACAGACCTGGCACTTTCACGAGAAGGCAGATGATGAAGACACCAGCGCCGAGCGACATGAGGACACCATTTTTTGTGCTCGAGGAGAACGCGAGAGGGATGAGGCAAAGAGCAATGCTACTTAGTCCCCATGTGAATCCAGCGTTGCGACTGCGGGCAAATGTAGCGTCCCCGGTGATCATCAGCTCGGTGACCGTGCGTTCCTCCTCGCGCGTCGTGGCGGCAGTGACCCTCGGCGGGCGGCTGGGTGCACGCGCGTAGGCGACGGCAGCTGGAATGAAGGCGACGAGGAGAACGCAGACGATAGCGAGCCCGTAACGTAGGCCGAGGGCGGGGAAACCGAGTGTGATGAGGGCGACGAGAACAAGTGCTGCCGCGACTCCGATGGCGTAGAAGCACGCGGGGGCGATCCATGCTCGTCGCATGATGGCGTCGGCTTGTGCTGGGGTGAGAGGACGGCGGATGAACGTCAGGGGGAGCATGCGCCTAGCCTGCCGTCAGGATGTCGCTGACGAGCTGCTGTCCCTGGGGTGTTCCGAGCGTTGCTCGATCCTCTGGATGAGCGACAAAGTGGTTCATGAGCCGCGCGAGTTGCCAGTAGCAGATGGGCGTCCCCCTCATCTCGAAAACGAATGCCTCCTCGGAGTCCCGGGTGGATACATGCATCAACTGGTGCGGCTCATTAGCAGCGACGAAAAGCTCGAAACCCTCAATCTGGGGGTTGCGATCCCAACCGATGCGCGTCGGGTTGTGGACTATAGGTCACGAACGTGGTGCTTAAGTTCCGTGTTTAGGTTGGGATTGCGG